>Ga0209330_1000041_pt1 | contig 59522 bp, 39 predicted proteins | sample JacPinW_OM2H0_O3_FD_187969 | JGI IMG/M metagenome (GOLD analysis project Ga0209330, IMG submission 187969) | Forest soil microbial communities from Algoma, Ontario, Canada - Jack Pine, Ontario site 1_JW_OM2H0_O3 (SPAdes) (version 2) | ecosystem: Environmental > Terrestrial > Soil > Boreal... | reverse complement strand
TTGAGGATCATGATCACGCGGTCATCTTCGTGCGTACCACCACGAGAAAAAAGGTCCACTTCCTTGAGCACGATATCGACAATTTCTTGAGCAGGCTTCGCGCGTTCGCGCACGGCCAGTTCCACAAGGCGATCCTGTCCAAATTCCTCGGACTCCGTGTCCATCGCTTCTGTAATCCCGTCGGTGCAAGCCACTACAATATCGCCCGGGTTGAGTCGAACATGTCCGCGATCGTAGTGCACACTTGGGAATAGTCCGACCACCATTCCGCCTTCGCGCAGATATTCAACTGAGCCGTCCGCGCGCACAACCGCCGGAGGCACATGTCCCGCATTCACATAATGAAGTGTCCGATGCGGCTGATCCAGCAAGCCGACAAACATGGTCATGAACTTCTGCCCGCGCGTGTCCGCCAGGATCATGTCGTTGAGCGATTCAACCAGCCGTTCGAGCGAATGCAAATGCGCCAATAGCGCGTGGAGCGTAGCCTGGAGGTTCGCCATCACCATGGCCGAACCGACGCCCTTGCCTTCGACATCCGCCACCACTGCTAGAATTGTGTCCGGGGCCAGAGGAATGAAATCGTAATAGTCACCACCTGCCTCTAGAGAAGGTCTGTGCGATACGGCGATGTCAAACCCCTCCAGATGCGGAGGATGTTCCGGCAGCAGCCCGACCTGAATGCTTCGCGCCAGCGCAAGGTCGCGCTCCATCCTTTGCTTGTGAATCATTTCGCGATGGAGCTGTGCATTCTCGAGCGCCAAAGCCACATGATCGGAAATCGCCCTAAGTACGCCTTCATCGGCGCGCGTAAACGGGCCGGCCTTCTTATTCAACAGCTGCAAAACTCCAATGGTCTCGCCATCCTTATTCCGAATGGGAAGGCAAAGGAGCGACTTCGTGCGAAAACCAAGACGAAGATCGACTTCCGATTCGAACCTCGGGTCAGCGTAAGCATCAGCAAGATTTATTGTGTCGCCGGTCGCCGCCACGCAGCCGGCGATCCCCCGGCTAATCGGTAGCCGGATCTCGTGTTGGTCGAGACCCATTCCTACCAGTGACCAGATTTCGTTGCGCTCGTGATCGATTAGGAAAACTGTCCCGCGCTCCGCCCCCGTCTGTCGAGTGGTGAGCTGCAGAATAATGTTCAGCAATTCGGCGAGGTCCAGCGTGGAATTCAGTCGCTTGGTTGCTTCGACAATCGTGGAGAGTTCAATAACCGCATTGCGGCGTTCGCTGCTTTCCAGGGCAACTTCCGCATAACGTCTGAACAAATCGAGCCATATGCGAGTCTTTTCGTCGAGCGGCCCTTTCAGCGAGGTCTCGAGAACTCCCACCGGATCCGCAGGACGCCCAAGCAGCCACGTGCGGCTCTTTCCGTTCTTCCCGGAAGGTTTGCCTCTTAGGATGTTTTCGATGGAGCCCAAGTCAGCCGCAGGAAGCTCGCCGCTTTCCTGCCAGATCGTGGGAATGCCACTGACGACACGCCACAAGCGTGCGCCTTCGAGCCGGCCCGGCGCGGCCAGCACGCGGACCATCTGCGAAGCGAGTTCTCCCGGCTCGATTTCCGGATTCAGCACGGACACGACCTGTTCGAGCGTCTCCAGAGCCGTAGCTGGAGTTACTCGAGCCGTTGTCTTTCGCTTCATCCGGCACTTCCCTTGTATTGGATCACGAGGATGGTGATGTCGTCGGACTGCGGTGCGCCTTCCGTAAAGGCTCTCATGCCTTCGCGGATCGTGTCACCCAATTGTTCCACCGTAGTGCCCTTAAAGTCTTCGAGGATTCGCCGCAGTCGCGCCTCCTCAAACAATTCATTGCTGTTGTTGGACGCCTCGGAAACGCCGTCCGTGTAGATCACCAGAAAATCGCCGGCGTCCACCTGCACACGCGTGCTTTGGTACTCTGCCTCCGCAAACATTCCGACCGGAAAGTTGGCCGATCCTAAACCTTCCAACCCTCCCGCTTTACGCAGCAGCAATGGGGGAACGTGCCCCGCGTTCACATATTCGAACCGTCCCATTTTATCGAGAACGCCATAGAAAACCGTGGCGTAGCGGTCGTCGCCGCTGCGCTCACAAAGATATTGGTTCACTCGGGAAAATACGCTCGGTAGCGCAATATCCATCGCTGCCGTAGTAAAGAAGACGCCTTGCAACAGCGTGGCAAGCAGAGCTGCCGAAACCCCTTTCCCAGAAACATCTCCGACGAAGAATCCGTAGCGTCCACCGCCAAGGCCGATTACGTCAAAACAATCGCCCCCAACCGAGTGGCAAGAAAGCGTTGAGCCCGCCACCGATAGTTCGGCCGTATTCGGGAGCGCCTTCGGAAGCAGAGTTTTCTGGATCTGGCTGGCAATCTCGATTTCGTGATCCAGCCTCTGTTTTGCTCTGGAAGACGCGAAAAGACGCGCGTTTTCGACCACCGTCGCCGCTTCTCGCGCTAGGCTGCGCAAAACCTCGCGATCGAGATCCGTGAACGCGCTTGAGGGAACGTGGCTATCGAGGTACAAGACTCCGAGCAGTTCGCCCTGGCGAGTGGAGATTGTTGCATCCAAAGTCTCAATCATGGGCAGCTTATCGATCGGTATGGCGACGACCGTGTGTAACTCAAGGCGCGCGACGCTTTCCTGCTGGCTCATTCCTCCGTCTTCGCCCGTATCGCTTACAATCAACTCGCGGCGAGTCTTCGCCACGCTCTTCACCACGCTTTGTGACACCTGCAACTGATCGGGCCGCAGCGTTCCGCGCTGTGCGTCGCGCGCCACAATCATATTCAGTTCACCGCTTTCGTTGGCTAGAAGCAGCACCCCGCGTTCTGTTCGCGTTACCTGAATCGCGGCGTCAACAACGGCGGTCAACACGTCCTCGAGCGAAAGCCCCGTTCCCAGAGTCCTTGCAACTTCAAGCAGAACGCCCAGGTGATAGAGTTCGCGCGACCCCGCATGTGTAGGAGCCGGAGCTTCCACACGCTCCACCAGCTCCTCAATCGTCGCTCCCTGCCCCAGAAAGGTCAGCTTGTAGGAATCTGGCATCCCAAAATCGACGGAATCTTTGGGCTGTAGCTCGTGACGAAGGACCTTCTCTCCGTTGACGAAAGTCCCGTGGCGGCTGCCCATGTCCTCCAGGACCATCGTGCCGTTCACGGAAATAATTTGCGCCTGTTGGCGGCTGATGCGGCTGTCGCGCAAAGTCAGTTCGTTGCCTGCTTGGCGTCCGATTCGAAACGGCGTAGTGCCTACCGGTACTTCACGATGGGCTCCGTTTGGCTCAATTACGATGAGTCGGGGTACACGTGGCATAGGTTTGGGCTTGCGCAGTTGAACTTGGACCGAATCGCGCCCAGGCGCAACTGGCAGACATGGCACATGGTAGGGAAAGTCGGGGCCGAAGTAAATAGCGTACGACGCGGGCACGCACAAAACTTGGTGAGAATCGAAAATGCAGCCCAGCTCATGGAGCGCTGCCTCTAAATCGACCGCAAAGGATGCGGCTGAGTTTGCAAGGAAGAGCTCAGGCGTCGAATGGTTTCCCGCAGGCGCACGGCAAGATCAACGATCGTCCGAAGGCGCTGTGTGTCGGTGACGGACATATGCTCGCCATGGGCCAGAACGAGTTCCGCGTTGCCGAGTATGCCGGTTAGAGGGTTATTGATCTCATGGCGGAAAATCTCTGCCACGTCGAGTGACAGTTCTCCCCATAATTGTCCCGCGGGGATTTCCGGGCGCTTCGCCCATCGTGATCTGCGTTCGACCAGGCTCGCAGCCAGTGGCACGAAATCTCCGACCTGAGCCACGAACTCCACGTCACCTCCAGCAACCAGAACTGAAATTTCCGTCTGCCGTTCCTGCGGTCCCAGCAGGATCACCGGAGCGACGTCGATTAACTGGCGTAGTATCTCCGTAAGCGGCAAATCTCTCAAAAGATCGTCGGCTACTACAATCACATGCGGAGCGTTGCGTTTCATCTGCTCGTACAATTCCACCAATGTGCCGACTATAAAAACGGAGCCTGGTTCCGAGAAGTGTTCGGTCGCAAGCTGGAAACGCTTCTCGAGATCGCCATCAGCAATGCCCAGCAGGACCGCTGGTTTTCCCCTATTTATTCCCACGCTTCCCCCGCCCTCATGGTTCCTGCTCATTTCCAGATTCAGAGCGCTCTTTTGTCACACCAACGGAATGCAATGTCGTTTCCGTCTGTCCTTTTTTCAATCTGCAATTCACCGCGAGCTTCAATTCCTCGACTAAGAACGGCTTCCAGAGATACGGGAGCTTGTTCGTTTCAAGGAATTCTAGAGTGCGGGGCGCCAGAGTATCGCCCGTAACGAAAATTATGCGCTGGTGCTCCGCACTTCCTGTTCGAACCAACGTGTCGTAGAATGCTGGGCCGTCGAGCCGCGGCATCCGAAGATCGCAGAGAATTAGGTCGTACCTGCCGCGCGAAAGTAGTGTCAAACCCTCCTGGCTGTCCAGAACCGCTTCCACTTGATGGCCTTCTTCCCGTAGAACGTCCACCATCAACTGCGCGACGGTGGGCTCATCTTCGACGACCAGTATCCGTCCTCTTGCTATATTCGCTGCCCGCTCAGCCCCCAAGCTCCTGCTAGCCTCCGGATCCCTCGGTTGCACGGCGACCAAAGGCAGCTCCACGACAAATCGTGCTCCGGCACCGGGCTGGTTTTCGAACCTAACTTCACCGTCGTGCTGATGCACAATTCCATAAACGATGGACAGCCCCAGCCCGGTTCCGACATCCGGCGGCTTCGTCGTAAAAAAGGGATCGAAGATTCGTGATCCAACTTCCTTCGGAATTCCCGGACCGTCGTCGGAGACTTCCAATGAAATTCGATTGCCTCCGATACGATGAGTCCGGATCCAGACGTGCCCTTGGCCTCGGTCTTCCAACAATGCTTGTTCGGCGTTTGCAAGCAGGTTCAAGATCACTTGTTGAAGTTGATGCGGATCGGCCATCGTTTCCGGAAGATTCGGAGCCAGATCGCATTCGATGACGATATTCTCAACTCGCAGTTCATAACTCCGCAATGCCAGCGTCCGCTCGACGATTTCGTTCAAGTTCACACGGGTGCGCTCAGGCCTGTTCTCGCGAGCGAAGTAGAGCAAATTCTTCACAATCCTTCGAGCGCGCTCGGCTTCCTGAAATACCTTTCTGGCTTCTGCAAGCTGCGGGGGAGTGAGGCCGTGGCCAAGCAGCAACTGCCCGTAACCCATGATCGTGGTCAGCGGATTATTCAACTCATGAGCGATTCCGGAGACCAGCTGGCCCAGAGCCGCCATTTTTTCCGTTTGGAGCAACTTCGACTGAATCTCTCTTTCGCCGGTAACGTCGTTATACAGTTCCAGCCAGCCGGTGCGCCGGCCTTCACCGTCCAGCACCGGCCGGGAAAACCGTTCTAGAACGCGCCTGGAAGGCCGCGTCATCTCGAGTTCGTCGTGCCGTGGCACCCCCTCCCCTCCTGCGAACGATCTCCACGGCGCAGAAAAATTGTCGGGATCCCGGAAACGCTTGGCGACCAGGCTCTCCAGCTCTTCAAACCCCTCCAGTTTTCGCAGTTGCAGCATATCCAGCGAGAAATATTGCGCAAATCGTGCATTCGAAAACCGCAAGCGGCCAGTTGGATCGAAAAGTACGATGGCGACTTCTACTGCATCCAGAACGCTCGAGATTTCAGCTTCCACCTGCCTCGCCTTCCTCTCCGCACGCTGGACGAGAGAGCCGTCTTCAAGACAAAGCAAAACACTTTGAGAGCCGGGCAGCGCGGCCCGCAGTGTCATCCTTATTGGAAATCCGGTCGCCAGCATTGCGTCGCGCGTTGCCAAAGCGCCTGGCATGCCGGCCTGTGCGGTGAAGTCGTTAAAATCCGCAGCGGATGGCGTGACGAAAAAATCCAGCAACCCCGCTTTCGAAATAAACGAATCTCTTAGACGCAGAAGCTCGCGCGCTCGAAGATTAGCCTGTTGGATCAAGCCTTTTCGATCTACGACGATCAAGGCCTCTCCGCTCGAATCGAACACGGCGTTGAAGCCTGCGTCCGCAAAAAGCGGAAGCGTATTCGGCTGCGAACGGGAAGAACTCTGCGCAGCATAGAGATTGCTGCGTGCATTCCCCGACATCTCGTCCGCGTTCTTCATCGCGTCTTCACCATCGCCCCTGGATGATCCAGTAACTGCAAAGCAGCGCTGCACCCACGGTCAGGCCGTAGTCCACAGTGCGGCGTATCAATCTTATCCAGGTCAGTTTTTTGTTCTTCGCCGGTCCGATTTGCATGCACAGTCCAATGCATAAGTCTGACCATGTTAGACAATTTTTATTCCCCGCATTTTCAATAGATTGGTAGGCCTGAGGAAGAAAAAATTGACGCGGTATTCCCACTTCGAAACGGCTTCTCCCTCTGCAGGAATGTCGCTTTATTCAGACTGCTCGGCAGATTGCAGCGCTAGTTCGGAGAAAGGAGGAATCTTAAGAACTCAGTTGCGACTGAACCTCATACTGCTTCAACTTACGATACAGAGTTGTTTTGCCAATACCGAGAAGCCGCGCCGCAGCCAATTTGTCACCACTAGATTCGCGGAGGGCGCGAAGAATTGCCCGCCGTTCGAGTTCTTCCAACGGCAGCAATTCATCGTTCTGCGGTAATCGTTCGCCGTTAGCTTGCTGAAGATTGGACGGTAGGTCGCCCACATGCAAAATCGGCCCGGAACCCAGGGCCATGGCTCTCTCGATGGCATTTTCAAGCTCGCGCACATTGCCTGGCCAGTCGTAGCCCATCAAACGCGCTATGGCGTCTTCAGAAATTGTGCGAGTCTTGCCGTGAGCCTCAGAGTATTTTTCAAGAAAGGAGTTCACCAGAATAGGAATATCACTTTTCCGTTCGCGCAGAGGCGGTAGCTTGATTTGAACCACATTCAATCGAAAATAAAGGTCCTGCCGGAAACCGCCCTGCCGAACAGCCGTCTCGAGATCGCGATTTGTCGCTGCAATGATCCGCACCGAAAGAGGTAGCCGCGCGGTCGACCCCACGGGCCTGATCTCTTTCTCCTGCAATGCTCGCAGAAGTTTTGCCTGCAGGTCTACGGGAAGATCTCCGATTTCATCGAGAAAAAGCGTGCCATTGTCCGCCACCTCCATTAATCCCGGCTTGGTCTGATTTGCACCGGTAAACGCTCCTTTTACGTAGCCGAAGAGTTCGGCTTCGATCAGCGTTGGTACCAATGCAGAACAATCCACCGGGACGAACGGTTTTGCTTTCCGCACGCCTGAAAAATGAATCGAGCGCGCAACCAACTCTTTCCCCGTTCCGCTTTCACCCAGAATAAGCACCGGATATGTATGCTGGCTTACCTTTTCGATCAGCCTGTACACCCGCTGCATCTTCGGAGAAATGCCTATCAGGCCCGCGAATCCCGGCTTAGTGCGAAGCTGCTCGCGTAGTATGCGATTTTCCTGGTCCACCTCGAGCAGACGGACCACCCTATCGAGCTTGCTACGCAGTTCGGGAATATGGAATGGCTTCGTCACATAGTCCGCAGCCCCCATCCGTGTCGCTTCCACGGCGCTTTCAATCGTTCCGTATTGCGTTAACACCATCACCGCCGCTTGCGGGTAGGTTTCTTTCACGCGTTTGAGCAGTTCAATTCCACCCAATTGCGGCACTCGCAAATCCGTGATCACGATATCAACAGCCGATTGATCCAGAATATCCAGCGCCTGCTCGGTAGTCGCAGCCAGTTTCGTGCGTAATCCCGATTCGCTCACGACGTCTCGGCAAAGATTTCGTGTCGCGTCCTCGTCGTCCACGATCAGTACTGTGACCGGCACTGCTCGCTCGGCTGCAAAACTCGCCTCTGCTCCACTCGCCATTGGTTGGTTCCTTTTTTGCGCTTCGATGCCGCTTTCCCAATGCAAAACACATACCACTTAGGTACATCGACTAACTGCTGAAATCAAAGGTCTTAGATGGTAAAGGGAATGGATTCGATGCGGAGTCTAGTGTCGATTTGGGATAATTAACAAGTCGTAATACTACGGAATCTCGGTAAGTGCTGACACCAACGTCAAATACACGCCATGCAAGATCGGGAATCAGTAACGTCAATCAGTTCCAAAATAGTTTTGACCCGCACACAGTTGAGACTCATTTCCCAGCCTGTGCTGAATCGAACCTCTCCACCGCAGATTGCCCGAGCAAATCCAATATATAAAGACCATCGTTCGCGGAGCCGGCGTAAATGATCTCCCCTTTTATCCCGTTTGCAAGCACGGGGAATTGATCGTCCGCACCGCAACCATCTAATTCCTTCACGCGCGACCAACTAGCGCCCTCGTTTCGAGAAAAGAATAGCCCTCTATCTCGTATTGAAACGAGCCACACACCGGGACGAATCAACAAATCGTGGGGACCTGCCGCCGGCAATCCGTGTTGAAGTCTTTCCCAGCTGGCCCCGTCGTCCCGCGAAATGTAAAGTCCGTTACGCGCGGCAGCCAATAGAGTATTATCGGCTGTCCACTCCAGACGGATAGCGCCGCCCGAATCGAGTGGCAGATCTTGCCATTTCCAAGTTCGGCCGGCATCGTCTGAAAAAATCATCGCGTTCGAAGAAACGATTCGCAGCTTTTGCGAGTCGCTCGACACTCGAATCGAGTTCACCGGCAAACTACCGGAAGTGAAGGTAAGCGCCGCCCAGGAGTTGCCATAGTCAGAAGTGAAAAATATTCCCTCTTGGGTCGCAGCAAAGCATTTGCCGTCGCTGCACGCTATGTCGTTGACTACCGCTTCAAATCGTCGGGTGGGGACCGACGATCTCTCGACGCCGGGAGCTAGCCACTCGGGACTCTCTAGAAGCGCCCCCACCCGCGTCCATTTGCGAGTCTCAGGCTCAAAACGAGCCAGACCACCGGACGCCAGCGCAGCTAACCAACCTCTCGGCGAAGAAAAAATTCGCGTCACTGCATTGGGGCCCAGACCCGCGCTGATAGCGGACCATGTGCGTCCTCCGTCTTCCGTCTCGAGGGGAGAATCTGGTGAATTTGCGAGCACCACAGCAACGCGCCCCGCTTTATCCACGTCAATTGCCACCGAAACAATCCTTCGGTGGTGAAACCCTTCGTTCATCTCCCGAAAATGCTCTCCATTATCATCGCTCGCGAGAACCCCACGCTGCTCCGTTCCGATCAGTACTCGGGGCCCCTTGTTTGCGGTTTCGATTGTCGGAGATTCCGCCGTATCTCTAGCAGCGTCGGAAGCGCCGGCGTCCGGTTCGATCAGCAGAGAGTTGATTACCCAGTCTCTCGGAGAAATGCGCCGCCACCGTGAGCCAGCGTCGCTCGTCTTCCAGAGTCCTTCGGTAGTCCCGGCATATAAGACTGACGGATGCGAGGGATCTTGCCGAATCACCGGAGTGCGGCGCGAGGAAAAGGGAATGCCCTCAATCTTCTTCCAATGGGAGCCCGCGTCTTCACTCCGATAAATTCCTGAGCACGCGCTGGCAAATAGCCGTTGCCGATTTGAAGCGTCTACTACCAAGCTCAAAACATCTGAATCATCAATCATTCCGCCGTGGATAGGCGTCCATTTTTTCCCGCCGTCCACTGTCTTCCAGGGCAGGTGAAATGTTCCGGCATAGATGATGGCGGAATCATTGGGGTCGATTGCGAGCGAATCAAAATTCCTCAGTTCGGAATCTACCGCAGGAGTGATCTGCTCCCAAGTTTCCCCGAAATCGTTCGAGCGGAAAACGCCGTCCAGCGCTCCGGCGACAAGTACGTTGCGTTCGGATGCTGATTGCACCAGCGCACGAGTCGCATGGCCTGCCAGACTGGATACTTTCCAAGTTTTGCCGCCATCCCGGCTAATGAAAACTCCGCCGCCCTCCCCATTGGCGTCCTTGGTCCACATGGAGACAAAAAGCATTGCCGAATCCACCGGATCAACTATGATCGCGGTAATCACGCCATTCTCAGCCCCTACTAATCCAAACGACTGCCAGTGTTCACCCGCATCCTGCGACTCAAAAATGTAGCCGTCCGCGGTACCAAAATAGAGCACTCCGGGTCTGGACGGGTCAACCGCCAGCGAGCGCACGTCACCGCCAAGAGGCCCCATCGATGTCCAGGTTTGTGCAAACGTGGCTCCGCACAGGGAAAAAGAACTGAAGAAAACGACCAGTACTCCTAACCATCGATAAAGTCGGAAACTCATGTCAGTTAGATGCCGAGGCTTGCGTCCCGGCCACAATCTGCTGCAGGGGTCGAGGATCTACGCTGCAATTTAGAGACCGAACTTCAGTGCCGTGTAAGAGTACTGCAGCACTGCCGACTGCCCGATCGACCGCGAACCGCTCCGATTCTCAGCTTGGTTTGCAACCATCGGCGACGGAGAACTCTGAGCGGTCTACAACGTTCAGTACGTTGCGCCGTCCGGCACCAAAATTATTTCAACTCGGCGTCCTTCTTTTCCTGCTTCCGTATTCGCGCGAACTTCAACGCGCGAAGTATCCACGCTCTTTTTCTCGCTTAGATACTTCTTCGCGCTTTCCGCCCTTTCACTCGCGAGTTTCTGAGCACCATGCTCATGCGCATCCGCGTATCCCACCACAACAATCTTCGCCTTCGCATCGGTCTGCAAGCGCACGGCGACATCATCCAACGTTCGCTTGCATACGTTATCGGTGCGGGCGCTGTTCGGCGCAAAAGAGCATTCACTAATTTTGCTGGCTTCCGGAGCAGGTGCAGGAGCCTGCACCGTAACTGTCGCCGAGCAATCGCACGCGCTATGGACCGCGTTTTCCGCGCGGCCCGTCACCGTGTAAGTTGCGGGAGCCAGTCCCGAAGTGTCAAACTGCACGCTGGCCCCGCTTCCAATAATCTGCCCGGCGTTTGCCTGCCAAGTGTATGTGATTGGCGTCCCCGACGGGTCGTTCACCGTTGCCGTTATCGTTGGGCGTTCCCCTGCAATTACCGTCGCAGGATTTGCTGAGCAACTCATCGTCGGTGCCGCCAATGGTTTTGGCTGCACCGTGACAGAACTCGAACAGCTCGCGCTCTTGCCTGCGCCGTTGTCCACTCGAGCCGTTAGGGCGTAACTACCTCCACTCACTCCGGTGGGATCCCACCGAACATACGGCCCCGTGCCAACGAGTTTTCCGCCAGAAGCTGTCCACGTATAATTCAGCGGACGTCCATTCGCATCGGTCGCTGCAACATTCGCCGTGACGTAATCACTCGATCCTTCCATCACCGACGTTTTATCGGCCGAACACATGGCCGTCACGTTGTCGGGCGGCAGCGGCTTTTCGGGCCAGCGCGCAAACGCAATTTTCACCACGAAGCCGTTACGGTCCTGGTGGTTCGTGAGGTTCAAGTTGTAACGGTAGCCAACGTCCAACGCCAGATTCTTCACCGCGTAAAGGCGGAAGCCCATTAAGCTATCGACCGGATCGCGAGCGCCGAAAGTCGTATTCTGTATGCCTTTACCGATATAAATGAGGCCGTCATATTCCGAAATGATTTGAAAGCGCTTCTCGGGAAAGATCAGCAGGCCTGCTCCGATTGGCATTTGGTCCGCCAGTTTCAAAACTCCCTGACTGGTTACGCCGCCAAAATCCACGGTATAACTCGACTGACGCGTGAACCGGTAGGCCCAGTTCACCGTCGCCAGGATGCTGTGATGAAACAACGTCTTGCTCGCTTCCAGGCCGACGCCGTAGTTGAACTGTCCAGTTTGCACTTCATTTGAAAGCAACGTCGAAAACCCACTCTGTGTGGGAATGTAAAAATCATTACGAACTGAAAGGCTGAAAGGTTTTCCCCGTCTTTCGGAGAGCAAACCGATCTTGAAACCTAGGTCTATTTCTCCAACGCCGCCGCCATTATGCGAAGCAAACGGAAAATCCTCCACATAAGCGGGCGGACAAGCTGAAGGTATGCTGCACGGCAGAAAAGGACTATAAATCGTATTCAAATATTGCAGTCCGTTCGTGGAATTTAAGCTCAGCAAAGTTGGCTGATCCACGTGGATATGTTCGTCCGCATCGATGGAAAGAAAAGCCGTGAACCAATTCGTGACGCCCACACCAAAGGAAGGAATCACCTGAAGCACCGTGATGTCTCCCGGCATGCGCGAAAATTTGTTCACGCCTGCGACGATATCGAACCCTCCCTTGGGAAGCGTGTCGCCGCTCCCAAGCGTGAAAAGCCCCGGCGTGCCATCCAAAGCAGGCATCGGATCCCATTTCCGGCGCTGGGTTGCATCTTCATTCGAAGTATTGGTAGCGGCAGACGGCGGAGCGGGCACTACTGGACTAGCTCCTGGATCCGGCGCAGCCTTGGCATCGGTCGACGCAACGTCCTTCTTGGCATTTGGATCGCTAGCGGAAGAAGCAGGTGCCGCTGAGTTTTTGTCCTTCGGCTTGTTGTCATCCGCGAAACTCGGCGTAGAAACAAAAATGAGGACTGTCAAAAATAGAGTCGCTGCACGCGCTCCAAATTTCATTCCCCCTCCTCACATCGGTTGCATCGATCGATTACTGATTTAGCGGGCATTGAAGCGGCGATCTCACAATGGCAGCAAAATTCGGGACCTTTATTATGTACCCGTTGATTCCACGCCGGGGCCCAACAAGGCTGGCAGCGACTCTGACTTCCACCACGTCGCTCAAGCGGCACGAGTATAGTTCACGCTTGCCGGTTCCAAAACTATTTTTTGCAACTTCTCCGCCCCGCTGGGGTTTAGTTGCAGGTAACGCGCGGACCACTCTATTCGCTGGATTGTCATCTGATATGAACGCTTCCAATAGCGTTCTTTCCAGCGAAAGCGCCAAACGAAAAGCAACGGGAGGAGTTCATGTCACGTACAATGCCGCTACTGGCAATGGTAGCTCTCATGGGTTTCGCGGGATTGCCGGCGAACACCCAAGCGCAAGATTCCGGTTCGCAAAGCCCCGGCGTCGCCCCTTACGAGGTGCATGCGGGAACTAGGTTTCTAGTCTTGCTTCATGACAAGCTGAGCACGAAAGACGATAAAGCCGGAAAACAATTTACCGCCCGAACGCTGGATGAGATCGTGACCGCGGACGGAACAATCCTGCCCGCTGGGGCCGAAATTCGCGGCCACGTCGACAAAGTCCTCGCTGCCGGCAAGACAGGCCGCGCCAAACTATGGCTCGCTTTCGACGACATCCACACTCGGGACGGCTGGGCTCCACTCGTCGCTGAAATAATTGACACGCCGGGTATTCACTCCGTTCGAGTGTTGTACCAGCACGAAGGCGAAATCGAAGCCACCACGAGTAATCATCAAACCGAGGCCGAAGCTGCAGCCGCAGGCGCGCTCGCGGGTGGAGCTGTAGGCATGGCCGCCCGCAATAATAAAGACGCCGCAATCGGTGCTGCCATTGGCGCCGCCACTGCGTTTATGGTCACCTCCGGAATCGGACAGGAGCTAACTCTCGCAGAGAACACCAAGCTCGAGTTGATGCTCGAACGTCCGCTTCGCGTCGGCCACACCTAGCGCAGTTTCGCAGCTATCCAGGGATCGGAGCTTGCAGGACCGGCTGCTCTCAGCTCCACAAAAAACGGCGACCCGCAGCGTTCGCTCTCGGCGTCGCACTTCCCGCGAGTTGTCGGTTTTTTGTCGCTCTCCACTTTGGGAGCGGTGTGTTCCCTTGGATTTACGAGCTACTGCTGGTAGATTCAGTTCCAGATGCCACTCGAGAAGCCATCCCTACAGCGCATATTAATCGTCGAGGACGAAGATAACGCCCGCAAGGGCTACGAGGCCCTCCTTCGCAAGTGGAACTTCGAGGTCCTGGGCGTCGCCAGCGGCGAAGAAGCGCTGGCCAAGTTTCAAGATTTTCAACCCAGTGTCATCCTCGCCGACGTTGAACTCCCAGGAATGAACGGCCTGGATTTGCTGGCCCATCTCGGCGAGGAAATCCAGCGAATTCCCGTGATCATCATAACCGGACGTGGCAGCGACGAACGCGTGGTGCAAGCTATAGAAGCGGGCGCTTATTGGTATATCGAAAAGCCTCTGAAGCCGCCGGTTTTGCGAGCTCTGCTCGATCGCGCGTTTGGACGGGTACGCGATCAGCAAGCCGTAGCCGCGCTAACGCGAGATTTGCGAAGCGCGGGAAAACTCGGCGTTCTCGTCGGCACCTCGCCTGCGATGCAGGATGTTATGCGGCAAGTCGAAATGGCCGCGCCTTCCACTGCCTCCGTGCTTATCACCGGCGAGACCGGCTCAGGAAAAGAGATGGTCGCCCGCTCCATCCACATGCTCTCTCCTCGCGCGGAACGTCCTTTCGTAGCCATCAACTGCTCGGCGATCCCCGAATCACTGATGGAAAGCGAAATCTTCGGCCACGAAAAAGGCGCTTTTACCGGAGCCGCCGAGCGCCGTATCGGATGTTTCGAACTCGCCGACGGCGGCACTCTGCTGCTCGACGAAATCGGCGAAATGCCAGCCCAGACTCAGGCCAAATTGTTGCGTGTGCTCGAGGACAGAAAAGTTCGCCGCCTAGGTAGCAAGGTGGAGACTCCCGTGGATGTCCGAGTCCTCGCAGCTACGAATAAGAATCCCGAGATGGCAGTCGCCGATGGCCATTTGCGCCAGGACCTCTACTTCCGCCTGAACGTCTTTCACATTCACTTGCCACCCATGCGGGAACATAAAGAAGATTTGCCGCTGCTCGTCGAGCATTTGTTGGCCGATATATCCGCCAAGCATCATAAGAAAGTGACCGGCGTGGGCGCCGACGTGATGGATCTCTTCAAGTCTTATCCCTGGCCGGGCAACGTTCGCGAACTGCGGAACGCGCTGGAGCGCGCTGCTATCGCTTCGGACCGCGGAACTGTGGCACGCCAGCACCTCGCCGCTGATTTCGGTCGCACGCCCGCGACTACGAACTCCGGACTCGGAGGAATCCGCTTTCCGGTCGGAACGACCGTGGACGCCGCCGAGCGCGAACTGATTTTGCAGACTCTCGCGGCCACCAGCCAGAATAAGACTCGCGCCGCCGAGTTGCTTGGGATTAGCCTGAAAACACTTCATAACAAATTAAAAGAATACGAGGCGGGGCGGATCAATGCGTCTCAGCCTGAAGACTAAAATCACGCTGGTGATTTCGTTGGTAATGCTGGCGGCCGTCACGGTCGTTTCAGCTCTTTATATAGCCCGGCTCACGCGACAAACCCTTCGCCAGGCGGACGATCGCGCTCGTTTTATCGCGCAGCAAGTCTTCACCGCCTGCAAAAATAGTCTGCTTGACGCCGCCGAGCGCGGCGATTCTCCTGCTTCGTCGAGCGCTGCCGACTTGCGTGAATATGCTCGCCGGACGTTCGACAACAGCAGTTCGCTGAATTCCGTGATCGAATCTGCTATCGGATATTCGCCGCTGATTTACGAGATTACGATTAGTGACCGCGATGGCGTAGTTCTGGTTTCAAGCGATGCTGCTCTGCGAGGACAAAAGCTGCCGGTTCGCCCGGGCGTTTCCTTCCTCGTGCGCGGCGGATTTTTCCAGCAGCTTCGCACCCTTTACGGGCCGTCTCAGGTATTCGAAGACACAATTCCCTTTAATTTGGGTCCCGAACCCTTTGGCGATGTTCGTGTCGGACTTTCCTCGGCGCTGATTCGCAACGATATCTCGTCTCTGCTCTGGTCCGCAGGTTGGTATGCCTTGGGCGCAGTCCTGCTCTCAACCATGCTCGCTTTTGTCGTCAGCCGGCTCATCCTTTCGCCCATCGACCGCATCTCCGCTCAATTGGATCGTATCTCCGCCGGTGAATTCGATATGGAACCAGTGCAACGGGCGGATGAACTTGGAGTGGTGAGCACGAAGATCGTCGGCATCGGAAAACAACTTCGCGATGTGCGCGAAATATTCAGCACCTTGCGTGAAAACCTTGATCAGGTTATGAGCGGCCTGGAAGATGGATTGCTCCTTTTTAATGCCCAGGGCCGCGCCGTGCTGGTCAGTCCATCCGTTGAAAATTTCCTCGGCGGACGCCCCGACGAACTCCGTGGCTGTCGCGCCAGCGAGATTTTTCCGGCCGGGCATCCGATTCGTAGAGCTTTGGGTATAGAAGACGACAACATAGTCCCGGTCGAAGGCACGGAAGTAACATTGGAGGGCTCGAATGGCCCGCAGCGAATGGGTCTGAGCGCCCAGGTCATCCGCGAGCACGGAGTCCGTATGGGCACGCTCGTCACTCTGCGCGACGTTGAATCGATCGAGCGCATTGGCAATCAACTTCACGTCTCTGAGCGCCTTGCCGCCCTTGGGCGGGTCACCGCGGGCGTTGCGCATGAAGTGAAAAATCCGCTCAATTCCATGCGGCTCTGGCTGGAAGTCCTCAAGGCCAATATGCCCGTCGAACCGGAAGCGCAACAGGCGGTCAAGATGTTGGATAGCGAAATTGACCGGCTCGATCGCGCAGTGAAGACATTTCTCAACTTCACCAAACCGGTCGAGCTGAAACTTGAAGAGACCGACGTACGATTGCTATTGGACGAGGTTCTGGACGCCGCACGGCCGGCTATCACTCGCGCGGGAGTGGAATTGCGTGTGGATTTGCCCACCGAATTTCCCCCCGTGCTCGTGGACAGTCAGCTGATTCATCAAGCCGTTCTGAACTTATTGCTGAACGCCTGCGATTTCACCACCCCCGGCGGACGCATCACCCTTAGTCTTCGCCGCAGCGGCGAATCCGCGGTCATCGCCGTGGCCGATTCCGGTAAAGGAATTCCTCCGGAGGATCAAAAGAAGATTTTTCAACTCTTCTTTACTACCAGGCCTGGGGGTACCGGGATTGGACTAGCCAATACGTTTCGATTTGTACAGTTACATAATGGTCGGATAGAATTCGATTCGGAGGTCGGGCGCGGAACTACCTTCCGTGTCGAACTGCCCCTGGCTCGTTCCATGGACGCCTCGGCCGGAAGACTCCGCGACTTCAGCCAGCCCTTCGCTGAAGAAAAAAGGTAAATGCCCAGCCGCAATACGCAAATCACAAGCCTGATAGCTCTTCTGGCTTGCGGGTTGTCGCTCGCGTTGGTCGGATGCGAGAAGACGGTGAAGGCGTCTCCGCCCGTGGCGTCGGCGCCAATCCCGCAGCCTGCGGATTCCAAGCCGATCACCAACATCGCTCCGGATACAACCGCCACACCTCCGGAAGTCGCCGAAGCGCCTCCGCCGACTCCCCCTCCTGCGGAGGCGGCTCCTTTGCCAGTCACTCCAACGCACTCGAAACCCGCTCCTCCCCCGCACAAACAATCCGCGGAGCCGCCGACAACAGAGACGCCTGAACAATCTCGTCCGCCCGCACCACAGATATCGCCGGGATTGTCACCCAACGACCAGGCCACATATAAAAACAAGACAGACGAAGACATCAGCGTCGCGGAGAAAAATCTTCAGCAATCTGCCGACAAACGACTCAGCGCCGCGCAAAATGACCTGGTCGAAAAAATAAAAAGTTTTGTGTCTCAGTCTCGCGAAGCAATTAAGGCCGACGATTGGGCCCGCGCGCAAAATCTCGCACAAAAAGCCCGGGTCCTCTCCGAGGAATTGGTCGGTTCTCTGTAAACGAGGACTCTCACAATACGCCAGTCTCGCCTCGGCACCGCCAAGCCGCTCCTGGCAAAATTTCCTGCTAGTATAGCCATGTGAAAGTGTTCGACGTTGCCATCATCGGCGGCGGGGTCATAGGCAGCTCCATTGCATTCGAGCTGGCTGCGGAAAAGCTGAGCGTTGTTCTCTTGGATCGCGAACAACCGGGCCGCGGCGCCAGTTGGGCCGCCGCCGGCATGCTCTCAGCCGCCCCTGACTCTTCCGAGGCTTTGCCCCTTGTCCCCCTGGCAAAAGAGAGCTTGCAGCTATATCCCAAATTCGTTGCTGCCATCCATGAGGCTTCCGGACTCCACACGCACTTTGCTTCTGAAGGAGCCCTTCAGGTTTTTCCCGGCGACCAGGGGGAAACTGAACGCGACAAAGTGGTCGCTGAGCTCCGGGGATTGGGTATCGCGATTGAATCTGTCTCCCTCGAAACCGCGCGCAGCACGGAAAACGCGATCGGTCCTGCTGCCGGTGCTGCTGCCTGGCTCCCGCAAGAAGCAACCGTCGATCCCCGGCTGCTCATGGACGCGATCCTGGCCGCACTCCGTCGTCGCGACGTGGAAATTCGCTCAGGTTGCAAAGTAACTTCGCTACTGCGCCATGGCTCGAGGTGTACTGGGTTGATTGCAGGCGCAGAAGAGATTGTGGCGAAAGTCATTGTCGTGGCCGCGGGTTGTCACTCCTCCACTCTTGCTGGCGAAAATTCAATCGAGAACGATTGGCTTTCACGGTGCGTGCCAACGCACCCGGTACGCGGACAGATGCTCGCGTTGCATTCCCCGGAGCTCAATTTACGCCGCGTCCTGCGCTCGGAGCGAGGCTATCTCGTTCCCCGACTCGCCGGGCGAATCGTTGCGGGCAGTACGCTCGAAAATGTTGGCTTTGACAAACGCGTTACAGCAGGTGGAATGCGCAAAATTCTGGACGCCGCAATCGAGCTTGCCCCAGATCTTGCAAACGCGGAAATCGTTGAGACTTGGGCAGGTCTCCGCCCCGCAACTCCCGACAATCTCCCGATCCTAGGACCTACCGATGTAGAAGGCCTGTTCATTGCCACGGGCCACTACCGAAACGGAATCCTTCTCGCCCCCGTAACCGCAAAACTCGCTCGCAATTGGATTCTGAATAACACGGTGGCCCCTACCGCCGAAATCTTCTCGCCTCTTCGTTTTGCGGAGCTCAGGGTCCAGACGAACGCTTCCAAACGAACCGCCGCCAATTCCTGATCAAACAAAAACTAGAAAGGAACGCTTCGAGGTGGTTCGCGGTTAGGAGGGCCCGCAAGCGTCGAGGCTTGTCCCGGGCTTGTAAATTGGACTTTGGATGCATCCAGCAGAATTGCGCGGTCGAGCACGGCTTCAACAGTCGAGCCACGAGGCAGTTCGGCTTCCGGCCCGCGAGTCAACAATACAGCCATCAGCCCCGCGGCGGCGCCCACTCCTGCGCCGATCCCTGCGCCTGCTGCGCTTCGCCCCGCGATTGCGCCAATGCCTGCGCCTGCGGCCGTGGTCTTGGCAACCGTGCCGACGTCGCCGCCCTTATTGGAATCACCGATAATTTTGCCCTCATTATTTGTGGTCTCGTTGCCGCCCGTACCCGCATTGCTCGGCACGGCATTCAGATCGACCATGTACGCGTTGGGAAGAATCAATGTCTTCAACCGAATCATGAGTTCGCCGCGCCCTTTCACGCGACCCGGACGTTTCGATTCCGTCACCTCGCCGCTAACGTAAGATCCCGCCGGAATAGCCACGTGTCCGTCAATCATGACGGGAAACAACGTTTCAAAATAAACGGGATCACCCGGTCGCGCGCTGCGAGTCGAAATCGCGTTATGCAACACCAAAGGAATGTGCGTGCCCCCGGGCACTTCTATTTTTGCGTTCGCGTTATGCAAGATGGGAGTCGTCGCCGCTGCTGCGCTATCGGGGCCTCCGGAGGGTGTTGCCGACGACGAGCCCGAAGGTCGCGCAGCGGCATCGCCTGTAGAAGCTGGCGCGGACGGCGAAGGCGCAGCCGAATTCTGCGCGGCAGGGTTTTGCGTTGGCGCTGATGCTGGCGCCGCCGGAGGCAACGGTCCGTCCTGTTGGGCGCGGGCGGGGAATGCAAACCCCAGAAACGCTATAACAACCGCTCCCGCGAATTGCAGACGGAGCGAACCGTTTCTCATGTATTGCCCCCCCCCACTACTAACTATCCAAATGATGCCCCCCGGCCTCTCCGGGATGTACCGCAGCATACCTCTTGTAAAGCCAGCTTTTCCAGCCCTCATGCTGCGCATCGACCGGAGACGCATGTACGACTACGACACGCTTAGTCCTGCGTTATCTCTGTGCCAGATATACTGAATCAGAGGCTGGCCCTGGGCGTGAAAGGCACCGGATTATTTCACCTTCCGTCTTCGCTGCGGCAGAAGACTCTGCTGATTATCGGCCTTACCATGTTCGCTGCAGTTGGCAGTTTGTTCTTAATTTCCCGCGTTCTTTTGCTGCGCGGCTATGCGCGTTTGGAAGAAAATTTCGCCAATCAGAACCTCGATCGCGCTGCCAGCGCACTAACGAACGAGTTGAATACTCTCGACCGTATTACAAGTGAATACGCCGCCTGGGATCAGACTTATGCCTATGTGCTCGGCACGAATCCGGGATATGTTAAATCCGAATTCCCTGCACCGACGTTTCAGGAACTCCAGGTCAGTTTCGTCATCATTACTGACAATTCAGGTCGCAAACTTCTCTCAAAAGGATTCAACCTGGCTGCTGGCGGCGAAGCGCCGGTTCCCGACGGGCTCGGCGAAAATCTAAAAACCAGCTCGTTGCTTATCAACCATAAAACCGTAACCAGCAGGGTCATGGGAATACTCATGCTTAAGAACGGTCCCGTTCTCGTGGATTCCAGACCGATCGTTACCAGCGATGCCAAGGGCCCTATTGCCGGCGCTCTGATCATGGGGCGAGAGCTCGACTCCGCCGAAGTCAAACATCTTTCGGAGATGATTCACATCCCCCTCTTTATCGAGCGCCTGGACCACGGAAATCTAAGCACTAAATTTCGCACTTCGTCCAGCACCGTTTCTGAACGGCCTCTTGTGCAAATCCACGCGCTGGATCAAGATTCTCTCGACGCGCATGAAGAACTGAACGATATCTACGGGCAGCCCGCAATAATTCTTCGGATCATTCTTCTGCGAACGATTTATGAGCAGGGTCGAACGACTTTGCTTCAGTTCTCGCTCTTGCTCCTCGCCGCCGGTCTGATTTTCGGCGCCGGAACGCTTTACCTTCTCGAGCGGGTGATACTTTCGCGTGTCGCCAACTTGAGCGACGGAATCACTCACATCGGAGCGAGCGGAAATCTCTCCGCTCGTCTGGAAGTCCGCGGCAAAGATGAACTCGCTTATCTCGGTACTGCCATCAACAGCATGCTCGAGGATCTTGAAAACGCGCAAACCGAACAGCATCAGGGCCGCACGCGGCTTGGCGTACTCATGGAAAAAATGCCGGCTATATTGTGGACCACGGACACGGAATTACGTTACACCTCCGCCGTCGGCGCCGGTCTCGAACCTCTCGGATTGCGCTCGAACGAGCTGGCGGGGAAAACACTTTTTGAATATTTTGAAACTCACGACCCTGAGTTCCCGTCAATCGCCGCCCATAGGAAAGCTTTGAATGGCGAATCTGTCACCTACGAATTGCAGTGGAAACGCCGCGTTTTGGAATCGCACGTTCAACCTCTGAGAGGCAATGAAGGAGAATTTATAGGAGTCATCGGCGTAGCACTCGATATCACCGACCGCAAACATCTCGCCGATCAGTTGCGTCAAGCTCAGAAAATGCAGGCCGTGGGAGAGCTCGCCGGCGGCGTGGCCCACGATTTCAACAACCTGCTCATGGTGATAAAAGGACACGCTGAGATGTTGAGTGACCGCCTCCCGCAAGGTTCTCCTCAACGGTTCAACGTGGAGCAAGTTCAAACCGCCGCCGAGCGCGCCGCCTCGCTTACCCGCCAGCTGCTGGCCTTCAGCCGTAAACAAGTGCTCCAGCCCCGCGTGCTCGATCTCAACGAAGTCGTCGGCGGAATGATTCAAATGGTTTCTCGCATAATCGACGAAAATATTGAGCTTGCCTTCCTGCCCGGGGCAAAACTCGGGAACGTGAAAGCGGACCCCAGCCAGATCGAACAAGTTGTTCTGAACCTTGTCGTCAATGCTCGCGATGCGATGCCGGGCGGCGGCCAACTAACCATCGAAACATCAAGCGTTGCGCTCGACAAAAATTACACAGCGAAACACGCGGTCGTCGACCTCGAACCAGGTCCCTATGTAATGCTCACTGTCACCGATAGCGGCTGCGGAATGGACGCCCAGACCCAGGCACGCATCTTCGAACCTTTCTTCACCACTAAAGAACCAGGCAAAGGCACCGGCCTCGGACTCGCCACCGTATATGGCGTCGTCAAGCAAAGTGGAGGATACGTTTGGGTCTACAGTGAACTGGGCCACGGCACCACGTTCAAAGTATATTTGCCGATGGTCGCTGTCACGGCCGAAAAGGCTATTGCCGAGAAAATAATTCCTGCCCCGTCGTCCGGCACCGAGACGATTCTCTTCGTGGAAGACGAACAGAGTGTACGCGAGCTGGTGCGTGAATATCTCACAGGCTGCGGTTACTCCGTGCTCGAAGCCTCGGACGGGGTTCAAGCGCTCGAAATGGCCGCTATGCATCCAGGCGCCATCCAACTGCTGATCACCGATGTTGTAATGCCTCGCCTCAGCGGACGCGAACTCGCGGCCCAGATTGCTTCCGCCCGGCGCGATTTAAGAGTCCTCTACATTTCTGGATATACGGACGACAGCGTGTTTCGTCATGGTGTGCTCGAGGGTGGCATGGAATTTCTGCAAAAACCGTTCAACTTGAAGGCTCTCGCTCGGAAGATTCGCGACATTTTGGACGGACCAACTGCAACACCGGTGCTCCGCGGGCACTCCAAAAACGAGCGAAATTCGATTTAAATCCTCAGTGTGGTCCGAACACTCGGCTGATGGAAGCCTTCGGCCACCGAACGTCGATGCTAAATCAGAAAGACACTTTGCCCCGTCAGTTCGAATCTTTTTCGGCAGCGAATATTCCGGCAGGCCACCATATTATCCACGCGAACCATGTAGGACCTCGCCTTGGCAAACTTCGCGCGATCTTCTTCGTTCCCTCCCGGAGGGACTTGCGCCTTCTTCGTGCGCACAATGTACCGCACCGGATACGCGTTTTCCTGGCGGCAGTGGACGCACACGAGTGTCATCTGCTTGGTTTCTTCCTTCTCGTCGTAATACCTTTTTTCATCCATCGCTTAGCCCGCCCATGACCGCCGAAGTCTCATCTAAGCTTACGCAGTGCAAGCCCGCATCCCTCCACCGCGGCAGCCAGTACTCCAGCGCTTCCACCGTGTGGCGCCGGTCTCCATTGACCGCTCGATGATCGCCATCGTGCAGCAAAACGATATCGCCACCCCGCACGCCGCGCAAGTGCTTAATCACCCGCGCCGCTAGCTGCGCCTTCCAATCCCAGGCCATCGCGCTCCACATCACCACATGCCTTTCAGCACTCCGCCGAATGATTCCATCAAGCAGAGGGCTGCGATAACCGTACGGAGGCCGCATCAAAATGGATTTTCTCCCAGTCGCCTCAAAAATTGCTTCATCGCAAAGGGCAATTTCCTCCGCAATGCGCCGCCTGGAAAGAAATGTAAGGGCCGGATGCGTTTCAGTGTGATTACCAATCGCGTGGCCGCGTTCCACAATTTCTTTCGCCAGCTCCGGAAACGCCCGCACATGCCGCCCGATCAGAAAAAAACTGGCTTTCGCCTTATGTCGGTCGAGCTGATCCAACAGTTCTGGTGTAATTGTGGGATTCGGCCCATCGTCAAATGTTAGCGCGATGGAAAACGGGTCACCCAGTCGTCGGACGGTGAGCCCAAACATCTGCGACGAAGGAGCAACCGCGGCCCACGAGAATATTCCGCTGGCGGCGCAGACTCCGCCTGCTGCGAGCCACGCAAGGTCAATTGGCATTGGTTTCCATACTCACACGCGTGGTGTGTTTTCGCCAGACGTTCTGTTACGATGCCGCTGAGTTGCAGGAAATGGCTTTAGATGCTCCAACCCGCGATCGCCTTCCGGCTTGGCTGCGATGGAGCGCTCTCCTCTGGCTGGCCATATGGGTTCCTGCTTACTGGCATACTTGGGGTGCCGCAAACTTCCTGCATTTGTGCGACGTCGCGGTAGTTCTCACCTGCATCGGCCTGTGGAGCAGTAATCCGCTCCTGCTCTCAAGCCAGGCCGTCTCCTCTTTGCTAATTGATATTGTCTGGGCCTCCGACGCTGCCTGGAGATTTCTTACCGGTCGCCATCTCATCGGCGGCACCGAATACCTCTTCGACACCAAATTTCCGTTATGGGTACGTCTCCTGTCGCTATTCCACGTAGTCATGCCCTTTCTGCTTCTTTGGGCTTTGCATCGAATCGGATATGACCGCCGAGGCTGCGTTACACAATGCCTCATCGCTCTTCCGGTCGTGGTGCTGGCACGCGTGGCCTCGACACCTCAGACCAACATCAACTTTGTCTATACCGATCCCTTTTTCCACCGCGCCTGGGGCCCAGTTCCATTCCACCTCGCTGCGGTCCTACTTTTTCTCATGCTCGTCGTCTATCTGCCCACTCACTTGCTTCTCGCGCGCCTGTTCTCACCACCGCGAGATCCTGCAACATTCCTGTAACGTTGCCGTGCTTGTATTTCAGTCCGCTCCAAAGATATTGTACGGGCGATGAATCGTTGGAGGGAGACCAATGCGAAATAAGGCCGTAAAACTTCTGTGCGCCGCACTTTTTCTGTTTGCCGCAATTTCGGCTCAGCCAAAAACCTCGTATAGAAATAGTGCCGACGCCATTCGCAACGCAACATCTCCTGCCCAATCTTCCTCTTCTAAACTCATCCAACACGTCCTCATTGTCACTATCGACGGCATGAAGCCGGAAACTTATACCGAACCGGATGTGCACGGGCTGAAAGTACCGACCTTGCGCGGAATGGTCCGCGACGGCGCGTCGAGTGACGGCGCGCAATCCGTGATGCCCACGGTTACGTATCCTTCGCACACTTCGATGGTCACCGGAGCGAATCCCGGAACCCATGGTATCTACACGAATGTCGCTTGGGATCCGCTGAACCAGAATTCTGGAGGCTGGCGCTGGTACACCGAAGACATTCGCGTGCCCACGTTGTGGCAAATCGCGCGCCAGGAAGGTTTGAAAACTGCCCTAATTCATTGGCCGGTTACTGCCGGCGCGCAAGCGGATTTGAACATCTCGGAATATTGGCGCGCGAGCATCCCTGAAGATATGAAGCTCGTCCGGGCGCTCTCTACTCCCGGTATCTTCGAAAAAATCGCTAAGGAGTTTCCAAGCTTTAAGACCGACGTTCCTCCGCTCGATTTGACCGATCCCGTTTGGACCGATGCCGCCTGTTACGCTATCGAAAATCTCAAACCCAATCTGCTGCTCTTGCACCTGGCCATGGTCGATCATTGGGAGCACGAAAAAGGTCCGTTCAGCGCGGAAGCTAACGCCGCCACCGAAACAGCCGACGCGCAAATCGCGCGGCTGATCTCCTCCGCAAAGAAAGCGGGAACATGGCAAACCTCAGTGCTCGTGATTCTCTCCGATCACGGCTTCGCTCCCATCTCGCAAGAAATGCGGCCGGGAGTTTTGCTTCAACAAAAAAGCTTGATCACTCTCGATACGAAAGGCCGCATTACTGATTGGAAAGCCGCCGAGATAACCGATGGCGGGTCGGCATACCTCTATGTGAAAGATCCGAGTGATGAAGCCACTCGCGCCGCGCTGCACGGTATTTTCGACCCACTAGCCGGCGCGGAAGGAAGCGGAATCCGCCGCATAGCCTCGCACGACGAGATCGTCGCAATGGGCGGTGACCCGAATGCATTTCTCGCGCTGGAGGCTTCCGACGGCACATCTTTCGCGTTTGGCTATACCGGAGATCTCAAAGGCCCTTCAAGGGGTGGCGGCACTCACGGCTACTTTCCCGATCGAAAGGAGATGCGCGCGTCCATGATCATCTATGGCCCTGCGATCGCCCCCGGAAAAATAGATCACGCGCGATTGATCGACGTCGCTCCCACAGTTGCGCCTTGGCTCGGCCTCAAGCTAGGCACCAGGGACGGTTCGCCGCTGGCAATCCCCATGGCCGCTGCACCCGCGCCAAAATAGATCTCAATTTAAAGGGGACCGCTCGCCGTACGCCTTTCGTAGCGCCGGCATCTTGCCGGCTCTTTTGACTTCTTTGACTGCTCAGCGAGGTCTGCCAATGACCACTACGTTTCCGAACGAATCGCGCGAAGGTCAATTCCAAGCTGCTGGCATTTTTTGTAGAGGTGGCTGCGCTCGAGCCCGAGCGCTTTGGCCGTGTTCGTCATGTGATTGTGATTCCGCTTCAGCTCCGCGAGCAGCGTTTCGCGTTCGAAGTTCTCCACGCGCTGGCTCAGAATCCCGGTCATAAACGCCGTCGGCCTGCCGAAGCTTCCTCCGCTTCCCGGATCCGCCGCCGGCAGAGCGCGCGTGACCGTAGCCGCCTCGACCACGTCACCGGGAGCGAGCAGCAGCACGCGTTCGATCACGTTGCGCAGTTCCCGCACATTTCCCGGCCACGGATACCGCTCCAGTTCCGCAAGCGCATCCGGCGAGAAAGTCTTCGGCTTCCAGTTGTTTTGTTCGCTCAGCTGGCAAAGAAAATGTTCCGCAAGCGCTCGAATGTCTTCCCGCCGCTCGCGCAGCGGCGGAACCACAATCGGAAACACAAACACCCGGTGGTATAAATCCTCGCGAAATGTTCCCAGCCGAACGTGCTCTTCCAAATTGCGATGGGTCGCTACGACGATCCGCACATCCACAGTGATCGGCTTATCGCCGCCGATCCGTTCCATCTCGCCTTCTTCCAGCACGCGCAAAAGTTTGGCCTGCATCGTAATCGGCATATCGCCAATCTCGTCAAGGAACAGCGTTCCGCGGTGCGCCTGCTCGAATTTCCCGACGTGGCGCCCGGCCGCTCCGGTAAAAGATCCCTTCTCGTGTCCGAACAACTCCGTCTCCACCAGTTCCGCGGGAATCGCGGCGCAATTCAGCGATACAAACGGGCCTCCGCGCCGGGCGCTTTTCTCATGCAGAGTACGCGCGATCAGTTCCTTGCCTGTTCCCGTCTCCCCGCGAATGCAAACGCGCGTTTCGCTTGCCGCCACATGCTCCACTTGCGCCATCACTTCGCGCATCGCAACGCTGGCCCACACGATATGGTGTCGCCCCAACCTCCGCTTTAGGTCCCGATTCTCTGCTTCCAAACGCTTCAAGTGCAGCGCGTTTTCCACCGTCAGCAGCAGCTTTTCCGTCGAAATCGGTTTCTCCAGAAAATCGCTGGCGCCCAATCGCGTTGCCTTCACCGCCATTTCAATCGACGCCTGTCCCGACATCATCACGATCGTCGATTCCACTCCAGCGTTCTTCAAATCCTCCAGCAGCGCGATGCCGTCCCGACCCGGCATCACCACATCCGAAAGAATTAAATCAAATCGCTCAGCCTTCGCGAGCCCCACTGCGCGCAGCGCGTTGTCGCACACGCTGGCTTCGTGCCCCGCCAGACGGAACGCGCGCGACAGCGACGCAAGCGTATTCGCATCATCGTCAATAATTAGGATATGAGCTTTCGCTGGCACGGCCGTTTACGCCTCTTCTTTTTCTTCTTCTTCGATTACAACGGGCGCCGCTTGATGATGCGGTGGTCTGGTAGGAAGTTCGACGTGGAACGCGGTGCCCACTCCCGATTCGCTCTCGACGGAAATGCGCCCGCCGTGATCCGCCACGATGGCTTGCACGATCGCCAGGCCAAGTCCCGTGCCATGCTGTTTCGTCGTGTAGTATGGAGTAAAAATGCGCTCGGTTTCTTCCGGTGTTAATCCTGTGCCCGTGTCGGAGACTTCCAGATGAACGTCGCCGTCACCGTCCGACGTCCGTAACATCAAAACACCTCCTGCGGGCATGGCATCCATCGCGTTCAAAATAAGATTTTCCACCGCGCGGCGCAACAGCGTCGCGTCCGCTTGAATCTTCGGCAGACCTTCCGCTAAATGTAGTTCGGGCGTGATTGGCGGCCGCCCCACCGCGCTGAATTGCGCCTCGAAAAGTTTCTCCACGTTCCGCACGACTTCGTTCAAATCCACCGTTGCTAACTCAGGTTGCGGCATTTTTGCGAAATCGCTGAACCGGCCGACGATCGCTTTCAAATTCTCGATCTCGGATAGCAGAATGCCGGTGGATTCGCGGAAAACTTCTTCAAATTGTTCGGGATTTTGGCTGCTCGCCTTCTGCAGATTTTCTACCGTCGTCTGCAATGGAAACAGCGGATTCTTCAGTTCGTGCGCCAGGCGTCGCGCCACTTCGCGCCATGCCGCCACACGCTCGGCCTGTATCAACCGCTCGCGTTGATCCACGAGCTGCTGCGTCATTTGATTGAACGACTGGGCAAGCTGCCCCACTTCGTCGCGTCCGCGGACAATCACTCGCGTGTTCCAATTTCCGTCGGCCACCTCGCGTGCGCCTGCCGCGAGCTTCTGCACTGGTCGCGTCACCCGCGCCGCCGCCCACCAGCTCAACAGCAATCCGAAAAACAGACCGATCGCCGCCACTCCGATTGCCAGCCATAGAATATGGCGTTCGAGTGTCACCACGTTGCGCTGTGAATTTCCAATCAGCAGCACGCCCAGCAGTTCTTTCTGCCTTCCTAGCTGCGGAATAACATGAAATGTCTCCGCGCTCGCCGCATCGATCGTCCAATCAATTTTTGCTGTCTGTTCGCTGGGCTGCGTTCGCTCCCGCTCAATAATGGGCTCGAAACGTTCTGCTTCATTCACAGGCCCTGTGCTGTCGATCAGGTTCGCCGGCTCGAACTTGGGATCAAGGTTCAGGTAAAGCAGCGCACGCATATTTGACGGAAGCACAAGCGAAGCCAGGAATTCCTTGCCCAGCCGCTCGCCCCCGACCACAAACAAATCCTTGTCCCCCACGCGGACCGTGGCTACTGCCATCAGCGCCAACGCCGGGCCTTCTTGTGTATCGAGTTTCGTCAGAAACGAGCCGCGTGTCGCCCAATCCTCCTTCTGCGTCACCCATTCCATTTTGTAACCAAACCGCGCAGACCATTCCGCGGAGGAAATTATCGAACCGTCCGTGCCCACGAAATCCAGAAAATCCAGCTGATGCGATTGCGCCACTCCCTTCGCGTCATTCACGTACACGGAAATATCCGCATTCGGCCGGCTCAGGTCTATCGCCATTCGCACGGTCGGTTCCCCATCCGCGATCCCCTGCACCCGATTCAAAACATCATGCCCGCGCCTGTCGAACTCTCTTTGGAATTGCGCCACCAGCGCGTCCGTGTGCTCGCGATCCAGTTCCTCAAAAGCATGGCGTGTCACCACCGTCACGCCCGCGGTAACCAGCCCCACAGACAGCAGCAGCGCGATCATAAAGTTCACGAAAAACTTTGAACGAAACGTCACGATTCCTCTTCTCAAATAGCACAGACATTTTCGCCTGTACTTGTCACATCAAATTTTGCGAGCCGACAGCTAGTGCGTTTCAGTCGTCGAATCTAGCCAAACATACGCAAGTGGCCAACTTTCCCCTGCGGCCGGCTGCTTCCAATCGCGCACCCGTGCACTGAGCCCATACACTTGCGGCAGCCAAACAAGCGGCGCCACGCGCCCGCTATTTATGATGCCGCGTTCCCAGTTGTAAATATCCTCCGGCGACGCGTTCTCGGGCAGCGGATCGGCCTCAATCCCCGCCATCGGACCCAGGGTATCCACGAACGCCGCGAGCGAAATTCGCGCTGTGGGTGACGGCATTCGCAAACGAATCAGCCGTGCATCCACATGAATCGTATCACTGCGCGGCGCCTCGCTCCCTGTGTGCGCGGATGCTGCACTGGAATTCGGCATCGCTCGCGACACTAGGGAAATGCCCGCCTCTTTCGCGTTCACCACGATTCGCTCTGCCACGCTCTGTTGCAGCGTATCAGCGGAATCATATCCCAACACCAACTTCGGTGACGGCGAGATTTGCGACCAAATTTCTTTCGCGGCGCGCGCATCCGTCTCTGTCGGAAAAAGGAATGCCGTCCCGCTGGACCATTGCGGCAGGAGGCCTCCAGCCGGCTCACCTTCCTTCTGTAAAATAAAATTTACAATCGCCACGCGATCGATGCACCGCGCGATCGCTTCCCGCACGCGCGCATTCTCCGTCGCCGTGCGTCCCGCAAGAAAAACCAAGGCTAGCAGTTCATCCGGCTGCGACGCGCTCACGCGCACTCCGCGATCCGCCGCCTGTCGCGCCAGCTCCGCCGGAATCCGCGCGAAGTCTGCCTTGTTCAGTTCCAGGTCCAGCAAGCGGTCGTGTGTCGAGCGTCCCATCTGAATTTCGACGGAATCCACGAACGGCCTGCCCGCTCGATAATCTTCGTTTGCCGCAAACACCGCGCTCTTCCCTGCTTCCCACGCGGACAGACGAAATGGACCGCTCCCGGCCGCTCCGACAAATGTCCCGCTCTCGCCGCGTCGGTCGTATAGCAACGCATCTAGCTCGTCTTTCGCGTCCGCTTCTTCCGGGTTCGCCGCCGCCACCGATGGATCGAGCGAACGAACAATCGCGCCGATTTCCACACGCAGCGTTCCGCCATATCGCGGCCGCCGCGCAGGGCGCAACGGCGCAGCAACCGCCGCCAGCGCCACGCTAATCACCGCAAGACACAGCAACAATCGAAGCTTCATACGCTCCCGTCTGCAGATTCCGCGAAACCACCCGTGCCGATTTGCCATCTTCCGAAGCCCACAGCGCCAGAATAGGCCCGGGAAATTGAAGTTTTTCACTTGCTGCGTCAGCTTGGTTCTTGAGTCGGACAGCCTGAACGAAGTCGGGCTCAGTCCAATCCCCCGGCCCGGTAATCAACGTGAGCGGCCCGATCCCGCAAGCCGCCCCTAGGTCAACATAGCTGTCGACCGTGTGTCCTTGTATGGAGATGGGCTTGGTTACGAACCCAACCTCCTGGACCGCTGCCGCGCTGCTGCACGTCACGGTTTCAGGATGCTGGAAATTACCCGAGCACTCCGCGTCCGGCATTTCAGCCTTACCGGCAGGCGGATCGATCCGTCCTCTCGCATCCCGTTGCACCGGCCGCGCACGCGCGATAGCAACTGCGCGAGTTAATTGCCACTCCCCGGACCTATATTGATGAAATGAAAGCTTGTCAGGTTCTAGTATCACAAGAATCGAGCCGCCCTCCATCCCAGCGTCCGACACCAAGCCAAAATCAAGAATTTTCCCGGCCTGCTCCCAAACCGCCTTTCGTTGCAAGGTGATCGAGGGCCCCGCCGCGCTCGGCTTCCTAACTACGTCCCGAGCGGTCGAAACCATCACCACTTCGTGAGCATCGCCGCGACGAATCTCGGCAACCCAAACGTAATCCTCCGCCGATTCAGAAAATGAGATTTGCAACTGTCCATCGGACGGCGGTTTTTCCGTGATCCGGAACTTCCGCGCCGCCAGATCGGAAACGAGTTCCTCGCGAAGACTGGCGACATCCGTACCGCTAAGCGATGAAATGTTCTTCACATTGAGCGAAAATGTCCTGGCAGGTTTTGCTGCGGTCGCAATTTTGTCGGCGAGGGAGTCCAAAGCTTTGTTCCACTCAGGCGGGATTTGCGCCGCGGACTGCGCCTGCGAAGACCAAGCTGTGAACGTAAGAAACGCAACGGTGATGACTGCTCGCAGGGAAAAGAGTCGAGGAAGGCGCCGCATCGGCTTGTGCCAATTGCACAAAGCGTTGAACCGCCATCATAGCACACCTCCAAAAACCTCCACCGAATTGCCCTGGCAGGAAGCCCGCATTCATTTCCCCTTCACCGCCGGATCCATCGCCGCCGACGCCGACTTCAGCACGTCATTCGTAAAGAAAAACTTCCCGTCATTCGGCACCATCATGATCTGCACCCGGTCCGAAAGCCGTTCCGCCACGGTGTACTGCACCAAGAGTGGATTGATCTTCAACGCAGCCGCCTCAAGTTGAAGTTGTTCTCCTTCTGCCTGCGCCGTCACTCGAATATTGTTGGCCTCCGCATCCGCCATCAAATTGCGCCGCTCGAGTTCGGCTTTGCCATCGATCACTTTAGCTTGCGCGGCGGCCTCGGCATTCTTCACCGTCAAAACGTTCTGCGTTTCCGACCGCAACTTGCTGCTCTCATCCTCCGCCTTGCTGTTGATCACTTTTGCTTGTGCTTGAGCTTCCGCGTCCTGAATTGTGGTCTGCTTGCGTGCTTCAGCTTCCAGCCGCGATTGCTCGATCAGTTTCTGTTTCAACGGCAGCGTATATTGCATCGAGTCCGATTCCGCCTTGGCCATCAACACGCGCGTCTGCGCATCGCCCTCGGCATGTTTGATCTGTCTCACTTTTTGCGCCTCAGCCTGCGACTCCGCAATCTTCACTTTTTTCTGCTCGATGCTCTGATCGACTGTTACGCGATCATCCTCCTGTTCCTTCAGCAGCAACCCTTGCAGCCCCGCCGCGTATTCCTCCGGAAGCTGAATCTTGCGCAACAACACTTCTTTCACCTCAATCGCATCGCTGCCAAGACGTGTGGTAATGATTTGCGTGGCGCGCTGCCGAAATTCCTCGCGCTTGATGGCAAATATGTCGCGTACGACATAATTCGGCGCCACCTCGCGAAACACGCTGGTCACCACCGGAGCAACAATCTCCTGATCGATCGGCTGCGGCAGATTCGCCTGCACGTAATCCAGCCGTCGCGGATCGATTCGATACCTCACGGTCACCGCGAGTCCCACTTCCAGCCCCTCGCGCGTTTCCACGTTTAACACTTCCAGTTTCTCGCGCGTACCTTCTGCGGAAGTGGTCGAGAACACCTTGTCTCGCACATCGTAGAGCTGTGCTCGGTCGATCAGCGGCAGGATAAAATGCGTCCCGGCGTAGAGCGTCCCAGGCCGAACTCCAGAAATTTGGCTAATCCGCACCGCCGCCTCGCCGTCCGGCACAACTACAACGCTCGATGCGGCAAGCGATAGCAGTGCCGCCACCGCTACAAGTTTGGCGGCCGCTACCCACCGAATTGCGCGCCGCGTTCTGGCAATCCGTACCGGAGCTTGAATCGCACCCCGTTCCGCCACCGGCGGGCCCGCCGAATCCGGAGTCTCACTAGTTTGACCCGCCTCATCCTTCTGCGACTCGCTCTCTCCAGGACGCAACAACCTCCCAAGTTCAAACGCAAGAAAAACGTCGTACAGCACCAACCCAGCAGCGACAACCACAAACGAAACGCTGATCACGAAAAGCAAAAACCTTAGAAACAACATAACGCCTCCTTTTCACCTCAATCTTTCACCCAGTCGGTCCCGAACCCCGTAGCGCCGTCTCGCATTTCGTACACCGGTTCGCCTTTCGGAGCGCCGGTTCACCCTGACGAAGGAAGGGCATCCGCCGGCTCTTTTGACTTACTTGATCGAACGGGAATTGCCGGCGAAACGTCGGACTATGAGAACCTCACGCCGCATTCTTCCGCCCGCGCGGCACAAGCGATAACCCAACTACTTTTCTTCGCGACGCGGCGTCCACCGTCTCCGCTTCCGCCTCGCGGGCCGGCATCAAACGCATCAGCCCGACCAGCCCAATCCATTCAAGCGTCAGCGCCACCGCAAACGACGTAAAAATTGCTATTGCCACCTCGCCGAACCCAATCACGCTTTCCATCGCTGCCTCCTATTTTCTCGCCGGGCACAAACGTGAAAAGCACGGACGTGGCCAAGGCACAGTTCATTCATTTCAGGAGGCTTACCGTGCTCGACGAATTGCCAAAACAGTGGCGCCGCACACACGCCGTGGAAAACCGCACGCAAGAACTGGCTGACCGCGAACCATTCAAGCCCGGAAACCGTCAGAAATCATCGGGAGGCTTCAAACTTTGGGAAATTGCTCTTGTAGAAGGCGATCACGACGGTAGGAGGCGCACCAAACCCATCAATCTGGGTCTGGGGAGAAACTTCGACTCCGAACACCTGTAAATGAAGCTAGGGAATGCGCAGGTTCCGTAAGGGTCCTAGTTGGATTTGCAACTTCTGAACTACGGCTCGACGATCAGCTGGCCTTTCATCCCGCCATGCCCCAACCCGCAATGCACGCAGCACTTAAACGAGTACGTTCCCGGCGTCTTCGCCACGAACTCCACCACCGCAGGAGCATCCTTGTCGATCACGAAGCACTCTTCCTTCGAAGTGAATACAAGCCCGGGATCGCCCTTCTTGTCCGACCCATCAGGATAAGCCTCAATCTTGATTCCATGCTTCCTGTCCAAACTCGAAATCTTCAATTGCACCTTGGTGCCTGCCTTCACATGCACCGGCGACGGGCTGAACTCATACTTCTTGGCGGTCATTTCAATGACCTTCACATTTTGATCCGCCTGAGGAGCCTTAGCAGGATTGGCCAATCCTCCGGCCACGGAAAAACCTACAGCAAGAAACAGAGCAAAAATTCGTGTCGCGTTTCGCAATTGAAGTCTCCTTAGGGCTAAGACTCTAAACTCACACTCTCAACCTGTCAAACGTTTGAAATCGCTGCAGTATCTCTGTGGTTACGCAATCTTTAAGGCACTCAGCCGGATCTGCCGGATCGTCAGCCGGCCCCGACAGTTGTTCGTAGTCGCTTCCCACCTCAAAAAGTTTGTGAGCCCTCAGTATTGATATCTTTTCCCTTCGTATGTACCCTCCTCGGGGGCGACTAACGACTTCACAAGGGGTTCTCATGCGACTTCCGTATTTTGTTCTGGCTCTAACGTTGTGCGCCTCCCCGCTTTCCGCGCAGGACAAGCCCTTACATGGCATCGACGTCAACGACATCGATCGCAAAGCTGTCCCGTGCCAGGACTTCTACCAATATGCCAATGGCAACTGGCGCGCCAACAATCCCATGCCCGCTTCGATGGTGATGTGGAGCAGGCGCTGGGCCGCCGGCGAGTCCACCAAGGACGTCCTGCGCGGCATTCTCGAAGACGCTGCCTCTCATTCCTCCACTGCTGCGCCAAAATCCACCGAGCGATTGATCGGCGATTACTACGCCGCTTGCATGGACGAAAAGCAAATCGACGCGCAAGGCATAAAAGCGATCAAAGCCGAGCTCGATTTAGTCCAATCCATCGGCACCGTCGCCGACCTCCAGCGCGCTATCACTCGCTTGAATCAGGAAGCGATTTTTGCGCCGTTCTTTTTCGGATCGACGCAAGATCCCCACCACCCGCAACAAGTGATCGCGGATGCCGCCGCCGGCGGCCTCGGACTCCCGGACCGCGACTTCTACTTCAAGGACGACGACAAATCCAAAGAGACGCGCCAAAAGTACCTCGAGCACGTCACGGCGATGTTCGTCCTGGCCGGCTCCGACAAGACGGCCGCTGCTGCCTCCGCTCAAGTTGTGGTGCGCATGGAAACCGCGCTCGCTGGCGCAACGCTAACGAATGTGGAACTCCGCGATCCCTATGCCTCGGATCACAAAATGAATCTGGACGAAGTCCAAAAGCTCACGCCCGATTTCAACTGGGCCGAGTATATGAAAGCTGCGAATCTCGATCCTACTGTCGCGATCAACATCGATCAACCCAAATTCATGCAGGAATTCCAGCGCCAGCTTCAGCAAACCTCGATTGCGGATTGGAAAACCTATCTGACCTGGCAGGTACTGATGACCGCCGCTCCTTCTCTTTCCGCTCCCTTCGTTCAGGAGAGCTTCGCTTTCAACCAACAGTACTTGCAAGGCGCCAAAGAAATGAAACCGCGCTGGAAGCGCTGCGTGGAATCGACGGACGCAGGTCTAGGCGAAGCCCTAGGCAAAAAGTACGTTGAAAAAACGTTTTCTCCCGAAGCGAAAGCGCGCATGCAGGAAATGGTAAAGAACATTCTGCTGGCCCTCCATGACGACATCCTGACCGTCACCTGGATGAGCGACGCAACCAAGCAAAAAGCCCTGGAGAAACTCTCTACCTTCAATCCCAAAGTCGGCTACCCGGACAAATGGAAAGATTACAGCAGCGTGCAAATCACGCGGGACTCTTATTGGAACGACGTCGTTGAAGCACGGCGTTTTGCCATCCGCGATGACGCGGAACAGATCGGCAAACCGGTTGACCGCCTCCGCTGGGGCATGACCACGCCCACTTCAAACGCTTATTACAATCCCCTGTTGAATGAAATTGTGTTCCCGGCCGGGATTCTGTTGCCACCTATGTTCGATGTGAATGCCACAGACGCAGTGAACTACGGCGGCATCGGCCCGGTCATCGGACACGAAATTTCCCACGGCTTCGACGACCAAGGCGCGAAGTACGACAGCACCGGCGAACTCAAAAGCTGGTGGACCCCCGCGGACTACAAAGAGTTTCAGAGCCGTGGACAGTGTGTGGTCGACCAGTTTTCCAGCTACACCGTGGAAGGCGGCTTGCACGAAAACGGCAAATTGGTGCTGGGTGAAAGCATCGGCGATCTCGGTGGCGTAAAGCTGGCCTACCTCGCGTTCGAAAAATCAATGCAAGGCAAGCCCCGCCCCGCCGACCAGGACGGTTTTACTCCCGAACAGCAGTTTTTTATTTCCTGGGGCCAATCGCGCGGAGACGAGATCCGTCCCGACGCGCAACGCCAGTTCGTGCTGACGAATCCGCATCCGGTCAGCAAATATCGCGTCATCGGCCCGCTTTCAAATTTGCCTGAATTCTGCAAGGCCTTCGGTTGCAAGACCGGTGACGCGATGGTGCGAGCAGCCGAATTGCGGTGCTCGGTCTGGTAAACGGTCCGCAGCACTGTTAGCGGTGGTAATTGCCAGCCGGAAGTTCCTTCAGTCTCCGGGTGCATCCGTGCGCGGAGCAGCTTCCAGCGTGCCGCGACAGTGCAATGCGCACGCAGGCCTGTTAAAATCGCCGCGATGGCACAAGAGTCTCAACCCTCGCAGCCCTCTGATCTCGCGTCGCCGCCCGGGCCTCCGCCGGTCACTGCCCGCGATTCCGCTCCCGCCACCGGCTTTCGGATCGGACGTGTTTTCGGAATTCCCATCTATCTTCACGCCAGCTGGTTCATCATTTTCTTTCTGATTACGCTTTCCCTGCGAACTCAATTCACCTCTCAGCATGCAGACTGGTCTCCGGCCCAACACTGGGCTCTCGGCATCATCACCAGCGTCCTGTTTTTCGCGTCCGTGGTCTTTCACGAGTTGAGCCATAGCGTGGTGGCAAAGCACTACCGCATTCCGGTCGCTTCCATTACGCTCTTCGTTTTCGGCGGCCTGGCGCGCATCACGCGCGAGCCCGACAACGCCAAGCAGGAATTCAACATCGCCATCGCCGGCCCACTCTCCAGCATTTTCCTCGCCGGCTGCTTCTGGCTGGTCTCCCGCTATTTTCACGGTAACGATATGGTCCAGGCAGCAGCCACCTGGCTATGGGAAATTAATCTCGCCCTGGCCATCTTCAATCTAGTCCCCGGATTCCCCCTCGACGGCGGACGCATCCTGCGCGGCATCGCCTGGGGCCTTACCGGAAATTTCACGCGCGCAACAAAAATTGCCTCTAGCGCCGGAAAGATTTTCGCTTACGTGATGATCATCCTCGGCGTGTGGCAAGCGCTTAACGGAAACTGGGTCGGTGGACTCTGGACCGCCTTCATCGGATGGTTCCTCCTCAGCGCCGCGCAGGAAAGTTTGATGCAGGTAGCCATGCGCCACACGCTTACGGACATCCGCGCCGCCGACATCATGTCCCGCGATATTCCCACCGTTCCGCGTGACATGTCGGTGGAAGACTACGTTCACGAAGTCTTGCGCACCGGCCGCCGTTGCCATATCGTCACCGGTGCGGGCAGGCCGGTCGGACTTGTCACCCTTCACGCCGCGCGCACGCTACCGCGCGAAGATTGGGCTAACACTTCGATCCAAGCCGTAATGATGCCGGTCGAACGCATTCATTCAGCTTCGCCGACCGAGCCCGCGTTAGCCATCCTGCAGCGCATGCAGAGCGAGGACATCAACCAAATGCCCGTAATCTCCGACGAACACATCGTCGGCATGATCGACCGCGACACCATCTTGCGCATGCTCCAAACCCGCCTGCAAGTCGGCCACGTCGCCGGCCAATAGCCTCAGGCGCTGCGCAGCGCAAAATAAAACTGTGTCATCGAAACAAAGTTTCGTGTTAGTACAAGCCTCATCGCTGGTTTCGCAAAACTGAGGTGCCGCCATAAGCGCGCGGGACGTCTCAACTCAATCAGATAGATCCAATCGCCCCAGTGCCGGCCGATTTTTTCTGGTTTTGCTCACCTTCTGGGCGCTGGCCATGATCGTTCCGGGTCTGCAACGTGTGATTGATTCGATGGGTTCGTTCGGTCTGTCCTTGGACAATGACGGGATTGTCACCAGCGTCGTCGCCCCGTTTCAGTCGGCAGCGGATTCTCCAGCTGCTGCTGCCGGCATCGTCCCGGGCGACCGCTTAGACTTAAAGGCCATGCGCTGCATTCCCCCCGGTACTCCCCAATGCACCAGCTTGGTCACTGTGCTCGGGGGGCTGGGTGTAACGCAGTCAGTAGTGTTGCATCGCCGAGTCACTCTAACCATCCAGCCGAGCTCGGGTGCTCCGTCTAAAACCGTGGAACTCCAATCCGTTCCAGCCCCATTAACACCGGCTGAGAGAGCTGTGCTTTTTGCCGACACCGTCGTGGCCGTTGTCGTCATCATCATCGCTTTCTGGCTGGTTTGGACGCGCCCCAGCTGGATGACTTGGGGTCTGTTCCTCTACGTGATTTGGATGAATCCGGGCCAGACCTTCACCTATTACGCGTTGTTACAGCGTTGGCCGCTTGCCGTGCTCGCTCAGGAATTCGTGGAATCGTTGGCGCAAGGCGCCGCTTTTGCCGGTCTTGTGATATTCGCGCTCCGTTTCCCTAACGACCGAACCGAACCGCGCTGGCAAAAAGTGCAATGGGCCGTCCCCCTGCTTGGGATCGCCATGGCCGTAGTTACGCTGTTGTGCTTCGCCAACGTCTTCGGTTTTCACACCGAGAGGATCACCGAGGCCAGCTTCCTGGCCGGCTATGCCATCGACGCCGCCGTCCTGCTGATCCTCCTGGATCGTCGTCGCTCGCTGCCCCCGCAGGAACAGCAGCGCATGAGTTGGGTGATCTGGGGTTGTGCCATCGGACTTCCGGCTTTTATCTTGGCTGAGCTCTGCCAGTCGTCTGATCTGATTCTTCGTCTGTTCGGCTTCACACCCTCGCCGGCTTTTATAGGAATCCTGTATCTGCCGAACGGAGTGCTCGCCTATTTTGCGTCGCAAGCAGTGTGGCAGCGCCGCATCGTGAGTGTATCGATTCCCCTTCGCCACGGCACCACCCTGGTTGCATTGACGTTGCTCATAGGTGTCCCAATTTTCCAGCTCGAGCAGAAAGTCGAGATCGTTAAGGAGGCTGTTCCCCTCCCTGCTTGGATCTGGCCGCTCTTGGTAGCTCCTGTCGTTTTGCTTCTCGTGCATCGCTTGCACGAGTCCGCCGTCGAGCTTGTGGACCGCATCTTCAATCGCCGTTTTCACTCCGCGAAACGCCAACTCAAGGACGCCTGTAATGCGATCGCAAAAGCCGAATCCCTCGCCGAGATCGACCGCCTCGTGGTCGATTGCACGGTCAGCACGCTTTGCTTGTCATCCGGCGCGGTTTTCCGAAGCGAGGGCAGCGTGTTCCGCCGAAAACAGGACACCAAGGGCTGGAACGATTCGATGAATAAGGAATTGCACCCGAAATCCGACGCGATCGTGTTGCGTAGTTTGGAACTCGGCGAGCCCGTTCGTCTCAATCATGAGGATTGCGATTCGTTCAGGTTCCCCACCGGCATGGAGGCCCCATGCCTTTCCGTCCCCGTTCGGAGCGGCATTCCCGAAGCTACCGCTGTTGTCTTGTTGGGCCCACACGACACCGGCAATGACATCGACACGGATGAGCGCGAAATGCTCGACCAGTTCGCCGAGCGCGCTGCCGCAGCCTACGAACGTGTAGTCACCAGCCTACTTCGGCAAGAAGTGGACCAGCTAAAATCCCAGATCGTCTCACTCCAGCAAGTCGACCGGCCCGCCGGCGCAAACTCGTAGCCACCAGGTTAGTCCGAACGCACCGCTTGCTTTACGTCGATGCGCGCGGCGCGCTGCCGGCAAACGTTTTTCAATTCTCTGAGGCAGTCGTCTTCGCTAGTGAACTTGTATTGGTCGGTACGGCCTACTGGCTCAACAGGGTATCGAAAAATTGTTTCAGTATCGGCCAGCTCACACCTCCGGCCGTCGCCGGATAAGTCTGCCCCTTGTAATGAATCACGAATGTGGGAGTCGCTGGCACTGGAAGCTGGTAGCCCAGCACGATGTCTTGCACGATGTACTCATCCACCGGACAGGCGTGGTCGGCCAGCGGCGCAGAGTTGTCGGGCATCGCCTGAGGCCCACGCGCATTGCAGTTCTTCATGATCTCTTGCACTCGTTTGAAATCGGTGGCGCTTATTGCTCCCGCGACGAACTTTCCAATGTCGCCGTCAACGGGCCATTTGGTCTGACTGTCGTAAAGCGCTGCGTCCACTTCCTGAAATTTTCCGATCTTTGCGGCTGCGTTGGCCCAGCGCGCGGCTTGTCCCGAATAGGTGTGCATCTGAAGCGGATAATCGTGATGCACCAAGAATACTTTTCCCTCGGCGACGTACGTGTTGATCATCGGCCGCAGCGTGTTTTCGAAAAATCCGCCGCACGACGGACACTGATAATCGCTGAATAGCTCCATGGTGATCGGCGCGTTCTTGTTGCCGATGGTCTTCGTCGGCGCACCGGAGGACGCAGGGCCGGAAGCCGCAGCGGCCTGCGCGCGTGAGTGCGGGGTGATTTTGTCGGGCGTCTGCGCCAAGGCGACAGAAGAAACGATTGCAAAAGCTGTGCACGCGATTGCGGCGCGGCGCACGCGCGAAATTACTCCACCGGCGAAAAAACGGCCCGCTTCAGAAATCAACTCCGCCTCCTCTCCGTCCTACTTCGAGTGTCGCTGCGCGTACCGCACAGCCTTCGCCTGCGTATTCCCTTCTTCTACCGTCACAAAATAGTCCGCCGGAAGATTGTGCAATACATCTACATTCCCGCTCGGCCAACGAATTTCAAGCGTGTCCGCTTGCTCGTGTTTCCCTAGTCCAAAAAAAATCCGCGGATCCTGCGCCGAACAATAACTCATCCCACCTTTCACCTGGTCGTAGCTCCTGAAATTCCCGGCGGTCAATTTAAGATACGCCCCATTCCCGTCGCGATTGCTTTTCGTCCCGATCAGCCGTACGGCAAGCCAGTGATTTCCCTCTGCAGCCGGCTCGCTCGCGCCATCATTGTGAAACAGCTGCGCGTCCTCGCCATTATTGCTGACCAGAAAATCCTGCCAGCCGTCATTATCGTAATCTCCCACAGCCAGTCCGCGTCCTACGCGGGAAGCACGAAACCCCGCATTCTGCGTTCTCGTCGCGTCCACGAACACTGCATCGCCTACGTTTCGGTAGAGCGTCTTCTCTTCTTTGTATGTGACTTCCGGGTGATACAGCGGAATGTTATCCAGAATGTGCCCGTTCACCACCAGCAAATCGCGCCACCCGTCGTTATCAAAATCGAACATGCGCGCGCCGAACGCGCTTCTCAAAATATTCGTCTGCCCCAGTGCCGAAGCGACTGTGTCGTCCGTGAACGTGCCGTCGCCGTTATTGCGATACAGCCGATTCAGTTCGAAATCCAGATGGCTCACGAAGAGATACAACAAGCCGTTGTTCATCACGTCGGCCGCATCCGCGCTCATCCCCGCTTCGGGTCGTCCCTCCTCGCTAAATCCCGCCCCGGATTTGTACGTCGCATCGCGAAACGTGCCATCGCCATTATTCAAATAAAGAAAATTTCGCTGCGTATCATTCGCTATGAAGATGTCGGGCCAGCCGTCGCCGTTGAAATCCGCCAGCACCACTGCCAGGCTCTTCCCGTCCGTGTTGATCAACCCCGCCTTTGCCGTCATATCGCTGAACGTCCCATCTCCATTGTTGTGATACAGCCGCATCGACGTTCCGTGGAAACTGTCCGGGTGGCAATACGCGCGATACCCAGGCTTATTTTCGCCGCACGCCACTGGGTGGTCTTCGTCATAGTCCACATAATTTGTCACCAGCAGATCGAGCAACCCGTCATGATCGTAGTCAAACCAACCAGCCGCCGTGCCCCAGTTTCCATCATCTCCCACTCCTGCCTTGGCGGTCACATCGCTGAACGTGCCATCTCCGTTGTTGTGCAGCAACATTGAATGCCGGTAACCCGTCATGTAAATATCCGGATAGCCGTCGTTATCGTAGTCCCCCACCGCCACGCCAAAGAAAAATGTCCCGTCCGTATGAATCTTGCTCGCTGCAGTCACATCCGTAAACGTGCCGTCGTGATTGTTGCGATACAAAGCCGGTTGCGGCGGATGCTCCGGATGAAAAAATGGCGTGTACCCACTGTTCACAAATAGCGCGTCCAAGTAGCCGTCCTGGTTGTAGTCAATCCACGCAACACCCGCTCCCATCGTCTCCAAATACAGTTTTTCCGGCGAAGCCGCGCGCTCATGGTGGAAATGAATCCCCGCCACCTGCGTAACGTCCCGGAATTGCACATGGAACGGGTTCGCCACATCCGCCCGTCGGCGCGGTGCCATACTTTGCGCTTCCTCCTGCACCAACGGCTGCGCCACCAAATCCCAAGTCGCCGCAAGCAGAATTATTCCGGCAAGCAGCGCCAATCGCCCAGCGTAGAGTTTCCTTCGTTCCATTTCGGGACTGATTCTAACAGCTTGCGCCTTTTAGCGGGACAGCCGCCTGATTCTGGCAATTTTATTGGACTTTTCCCAATCTCGCGCATTCATCGTTGAAATCTTTGCGCGCAAGTCCAGTTTTTTATTGACTCTACGCGGAACGAGCGCTAGCCTACCGCCCATCTTGGGGTGGATCTCGCATTCTAAAAGTTCATTGCTTAAAGTTCGCGCGCACTTTGGCCCGGATGCGGTGCCAAGAAATATCTTTTCTGTCCGTCTCCAGATTTATTAAACGCAACGCACATAACAACGGTCACGAAAAGCCGTCCCACTCATTTGAAATTCCGCCTCGCATCCGAGGGAGTCGCGATGAAAATCTGGAAAACCGTTTTCCTGGCTGTGCTGCTCTCATCCTCGTTGACCGTTGCTGCGGGCGCGCACGCGCAAAATCTTCAGAACGGCGCCATTCGTGGAACTGTGTTTGACACAACTCAAGCGTCTGTCGCCACCGCCAAGTTGACGCTGACAAACCCGTCGACGGGCATTCGCAGAGAATTGACTGTCGAGGCGGACGGCAGCTACGTCTTCAATAACGTCGCGCCTGGGGAATACACGCTAACCGCGGAAGCGACTGGGTTCGCGACGGTGACGGTGAACGGGATCGTTGTGAATATCGGCACGTCCGTGCTCCAGGACGTCACCATGCCGCTCAAATCACAAAGCCAGACAGTTGAGGTAGTCGCCAGTTCAGGCCAGATTTTCGATACTTCCACATCAGGCGTCACTCAACTCATCAATTCCCGAGACATCCAAAACCTCCCATTCCCGGGCCGTGACTATCGAGATCTCGCTCTTCTAACGCCCTCGGTGCAGGTAGTCCCCGGATTGCGCGGCGGCATCCGCATGGGAGGCCAGCAGAGCGATTACAGCGGGTTGGTGATCGACGGAGCGGATGAGACCAACAATTTCTTCGGCGAGAATTTCGGCTCTTTGGAAACTAAGAACTTGACTGTCCCGCTTGAAGCCGTTCAAGAGTTCCAAGTAGTCACCAACGGCTTCGCTCCCGAATTTGGTCGCGCGACTGGAGGGTTGCTGAACGTCGTGACAAAGTCAGGGACGAACGCACTTCATGGTGAAGCCCACGAATACTATCGCGGGGCAAGCTTGACCGAAGATGATGCCCTCGGCAACCCATCGAACATCAGCAACCAGAATCAATTCGGCGGCTCCGCCGGTTTCCCGATTCACAAGGACCGCCAGTTTCTTTTCCTCGCAACGGATGTTCAACGCGAAAACGGTCCGCTAAAAACAGTTTTTTGCCCGCCCACCGCCCCGAACTTCGCGACTTGTGAAGCGTCGCTTCAAACTGCTGGCCCGATTATAAATCCCCCGGTGCCGGGGACCACCGAGGTCCTCCCTCCGGCCTGCGGAGGTGCTGCTGCCATTGGTAAGAATCTTCTGCCCGCTTGCTATGGCGTGCCGAATCTCGCAGCCTTCGAGGGCTCCAACAATCAATTCCAGAATTTCTTCACTTTGCTCGGGCACTACGACTATCAATTCAGCCCGGCGAACCATTTCAGCATCCGGGGGTTTGGGACTCGCAATCACACGGCTGGATTCACAGGCGGCCAGGGACAGTCGGAAACTTTTGATGCCTTCGGCAACACCGAGAACTTCGTTACGCAAGGCATCAGCGGAGTATTTGCGCTGACCACAGTTATGGGTCGGAAGGTAAATGAAATCCGCGTAAGCGTGAGCGGCGAAACCCGCAAGCGCCACCCGATTCAGAGCGATGTTCCCGAGATTCAAATCACTGGCGTTGGGAATTTCGGCCAGCGTTTTTATCTCCCCGCCAACAACGACGCCGGGAAATTGCAAGTCCAGGAGAACTTCTCCTATACCTTCGGCAAACACGACATAAAGTTTGGGGGCGACGTTGATTCTTTTGTGGACCGCAAAGATGTCTTTGCCGGTTGGAGCGCGGGTGAATACAACTTCAACACCGTCCAGGATTTCAACAATTACAACCCCACGGAATTCATCCAAGGATTCGGTTTGAACAATCTAAATGTGTTCCAGGCCAACACCCTCTTCCCTGACTATCAAACCGGCGTGGGTCTCTATTGGCAGGACAAATGGCAAGTCACACAGAGGCTCACGGTGACTTACGGCCTGCGCTGGGATGGTACCTGGAATCCTCAGCCGCAGACGCCCATTCCCGGACAGGAAGTTTGGGCCGGGCAAGGAGCGGGCAGCCACATTATTCCGATGCCTCAGCGAACGCCCAACGATTTCACCCAGTGGGGGCCGCGAGTCGGATTTGCCTGGCAAGTCGGCGGCGTCGCGCACCCCACGGTTGTGCGGGCAGCCTGGGGTTTGTACCATGCTCAAACACCTACAATTTTCTTCCCGCAAGCTTCCAATGGCGGCGGCTCGATCGCCGCGCAGCTTTTCTGCCCGGTCCAATTCGGCTGCACGGTTCCGCAAAACCCGCCGTTTGGCACCACGCCCACGCAGGGCGGCTTCCCGTACATCTTCCCATCGTCCTTGCCGTTCGGCGTGGACCAACTTTGCTCCGAACCCGAGGGCTGCCCCAGCACGCTTTTCTCCGATCCCAGCCTGCGCAACCCACGAGTATCGAACTTCACCGTGGGCGTCGAACATTCGTTCGCCAACAACTGGACGGTGTCGGCAAACTACGTGTTCGTACACTCATGGGATCTGCGAACCGGCGGATTCAGCACCACGATCTGGAATCGGAATTTTATTCCAGCAAACGGTGCGGCTCCCGGTACGCGCGCAAGTGAGGACTCCCTGGGACGCACCATTCTCGCGGCAGTGCCCGCGGCAGGGGCGTCGTGCCCTGCACCGAATGGCGGAGCCCCGAACACGATCTTCGGGCCTTCCTTGCCCCTCGATTGCACCCAATTCTCCGCCACTTCCCTGGCGAGCTTCGGCCACGGGAACTACAACGAATTTGTAGCTGCCCTGAACAAGCGCTTCTCGAATCATTACCAGTTCTTCGCAAATTACACGTGGTCGCGCAACTTCACTAACGCATCCAGCGAACGTGACACCGATTCTTTCTTCGGCCCTCAAGATCCTTTTAACCTCAACCTCGATTACGGACGCAGCGGCCTCGATATGACCCATCAATTCAAGGCCGGAGTTGTGGCGAACCTGCCGTGGGGCTTCACTTGGAGCAATAACTTCATCGCCCACAGCGGGCTTGCGTATCCGGCATACATCACCACAGATATTAACGGCGACGGCGTGACCAACCAGGGCTTCGGTTCGAACGACAGGCCCGCAGTCCAGCTCGGGAACGGGAAACCCTTCCTACTCCCTGACTATCCCGGACGCGAACCCGGTTATTTCGGTTGGGATATGAGGATCAGCAAGGACGTGAATTTCCGCGAGCACTACCAGATTCGGTTCAGCGCGGACATCTTCAACGTGTCGAATCGCGGCAACCTCTACTCGAATCCGGACCACAGCGCGTTCATCGATTATTTCCAAAGCCCGGCTGTCGATCCAACGAGCCCTTGCACCTTCTTCCCCAATAGTATCTCGCTCAATTGTCCGCCGCTCACCTCTCTGCCGCACGTCGGACAAATCTCGCTCCAAAATGGTGGCACCGCATATCGCACGTTGGACGAACTCACCCCCGGCGCAACGCCGTTCGCAGTACAGTTCGGCGCCCGCTTCCAGTTCTAAATAGCGTGGCGAGCGCTTCAGCCCTCTGGGCCAGGCACGGCAAAGGTTCGATTTTCGTAGCGCCGGCGTCTCGCCGGCTCTTTTGACTCTCGCTCCACTCTCGCGTGATTCATCTCATCTACGAATCGAAGCATCCACAGGCTCTAGGTCCTTTGAAACTACACCTCCTCGTGCTAGCGTTATTGTGGAGCTATGATGACGATGGAGTACAAACGAACGGCAGGCTGGCAGGCCGCAGCCAAGTCTCGCGCTGCCCACTCGCTGGGTGTGTCGGAACTCCGGTCAGCCTTTACTCAGCGCCTTTCGAGACTCCCCCCCGAGCCTCGGATCTTCCGGTTACCCTATTCTTCGCGCTCTTTAGCGAACCGCGGCGAGATTGCCGCCTGCAGCGGATCGCTGCTCCCCTCGAATCAGCCCCCGTTCGCTGGATTTTCTAATCGAGAACACTATTTATTAGAACTCCTCCTAAGTTGCAGAAAACAAACAACGGCACCCCGTTCTAATCGAGAACTTTCAACCGATCCGCACTGCTTTAGTTATCGCAAGACTGGCCCGCAACGCAGCGCTTTTTCGGCCCTGCCTAACGGTCTTCGCGGATCCGTTCTGCCATTTCTACCCGGTTCTGCCTCGCGAGTAGAATGCGACGTAACTTCCTCAAAACAAAGGACCGAAGAATTTCTACCCGGGGCCACAACCTGATGTTTCGCTCTACTCAACTCAGCGCTAGTGCGACGTTAATCCGCAAATGGCTGGGCGATTGTCGTCAGTTTATTTTCGCAGCCCTGATCCTTTCATCTCTCTTCACCTCGCGCTCCCTCGCGGCCCAGGAAAAACGCAAAATTATCATTGACGAGGACTGCTCCGGCCCCGGCGGCACCAATACCCAGGCGATCCTTGCGCTCGTGCAATCGCCCGACACCGACGTCCTCGGCATCACCATCGTTACCGGTGACGCCTGGCGCGACGAAGAAGTCCACCACGCTTTACGACTCCTCGAAATTATTGGCCGCACGGATATTCCCGTCGTCCCTGGCGCGGCCTTCCCCCTGGTGAACAGCAAGGAGTACATTGCGCGGTGGGAAACCCTCTACGGCAAGGTCAGTTACCAGGGCGCGTGGAATTTTGCCAGGCTTCATCCGGTGCACGGCCCGTCAGAAATCCCGCCCATGCCCGAAGGCGCGCCAACAACAAAAGCCTCCACGGAAGACGTCGCGCATTTTCTGCTGCGCATGGTCCATCAATATCCGCACCAGGTCACAATTTATGAAGGCGCTCCGCTCACCAATCTCGCGCTCGCCCAAGCCATCGACCCGCAATTCGCATCGCTCGCCAAAGAACTCGTTCTGATGGGCGGCAGTTTGAATCCGCAAACCGACGATCCCGAATTCGCCCTGACTCCGCGTCACGAATTCAACCTCTGGATGGACCCTGAAGCTTCGCGCATTGTTCTCCATGCGCCTTGGCCGCGCATTGTCGTCACCACCGTTGATATTTCGCTGAAGACTAAAATGGACAAGGATTTAATTTCGCAGATTGGCAAGAGCCAATACCCCGCCGCGCAGTACACCGCCAAATACGCCGAGGACAATTATCTTTGGGACGAGCTCGCGTCCGTCGCCTGGCTCGATCCTTCGATCATCACCAAGTGGCGCAGACTGTATCTCGATGTCTCGATTGACCACGGATCTTCCTACGGTGACACCCTCGTCTGGAACGAAACCACTCGCCCCCATATGGGCGAACGCGAAGTGGAAATTCAGGACGACCTCGACAAACCAAAATTCTACAAAGAATTCGTGGACCTCCTAACCCGCCCCACGCCCCCAGCGACAATCCACCCGGCTCACTAAAATGATTCTCAACTCGACCCTTTCCTCCGCCTGTCATTCCGAGCGCAGCGAGGAATCTGCTCTTCCCTTCCTCAAATGCGTCGGCGACCGATTCCACCATCTGCCGGCGCGCGCTGCGAATGCGATCAACGCCGCGCGGAGCCTGCGGAAAGTCCTTCCAGGGCGCGCTGGTAATCAGGATCGTCCGGCGAAAGCGTCGCAGCCCTCTTATACGCCGCCAGCGCATGTTCCCTATCCCCACGCTGTTCGTAAATCACACCCATTTCGAAAAACGCGTCCGACTCCTTCGGATTCACAATCGTGGTCCGTTCGAACGCAGCAAGCGCTTCCTCCAGCTTTCCCTGTTTCTCGAAAATCTTCCCTTGCACGTAGAGAAAATCCGGCTGGTAAGAATCGCGTTTCAGCGCTTGCGAAATCGCCTCGCTCGCTTTGTCGACATCTCCTGCCGAGTAATAGAGTTTTGCGAGTTGCGAGTACGCCGCGCCATACGTGGCGTCCTTCGCAATCGCCTGCTGCAACAAATCGAGCGAGCCGGCGAAATCATTTTTCAGCGCCAGTTCATTCGCTTGCTGCACCAAGTGCTTCGCTTGCGTCTGGTTTTCTTTCGTTTCCCGATCGTTTTTCGAAGAAGCTTCAAACGCCGCCAACATTTTCTGCGCCTGCTCGGATGCTCCGGCGCATTCGTACGCGCGAGAGAGCAAAAACAGCGTCTCCGAATCCTCGGCGGACATTTCAAGAAGGGGTTCGAGCGTCGCAATCGCTCGCCGGCAACGATCTTTGGTTTGCTCGGGGCCTTCGCCTTGTGGTGCGCGCAAAAGAATTTTTCCCAGGAGCAATCGGCCGCGCGGATTTCGCGGCTGTAGCTCAACAACCTTCATCGCGTCGGGCAAGGCCCCTGTATCCTGGTTCTGGTCGGAGTAGATTTTCGCCCGCGTGTAATAAGCGAGAGCGCTTTTGGGATCGCGCGCCAGAATTTTCGCTACTTGATCCAGCGCTTTCTCCGAATCTCCTTTCGCTTCGTAAGCGACGGCCAGTCGGTTCCGCGACTCGGCGTCAGACGGAGCAAGCGCAAGCGCCGCGCGCAGATGCGCTATCGCCGCGCCGTAAATTTGCAGCTCTATTTCGAGGTCGCCGAGAGCGGCGAGCGGTTTCGCACTCTGCGGATGTTCAGCGAGGGCCCGCTCGAGGATTCGCTTCGCCTCGTCATAGTTGTGAACGCCCCGATACGCTTCCGCCAGTTCGATTTCGGCGATCACATTACGCGGAGAGATTTGCAGTGTCTCATCGTAGCTGGCAATCGCTGCGATCCAATCTCCTGCAGCCGATTGCGCATGAGCTTGCTGCTGTAGTTTCTGCACTCGCTGCGAAGGCGCTTGCGCACGTGTTGCGAAAGTTCCCAGCGCCAGGAGAAAGCCGCAGAAGAAGAATGGACGAAACATCGGCGAAGTATAACATTCACTGTTTGCCTTTTCGCTTGACGCGCGGAGCACGAGAGAACTATAAGCAGCGCCTGCGCGGCATCCTTCACGCGCTTGCTCTACCAAAAGGAATCAATGTTTACGCCGCATGACGCGAGTCTGGCCCTGATCATGATGATAACCAGCGCCATCTGCTGGGGGTCCTGGGCCAACACCTTTAAAGGTGTGAAAAACTATCGCTTCGAGCTGTTCTATTGGGATTACGCTGTCGGAATTTTTCTCACCTCGCTGATTTTTGCGTTCACATTGGGAAGCAGCGGAAACGATTCTTCCAGTTTCTTGAATAATGTGCACGCGGCCGATGCTTCCAATATCGGCTGGGCCTTGCTCGCCGGAGTCATTTTTAATCTCGCAAACCTGTTATTGGTCGCTGGGATTGATATGGCGGGACTCGCGACTGCCTTCCCCGTCGCCATCGGAATCGCCCTGGTAGTCGGTGTGGCCCTGAGTTACGTTCAGCAACAAAAAGGCGATGTAAGGATGCTGGCGGCGGGTGTGCTGTGCGCCGTCGTCGCGGTGATTCTCGACGGAAAAGCTTATGGCGAAGTGAGCAAAGGAAAAGAAGTTTCGCGAAAGAGCATCGTCACCTGCGTGGTTTCCGGTGTGTTGATGGGGCTCTGGGCACCTTTTTCCACGCGCGCTCTCACGCACGGAAACACGCTTGGGCCCTACAGCATCGCCGTGTTCCTCACAGGAGGCGCGCTCCTCTCTTGCTTTGTCTGGAATGTCTATTTCATGAAGAAGCCGCTCGTGGGCGCGCCGGTAGGTTTCGGCGGTTTTTTTCGCGGCCCGACCAGCGGGCATGTGCTTGGCCTGATAGGCGGCGCGATATGGACCACCGGAACCGTCTTCAATCTAGTGGCTGCAAATTTCACCGGCGTGGCAATTTCCTACGCCATCGGCCAATCAGCACCGATGGTCGCGGCACTCTGGGGTGTCTTAGTGTGGAAGGAATTCGCAGGCGCGAACAAGCTGGCAAAAGCCTTCCTCGCCATGATGTTCATTTTTTATATCCTGGCAATCCTGCTCATCGCTCGCGCCAACACCGCGAGCTAACGATGAGTGAACGCGCTCGCGGATTATATTGGCGGCCGCCGGAAGCCGCCGCACGCATCTTCGATTTTCGCGGCGACGCCGAGCACAGCTTCCTCTTCCCAAGGCCGCCCAACAATCTGCACGCCGATCGGCAATCCCTCCGGCGAGCGCCCCACGGGGACGACAACCGCCGGATTTCCCAGCAGATTGAACCACTGCGAATAGCTCATCGCTTTCAGGTATTCCACTTTGCGTCCTTGCACCGTCCATTCGCGCTCACCGTGCCGAAATGCTGGCACTGCGCACACCGGGCAAATAATAATGGGAAACTCCTCCATCTTCGCCAGCAGGTTGCCGCGGAGCACGTCGCGAGCGAGAAGCGTGTTCAGGAGGTCCGGCGCAGTCAGCGGTGGCGCTTCTGCAACTTTGGCGCGAAACGCGCGCAGGATGGGACTCAGCTCCGCCTCCCGGCCTTCGATCGCCGGAGCAAAGGCCATCTGACCTGCACGCCCAAACAGATTCCACCAGAGCTGCCACACGCGGTCCAGATTCGGCGGCCGCCACTCCGTCACGTGAAATGCTTGCGCGCGCAAAGCCTCGGCTGCGGTGCGCACGGCCGCGGCGGTTTCAGAAGTGACAGGTGTAACGCCGTCATCCACGAAATACGCGATGCCAAGTTTTCGAATTTCCTGCTCGCTCCAACGCCGCAATGGTACGGGAGCCGACGCGGGATCGCCCGGATCGGGCCCGGCTATCACTTCAAATAGCTTTTCCACGTCTCGTATCGTGCGCGCCATGGGACCGACGACTCCGAGCTGCGCAAACGGACCTGCAGAGCCGGGAAAGTGCCCGGTGGAAGGAACGCGGCCGGGAGTGGGTTTCAGCCCGCAAATTCCGCTGTAATGTGCGGGTATACGAATCGATCCGCCGCCGTCGCTGCCCACTCCCCCGGCGGAGCAGCCCGCCGCGATGGCCGCTGCTTCGCCGCCACTGGAGCCGCCCGGCGTGCGCAAAAGATCCCATGGATTATTCGTCCGCCGGTAGAGCAGGTTGTCCGTTTCGTACGCCATCAAAAATTCTGGTACGTTTGTATTTCCCAGAATGATGGCGCCCGCGGAGCGCAGCCTTTTCACCAGCGGCGCATCTTCCGAGGGGACATTTCCTTTTCGCAGAAAGCTGCCGCATTCGCAAGGCAACCCTACAACATCGATAGAGCTTTTTATGGAGATCGGCACGCCGTGAAGCGGACCGACAGATTGTGATTTGGCGTTGGAGCTCAGCGCGGCCTCTGCGAGCACTGCCCGATCGCGCGCTCCTTGGCTATCGACCACGACGAATGCGTTTAGCTTAGGATTCAGTTCGTGGATGCGCGACAGATGTGCGTCAACCAATTCGACAGGCGAGAATTTCCTGGCGCGGACTCCCTCCGCCATATCAATGAGCGAACTATAGAAAATATCGTCCACTTCGACCTCTCGGTGATTTCGTGAGCCGCCGAGTCTAACACGCAGCCTGCATCGAAGGTGCCATTCGGGCAAACTGGACTGCGATTGACACGCCTGTAACTTAGGGAGAGAATTTCGCATTCAACGGGACGCTGAATCCTTGCAAATTTCACTTATCTCATTTGCCCCAGCATCGTGGCTCACGCGATGAGGCGACTCATCGTCATTCTTCTTTCTGTTTTGTTTGTGACGGCCGCGTACCTCTTCGTATGGCCCGCAGCAAACGTCCCATATTTTGCGGCAGTAATACTTCACTTGCTGGCGGGGATTGTGCTTCTGATTTTCCTCGCGTTCGCACTTCGCGGGATCTTGCGCGGCGCTTCGGCGACCTCCCGGATCGGCTGGATTTTGATTGCGATCGGAGGTGTCCTGGGAGCCGCGCTAATCAAAACCGGGACGCGGCGAGACGAATGGCCGCTTTTGTACGCGCATATCGGAGCGTGCGTGGCCGGTGGCGCGCTGCTGGCGTCTGCGTGGGCGGGCAAACACGGGGTTTTTGCCAAGAGGCCGGTAGCGGGATTGGTTCGCAGCGCGAGTTTCCTTCTTGCCGCGGGATTAATAGTTCTCGGCGCACGCTGGATTCGAACTACTTCCTGGGAGCGTAATCACCGGATCGAAAACCCAGCGATTGCGCCAGCGACGATGGACAGCGAAGGCGACGGACCGAGCGGCCCGTTTTTTCCAAGTTCCGCGCAGACAGCACACGGCGGACAAATCCCCGCAAACTATTTTACCGAGTCCGATTCCTGCCAGCGATGCCACGCGGATATTTACAAAGAGTGGCAAGGCTCGGCGCATCATTTTTCCTCCTTCAATAATGCCTGGTACCGCAAGAGCATTGAATATATGCAGGACACCGTGGGCGTAAAGCCGTCGAAATGGTGCGCGGGCTGCCACGATCCCGCGCTGCTTTACAGCGGCATGTTTAACCGGCCGATTCGCGAAGTTGAAAATACCCCGGCGGGACAAGCTGGGCTCGGCTGCATGATGTGCCATTCGATCGCAAAAGTGAAAAGCACGATGGGGCAGGGAGATTTCCAACTCGAGTATCCGGCGTTGCATCGCATGGCGGCCAGCACCAATCCGCTGGTCCGGCGCCTGCACGATTTTCTGACCGAGCTGAATCCCGAGCCGCATCGGCGCGTCTTCCTGAAACCCTTCATGCGAACGCAAACAGCGGAGTTTTGCTCGACGTGCCACAAGGTACACCTCGATGTTCCGGTAAATCACTACCGCTGGGTGCGCGGTTTCAATGAATACGATAACTGGCAAGCGAGCGGAGTTTCCGGGGAAGGTGCGAGGTCCTTTTATTACCCTGCCAAATCGCAGTCGTGCGCGGACTGCCATATGCCGACGACGCATTCGACGGATGCGGGAAACATCGCAGGGGATGTGCATTCCCACCGTTTCCCTGCGGCAAACACGGCCCTGCCCTATGTGAATGACGACACGCAGCAACTGAGCGACACGGAGAAATTCCTGACCGATCACGAAGTGAGCGTGGACGTTTTTGCAATCTCTCCGGAAACAGCTGCGCACCCTGACAGCGCCGCTCCCTTAGCGACCGGAGCGGGTTCCACCATACCTAATCTGGAAACGACATTCGCGCAGGGCGAAGAGGCCGAAACGATGGTACCGGCTAACGCTTCGGCGGAATCGGCGACGCCGATTGCGCTGTTGACGGCACCTTTGAATCGCAGCGCTGCGTCGGTGCGCCGAGGCGGGACGTATCGCGTCGATGTGGTAGTGCGCACGCGCAAGCTGGGCCACTTTTTTCCAGGCGGCACGGTGGACGCGTACGACTGCTGGCTGGAGTTGAAAGCGGTGGACGACAAAGGCGAGACAATTTTTTGGAGTGGCCGCACCAACGACGATGGAAAAGGTTCGGTGGATCCGGGTGCGCATTTTTACCGATCGCTTCAGATCGACGCGCATGGTAACCCCATCAACAAGCGCAATGCGTGGTCCACGCGCGCAGCAGTTTATGTTCGATTAATTCCCCCGGGTGCTGCCGACACGGTTCATTATCGCATGCAGATTCCGCCGAACGCAGGCGGCCATATTCATCTGACCGCGCGGGTAAACTACCGCAAGTTCGCGTGGTGGGGCACGCAATTCGCTTTCGCTGGCACGCGGGATCCGAAGGATGAGAATGAGCCGCGTTCTCCCAATTTTGACGATGCGCAGTATGTGTTTACCGGCGATCCGACGAAACTTCCGGGCGGTAGTAAGGGCATTCCATCGCCGCCGATTGTTGTGATGGCCGAAAACGCGGTGGATTTGAGCGTACTGCCGGCGGGCGGGAGGCAACCTGACCCGGTTGTTACTCTGAACCATGACGACTGGACGCGCTGGAATGATTACGGCATCGGATTGTTTCTACAGGGAGACCTTTCGGGGGCCGCGGGGGCGTTTGGAAAAATCACGGAGATCGATCCGAATAATCCCGACGGATGGGTAAATGTGGGAAGGGTCCGCGTACAAGAAGGAAATTTATCGGCTGCTCGCCGGGCACTTGAACACGCATTGTCGCTGAATCCGCATCTCGCCCGCGCTCATTTCTTCTACGCGAAGATGCTGCGCAACGAAGGTCACTATGATGAAGCTGCCGAACACCTGCGCGAAGTGCTGGCGCAATACCCACGCGATAGAGTAGTCCACGACGATCTGGGGCGAATTTATTTCTTACAGCGGCGATACACGGATGCGGTGAAGGAATTCAAGGCGACGCTGGCGATCGATCCCGAGGACTTGGAAGCGAATTACAATCTTATGCTGTGCAACACCGGACTCGGGCGGCCGGACGTTGCTAGTGAGTTTCAAAAGCGCTATTTGCGGTTCAAGGCTGACGAGTCGGCGCAAACGCTCACGGGGCCTTACTTGCGTACGCATCTCGAAGACAATGTCGAGCGGCAACCGATACACGAGCACGTTTCCGCATCAGAAGCAAAACAAAAATCTAGTGCGGCGAAATATAAGGACATCTCCGGCCTCGCAAGGGACTCGGATTGAGAAGCAAATGCGCGCGGCACAAATGGAGCGTCGCAGCGTGTGCTGCGAGCGCGTTTGTGATTTTACTCGCAGCGACTGAGATGACTGCGGTGGGCGGCGTGGCGCAGAAAAACACGACATCCTCCGCAACCGAATCTGCGACGCGCTTTGAAGACGTGACGCGCACCGCAGGAATTCATTTCGTCCATAACAACGGCGCATTCGGAAAAAAGTGGCTGCCCGAAACAATGGGCCCAGGCGTGGCGTTTCTGGATTACGACAACGACGGCTGGCAGGACATTCTCTTTGTGAATGGCACTGCGTGGCCGGGACACCCGGGACGGCATTCCACTCTCGCGCTGTATCACAATAATCACGACGGAACTTTCACTGATGTAACGCAAAAAGCCGGACTGGCAGTGGAAACGTATGGCATGGGCGTTGCGATCGGCGATTTCGATAACGACGGTTACGACGATATTTTCATAACCGCGCTGGGGCAGAATCACCTGTTCCGCAACAACGGCGACGGGACGTTCACGGATGTGACAAAGAAGGGCGGGCTGTGGGGGCCAAACGAATTCAGCACCAGCGCTGCTTGGGTGGATTACGACCGCGACGGCCATCTGGATTTGGTGGTCGCGAATTACGTGCAGTGGTCGCCGGAGAATGATATTTATTGCGCGCTGGATGGAAAAACGAAATCGTACTGCACTCCAGAGCCTTACAAGGGTGCTTCGGTGCGGCTCTGGCACAACCGCGGGGATGGAACTTTTGAAGATGCGACACAGAAAGCGGGATTGTACGATCCGACTTCAAAAAGTCTTGGTGTCGCGGTGCTCGACACAAACCAAGACGGATGGCCGGACATTCTGGTAAGCAACGACACGCAGCCAAACAAGCTTTACATAAATAACGGCAACGGAACGTTTTCGGAAAAAGGGGTTTCAGCGGGGATTGCGTATAGCGAGGACGGAATCGCTCGCGCGGGAATGGGAGTGGACGCGGGAGATTACGACCGCTCTGGATACCCGAGCGTGCTGATCACTAATTTTTCGAATCAGATGCTCGCGCTCTATCACAATGAGCGCAACGGGCTGTTCGTGGACGAAGCTCCGCGATCGGACGTGGGCCACGCAAGCTTGCTGACTCTTGGATTCGGTTGCTTCTTTTTCGACTACGATCTGGACGGTTGGCTTGATATTTACATCGCGAACGGACACATTGAAGATGCCATCGAGAAAGTTCAGCCGCGCGTCCGCTATGCGGAGCCTCCGCACCTTTTTCATAATCTCGGCGACGGAAAATTCAAAGAGGTGACCACATCCACGGGGGCGTCTTTTGCTACGCCTCGTGTGGCACGAGGCGCGGCCTACGGCGATATCAACAACGACGGGGCCCTTGATTTGCTGCTCGCAACCAACGGCGGTCCTGCCGCTCTGTTCCGCAACACCGGCACGAAGAATCATAGCTTGCGTATTAAGTTGATCGGAACGAAATCGAATCGCGACGGCATTGGCGCCGTGGTACGTGTGAGCGCCGGAAGCGACGCGCAATCGCAGATGTTGCGCAGCGGATCGAGCTATTTATCGTCTAACGAGCTGATTCTGACATTCGGCCTGGGCGCGCATACGCAGGCTGACTCAATCGACATCCGCTGGCCAAGCGGGCAATCGGATCACCTAACAAACGTGGCGGCGGATCAGGTGCTCACCATAAAAGAGAATCAAGGCGCAATTGCGGCAAAGCCGCTCGCGAAACGCTAGAATGGTGCCGCAACTTCTTCTGAGGACTGCATGGCGCGATTGAATTCCGGGTTGCGGCTGGTCCGCGCAATTTTTCTCTTGCTTGCGCTGGCTGGCGCGCTCATTGGCGCTTTCGCCGAAGCCGGGCAACAAGCCAAGCGCGCGCGCACACCGAAATCTGCCGACGCAAACCCTACCGATCTGGACGAAGCTCGAGCGGCCTCGCACGCCAAAATCATACGCGAAAATAATTTCGGCGTGGCGCTGATGAATCGGCAACAGTTCGAGCAAGCGCTGGGAAAGTTTCAGCGCGCTTGCATTCTGGAGCCGCAGTCCGACATTGGCTGCGTGAATGCAGGAATCGCGTTTCTGAATATGCAGCGGTTTGATGAAGCGCGACAGCTCCTGTCGAAATCGGCAGAGCGTGACCCTCGAAATCCGCGCGCTTGGTTTAACCTAGGACTTCTTGAAAAAGCCGCGGGCAAATCGGACGCTGCCATAGAGAATTTTACAAAGGTTGCTCAGCTGGATCCTTACGATGCCGACACACAGTACTTTATAGGCCTGGTTTATTCGCAGGAGCACCAATATGACAAGGCGATCGCTGCATTCAAGCACGCCATAGAATTAAATCCGTTTCAAGTTTCGGCGGAATTCGGGCTAGCACAGGCTCTACAGCGGAATAACGATACGTCACATTCCAAAGAGCATTTCGACCGTTTTCAGCATTTGGTTTCAGAGAAGCTCGGCAAGCCGGTGAGTTTTATCTATGGAGAGCAGGGAAAATATTCGCTGGCGGAATCGATGTCGCCCGCCCCAGAACCTGTGCCGCCGGCTGTTTCCGTTCATTTTTCGAACGTCACCGCTCTTTCCGGATTGCCGGCACATGCGAATCCTGCCGGGGACGAAACTCGAACGCCCGCAAACGTGACGGCTCGCCGGAGAAAAGCCGCCACCGAGGAAAGTACTTCAGAATCCGTCTCGCATTTTCTTGGGAGTGGAGCGTGCATCATTGATTACGACGGCGATGGCCGGCCGGATATTTTTCTGGTTGATGGAGACGGCAAAGGCGATGCTGCGCTGTACAAAAACGAAGGCGGCGGGAGGTTTGTGAACGTCACGAGAGAGGCGAATCTGGACACTCACGGCGAGGGCATGGGCTGCGCCGTTGGTGACTATGACAACGACGGAAAGCCCGATCTCGCGGTCAGCATGAATGGCGGCGTTTTGCTATTTCATAACGAAGGCAAGGGCACGTTCAAGGACATCACCAAAGAAGCTGGAATCGAAATGGACGGCCTCGCGATGGGTGTGACGTTCATCGATTACGACCATGACGGCGATCTGGATTTGTACGTTACACGCTTCAATGATTTTCCGCTGACTGGTCCAGCGGAACAGTTCGCGTTTCCGATGGATGCGGCGCCTGCAGGAAATGTTCTATGGCGGAATAATGGCAATGGCACCTTCACGAATTGGACGGCCGAAGCCGGGCTGGCCGGCTCAGCGCCTTCGATTGGCGCGATCGGCAGCGACCTGAATAACGATCGGGCGATCGATTTCGTCGTAACCGGCTGGCAGAAAGCGCCCGTCGCGTTCATGAATCCCCGTGAAGGAAATTTTCGGGCTACGACTCCTTGGGCCAGCGATATGCCCGCTCCGACGGCGGGCGTCACGGCTCTCGATTTCGACAAAGATGGCTGGATGGATCTGGCTTTCACACATTGGGGAACGCCGGGACTGAGTTTGTGGCGAAACGTCCAAGGAAAATCTTTTGAACGTGTGGTGCTGCCAGATTTGGAATGGATGCGCGGGTGGGGCGTTGCCGCCTTGGATTACGACGATGATGGATGGATGGACTTGGTCGCCGTAGGCGAGAATTTTTCCGGAGAGGGCCGCATCGTCCTGCTGCGAAACGAAGGCGAGAAGGGGTTCCGGGATGTTACTTCGCTGACGGGGCTGGACAAAATTGTGCTGCACAATCCACGCGGAGTGATTGCGTTTGATTTTGACGGCGACGGCTCCACGGATTTGCTGATTACTCAGAATCACTTGCCCCCTGTGCTTTTGAAGAACGAGGGCGGCAATCGGTACAACTGGCTGCGCATGGAATTTACAGGCGCGAATGACAATAAGACTGGCATAGGTACAAAGGTTGAGATGAGCGCTGGAGCGCTACAACAGAAATGGGAAATCACCGGCGCGTCGGGTTATCTGGGCCAGGGTTCCACGGAAGTTTTGGCCGGACTTGGACCAGAGCGCGGCGCGGACGTAGTTCGGCTGCTTTGGCCGACAGGCGTTTTGCAAGATGAAATCGAAATTCCGGCGCTGAAAACTGACCGCATCACCGAGATCGACCGGCGCGGCAGCTCGTGCCCAATCGTATTCGTTTGGAATGGGAAGAAATTCGAATTTCTTGCGGACATACTTGGACCGGGAATCGTGGGCCATTGGATCGCGCCAAACCAGCACAACACGCCTGATCCGGAGGAGTATTTCAAAGTTAGCGGCTCGCAAGTGGAGGCGAAAGACGGCCTCATTCAGTTCCGCATGGTCGAGCCGATGGAAGAGCTGGACT
>Ga0209330_1000040_pt1 | contig 60049 bp, 58 predicted proteins | sample JacPinW_OM2H0_O3_FD_187969 | JGI IMG/M metagenome (GOLD analysis project Ga0209330, IMG submission 187969) | Forest soil microbial communities from Algoma, Ontario, Canada - Jack Pine, Ontario site 1_JW_OM2H0_O3 (SPAdes) (version 2) | ecosystem: Environmental > Terrestrial > Soil > Boreal... | reverse complement strand
CTGCGCGATCTCCTGGAAATCGATCTCGCGGCCCTGGTAATCGAGACCCAGGATTCGATAGAGATTATCGGAGCACAACACGCGCTGCAGTTGAACATCCACCTCCCAGCTACCCATGCCGACGAGCTGCTGGGCTTGCGCCAACAGCGCTTCGCTCTTGCGTAGTTTGTCTTCCGTCTTTTTCTGCAGCGTGATGTCATGCGCGAGCAGCGAAACGGACGGGCGCTTTCCGAAGCGCCTGGCCACTGGTAACACGCGCGCATAGAACCAGCGGCGTCCCTCCTTCAAATCGACAGGGAACTCGATCTCGTCGCTTTGGCGCGTTGCGATCACGCGTTGGAAAAGGTCGCTGAAAGGAAGAAAGACTTCCTCGCCGAGTACTTCCATGGCGTGGCGCCCGATAAAATCCATCTGGCGGGCGGTGGTAAGGGTTTCGCTGGAACTCCAAATGCCTAAAAACTTGCCGTCAGCGTCGATTTCGAATAGGAATTCATCGAATGTTTTTACAAGTGACGCCAGCGGAAGAGAAGCAGCGGCCAGCGACTGGCTGCCGTTGTAGCCGGAGCTATAGGCTAGTCCAAATGGAAGCCCCGCATGCGCTTGTTGGCGCTTCCTGGCCGAGTTTTTCAATGCGTGAGTTTTGCGTGGCACGATTGGACGATTGCGCTTGGGTCTATGCTCGGAGTATGACTGTTCGCCCGAAGACACCTAACCCCAAGCGAGAAATAGACTGATTGCGATGTGCGGAAGTCGAAGCCAGGACCCCGGTCCCCCCGGACGGGCGATAAGTTACTCTCCCGTTAATAATCTTGTCAAGTTGATTATGTTCCGTAATGGGAAACAGGTCAAAATTAGCGTGGCGTTCCATTTTGGAACGAATAGTTTGCGAAGTGAGATGCGGAGTTAAGTACCGACCGCAGTAGCAATGCGGTACTGTTGCGAATTGAAACATTTTCTGCGCGATATATATTCACATGAAAGCTGGAAGGGTTCGGATTGTTGCTAAAGATTTGTACCGGGTTTCCCGATAAGCAAAATGGGAATGGACGGTTTACATCCCGACGGAACTGCTTGCGGCTGCACACGAAGAAAGGCTGCTGGTAGTTCCGGAGGGATGAATGCTTCTTCACCGGTTCGTTGAGTTCTGCCGGCGAATGAGTTTTGGGTCGCTGATTGTGGCAAACGCCGCGGTTTTTCCGGCGGATAGCCTTCGCCCAGAATGCAGTTCGCAAAGCGTGCGAGCGAGTGTCGGGGCCGCAACGGTCACCCGTTCCCAACAAAGGGGACGCTATGGCAGGCAGTTCGGTTCGCATCCTTGTTGTCGGTCAGACATCCCCCAGTACATTAGCCACATTGCAACGACTCGAGCGGGAAGGCTGGAGCTCGCACTGCGTCAACACCATTGCGGAAGCTGAAGGCGCGTTGAAGATGATCCGGTTCGACGTTGTCCTGGCTGGAGAAAATATAGGGAGCGGCAGCGGTTACGACTTGACTGACACTGTTTTGGAGTTCGCCGGGACCTTGCTCGTTTCTATTGCGCTCTCGGAAGCGTCGCTATGGCTGCCGGTGGTCCAGCGGGGGATGCTGACGCTGGGCGATCGAGCGCTGAACGCTGCAATGTTGGAGGCGGAAGTCATAGAGGCGTTGAACCAGCCCCCCGGGACTCATGCCGCAATCGCGCCCCGCAAAACTCATGGTTCGATTACGGACTCAGCATTGCGGCTGTCGATTGAGGCAACTGACCGTCGCACCGGCCCGAAAGAGAGGCGGGGGCAGCCGGCGGACAAGGGAGCAAGATCAAAGATGTCTCTACCGCCGCGGCACAGGTCGGCTCCGGCCGCGTCCGGAGCGGTTGCCATTTCTAACGACAAATCTCCAGAGATTGAGTTAGCCAAGGTTCGTGTGGTTCCACATGGAGTGACCGGTAGACGTTTTCGGTAGGGATGCAGCGAGGAGTTCGCTTTCGAGTGGGCAGAGCTGTTGTGATGAGGTCGTCCAACGGGTGCTAAGACATAGCTGAACGCACACAGCCAAGGAGGGACCGTGAGACCGATTTTGTTGGGAGGGCGACTGATATTTCCGCCGAAACATTTGGGAGCTGCGGTGCCGTCTCCCGCGTTGCGTGAACATGTTCGGCAGGCCGATTTGACCGAGTCACTTCTTTGCGCATACGACAAGGTTGCAAGTGTCGCCTATGCGAAATTTCTTGATTGCGGAGCTCGAGCGGGGAGCGAGATGAAAGACTGGCTCGAAGCCGAGCAGGAAGTCTTGGGGTCGATGCAAGTGGACGTATCGGAATCCGATGAGTTTGTGACTGCGCTGGCGTCGCTTCCAGGATATCGGAGCGCGCAGATTACGTTGGGAGTCGAACCGCGTTGGCTGCTGATTTTCGGGTGTCACGAACGCGACGATCGTGGGGACGCGCCTTGGACGGCGCGGTCGTTGGACCCTTTGCGAGGGCCGCCGCGCATGGATGCCGCGTCTCTTGCGGTAATGTGTGCGCATGCCTCGCGCGAGAATTGTGCCCCGAGTGTCGCTGATTCAAACCTTCCTGCTTCGAACCTGTTTTGCATCCTGGAATTGCCCGCTGAAGTAGATCCTGAGCGCTGTACCGCGATATTGTCGAATGGACTGCTCGGGATACGCATGTGCAAAGCCGGGAACAAGACTGAAAGCGGAAAAATCTCCGTAAGCCCGTAGGGCATCCGCCGCGCGGCGGACTGGGCCGAGCGGGGTCAGCAGGCAAAACGTTAAACCCACTTTTGTGAACGACCCGATGCGTTGTCGCCAAGTACGTTTGCCGGGCACAGCATGCTGTGCCCCTACGGATTCGGCGATTGGCGGTCGATCGAGAGGATCAAGTGAGCTGGTCGCGGCGTTTCACGAGCCAAAGCCACAGAGCAAATCCGGCGATCACGGATGCGAGGGCTGCTGCTTGCGCGTTGGACATTCCCAGGAAGTCGCGGGGGTTGATGCGGATAAATTCCACCAGGAAGCGCGCCAGGCCAGTGAGCACGAGGTACGCTGCGAACACCGAACCGGGCTGCGGACGGCGCCAGGCACGAAGGAATTGCGCGCGCTGCGTCGTCATAGAGATCTCGAAGGGCGATGGGTGGCGTGTCGGCCTCGGCGGTGCATTCAGGAGCGCCAATTCTTCTGGCGTTGCAACGCGTTCGCGTACCTGAACAATGGATTTTGTGCGCGCTGCGGCAATTTGGCGCGTGCCTAGGCGCCACAAAAACCAAGCAATGGCGCAGGCGACAATTAATTCGTAAATCGGAGTGGGGTGGACGCGGTCGGTGGTCGGCACGAGACCGTTGGGAAAACTCATTCCCCAGGGGAGGGAAGTGGGGATGCCGTAGTCACCGTCGCCGGAGAGGAAGCAGCCGATGCGTCCGATGCCGTAACCCAGGGCGGCGGCGGGCGAGCCGGCGTCGAAAAGAGTGAGGAGCGGAATGTGCTGGCGGCGACCGATCCAGAGGAACGCGGCGAAGCCGGCGAGGAGGCCTCCGAACCAGGCAAAGCCGTAAGGACTCAAGAGCAGAGTGAGAGGGTTTGCGAAAAATTCCGCCGGGGATTCCAGCAGATGGTAGAGCTTCGCGCCTGCGAGGCCGACCATGCACGGAACGGCGATCAGGATTTCGGCTTCGGCGTTGGGTGACTTGTGCGAAGTTGCGGCCGCCGCGTCTTTAGATGGAGATTTTGCGGGAGCGCTGCGTCCGGCGGCCTTGGACGGGATAGGCGTCTTGGTGGAAGCGGCGAGGCCGCGGCGTTCGAGGTCAGCGCGCAAGACGAAAAACGCGGAGAGCATCGCGCAGGCCACCATCAACCCGAATGTTGGAATGGTGAGAGGGCCGAGATGTAAGAAGGGAATCACGTAGCGAAAAATAATCAGTCCACAGTGTACCGTTTTGGAGGAGCAAAACCACCGCATTCCGGCTGCGGCTTTTGCCGAATGGCAAAGAAATCAAAAGAGCCGGCGAGAAGGCGGCGCTACGAAGACCACAACCGATGCGTTGTCGCCAAGTACGTTTGCCGGGCACAGCATGCTGTGCCCCTGCGGATTCGAGACGGTGCCGGGTGATTTAGTAGGCATATCTACATAGGTGCGCATGTCAGCGACGCAGCGCGTAAATCGACGAGGGCGGCGTTTTGCTAGGCGGCGCCGATTTGTTGTTGGACGCTTTGGCGGAATTGCTGGGGATGGGAGATCATGACGAAAGACTCGGGTGTACCGCCTGTTCCGCGCACGACTACCGAACCGTAGCCGAGCATTCTGCCGAGGAAAGTTTCCTGTACGGCGATGCTCTCGACTTTGCCCAGCACCATGTCGAGAGTCCTGCGGCTGGCCATGCCGGTCTTGATGAGGACGCGGCGGTTGGTGACGGCCATTTCAGTGGCGTTCCGTTTTGCCAGGCCGTACGCAAATATGATCAGTGCCATCACGAGGAGGACTGCGCCAATGGCGGCCAGGCCCTCGGGGCCGATGGAGTTGAGTTCGTGCACGCCGTGGCCGTTTTTTTGAGCGACGGCGTCGGTGAGGATCGCCGCACCTGGCACGCCTAACAACAAGCTCAAAAACAAAGGACCGAGCAAGACGACCCAGTGGTGCCGCGTCTCAAACAACAACGTTTCTCCTGGACCCAGACTTTTGGTTATGTAACTCATCGCGACCTTTTAGCGGCCAGCATCACGAGACAGACGCTCGTGCTCAATGCGCTCAGCGAATGATACGTTACCTGAGCGACGTTCTGGGTAAATTCTAAAGCAAAAGAGCCGGCGAGACACCGAGGCTACACACTTCTACATGCCGCGTCCGGTCGGAAGGAAAGGCAAGATGCGCTTCGACAGCCATTGATTGCGCATCGTGCCGCAGCCAAAGGAAAGGGATTTCTCCGGGGTTGGTGCAAGGGAAGTGGAGTCGTCCCCTTCCGCTGCACCCCATCCCCTCAAAGCAACAGAGACAAAAGTGTCAGGAATGCGCCCGGTCTAAAGTGTCAGACATGTTCCCGGCCGTTGATTCTGCCGCGCCTCCGGCGCTGGAATTTGAGCCGCTGCGAAAAACTCGCGCGCTCTGCCACAAAACCTTTGGGCGCGCGAAGAGCGCCGGCGAGATGCCGGGCTGAAACCTTTCGGCGCGAGATCGTTCGCCGGGTGATTTATTTTTGAGGGGTTTTCGGCTTAAAAAGCGCAAGCGTCGCGCCGGTGGGGTCGACGAATATGCTCATCCAACCGATCCCAGGTATTTCCTGAACGTCCATCACAATTTTGGCGCCGAGGGATTTAGCTTTTGCCGTGGAGGAGGCGACGTCGTCTACCAGCACGTAGGCGAGCCAAGATGAGGGCGCTCCCGGTACGCGCTGCTGCATCATTCCGCCGCCCGTCCCATCGCCGGGTTTAATGACCGTGTAGGTCCCACCGGGCATCGGAACGTCTTCGAGTTGCCAAGCGAATAATTGTTCGTAGAACGACTTCGCCTTGGCGACATCAGTGGAATGCAGCTCAACGTGGACAAATGGATTCGCCATAACGATCCTCCAGTGCTGCTGCGGGATTCACCATCATAACGGACAGACGGTGAAAATGCGCGAAGGTAAGCTAGAAATTGATGGGGCGCGGCCGCGACGTTAGGCGGATGAGGTCAAAACTGCCGGGCTAAAGGCCGCGGCGCTACATTCAAACCAGAGGCGGAGGCGATCTCGATTGTTGACAGGCGGACTTTGAGAGATGACAACGGCAAAATCGACTCGGAAGCAAAGGCAACATGTGAGGCTGGACGCGGTGCTGCAGCTGCTATTTTTGCGAGAGAGGGTTGGGGCGCGCGGGGTCGTATAGAGCTGTCCAGGGGTTCGCACGACCCATGATTGAGTCGGTGAGAAGTATGCCGGCAATGGTGCCGTGCGTTATGCCCATGCCTGAATCGCCGGTTGCGATGTAGACGTTCGGTTCATCGCCGGGATTCTGGCCGATAAGGGCAAGACCGTCAAACGTGTTCATTACTGTGCCGGACCAGTGAAACTCCGGATCTCCCAGAGGGCCGAAGTGAGTCGGCGCCCAAGCTCTCAAATGCGCAAAACGTTCTTCGATGTCCTGGGATTCGTCCAATTTGTGATCCTCGCCGCCAACGAGCAGGACGTGGCGTTCCGTGCGGCCTTCTTTCACACGCTGCAATCGAACGTAGTGGAACGGGTCTTCGGTATCCCAATACAACGCGCGGGGAATCGAATTCTTGGGGACTGGAATGCCGATTACGTAACTGCGGAAGGCGGTCTGTTTCGAGCGGAGGTTCGCTCGGTCAATCACGGGCGCGTTGGTTGCCACAACAATTGCGCGAGCGGACACTTTCTTATTGTGCGCGGTCTTTATCTCGGCAGATTCTCCGCCAGAGATTTCCTCCGCTTCGGTAGCGGTATAGATACGCCCACCACGACGCTTAAATGCAGCGGCCAAGCCGGCCATGTACTTCAACGGGTGAAATTGCGCTTGTCGACCGAATTGGAGGCAGCGGCCAAGCTGCAGGCGGCCCGGCGGGATCTCTAATTCTTTTACGCTGACTCTAGCGCGCCTGGCGGACTGAAATTCCTGGTGCAAGTCTTCTTGAGCAGTGTTCGGACCGCAAAACAGATAGCCGTTGACTCGTTCAAAACCGCAATCAATGTGTTCTTTCGCAACGATGGTATCGATACGAGTAATCGCGGAGGAATGACTGTGAGCGATCAGACGAGCGTTTTTTGGACTGCTGGTGCTTTCGATCTTGCGATAGCCGGCGTCCATTGCATTCGAAAGGTGGGCGCTGGTGTGAGAAGTCTCGCCGCCGCCGATTTTGTCTTTTTCCAGGACGACTACGGATTTGCCTTCGCAAGCGAGGAGATAGGCAGTGGTGAGTCCGGCTATTCCAGCGCCGACCACGCAGACGTCCGCGCGAACGTTTTGATCGAGGGCGTGCGAAGAAAAAGGCCGCGCCGTGGCACACCAAATGGAAAGCCCGCGCATCGCTACTGATGAACGCGCAGGCGGATCCTGCGCAGGCGCAGTTTTGCCTTTGCGCGGATTCGCACGCACCGCTTTACGTGCCATAAACGCCGTTCCCCCTCGAACGCTTATTGGCCAGCTCTACTCTGCTGTTTTCACGCCGACTTCAAGTTCCGCGAACGTTCGGAACAATTCCAGTTATGTATCGAGTACGCCTGCGGGCTATTCCTTGGATTGCGTATTCGCAATTCGATACGGAATGGTCGCGCGCTCTGCGTAAATAGCAGACAACCACCCAGGTAGGGTCATCGCTGGAGAGTTGGTTGCAAGGAGGCGCAAAAGGGTTGCCTAAATGGTAACTAGTAGGGCACTTGATATAAGAATTACTATTTTACAAGAATATGACTGGCCGAAGAAGGAAGTGCGGAATCCCTGGCGGCGCGGCAAAGCGGCGAAGTGTTCACAATTGCACAGACGTGTAAGTACAGACCCCTCTACAGTTACGGTTGTCGTGGCCCACGCATATTGCGCCGCCGTTGGCTTCAATGACTGGCGGTCACAAGAAAAATATCGTGTAACTAAAGTTCCGATTCTGTATCTCAGTTAAAAGGAGATCAAACGATGCTACTGCTGATCATTATTCTGATTCTGCTGTTCGGCGGAGGTGGCGGTTATTACGGCTATTCCCGGTGGGGAGCAGGCGGTGGCCTCGGTATCCTCGGCACTGTTTTGCTGATCGTGCTGGTGTTGTACCTGCTGGGGGCAGTTCGTTTTTAGGAAGTCAAACCTGATATAGGGAGGCCATCATGAAAAACAGCACAAAGGATCAAGCGGAAGGGAAGTATCACGAAGTAAAGGGCAAAGTGAAAGAAAAGGTTGGGCGCGCCACCAACAATCCGAATATGGTCGAAGAGGGCCAGGATGAGAATGTGGCCGGCAAGGTCCAAAAGAAGGTTGGGCAAGTAGAGAAGGTTTTCGACAAGTAGACGCGAAGTTTTGCGCGACGCGGGCGTCTTTGCCTTCCGAGGTGGAGGGCGTCCGCGTCGCGAATTTCTGCCCGCACTTAAACCTCAGGCGCCGATATCTGCTCCTACATTTATCGTTGCAAAGAGCAAGCCGCCGTACTCCAAACGATCCCCGAAATATTGAAAGCTTGCTGTAACACTTGCTGTGATTCCGCAAACGAGAGAGAATGAGCGCCGTCGTACTAGTTCCATTTTGGGACTTCGTTGGGAGCTACTCGATCTGAACTGGGGGAGGATCGTCGTGACTGAAAACCAAGCTGTTGAACAGAAGAGCCGTCTCGTAATTCGCGTACCGGTGTCGGAAAACGGTTATGTGTCGATTTATTTTTCGAACGAAGAAGGAACGCAGATGAGCGAACGCGAGTGGTGGCACCTGCGGCAAGTAGTGGAAATGGCGAGCAAAGTTTTTGTGAGGCCGGAAGAGAAAGCGCAAGCGGCTGCAGCCGGAGCCTGATTCTGGTTTTGAGGTTCTTATGAGTGATTTTGGCCGCGCCGCCTGGGGGAAGGCGGCGTGAGCAAAGTTGCCGAAGATCAGCGTCTCGCGCGCCTGACGAAGATTTGCCTCGCGCTACTCGGCGCGACGCAAGAATTGAGCGGCGATCACGCATCTTTCCGTGTGCGCAAGAAAGTTTTTGCCTACTTCTTGAACGACCATCATGGGGACGGCATCGTTTCGGTTTGCGCCAAAGTCCTGCCTGGTGACAATAACGCGTTGGTTGCGGCGCAGCCTGAGCGATTTTACCTGCCCGCTTACATCGGACCGAGAGGCTGGGTGGCGCTGCGTCTGGATCGCGGCGCAATCGATTGGAAAGAAGTCGCTGAACTGGTGGCCGGAAGTTACCAGATCACCGCACCCAAGCGGCTAGCCGCGAAGCAATAGAGTTCACGCAACTGCCCTGAATCACTCCGACCCTATTTCAGAACGGAGTACTCGTCCGGGCGGATGCGAATTACTTTTGAGACTGCACGCAGCGGGACGATGACGCCCAGCACCTTGTCGGCAAAATCAGGAAAGAGCGGAGGCCGAGACGCTGTAAGCGCTGATTCCGGAAAGGCGCCGGGTGCCCGCGCGCCGGTTTCGTCCAGCGCGTTGGATTCGGTGACGATACAGGGTACGTGTGTGAAACCGGCCTGGAGCAGGCGATAAACTCTGTGGTTTCCGCTGGCGAGAAAACTGCGGCCACCGACTTTCGCGACGTGAACGATATTCGGCGCCGCGCCGATCATCATACTGACGATGAAAGGGCCGTCCTGCTGTTGCTTTCCGTACTGAACACCCCGAACTTGCAAGGTTGGGTTGATGCCGGTGATGGTGACGGACTTCTGCATTTCATCGACGCTTATTCCGAAGGCAGTGGAGCGGTTGTCGGAGAAGCAGAGTTTTACGGCAGACAGCATGCGGGACGAGCTGAGATCGGGTGGGCCCAAGGTTTCGGCGTAAGCAACGTCCAGATTGGGCTGAAAGGGAACTAGCTTCGCTATTTCCGCGAGCGAGGCGGTCCATGTGTCGCGGGGATATATGTCCTGGCATTCAGGGAGGTTCATGACCTTTTCAATTTCGTAGAGAAGATTGCTGTCTGTTATCGGCTGGACAGCGGAGGATTTCTCGTCTAACGGAGGGCGGCTTTTCATGCGATCTTCCGCTGCGACTCGCTTTTTCAGTAACTCCTCGATCAGGCTTTCTTCGAGACCTTTGCCCTCCAGGAATTTGCGAGCGCTGTTACGGTCATAGCAGCCGAGCAGAATGGCGTGGTCTCTTCTGCCCGGAGGAGTCGAGCGCCGGGTTTCAGGCTCGACGGCGGCGAGAGCGCGCCGCTTGTCCACCACCGGGATGGTAGCGACTTCCTTGGTCTTCTTTGCGTTCTTCGTTTTCATTTCGGTTCCTCTCGAAAGGGGATGTCCTTGATTTACAGCAACTAGCGGCGTTTTTCAACTCGGGATCGTTAGCATTTCACCGGGTGAGCCGAAGAGCGAAGGAGGCAGGTTTCGGTGTGCTCCGGCGATAGGACGTGTAGTAGCATGAGCACTTTCGTGTAGCAAGGGCTGCGAGAGCGCTAAGGAGATCGCGAGCAAATGACGCTAGCAGAGGATTCCGAGCGAGCGGATGAGCTGGCCGAGGATGTTGTAACGAACTGGGGAAAAATGGTAGCGGATGGCCGCGTTGGCGAGTTCTCGGCTGAATTCAAAGCTATGTTCGAGAAGTGTCGGCGATATCGAGATGCCAAGCGAGTAGCGGACATGCATCGAGGGCTTGGCATGTTGAGCGAACTAGAAGCAGCGGAGGAGAAGTCTGCGCGAGAAGCATTTTTAGAGGCGCATAAAAATCTTGGACGGACATATCCTAAGCGGAAAACGAAGCGCGGTAGTTGACGGGCGAATTCTCGAAACGCAACAGACCGCGTCGGCAGAGCGCGCGCTACGAAAACCGACGTGACTTCGCGGCCAGCGCCGGTTGTGACCATAGATCGTGCGCGCGGACGTTGTACCGGGCGTAGCATGCCGCGCCCGGTGCAAGCGGGGCAAGCAGCATCCGCAGGCAAAACTCTTCGCTGTCCGCTTTTGTAGGTGACCCAAGGCAAACACGTTGGGGCCGGTCGGATGAACGGATTGCCAAGTACGTTTGCCGGGCACAGCATGCCGTGCCCCTACGGATTCGAGGTGAGGTGCATCGTCATCTCCGCACAGGGCAAAGAGGTTTGCGTTACCAGAGAGGCTGTCTCCTTGCCCGGTGCCAAAACGCCGAATCAGCGACCGGCCCTTCCGTGAATGATCCTCAACGGATTTGGGGACACCCTTATCGAGACGGGACGCGCGGCGTGCTGAACCGACATCATCGCTTCGACCAGGATATCCACTTCTTCGACGGTGTTGGCGCTGCAAATCAGATCTTGCAGATACTGAAGGAGTTCTTTCTGCTCTGTGCCTATTAAGGACGGTTTCATGGCCTGACTGCTCCTTTTCCTATGAAGTGTTGCCAACACGAAATTCCCGAAAATCGCGAACGATCGCGCGGGATTCCCGTTTTGGTCTCGTGAATATGGGAAAGCGAGAAACTTCAGAAAAGAGACAGCAGTTTACGTCCTATGAACGCATAGCAGATGCAGATAATCGACGGGGGAATGAGCCAGGGTGTCCGGAAACGAAAGCGCGAGCAGATTCGAAATCGGCGCGTGAAGGCTTACTACTCGAACAGGAATGGTCGCCGGAGTCAGCGACGGCTTGGCCGAGGTATTCGTCGGGCTGACATACTGGTTCGAGGCCAGCAGAGTGAAATCGTTCGAAGTGTCGTCCTTGAGACTGAGCAGCTCGGGAAATTCCACAAACGCAAGGGCGCAGAACAAAAGAGCTGCTACAACTGCAAAACGAAGCCTGCTACGTGATGGAGAGCCTAAAGACATTGCTGAAGGTTATACATCTAACTCGGAAGTAACTCAACTGTTTTAGGTGGTCGGCAGTGGCCTAAGCTTGACGAACCGAAAAATCGACGACTGCGGAACTTCAGCGGCTAAAGCCGCTCGGTCCGCAGCTCTTATGTCGTGGCTAAAGCCACGACCCACAAAGATGGCGAGGACTGCGTGGCGCCAGAAGTCAAAAGAGCCGGCCGGAGGCTGACGCCCGGAAAAGCGACGGCAAAAAGCAAGATGCCGGGCTGAAGCCCGGCGCTACGGAAGGCAACGGCCAAGCCGAGTCAAAAGAGCCGGCTGGAGGCCGGCGCTAGGAAAACCGACCCCACGCGCGCCGTTCGTTGAACCCTGAAAAATTGCGGCGGCTGATGTTCGCGGGGCAATCAGTGCACTACGAGGTGCTCGGCTAGTTTTGGAGAATCTTTAAGTGTGCCTGATAAGTGTGCTGTATTGGACGGTATTGGGCAGAAGTTGAGGCTATGGTCGCGGGATGGGCAATAAAAAGGGGAGCAAGCGGCGCATTGCGGCGGCGCTTCTCGCGAGCGTGACGAAAGAGATGGCCAAGCCTCGTGTGGCTGCATCGGCTGCCAAACCTGTTAGGGCGAAACGTTGATCGGAATTTTAAGAGGTGTGCAAAAGCGCACAGCAATTTTCCAGACGAGCTTCTAGAGTGTGTCGGCAAGGGAGAGTGCATGAACGAAACTCAATGGAAGTGGCAGGAGCCTTACCTGGAAGCGTTTCTGGACACCGATCCACAGAACCTTGTTAGCCGGGTTGCGACGGCGGAAAAAGCAATCTTTACGCGAACGGCGGAACTGCGCTCCAGTACTGACGGAAGAGTAGAGTGGCAGGCAATAGCGGACGCGATGAGCGGGTTGTCGATTCTGAAGAAAGAGATCAAGGCTTCGTTCATCAGAGAAACAGGAAGGCCCGACTTCGGAAACAGGCGGCCTCGCAGCAACTGATGAAGTTCCGCCACGGGCCGGAAGCTATTGACTGTCTTCTGGTTCGTCGGCGTCGCTAGATGGAAGTGGAAGGCGCCTGATAGCTACCCAACAAATCTCAATCCAAGCAGGGCAGCACCCAATGCGTACGGAAGTGCTCGAGCGCGCAAGAAATCGAATGCGCACGTCACTGTTGCGGCACTAATCGCGAGCACACCGATCAGGAAAATTACCACGCGCTGAAAAAATGTGAACGGGCTCGGCTCCCTTCAGCACGACTCCGTAAAACCTACCTTCATTCCAAGCCGTTTCTAACGGAAGAATATTCTCCTGCCTTAAATTCCAAGCGCGTTCCATTTCAAAGCGGCGACGTTCAATCTCCTTGAAGGGAACAGATTCGTCATCGAAAGGAAGCATTGGCGGGATCTAAAGCTGGCAGGGGCCATAATCTTTCTGTATCTGCGATACTTCCCAACCAAGAGGGCTTCCAGCGTTGGGGTCGATCTTGTGGCCCTGTAACCTCATGCGCTCGCCCGCTTTCACGCCTGCGGTGCTACCGGACAGTGCGTAGACGAGTTTGTCTTTTTCGTTCGAGACCGCAAATCCATTCTGCGTTACGGTGACGCATCCGGTAATCGTTCGCCCTCGATGTGAGTGGCGGACCAGTACAACGGTGATGATTACCACCGGCACAACCACTCCTACAACTATACCGGCAATTTCGCCACTGCTGACTCCGCCGAAATGTGGAGCGGGGGGAATGGTGCCGATTGGAGCTTGCGCGCCGGCGGGCACGCAGAGGAGGAAAAACAGCGCAATGATCAAGACTACCGAGAGGCGTTTTGTCATTTGTACCCCTGCGGTTAGGACGCCCGCTTAAAGGTTTCCGTTACAAGAGCAGGGCCGGGCCGCCGGACATGCGCGCATTTTACTCTGGAGTGATGCTCGGTGGTGCGTCGGGCATCTGTAGAGGGCCGCGGATTACAAGTCAGCTTTGCCGGAGCGTTTTAAGGCGCGGTGGCGCAGCTTGCCGAGGTGCTTATTCAGGACGTTGTCGCGGTCAAGGAAAGAGATAACGGGAGAGCGGCGTTTTTCGATGCGGCTTCTTGCGCGTTTCAGCCGCTGATCGTTGCTGAACAGTTCGAGTGCGGCATCGAGCGCTTCCATGGCTTTCGTGCGGCGGCTAGCCAGTTGGTAGACTTCGGCCAAATTGAGATGGAACTGAACTTCCTGGCGTTTTAGCTGCACGGCGATTTCGCAAAGCTCGGCGGCGCGGTCCCATTTGCGTTCCGCGCGGGCGATCGCTAATCCGAGAAACGAGAGGTAGTAGGGGTTGCGTTTTTCGCACTCGAACGCGCGGCGCAGGGGCGCGAGAGCGGTCTGCGCGTAGCCGTTCTTGAGCATCGCGACGCCTTCTTTGAAATCGGCAACCGGATCGTGTTCTTTTAGTTTTTCAGTCATTCGATCCTACCGGTGAACGGGGAGTAAGAAGCTTACAAGGACAACTGTAGAGAAATCGCAAACAAAAAATCTACTGGCCTAACGGTCAGGGTGGCTCTTGTGGAAACAAAGGCCGGCTGCTGGCAGGCCGGGGAATGGGATGGCGAGATTCGGGAGAGCAGATTTTCGAGTTGTGTAGCGTCGGTTAGATGATGGCGGTGTTTCAGCGGGCGCAGCATGCTGCGCCCCTACGGATTCGAGACGAGGCTGCAATGATTTTAGTAGCCCTATCCACAAAAGTGCGCATGTCAGCGGCGCAACGCGAACCGACGAGCCTGCGTTTTTGTGGGCTTTTCCCGAGGCGGAGAAGAAGTCAAAAGAGGCGGCTGGAAGCCGGCGCTACGAAAGGCAAAGACGCGGGCTACATTGGCCGGGCTGAGTGAAAAAAGGCCGGCGCGAATGTGAGCCGCCGGCCTTCGAGTTGTCAACACCCACGCTGCAGATGAGAGCTTAGGCAGGCGTGGGTGTTATTTTGCGGGGATGTAGCTGAGGTCCGGACGAAATTGGAAGAGCTCGCTGTAGGTGCTCTCGATCGAGCTGTTGAGCCTCTCGATCACGGACATGGCTTCCTGTTCGCCGAAGGCGGCGCGCAAATCGTCACGCAACGGCTTGATCGCGGGGTCGTCCTCCATCGCAGCGAAGTTGGCATGGTCATAGGTGACGGCAAACGTGCCGCCGGGGCCGCCGTTGACCAGGCGGTGCCACGAAGCGTGGGCCGGCGAGTTCAGCTTCTGCCGCGCCTCTGCCGCTCGTGCGATGGCGCTGCGGAAATCGTCGCCGTGTCCGAAGCGTACGTGGAAGGTGATGACCTCGACGTACTTGCCAGTCATCGGGGATGGATTGCTCCATTTCGGCATCGCCTCCCAATAGGCTGTCACCAGTGACTCGACCGAGCTTCCGATGAGCTTTTGGTATTGAGCGAGATCGTCAGCATCAGGGACCGAGGGCTTGTCGAAATCCGGCCAGTGCTGGCCCAAACGCGCGACCATGTAGGTTCCGGTGCGCTCGCCGGTAAGTATTTGGAAAACGAAGAGGCCCTGCGTATCTTTCTGCTGCTTGTGCCACTCGACCTTTTGTTTGCGGCCGTCTTCGTACTGTTTCACCATGCCGTTTTTCGGCGTCTGGAATTCGAGAGCGTCGACGGTAGCGGGTTGATTTTGAGCTGCGGCGGAAAATGCGAGGAGAAACAACACACACACAGATGTACTCAGCTTGAGCAATTTCACCTTTTCCTCCTGGATTTGAAAAACTTTGGGGCTTTGTGGTGGGGCGAGAGTATCGCGCGCGGAATGAGGTGTCAACCTGGACGCGCGGGTTAGTAGAGGGTCAGCTTGGGGCAACCTACTTATCGGGATTTGGCGGACTATCGGTATAATCAGTCGTTTCGCGGCTGCGTTCTAGCGCTCTTTTGTGAGGCCGTGAGCAGACACGGTGCATGGGAGCCTGGACACTACCGTGATGGAAGAGGGTATCGCGCATGGGACGGCCTACCTGCAGACAACTAAAAAGTGGGAACCCTGTGAGTGCTGGGTTCAAAGTGGTTTGGAAGCATTCCGATCGGGTTTGATTTGAGCGCGCCCGATCCGATCGACTCTCGTCTCTCACCGCCGCCGCTGGGGGCTTCCAGCAAGCGACTGCTGCCGTGGCTGATTGCGGTGGCGTTCTTTATGGAGTCGTTGGATACGACGATTCTGAATACCGCCGTGCCGACCATCGCTGCGGCACTGCACGTGGCTCCGCTCAGTATGAAGTCGGTGCTAGCGAGCTACACATTGAGCCTGGCAGTTTTCATTCCGATCAGCGGTTGGATGGCGGACCGGTTCGGAACTCGACGTGTGTTTGCCTCTGCGATTGGCATATTCGCGCTGGGATCGTTTCTCTGCGGCATGTCGAGCAACATTCATATGTTGGTCGCATTTCGCATCCTGCAAGGCATCGGCGGGTCGATGATGGTGCCTGTAGGCCGACTCACCTTGGTGCGAGCGTTCGCCAAATCCGAACTTGTTCGCGCTATGAGCTTCGTCACTATTCCGGCGTTGATTGCGCCGATGCTGGGGCCGATCGCGGGCGGCCTGATCGTTGGATACCTTCACTGGAGATTTATTTTCTGGGTGAATATTCCGATTGGCCTGGTTGGCCTGTACTTGGTTTACCGGCATCTGCCGGACTACCGCGAGCACACCGATCCTCTCGATGTAACCGGGCTGCTTCTTTTCGGGTCAGGCATCGCGCTGCTTTCGTATGTGCTGGAAGTTTTTGGCGAACACACGCTGAGCTGGCTTGAAATTCTGGGACTGTTGGGCGTTTCCATTTTTCTGCTGGCCGGCTACGGCTTTCATGCAAGCAGAGCCGCGCATCCATTGCTGCGTCTTACGCTATTTCGGATTCGCACGTTTCGCGCGTCGGTGGTCGGGAGTTTTGTTACCCGTCTGGGAATCGGCGGCATTCCGTTTCTCTTTCCGCTGCTGTATCAGGTTGGATTTGGATTCACCCCGATTCAATCCGGCCTGCTACTGATGCCGCAGGCAATCGCGTCCATGAGCTTAAAGCCGGCGATGCCGCGAATTCTGGCGCGATTCGGCTATCGCGCGGTGCTGATATCGAACACGCTGGCCATGGGCGCGCAGATTTTGCTTTTCGCTACCATCGGAAAGGGCACGCCGGTGTGGCTCATCGTAATTGAGGTGTTCTTCTTCGGGTTCTTTACTTCACTGCAATATACGAGCATGAACACGCTGGTCTACGCCGATGTTAATGAGGAGGAAGCGAGCAGCGCGAGTTCGATCGCGAGTACGGTGCAGCAAATGGCCGTCAGTTTCGCGGTGGCTTTGGCATCCCTGGTGACCGCGTTCTTTATTCCCGATCGCCATACTTCCAGCGCTCCAGTATTTATACACGGCATTCATCGAGGCTTTCTTGTGCTGGGTGCAATGACCATTGTGTCCACGATCGTTTTCCGCGAATTGAAACGAGGGGACGGTGAAGCGGTGAGCCAGACGAAGGGAATACACGTCGGGTAGAGCAAGATCGCGGGCTAATTCTTGGCGGGCGCAGGGGCGGAGAAAGTGGAGAGGGATTTTGCGTCGGCGACGATGCTCTCCATGCCCTGTTGGAAGTGCTTTTCGCGATTGCCAGCCAAAATCGCGGTTTCGACGTACTCGGTGAAGGCCCACAGAGTGACGTGAGTCTTAGGATCCAGGATTACGAGGTGAAATTTGGCGTCAGCCCCGCCGGTCGCCGGGGATACGGAGAAACTGATTTCGAAAATCAGGTCGGCGTCGGACGGAGCGGAGACGAGTTGGTAGCGTCCCCAGGATTTCATGGCGGCATAAAAATCATTGTAAGGGCGGATGGGAAGTCCTATGAATTCGCCCAATTGCTTGGTGTTGGGGTCGATGTCGCCGCCGGCGTTGGAGATAAAAATCTTGCCAGCGGTTATGAGCTGGGCCGGCACGGGGGCGGAGGCGGACTCCTGAGCGTGAGCAGGTGAGGCGACCGCGAAGCTGAGAAGGAGCGCGAAACACATAGCGAGCGGCAGAGCTGGGCGTGTGGGCATTGGTTTCTCCTGGTTGTGGGACGCTTGCGCGTAACGTTGCGTTCCATTGTGCGAGTGGATGAAGTGACGTACGAGTCAGCGGCCGCGGGCGCTCTCTGTCATTCATTTTAGCGTTGCGTTGAAAAATTCCACGGCGAGGGCAGCGGTTTTTGCGTGGATGGCGTCGCGATCAACTCCCTCGCCGTCAGTGCATAGAATTGGCAGTGTCTTTCGGCCGGCTTCGGTGCAGGAATCCAGAAAGGTATAGTGCGCCACGTTGCCGGGAAAAACGGTGAGCTTGGCGCCAGGGATGTTGGAAGCAAAGTATTTTGCGCTGGATTCGATCGGGACATTAGTGTCCGCTTGGCCTGCGATGATATCAACTGGAATATCAATTTTTGCCAGGCTCGCCGCGCTGAATGCGGGCCCTAGCGCGGGAGCTATGGCAAAGACCGCACGAACTCGCGAGTCACGATAGGAATCGCCGGCGTGGCGGAGCGCGGCTTGGAACTCGGCGTCGGTGGCCGACATCTTTTTGAAGTCCTCGACCAAGGTCGGAAACTCCGGCGGGCTCTTGCAAATGAGGTCCGCGCGTGGAGATGCGCAAAAATCCATGAAGGCTTGCGGGTTGGTGATCCCGCCGGCGATCTCAATCATCGTGTAGCCGCCAAGCGAAAAACCTGCGGCGCCGATGCGTTTCGCGTCGATGCGGGCGCCGAACATCGGATCCACCAGCATGGAATCAATCACCACGCTCAGATCGCGTGCGCGCTCCCACCAGGTGGAAAAGCCCTGCGCGGTGTAAGCTTCAGTAGCGTTATTCCCCGGATGATTGACGGCGACCGCAATGTAGCCTTTTGCCGCAAGAGCAGTGCCAAGCCATGCCATTTGCATCGCCGAGCCGCCGGTGCCGTGGGAAAGCACAATCATCGGAAATTTTGCGGGCGCAGAAGCGAGAGTCGCATCTTGTGCGGCGCTTCCGATGACGAAGAGTTGGCTCATGCCGGGAATCTCAATGGGCTTTTCGAGCGCGGATGGTACGGCGGGATACCATACGGTTGCTAACAGCGCGTGAGTGCTCGCGCCACGCCAGTTGTACGGCTCCTTCGGAGTGAACTTGCGAGACGCGCTGCCAACTTTAAAGTTCGATGACGATTTTGCCTCGGTTTGCGCAGCCTGCGGGACAGCAGCAAGATAAGCAGGTTGCAGCAGGCATGCAAACAACGCAACGATGCGCCAACTTCTGTTCCACATACGTCCTCCGATCGATGTGAATGAACTTTGCCTCATCTGCTCGAAATTGTCTTGAGAGCTTAACCGCGCGCGACATGGATTGCCAGCCTACGGTTTGCCGTTACTTGGCGAGAGGGGAGATGGTGTGGAAGCCGTAGGTTTCGTAGCGGGAGGAGAGTTTTCCTTCGCGGAGGCTGACGACGGTAAAACCTTCGGGAGTGCCGAGGCGCGGGCCGTGCCACCAATTTCCGCAGACGGCACCGCTGGTGATGTACTGGGTATTTTTGTGCTGGACGATTTCGTTGACGTGAGTGTGGCCTTGCAGGACGGCCAAGACATTTGCGTTGTCGAGAATTTCCAGGACTTCGGGACCGTTGGCGACGGTCATGGTGTTGTACTTGCGTCCCGCGGTGACGATTTCCGCGTAGGTGGCGAACGCGGTGACTATGGGGCAGTGAACCACGGCGATTACGGGCGCGGCATGGGGCAATTTGTTTAGATCGTCGCGGAGCCAGTTCAACTGGTCTGGGTCGACGCGCGCTTCCCACAAGCGGTCCGGAGTGGGCTGAATCGAGTCGAGCACGACGAAGTGGTAGCCCTTGTAGTCGAAGGAGAAGTAGGTCCGGCCCATGCGGTCCTGATACATTTTTTTGCCGTATAAGGGGTCGGTGGGCGCGATGCCGCTTTGTTTGATCACGCCGAAAATGTCGTGATTGCCGATGGCGTGGTGGATGGGCATGGCGAGCGCCTGCTCGGTGCGTTTATAAAGATCGAAGACCATTCCGGCGCGCACGCCGTTCACAGAGGCAGCGTCGAAAACGTGGTCGCCGCCCATGATGGCGAATTCCGGGCTGGTGGATGCGATTTTGTGGAAGCACATATCGCATCCGTGCGCGGCGTCGAGTTCGGGCTGGATGTGCGTGTCGGTGAAGAAGACAAAATCGAACGAGCCGGGTGCGGACGGTTTGACGGCAGGGAAGTGGTTCAGAGGTAACGCCATTGCGGCGCCTGCCGTGGCCACGGTCTTCAGGAATTCTCTGCGGTGGAGTGGCATGTTCGTTCGATTCGTTTGGTCGATCTTCCAATTATGATGTTAGCACGGGGTCGGGCGGCGATGGCGCGTCCGACGGTCGTGTCGTGCAAAGTTCTCGCCAAAGATCGCACGCCCAAGGCGACTCTGGCGTTGCTTATTTGGGACGCGGAAGAAAATCAAAAGAGCCGGCAGGATGCCGGCGCTACGAAAGGCGAACAGCAGGTCCCTCGTCGGCCAAAAGACGGCCTCGCTCGGGATGACAACTAGAGTACAAAAGCGAAAGCAAGATGCCGGGCTGAAGCTCGGCGCTACGAAAAGCGGGGCCCGTCAACACCATCAACGCGATTCAAATAGAAGAGTTCGACTAAGTTCTGCAATTAACTCGGCCACTACGGTGATAAGATTTCGAGCGCTCACGTGGATCGCAACAGGCCAACTCGAAGGAACAGTTGAACCAAGCTCTCGACCATAATCTGCGCCCATGCCCACTTTGCGGGGCGTTCGAACGACGGGTTCTTTTTCAGCGTGACCAATGGCATGTCGTTGAATGCGCGCGTTGCCGGATGGTTTTCATCGGCAATAAACCGCTCGCCTACGACGCACAGGCTTCCGAGCACGATTGGATGGATGAGTATTTGAAGGAAGTCTCTCGCCGCAAAACCAAACGACCTATTCTGATGTTCTTGTCACGTTTGACTCGCCCGCTGCGGCGCGACGCGATGGACCGGCAGTTGTCGCACACCTTGCACTGGAGGCGGGAAGGGAAGCTGCTCGACCTTGGCTGCGGCGATGGAAGGTTTCTCGCAATGGCGGCGAGGCACTTCGATGTAATGGGGGTTGAACTCAGCCCAAGCGCGGCGGAGGCTGCGAAGGCGCGCGTACCCGGACGGACGATACTTGTGAGTCCTGTGACAGAAGCCGTTCTGCCGGAAGGCGCGTTCGACGTGGTTACTCAGTTTGGATACATCGAACACGAATGGCAACCGGTGTCCGGACTTCAGATCGCATACCGCGCTTTGAAGCCGGGCGGGATTCTTGTGCTCAAGACGCCAAACTTTGCGAGCTGGAACCGATCGTTCATGGGGGAGGATTGGTGCGGGATTCACCTGCCGTCACATTGCAATTACTTCACTCCCGCGACGCTTGGACAAATGCTGCGGAAGGTTGGGCTCGAGCCTCTGGCGCGGCCGCTCGCTGATTGTCTTCCGACGAGTGACACGCTCTGGCTCGCGGCGCGCAGGCCGTAATACCTCTATTGGGCGACTCCGTAGAAAATCAAAAGAGCTCTTCGGCTTCGCTCAGGGTAAACCGGCGCGAGGGCGGAGCCACGAAGAGGCGGCGGAAGAAGCAAGGGGCACAGCATGTTGCGCCCCTACGGAATCCGGATACGGTAAGACACGCGGGAACGTCCGCGCTGCGAAAGGCGACCGCAAAACCGAGTCAATAGAGCCGGCAGGATGCCGGCGCTACGAACTGCAACTGCGAAAGCAAGATGCCGGGCTGAAGCCCGGCGCTACGAAAGGCAACGGCGAAACCGAGTCAAGAGCTTCGGCCGGAATATCCTAATCAGCTTCGGTCCAATCGTCGGTGGGGTTGTAGTCCTTGATTGCGGCGGCTGCGGTTGGCGTGTTTGGGCCCAAATCTTTTTGGTAGACGACGCCTTCGCGGCTGATGATGAACGTAGCGATGCCGGAATCGCGATATTTTACGGGATAGGCGATAACGGCGAATCCTCCGGTCAACTTTCCGTTTACGATGTAGCTTTTTGCGCCGCCCTTTGCTTTGTCACCCTGCGCGGTGAGGATGCGGAAGGTATATCCATCGAACACGGGGGAATCAGGAGTTGTGGAAGCGACGGTGCCCTTGGGGAGATCGCTCAGCCGACCCAAGGGGCTTGCATCCTGGCCGTCGGGAACTTCCCAATGCAGCCCGTCCTGCTTTCCGGGGCTGCTGAGGATTTTTGTGGTGTATAGATGCGCGGGGTTTCCGTCGTGAGGCTTCTGAAAATAAAGTTCCTCGGCGTTGGCGATGGAAGAACACGCGTCCATGGCCAGCAGCTCATTTCGGCCGATCTGGCGCGCGAGAATTTCGTCTTCGCCGGCTTTAGTATTGAAATACCACTTCGAGGATGAATCCTTGGCCAGAGGAATAGGGAAGGGATAATTATCGGCGCCGATGTTCAGGATTTGCGTGCCGTCGGTCATGGGCACCCAGCGATTCATCTGGTCGTATTTGCTAACGAACGAAGCTAGAGCAGCTTTGTCTTCGGCGGCATCTCCCGAATTCAGGATGGCCTTGGAGTTGGGGCCGAGGATTCGCGCGAGCGCGCTTTCGTCGCCGGATTTCGCAGCGGACTGCAAAGCTTGCCCGGCTTCGGCGGGAGTTGCAAAAGTTGTCTGCGCTGCGGTGCCAGGCGTTTCGGAGGATTTTTTCCCGGAGCATCCTGTTACGCAAACGGCCGTCAGGAGGATCAGCGCAGCCAGCCATTCGGATTTCCAATTCGATAAGTTGCGTGCCTGCGATTTCATATTTATTTCTCCCGTTTCCATTCCGCCTAGGGCTTTTGCTTTCCGTTCCGTTGCTACTTCAAGAAGATGCCCGCGTGGAGGCGGCCTCTACAAAGGCAAAGCTTGCTGCTAACGACGACGTCCGCCGCCACCGCGAGGAGCTGAGCGCTGGGGGGCTCGATGCTGCTGAGCGGGTCTGCGCATTCCGCCTCCGCCACGATTCATGCTGCTGCGGCCGCGATTGCTTTCGTTGCGGGCATTTCCGCCATCGCCGCTCCAGCGGGAACGCGGATCGTGTTGCACTCCGCCGTTGCCGCCTATCAAGCCGTGGTTACCGTTGCGTCCGCCATCCGGGCCGTGCTCCGTGCCGCCATTGCCACCAATTAAACCGTGGTCACCGTTGCGACCCCCGTCGGGCTGGTGTTGCACACCGCCTCGGCCACCGATCAACCCGTGATCGCCGTTGCGTCCGCCGTTAGGCTGGAAGCCGTTGGGGTGATACGGATGCGGGCCGTTTGGTCCTTGTCCATGCGGGCCGGGACCCCAGGGGTGATAATTGTTGTAGTAGCCGCTGTGCCAACTCCTGTTACTGATGTAGGTGTTGTGGTTGAAGATTACGGTGCCGCCTCCTCCGCCTCCCCATCCGCCGCCCCAGCCAACGCCCCACCCGCCCCATCCCCACGGGTGTCCGCAGCCGAAGCATCCAAAACCGCCGCCGAGTCCTATGCCGATCCCAATGCCCAGTCCGAACGAAAGTCCCGCACCGACATACGCTACCGGTGGCGTGTAATACGGCACCACGTACGGCACACCGTAAACCACCGCCGGATTATATTGCGGGACGTAAACGACTTGAGGATTGGCGGGTTGAATTACGATGGTTTGCGGCGCAGGCTGTGTCACCTGAATTTGCGGTGTGGATTTCAGAGTCCCCGCGGCTTGCGCTTTTTGCCGCATCACTTGTACTGCGGTCATCACGTCCGCTTGCTGATCGTGGAATGCTTGCCCCAGGCTCGATGTCCACGCCAGATTTTTCGCCATGTTATCGAGCACATCCGGAAATTGTACGAGCGCTTTGACGCTGTCATCCCAAGTCTGCTGATCCACGGCGGTGCCCAAGGCGCTTCCCGTGAGCGTTTTATTTTGCTGCACCCAGTAATCGGCGATGGCCACTTGGTCGGGAAACGTGGCAGCCGCCAAAACTTGTGCCACCAGATTGTCCGGATAGAGCGCGATGGGAGCGACGAGAGCGTCCAGTTGATCTGAAGACAGCGGCGCACCGGACGGGCCCGGAGGGGCTTGCGAGGAATCCTGCGACGAATCCTGTGGCGCCTGAGACGAATCCTGCGGAGCGGCTTGTTGCGGCGCGGAGGACTGATCCTGGAAAGCGCTGGCCGGTTCAACCGGCAGGCCCAACATAAGCAGCGTCGCGCATATCGACATTGAGAGAACTCGTTGCATTAATTTGGAAATCATCGCTCGCTCCATTAAAAACACTTCGCCAATAACTATTCGTGTATACCGTCGAGGCCCCGTTTTTGCGGGCTTTTGCCAAGACGGAGGAGAAGTCAAAAGAGCCGGCTGGAAGCCGGCGCTACGAAAACCACAACGCTGCGTTGTCGCCAAGTACTCATGCCGGGCGCAGCATGCTGCGCCCCTACGCGAGGCTGCGATGATTTAGTAGCCGCGCGCCAAGCAATCGCCGACGAGGAGGGACAAAATTCACAAGTGCTGGAAGTTTCGGCTTTTTTGTCACAACGTAACGATCTACAACCAACTCCGTACACTGTCTACACCAACACCCGCACAAAAATCAACAGTCAATGCGCGGCATTATCGAATCCAACGCGAAACGCTCGACGATTGAGGTGAAATGCGTGCGCGAACGTCGTACTATTTCAGTCGTTTGGGAATGCAATGTTGGTAGACACCGCGAGTCGAGTGCGGCAAGAATTCTGTAACTTGCACTTCGGGGGCTATATGAGAATGACATTGGCAGTGGCAGCAGTGATGATAAGTCTCGCGCTGAGTGTCGCGGCCCAGGAGGGTAAGCACATGGTCCAAGCCAAAGGTTCTTTCGAGGTCAAGATGATTCCCGCCGAACCGAGTGACTTCGAGAAAGCGAACGACATTGGCCGGCTCACATCCGACAAAACGTGGCACGGCGACTTCGAAGGCGTGAGCCATATTGAAATGATCACCGGCTCGACTGCGAGCACGGGCTCGATGGCCTACGTTGCCATTGAACGCATGACAGGCAAGCTCAACGGCCGAGAGGGGAGTTTCACCTTCTTGCACCGCGGCACCATGATGAAAGGCGGCGACCCGTCTGCGGCAGAGCTGAGCGTAGCCGTTGTACCAAATTCCGGCACTGGAGAACTGAGCGGACTCGCCGGCTCGCTGAAGATCCAAATCGACGCTCAGGGTAAACACGCCTGGACTTTCGATTACTCGCTCCCGTAGCCGCTCTCTTGTTGGCACGCAACACCTATCAAACCCGCCAAATGACGTAATCATTCGGGCGCCTCAGTGCGAAGGATCGAGTTACTTTCGAGCTGTCTATGACTGAAGTGCAAATCAGTTCGCAGGCATTCCAGGAAGAGTTGCTGCGCAGCGAGAAGCGGCGGATTCGCGGCGTGATTGCGTTTGTCGTTGCGCTGACGATCGCGATCACAATTCGAATCCTGATCTATAGGTCGGCGATGAGCCCTTGGGGGTTTGTCGCGCTATTGCTCCTGGTAGCGTACGAGATCTTTGTCCTTCGCGAAGTGACTCGGGCGCTCGCAACAGGGAAGAGTCTTCCAGAGCGGCACTGGCCGCTGAGCATCATTGTAGAGACTGCTTTCCCGGCGATCGGGATTGCGTTTCTGGCGAGTCCGCGGCTGGAAGTTGAATATCGTCCGCTGGCCACGCCTTGGGTTCTGGCATTTTTTCCGTTTCTGATTCTTTCGGTGCTGAGGCTAAGCCCGAGAATGTGCCGCCTAGGCGGTTACGTTGCGACGGTCAGCTATCTCGCGGCGGCATATTACCAAGGATGGCGGCCTAGTTTTCAGGATCTAGTCAACCATAGCGTGACGCATACGGCAGTGGTTTTTTACGCACTGATCCTGCTGGTGAGCGGAGCCATCGCCGCAGGAGTTTCCGGAGAAATCAGGAAACACGTCCTGGCGGCGCTGCGCGAGGCGGATGTCCAACGGCAATTGGAGCAAGTGCAGCACGACTTGAAAGTGGCTCGCACGATTCAGCAGTCACTGCTTCCGAAGGCGCGGCCGAATATCGCGGGCTTTCAAATCGCCGGGTGGAATCAACCCGCGGATGAGACGGGCGGGGACTTTTTCGACTGGCGACAATTTCCCGATGGAAGAGTTGTTGTCACTTTGGCTGACGTGACAGGCCACGGAATCGGGTCGGCACTGCTCGCGTCGGTGTGCCGGGCGTATTCGCGGGCTAGCTTTAATTCGCGGGAAAGCTTGACTACGATTATGCAGCACATCAATCAATCGTTCGGCGAGGATCTGACGGAAGGACGTTTTGCGACGTTCGTAGCGGCGGTGTGCAAAGCGCGCGAAGACAAAGTGGAACTGTTATCGGCCGGGCACGGGCCGCTGTTTGTTTTTACGGCGAAGACTGGTGAGTTTCAGGAGTTCAGAGCGCAGGGATTGCCGTTGGGTGTCGAGCAAGAGCTGACGTCGGATGCCCCGATGGTCCTCCACCTTCAGCCGGGCGATTTGGTGCTGCTCATCACAGATGGTTTTTTCGAATGGGCTAATGCCGCGGGCGAACAGTTTGGCTTCGAAAGATTGGGAGACGCGGTGCGCAAATTCTGCCATTTGCCGCCGGAGGAAATCATCGCCGAGCTTTATCACACAGTGCTTGCTTTCGCGGACGGGACGAAGCAGAACGATGACCTGACTGCGGTGATCATCAAACGAGTCAGCGCGGAGAACAGCAAACCTATGCCGTGAGTCAGCGCCGCAATTCAGCTCCCGCGTTAGCATCCTTACTTCGGCCTGGATTACTGGCATGCGGACTTGCACTTGCGGTAATATGGCGTGTCTTCGAACCTGGTGGTGACATGCGCACGAGCTTGCTTCCCACGGCTTTGCTCGCAATGTGTTTCGTGATTGCGCCCGCATTTTGCCTCGCGCAACAACCGCCGACTTCGCCTACTTCGTCGACCACCGCGCCCGCTTCCGGCGATCCGAACGATCAATTTGCCACCATTGCCGGCACCGTCGTAAGCGCGAATACCGGCGAACCGCTCAAGAAGGCGCACGCCGTTCTCCGTCAGAAGGGATCTGATCAAGATGACCCAAATAAACTGCCGCTGGACGCGACTACAGACGCCGCGGGCCATTTCTCCATCGATAAAATTCCCGCAGGGAGTTACATCCTTGCGGTTAGCCGCGCCGATTACCTATCGTCGCGCTACGGGCAAGACCAGCCTGATAAGCCGGGCGCAACACTAACCCTTACGGCCGGCCAGAAAATTCCAGACCTGCTATTTCGTTTGCAACGGATGGGGATTATTACGGGGCGCGTCCGGGACGAGGACGGAGATCCTGTCCGCGGGGCCGCCGTAATGTCGTTTGTTCATACCACGGTTCGCGGAAAAGCAAAGATTGAGGAAGACCACAGCGACAGTACGAACGATTTGGGCGAATATCGAATTGTCGATCTCGAGCCCGGCCGCTATTCTCTTCTCGCGAGCCCTCCCGGCGAGTTTTCCAGGCGAGGGTCTTATCAACAATCGGAGGAATATCTTCCGACGTACTATTCCGGAACGACAGATATCGCGCGCGCCTCGACGCTTGAGGTCAAGTCCGGCGATGAAATTTCCGGCATTGATTTCGTTTTAACACCAAAGCCTCCAACTCGGACGTACAAAGTTCGCGGGCACGTTTTGAATTCGCTCGCGGAACCCGACGCGAATATCGCTGTAGTGCTTTCTCTTCGAGGGAAGCTAGATCTGAATTTTCCTTCAGACCAAAAGAAAGCGATTGCCGACCAGAGAACGGGAAACTTTGAGATTAAGGACGTTGCGTCGGGCGAGTATGTCGCGGTCGCCATCAGGTTCGCCGGCACGCAAACCCGTATGACGACGCAGAACGTCGATGTGGTCGCCAGCGACGTGGATGGCGTCTCATTGGTCTTGACGCGGGGCGCCGATATACCGATCCGAATTACCCTAGAGGGAAAATCTGCAGCTTCCGTGGCGGATATCCGTGTGTGGCTCGAGCCCTCGGATGAAAACAGTCTTCCTTTCAATATGGAGCGAGTTGCTACGGTACAGCCCGACGGTTCTTTTATTCTGAAAGAAGTCGGCGACGACTCCTACTGGATCGATGTTTCTTCAAAATGCCGGGAGTGCTATCTGAAATCCGCAAAAGCCAATGGCGTTGACTTGCTCGACCAGGGCATCCAGATCAGTTCCGGCGCAGGGCCGGGCCCTATCGCAATCGTTTATAGCAGCAATTCCGGCACGGTGACCGGTGCGGTCACAAATAAAGATGAACTTCCCGCAGCAGGCGCTCTGGTGGTGCTGGTTCCAGACGCCGGTTCTCATCAAAAGCCTGAGCAATACAAGACAGCGAACACCGATCAATACGGCCATTTCGAAGTTCGCGGCGTTCCGCCGGGACATTACAAAGCTTTCGCGTGGGAAAAGGTTGACGAGGAATCCTACGGCGACCCGGATTTTGTGAAGCCTTTCGAGAGCAACGCCGAATCTTTCGACATCGGCGCCAACGAGCAGAAATCCGTGCAACTTAAAATGATCCCCGCATCCGATTCCGCGAATTAATTCTATTTCTCCCGGAAAAGACAGATCGCGATGGAATGGTGGGGTGTGAGAGCATAGAGCGATCATGAAAACAACGAAATCAGCAACGCCGTCATCGTCGCTGCGCGGCCTGTGGGCCAGAAACAAAAGAGCCGGCGGGGACGCCCTTCGACTACGCTCAGGACGAGCCGGGGCTACGAAACCCAGCATCGGCGAACGGAGAGGGTTGGGCGGAGTGGCAGCGGGCGCAGCATGCTGCGCCCCTACGGGATATTGCTACGACAATACGCGCCCGAGAGTAGAACGCGGGAGCTTGCTCCCGCACTCCACAGAAACGTGGCGACGCTCAACTTGGAGAGTGGCGGCGAAGAAAATCAAAAGAGACGGCGAGGAGGCCGGCGTTACGAAAAGCGGGACCAAAACCGAAGGAGGCGGCGGGGACACCGGCGCCACGAAAGGCGACGACGCAAACCAAGATGCCGGGCTGAAGCCCGACGCTACGAAAAGCGACACGAAAACCGAGGGAGCCGGCGCATCGAAAACGGGCATGGCCGAACGGAGAGGGCTGGGCGGAGTTACAGCGGGCGCGGCAAGCAGCGCCCCTACAAAGGCAATCTTCCGCGACGGGCTTTGCATTTTGGTTTTATGGCTCTTTGCGTTCAGCGCGCCAGTTTTCGCTGCTGAACGGATTACGCCGGTGCTTTTGACGGTGCAGGATGCTCCGATGCGGTTTACGGGGTCGGACGGGCGAACGCACCTGGTGTATGAGGTGTGGATGACGAATTTTTCCAGCGGCAAGGTCAGCGTTGAGCAGGTGGAAATTCTGGGTGAGGGCGGGGTTGTGTTGCAAACGATGGATGCGTCGGAGGTCGCACGCCGTTTGCAACCCGCTGGGTTTCGAGAACCGAGCGGCGTGATGGCCGCGAGCACCGACGCGCTTCTGTTCGTCCACGTGATTCTGGCTGACGGCGAAACAGTTCCGCAGCAACTCACACATCGCGTAAAGTTGCGAGCGGAGGCCGCTCCTCCGGGTCAGCAGGAACTCACTGAAACTGGAGGGGAGACAGCGGTTGATACTCAGCCGGTGGTGGTGATCGGGCCGCCGTTGCGTGGAGATCGGTACATCTCGGCGGATTCCTGTTGCGATGCCAGCCGGCACACTCGCGCGGCGCTGCCCGTGAACGGGCGTGTCTGGATTGCGCAACGATTTGCAGTTGATTGGGAGCAGCTTGATGAAGACGGCCGCGTCTACCGAGGCGCAGGGACGGACGTGGCGAGCTACAACATTTACGGCAAAGATGTTTTGGCGGTGGCGGACGCGAAAGTGGCGTCGGTGATCGACAATCTTCCGAACCAAATTCCCGGGAAAATGCCGGTAAACATTCCGATCGAGCAGGCTGACGGGAATTCGATCGTGCTCGACCTCAGCGGCGGACGATATGCTTTGTACGCGCATCTGAAGCCCGGAAGCATCAAAGTGCATGCTGGCGACACGGTGAAACGCGGCGAGACAATGGCGTTGGTGGGGAACTCGGGGAACACGCTCGAACCGCATTTGCACTTCCACGTGATGAATCACGCGTCGGGGCTCGCGTCCAACGGACTCCCTTACGAGATCGACAGTTTTACCGTGACAGGTAAATCAGGGGGGACGGCAGCGTTTGACACCGCCGCAGCGCAAGGGACCCCACTTGCGATCACTCCGGTTTCGCCGGCGCGTCAAGTGACAAACGGATTGCCGCTCGATCAATTCATCATTTCATTCAGCCGTTAGCCGGGGCAATCACGCGGTAGCTGACGTGGACGCATCGGTCGCGAGCTGCTGCATCAGCGCGAGCTGGTCCCAGTTGTCCCAGCCCTGCACGATTTTGCCTTTCTCGATTCGCGCAATGGTGATGTGAACCGGCTTGTGCGTCGCAGGAATGCCGAGATGATCGCCGGTGTGAGTCATCTTCGCGGACCAGCGCACTACTACTTTGTCGTCTGCGCCAAAAGTGTCTTCGACTGTGATTTTCATGTCAGGAAACGCGCCGTGGAGACGATTGGATAGCGCCGCGAAATCGGCAGGGCCGTGAATTTCCACGCCGGGCTGGTCTTGCCCAACACCGACTCCATTTTCCGACATCAAATCGTAGATGGTTTGAACGCGCCCCTCGTTCCACACTTCCTTGAACCAACGCCGCATCAGAACAATGTTTTCTTCGACGGACACAGGACACCTTCCTTGTGACGGACACCGAGCCGACCTCGGTCGATAGACGTTCTCTCGCGCTGGTATACCACGAAGCTACGAAGCAAGCTAGTTTTGTACAGCTCGCCGGAAATTCTGGCAGGCCATCGTGTGCGTCGGCGGCCACAATCTGGCCGTCATGAAAGCTGAGGTCGACTTCCGCGAGAACGCCAGGTCATTTGAGCAGTACCAGCGGAGGTTTTCGAAACCATGCGTCGTAGCCGATGATGAGCCATCCGATGGGGAAGCCGCCTTCATGTGTGACCACGGCTCCTAACTCACCGGCGTCACTCGGGACCAGGAACCGGCGGCCGACTACGACGGACTCTTGAGGCGCTAAGAGAACGGTGTATGGGGCGGAGGATTTGTCTCCGTCGGCATCGTAGCGGCGTCCTTGTGCGTCGGTCAGATACATCACCAGATTTTTTTCCCTCTCGGAACCTCGCAGCGCGCGATTAGACAAGCGCAGGTTCACGGTGTATTCCACGCCAGATCCTTGCGGATTCCGCGTGAAAGCATCAACGGAAACGCAGTAATCGTCGAAGCACCGCTGCTCGCCGAGATTCGCGGTTCGTCGAGGCAGAATCGCAGAAAACACGATAACGATTGCAATGTAAACTGCCGCAGCGAGAAGGATTCGGACAATGACCCGCCCGGCGCGATCGAACTGTCCGCGAACGGCACACGAGGCTGCCCAGAGCAGGGAAGCGAGCATCAGCAGAAAAAGAAGGATGAAGAGCAAATCGAACAGTGACATAAAGTACTTCATTGCACAAAGTGAACGAGTTTACAATATCTAAAAACGAGCAGACCGGTGGTTAGTGAGCAATCTCCATAGAGATGGTAATGAGGTTATGGACCCAGCGTGCGGGGCGTTTGTCTTCGGAGACGACCAACTGGAACGGGCCGGAGGTCGTGAGGGGCTGGCCATCGCGAGAGTCGGCTACTACGATCTGGCCGTCGTGAAACATGGGGTCGACTTCCGCGAGGGACAGGACGACCGAGTAGCCGTCGGAGCCGGTAGCGATGACGTAGCTGGTGAGCGCTTTGCCGCGCAATTTCTCTCCGAGCGGCGCGTCCACTTTGGCAAGCAGCACGGCGAGCGGAACTCCGGAATAGGTTTCGTCGGCGTTAGTGTGACCGTTGTGAACTTTGACGTCCACGTGCGGCAGTGCGTGAAATTCCGCAAGCGTGAGGTTCAAGGGAGCATGATGCGGATCGCCTGTCACCAGCAGCGAAACCTTGGGATTGGGGACGGGGACGGTCAGCACGGCCTGCGAGTGACCGTCGTCCGGGTGAAGGACAACTGTGATGCTCTTAGTTGCGTCGGCCGGCAACTCGGGTGAGGTGAGATCGAAGTAAATGTGATCGCTGATGTAGCCGGGCGCGGAGACGGGCAGATTGTACTGCCCTCCGATCGGAAAATTCACGGAGAGCTGGCCGTGCTCGTCTGTTTTCAGCGCTGGCGCGGAAGAAGGCATCCCGATAACGATCGTTGCATTGGCGATTGCGGCCCCACTCGGATCCGTGACGGTGAAGGTCACCAGCGTGGACGTGATCTGCTGCGCCCGTGCCGCGGCCGGGGCGAATGCCATCGCGAGTGTCAGCAGAGCCACAGTGACGGTTAGCGAGCGCATGGCGGAACGGTAACGCAAAAGGGAATTCATGTCAGCATCCTCCTTCAACGGCCAGCATTATGCCTGTGTCTTTGTGGTCTTTCCGGTGCCGAAATAAAAATGATAGTGATTGCGGCAGCCGGGATTGAACGGCGCGCGGCAATTGGGGCAGCGGGAATCGCACTGCATGTACCGATTTATGGTTAGCTCCGTGCGGCAGGCGCCGCAGAGGACGGCTTTGTGCGTCCACTCGTTCTCTGGCCAGACTTCGATTGGGTGGGCGGCGAGCGCTTCGTGGCAGTCTTTGCAGGCGTAGTATTCGCCGCAGCACTTCATCTTGATGGCGATGATGTCGGTGGGGCCGTGATAATGGTCGCAGCGCGTTTGCGCATCGAGATTGACGCCGCGCACATCAAATGGCTTCGAAAGCATAGCGCTCCAGGCGAAATAGCTTACAGCATTTGGCCGCGACGAGCATCGCGATTGGAACGGGTGCCTGATCATCGATCCGTAACGTTAGCCGCGAGTTCTAAGCCGCGATTTAAGTGTAAAATAATGACGGGGTTCGGGGCGAAATCGCGCGCGGCTACCGGGCAATCCATTGGCAGGCTGAAAAGCGTACTAGAGTTATACGACGATGGTTATCTACTTACTGGCGTTCGTTGGCGGCGTGCTCACGATTCTGAGCCCGTGCATACTGCCGGTGCTGCCGTTTGTTTTTGCGCGCGCGGACCAGCCGTTTCGCCGGTCGGGCTTGCCGCTACTAACGGGCATGGTGCTTACGTTCGCGGTGGTGGCAACTGCCGCGGCGTTCGGCGGGCATTGGGTGGTGCGGCTGAATCAGGGCGGGCGCTACGTGGCGATCGCGATATTTTTAGTGTTGGGGCTTACGCTGCTGTTTCCGTCGCTGGCGGAAGCGCTGACTCGGCCGCTGGTTCAGGCGGGCGCGAAAATTCAGGGTGGGTCTACGTCGGAAGCAAGCGTTGGAAAATCATTTGTGTTGGGGATTTCTACTGGATTGCTTTGGGCTCCTTGCGCAGGGCCGATCCTGGGATTGATTTTGACCGGCGCGGCGGTTCAAGGGCCGGGAGCGCGTTCATCTTTTTTGCTGTTATTCTACGCATTGGGCGCGGCGACTTCGCTTGGCATCGCGCTACTTGCCGGAAAGAAGGTTTTTACTGCCTTGAAACGATCGCTATTTTTTGACGTTTGGATACGCCGCGTGCTCGGTGCAGCGGTAATCGTTGGCGTGGTTGCTATCGCGCTTGGGTGGGATACCACGCTGCTCACCAAGTTTTCTTTTGTGAATACGGCGAAAGCTGAAGAACACTTGATCGGCAAATTGGGTGCGGGCAGAGCGGGACTTGTTCCAGTGAGCGCAGCTGCGCCGGTTCTTCCGGATGAAGGGCCGATGCCGGATCTGGGCGGCGCGGTGGGCTGGATTAATTCGCCGGCGCTTAACAGCAAGTCGTTGCGGGGCAAGGTTGTGGTGATCGATTTCTGGACGTACTCCTGCATCAACTGTCTGCGCGCTTTGCCGTACGTGGAAGGCTGGGCGGCGAAATATAAGGATGCGGGGCTGGTCGTGATAGGAGTGCATACGCCGGAGTTCGCATTCGAAAAAGAGCGGTCGAATGTCGAGAAGGCTGTTCGCGATTTGAAGATCACTTATCCCGTGGCGATCGATAGCAATTACAAAATTTGGGAAGCGTTTAATAATCAATATTGGCCGGCTCATTATTTCATTGACGGCAAAGGTCGGATTCGAGGCCATCACTTCGGCGAAGGGGAGTACGACGCGTCCGAGCGCGTGATTCAAGAGCTGCTGAAGGAGAACGGCGCGAGTTCGGTTTCCGGGGAAGTGTTGAACGTGAGCGGCAACGGCGCGGAAGCGGCTATGGATGCGCGGAACCTGGGTTCGCCTGAGACGTATGTGGGATACAAACGCTCCGCGAACTTTGCTTCGGTGGAACCCATCGGTAAAGATTCGCTTAAGACGTACAGCCCGCAGCCGAGACTTTCGCTGAACCAGTGGGCTCTGGGCGGAAAGTGGAAAGTGGGCGAAGAAAGCGCGGTGCTGCAGTCGGTCCCGGGGAAAATAGTTTTCAGGTTTCATGCGCGCGATCTGCATTTGGTACTGGGCCCGACGAAAAACGGGAAGCCGATTCGTTTTATTGTGAAGCTGGATGGAACAGCTCCGGGTGAGGATCACGGCGCTGATACGGACGCAAGCGGGGCGGGCACGGTTCAAGGAAATCGTCTGTATCAGCTCATCAGACAAAAGGGAGCGGTGGAGGACAGGACTTTTGAGATTGAATTTCTCGATCCGGGCGTGGAAGCGTTCGCGTTTACGTTCGGATAAATCAAAGAGTGAGAGGCTACTATGTCTTTATTGGACAAGAAGGACGATCAAAATCCGAGTTCGCCGGGTCGGCGAGTATTCTTGATTGCGGGAAGCGTTGCGGCTGTAGGGCTTGTCGCGTCTTATTTTCACAAAGCCGCGCCGGTACACGTGGAAGCCGCGGCTGCGGGATTGCCAAAGATGGTGAAGATTGTGGAGTTCACCGACGCGGGAAAACGCAAAGACACTGTGACTGTTGCGCGAATCGAAAAAACCGAAGACGAGTGGCGCAAGCAGCTGTCACCTGATTCGTTTGAAGTGACGCGGCTTTCGGGCACGGAGCGCGCGTACACGAACGAAAATCCGAACAATCATGAGAACGGAATTTTCCGCTGTATATGTTGCGACACGGCTTTGTTCGATGCCAGCACCAAGTTCGAGTCCGGCACGGGCTGGCCGAGTTTTTGGGCGCCCATTGCGAAAGAAAATATTTTGGAGACGACGGACAGCACATTGGGAATGGAGCGCACGGCGGTTTCGTGCCGGCTGTGCGACGCACACCTGGGACACGTGTTTGACGATGGTCCGCCTCCCACAGGGTTGCGTTATTGCATGAATTCGGTGGCAATGAGATTTGTGAAGGCGACGTAGGCTTCGTGCTGGCGAGAAAATCAAAAGAGCCGGCTGGGACGCCGACGCTACGGAAAACAAATGGTCGGCCACTTGTCCGGCCAGAGGACAAAGCAAACAGCAGGTCCCTCGTCGGCCGAAAAGCGGCCTCGCTCGGGATGACAACGAAAGGCAACGGCGAAAGCAAGATGCCGCGCTTAAGACCGCGGCGCTACATTTAAATCTTAAACAAGACGGGGGGTGGGTGGGACGGCGTTGAGAGAGTCAAAAGAGTCGCGAGGACGCCGGCGCTACGAAAAGCTGCGCCTGATTTGTGACGAAGCCAAGTACTGATGCCGGGCACAGCATGCTGTGCCCCTACGGAATCGGTCCGCGATTACGCCGGAGCAACGCCATAAGGGATATCGCGAGGTGGCGGACAGAAATGCGAGAGCAGGATGCTGGACTGAAGTCCGGCGCTTCAAAAACCAGAGGAGATGATGCGATGAAACGTTCGATGATGACGCCGCTTTTGACTGTTTTGGTAGCCGTGCTGGCTCTTTTCCTGTGGACGCGCCACGCATACACCAGCGCCGCCACGATTATCCCTGATCCCGCCGTAGACGAAACTCTTGCGCCGCAGAAAGGGCAGGAAACCGTTGTGGTCGCTGGCGGATGTTTCTGGGGAATACAGGCTGTGTTCCAACACGTGAAAGGTGTAAACAGTGCGACTTCCGGGTATTCCGGCGGGACGGTGAAGAATCCTGACTACGAACAGGTGAGTAGCGGCGAAACGGGCCACGCAGAGTCTGTTGAAATCGTTTATGACCCTTCGAAGATTACACTGGGCCAGTTACTGAAAGTATTTTTCTCGGTTGCGCACGATCCCACGGAACTGAATCGGCAGGGGCCTGACACCGGGACGCAGTATCGCTCAGCGATCTTTTTTTCGAATGCCGACCAGCAGCGCATCGCACAGGCGTATGTGGCGCAGCTCGACCAGGCCAAGGTGTTTTCACAGCACATCGTGACGCAGATTATTCCGTTCAAGGCTTTCTATCGCGCGGAAGATTATCACCAGAACTATGCCGCCGAGCATCCGAACAATCCATACATCGCGACGTTTGATCTGCCCAAGGTGAAGAATCTTCAGCAACAGTTTCCCGGGCTTTACGTAGCGGGGCATTAAGCAGGAGCGGAGTTCCCAGGGGCGCGGCGCGCTGCCCCTACAAATGCAAGTCAAAAGAGCCGGCTGGAAGCCGGCACTACGAAAATCCGGGCATGCCTGAGTTAGATTGATTTCAAGCGCCAGGACTTTGAAACCGTAAAACAAAACCGCATCCCCTCGAATTCGAAGGGATGCGGCGCGCGTAAGTTTCCTATCCGCAACTTGTCAACTAATCCGGTTGGCTTACTTCTTCACTACGTGGCCGTGGCCGTCCCGGATTTCGTTTCCTTTGAAGTGCGCAGCATCAACGCGTCTTGCTTCTTCAGCCTTCTCGCCGGCTTTCGGCATCGGGCCCCTGTAGCCGTGCTCCGGATGGAAATGATTGTCTACGTGGCCGTGGAAGCCCGCGGGACCGTGAAACCACGGGCCAGCGCCGATGAATACGCCACCGGTAAACCACTCCGGGCCATAGTATCCGGCCGGAGCGCAGGCGTAGGGAGCAACATCATAATAACCGTAGGGGCATACCGGCTCTACTCCCACGCTGACAGCAACCTGAGCCGATGCTCTTGGTGCGGTTGCGGCGAAACAGAATGCGGCAACAGCAACTGACATCAATAATTTAATTCCGCGCATAAATTCACCTCGCCTTTGTCATTAGATATTTCGTGCAACACAATTTCAACGGAAGAGTAAATCCGGGCGATGAAAAATCCTATCCGCGAGGGACTTTAATTAACGGCGGGAATTCACTGTAGGAAATGGGAGCAAGAAAATGAGTCAACGGGCGCGCCGGAGCTAGAAAGACTGCGGTTAATTTCTGAACAAGCCAAGTACTGGTTCCGGGCACAGCACGCTGTGCCCCTACGGGAGAACGATCGAACGGAGGCTGGACGGAAATGGCTGGGCAGAGATCAAGAGTCAAAAGAGCTGGCGCCAGGGCGGGGCTACGGCAGGCGAACAGCAGGTCCCTCGTCGCCCGAAAGACGGCCTCGCTCGGGATGACAATGAAAGGCAGCGGCAAAAGCAAGATGCCGCGCTGAAGACCGCGGCGCTACATTTAAATCTTAAACAAGAAGGGGGCGATCGGTGGGGTGGGACGCGGCGTTGCGAGAGTCAAAAGAGCCGGCGAGGACGCTGGGCTGTCGGCAGGCAGGCGTTACGAAAACCGGGGCGTGGACGGAAGGAGACGGCTGGTCGGAAATGACTGGGCGGAGATCAAAGAGTAAAAAGAACCCCGGCGGGATGCCCTTCGACTATGCTCAGGACGAGTCGGCGCTATGAAAAGCTGCGGCCCGATTTGTCAAAGAAGCCAAGTACTGATGCCGGGCACAGCATGCTGTGCCCCTACGAAGCGGTCCGAGATTACGCAGGAGCGCCGTCGTCAGGGACATCGCGAGGCGTGGCGGACAGAAAAGCAAAGGCAGGATGCCGGGCTGAAGCCCGGCGCTACGAAGGCAAGAGAGGCAACGGGAACGGCGCCGCACAAAAAGAAAACCCGCCCGGCGGAAGGCGGCCGCTACGACTGACTGCAAATACGTCGGGGCGAAGGCGTCGGATCAAAAAGAGTCGGCGGGACGCCCGCGCCACAAAGCCAAGGACGCCAAGTCAGACAGCCGAGGCGAAGGCGTTAGGCGTGGGAGGTTTGTGCCTTTTCCGGGTAGTCGAGTTTGGCGTACCAGTTGGGGCGGCCCTGAGGAGTCAGGTCGAGCATGTTCCACAGTGGCCAGAGCAAGTCGAGGCCGCGCTCGTTGACGCCAGAGGCGAGCTTGGGATGCGCGCTGTAGAAGTGGCGCACGGTGCCGTCGGCGTCGCGAGTGAAGACGGAGATTTCGGAGTCCTGGTTGCCTTCGCGGTCTTCGCTGCTGAGATCGTATTTGAAAGTGCTCGAGCCGGCGCTGAGGAGGCGGAGTTTGTCCCAGCCTCGCGTGCGAGCGTGTGCGCGCAACGCTGGGGGATCGGCTGCCGCGACGATCGCGAGGTCCACGTTTTGGGCGAGGTGGATGGCGTTGCCGTTGAAGCCATCGATCAGGCCGGTGCACATGGGGCAGGGCTTGGCCTGGCGCTTTCCGTACATCAAGTGATAGACGATGAGCGCGCGGCCGGGGGCAGAGAAGAGTTCGCTCAGGCGGACAGTGCGGATGGGAGTGTCGCCAGCGTTCAGATCGGCGGGGCCTTCTTCGAATGTGTAGTCGTGGATGGCGGCGCCTTGCGGAAGTGCGCGGCGGAGCGCGGCGACTTTTTCGCGTTGGCGCATCAAGTCAAGTTCGGCGAGGCGGAGCTCTTCGCGTTTTTTCAGGTAGTCGGCGGATTCGTGCGGGAGATTGGTTTGGCGCAGCGGAGATTTTACTATTTCGAGCGACATTAGAGGGTACCTCCGTTGATAAAGTTAGCACGAGGGGGGACGGGTTTGGAAGTGGGTGGAACGATGGCACCACTACTGAGAAGTAGGGGTGAAAAATGCAACCTCGAAGTCCCACTCTCTTTTGGCATTTGCGAACTGCGGGATGTTCGGCATGGCACCGAAGTCGGCAGTCTTCAGGTATTTCTTGGCCGTTTCGACAAAGGGCTCGACTCCGGACCTAACACTGATGTGGTCCACGTGACCTTTTCCGTCAACGTCGATTTTCAGTTGCACGACAGTGTCTATTCCAGGTCCCTTCCGGTCTTTTCGATAAGCGATGCCTTGGACAGTCATGCCGTCTATCACGGCAGGTGGCAGTGACATGGGGCCGCGCAGTGCAGACAACCCTTCCACCCAGAACGGATAGGTTCCGCCTACGAAGCGGAACCGGCCGTCAATATAAATGAATGAATTAACCGCTGAGGGAGGACGACCGTGTTCTAAATTGTCGGAGGTTGAAGTGAATCGATAATTTTCGATTTTGATTGCATCTTTTGGCCTGGGCAGAAGGGACTCAAACCCGGAGTCTCTCAGAGGCGGAGGCGGATCGGACCGTTCCACCTTGAGCGTGAAGTCATCGAATTTTCCGAATATAAGAATGATCGACCAGACATAGGATTGATAACCCGTGAGCGCCTTCGGATAATCTTGCTGAAGCTGGGGCACAAACCGCGGATCGAAATTGGCCTTGAGCCAGACATCCGCATCGGGAATTCCCAGGGAATCCGACGCATCTTGATATGACGAAGCCATATCATTAGTGCGCGCAAGGAGAAGCAGATCTTCAAACTGCGACTGCAGTCCTTCGGGGGAATCTGGGTACGTCTTTCCTGGCCCAGGGAATTGTCCGTATGCCGGGACAATAACGAGGCCGAACGCAGAAATCACAATTAACGAGAAGAATCCGAGCCTGCGCGTGAGCGGCATCGTCGCCTCCGAGGAACGGCGCGTAGTTTATCATTAGTCTACGTATCCTCCGCGTTTCTAGCGGTTCCAGTCTGGCATGAAAACGGGGAGACCTTTCTTTCATTCAACCGCAGAGTCGAGATGCCGGGCTGAAGCCCGGCGCTACGAAAACCGAACGTCAAAAGCCTCAGGTCTAAAGACCTGAGCTACATTAAACGCAACGTCAAATGAGCCGGCCCTTCGCAAAGGACTCTGGGTGAATCCCCAAGGGATTCACGAGACGGGCCCGGCGCCACGAAAAGCGGGCCCTGCTGCTTAACTAGGTGCGCGTGCTGCTGGTTAGAAGAAATAGCGAAACGCAACTTCTTTGCGGGGGTGGTGTTTAACATGATAGACGCGAAGGAAGGCAGTCCGGAGCGTCGGAGAATAGGAAGACACAGAAAGGATTTACGGGCTCAGAAGGGGCCCAAACATGAAATACCTCATAATGCTGGCGTTGCTTGGTACTTGTTTAGTAGGGGCTCCTAGCGCGAAGGCGCAGGTTGCGGTCGGAGTAGGAGTTGGGCCGGGGTACGCTGCGCCGGTGTGCGCGTACGGCTACTACGGATATTATCCGTATGCGTGCGCGCCGTATGGTTACTACGGGCCTAGCTGGTTCAACGGTGGAATCTTTATCGGAGCTGGTCCGTGGTTCCGCGGCGGGTTTGGATTCAGGCCGGGATTCGGATTTGGTCGACCTGGATTTGGGCGGCCGGGATTTGGACGACCGGGATTTGGCGGACGTCCCGGATTCGGGGGCAGGCCGGGATTTGGTGGTCGGCCGGGAATCGGCGGACGCGGATCGGTTGGCGGTGGATTCCACGGTGGTAGCGTTCACGGGAGCGGTGGATTTCACGGCGGCGGTGGCTTCCACGGTGGCGGTGGTGCGCACGGCGGAGGCGGTCACGGCGGCGGACACAGGTAAGAGTCAACAATAACGGAAGATTTGAACGGCCGGCGGCGAAAGCTGTCGGCCGTTTTTTATTTTGGAAACGCGATCAGGGCTGAGGGGCGAAGCTTCGGAGGCGGGCGACCTGCGCAGCGTCTAGCTTCTGGATTAGGGCGGTGACGAGATCGACCGTGCGGTCGAAATCGGCGCGGTTGATGATGCCGTTGTGCGCGTGGGTGTAGCGCGAGGGCACGACGAGATTCACGGTGGGAACGCCGCCGTTGCTTTTCTGAATGGAAGACGAATCGTCGCCGTAACCGGTGATCAAATCGAATTGCAGCGGGATGGAGTTCGCCGCAGCAGTATCTTTGACGAAGGCGACGAATTTGCGGTTCGGCAGTTCGCTCGAATCGTAGAGGAAAAGGCCCGGGCCAGTGCCGAGGGCTTCCTGAGCTTCCTCGGGATGAACGCCGGGGACGTCTTTCACGATGCCGACTTCGAGCGAGATGCCGACGTCGGGCTTAATTATGTCGGAGGACGTGATCGCGCCGCGCGTGCCGATTTCTTCCTGGACCGTGGCAGCATAGAAAACTTGATTGGGATGCGACGCGTGGGCGAGGCGCTGCGCGACTTGGATCATCACGGCGCAGCCGATGCGGTCGTCCCAGGCTTTGGCGAGATAGTTTTGCGTGCCATTCATAATTTCGAACGGGGAATCGGGAACGACGGGGTCGCCGGGTTCGACTCCCATGGCGCGCACGTCCGCAGCGGAGGTGGCGCCGACGTCGAGATAAAGCGAGTCGCGAGGGAAGACGCGCGTGCGATCTTCGGTGGGAGCGATGTGGACATCGCGAATGCCGGTGACGGCGCGCACCGGACCTTTCGAGCCGATGATCCACCAGCGCTGGTCGACGAGAGCCTGGTCGAACCAGCCGCCTAGCATTTGCATGGAGAGAAAACCGTCGGGCGTAACGCGGCGAATCATGCCGCCGAGTTCGTCCATGTGAGCATCGAGCATGACGCGCGGGCCGGAGGCACCTTGCTGAGCGATGACGGAGCCGAGGCCGTCGTAGGTGATTTTGTCGGCGTAGGGTTTCATCTCGTTGACCATGATTTTGGCGACGGGTTCTTCGTAGCCTGACGGGCCGGGAGCGTTGGTGAGCTTTTCGAGGAGTTGGATAGTGGCGTCTTGCGATAGGGAGGGTTGCGGCGTGCGATCTTGGGCGAATATAGAAAGTGATGCCGTCAGAAGAATTGCAAAACCCGCAAGAGAAAACAGAACGCGCTGTTTCAACATTTCTTGGGCCTCCCACATGCTCGGATTATATGCCAGCGGCCGCTCCCAGGTTATTTTTCTCGAAAATGTTCATGGCAGTTTTACCGGTGGAATCGTTTGCACGGCTGAGTTAGCGCGAGGGATGGTTGAAGTCAGGCGCGATGGAGGCATTTAGACGAATTCGGAAGCGGATCGCATCGAGATTTCTGAATATGATCCGGCGTGGGCGGCAGAGTTCGAAGCCGAGCGGGAGAGGATACGGGCCGCGTTGGATTCGGATTTATTGGTGGAAATACAGCATATCGGGAGCACGGCGATTCCTGGTATGCCAGCAAAACCGATCATCGACATTTTGTTGGTGATTCGGCAAAGCGTCGAGCGGGCGCGAGTGATTCAAGGATTACGAAAGCTTGGGTACGTTTATTGGGAGGAAAACCCGGAGCCGGGGCCAATGTTTTTCGTCAAGGGGATGCCGCCGTTCGGGACGCGGAGGACGCATCACGTTCACGTCTTTGACGATGCGAAGGAGTGGAAGCTTCGGATCGCGTTCAGAGATTATTTGCGATCACATGCGGATGCGGCGCGGGAGTACGCGGAATTGAAACGGCAGTTGGCGGAACGGTTTTCGAACGACAGGGAGGCGTATACGCTGGGCAAGGACGAGTTTATCGCGCGCATTTGTGTGGGATGAAAGGACGGTCTGCTGAATGCTGAGGTCAGGGTAAGGTTTCACCGGGCACATCATGCTGTGCCCCTACGAAGCGGCGCCGGGGATGCGGAGCGGTCACCGTCAGATGGGGCATCGCGAGGTGCGGGACAGAAATGCAACGGCAAGATGCCGGGCTGAAGCCCGGCGCTACGAAGGCGGCGAAGCGGCGAGAGCCACGTCGTGCGAAGGCAAAGCTTTAATTGCCGATGACGAAGAGTTGGCCGTTGTTTTGAGTGTAGAGCTTGCCGTCGGGGCCGATGGAGATGGGGGTGTAGGCGGCGCCGATGGCAGAGTTGAGGAACATTTTTCCGCTGGGGTCGGTGAAGATTCCGGTGTGAGCTTGGGGCAATTCGTACACGTTGCCGTCCTCGCTGTTGACGTACACGTTGCCGAGCGCGTCGATCGCGGGCATGTTGATGCACCACTCGAAACCGTTGGGATGATCGCCGTCGATGGTGGTGCTTTGGAACTGCCACTCGATGTTGAAATTGGCGTCGAGCTGAGTGATGTAATAAGGGCCGGCGAGAGTCGCTGTGTCGCAGACCGGGCTGCCGCCGCTGCAATAGGCTGTGGAAGGGTAATGATTGTCTTTGATCACGACGGAAAAAGTGTTGTCGTGAACCCAAACGCCGGGAGTGGAATCCCACCCGAAGTCGTAGGCGCCGACGTAGTTTCCCAACGAATCGAAGCGGAAAAGATGGCCTCGCGAAAAATTGTAATTATCCAGCGCGCCAAAAACCACGGAGCCGTCGGGTAGCACAGTGGGAGAAGAGGAAGCTTGGTCTGTCACGGTGCCGGAGCCCGGCGTGTTCGTTGTGGGATCGACTCCTACCGTGGTGCCGAAGAGGCAGGAGTTCGGCTCGTTGGTTACACCCTGGGCAGCGATGGGCAGAAGGACGCCGCATGCGTCGGTGAGACGGCTTTGCAGAGACGCTTGCCACTTGGGCGAGAGGTCGGACGTGTTTACGGCAAGCAAGTAGCTTGCTAAGTTGTCGAAATGGGCGCGACTGACGGTGTAAATCGTAGTTCCATCGGCTGAGACTGCCGGCGCGACGTTGATTCCAGGACGCTGCGAACCGCACGGCCCGGGGAACGGCGGAGCGACCGCGTTGGGAGCCGGCGGCCAGGGAAACGCAGGTAGAGGAGTCTGATCAAAAAAAGTTCCGGGGCAGGTAAGAGACGTTCCCGCGGGTGCGCCAGGATTGAGCGAGGCAAACGTGGCGACGATCGACGTGTCGTCGGGTGCAACTTTTACCAGCCAAGCGCCGACTGCGTCGTTCTGATCCCACGGGCTACCGGACATATTTAGTTCGATCACGTTGTAGTAGATGTTGCCATTGGCATCGGCGGTGAGCGGACCGGAGACGAAGGTGTTTGCCGCGGTCATGCTCGAGTTGGCGACGAAAGGATTGATGTGCGAGGCAGCGACTCCGGTGGTTTTGTCGACTTTCCAAACTGAACCTGCCGCTGCTGGAAGGTAAATAAAATCGGGGGTGTCCACCGGATGGAACACAGGTTCCCAACCTTGCAGCCCGGACTGTCCCTGATTGAAATTTGTGGCATTGGGCTCCGGAACCCAATCGCTAGCGAAGATCCATGCTTGCGCCAGCTGACCGTTGACGGAGGTATAACGCACTTCGTTCCATACCATGGTGCTCCAACTGTTGGGGCCGCAAGCAGCGCCGCTGGTCCATTGACCAACCGGATTGCAGGAGTTGTACGCGCCCGTCTTCATGACCATGTAAGTGTCATTTCCGTCGACGAGGGGAGCTTGCTCGTGAACGGTTAATGTGGGCTCGCCGAAGAGTGGAGCGTTCTCGTTTTTTTCCTGATCGACGAAGGGATCATACGAGATATTCGCAAGAGTGTTGATCAAACTCTGTCCGGTAGCGGAGACCATTCCGCTGTGCTGGGGATTCGAGCCCCACTGCGTCCAGAAGGGCGAGTTGGAGGCATTCTGCGAGCCGACGATGAAAGTCACAGTGATTATTTTGGGCGACCCTGGACCTCCTCCGACGGTGGATACGGTGACATGGCCGGTATAAGTGTTGGCGGTGAGACTTCCCGTGTTGGCGGATACTTGCAATGCCTGCGGAGCTGTTCCGCTGGCCGGCGTAACGACGAGCCATGGCTGATCAGAAACAGCAGTAAAGTTGAGTGTGCCGCCGCCGAGGTTCATCACCTGCACAGGCGCGAGCTCAGAATTCGCCGGGCCGCCTTGCACGGCGACGAACGTGATGGCGTTCACCAGCAATGACAAGAATGGAAAGTTGTCGATTGTGTGATGGCCTCCGCCGCATCCGGCGCAGATAGACAGGATTATGCAGAGCATTCCAGTTAGACAGGAATTCGCCGAGCGCTGAAGACAGTTTTCGACGCGAAACGGTCCCAAGATCCGATTCATATGATTCTCCCCGCACCGCCTGATGCGGATGGTGTCCCTGGGTGCGTACGTTACTACGGAGGGGAAGTGAGAGGGCGCGAATCTGTTAGCATGGTTCGCAAATGACAATCGGGCTCCGCCCTAGGGAATAAGTTGTAGGGCGGCTTAGCACTCGAATAGAATGCGGCGATGATGTTTTTTGGGTGCAGCTACCGGCGTTCTATCGTGACGATTAATCCGCTATGACGCGCTCAGACTCTTCCAGGGAAGCCGGCAAAGCCAGCGATCACCTTGCGAACGAGCGGACGTTTCTGGCGTGGATTCGCACGAGTATCAGCATCACGGTATTCGGATTCGTAGTCGCAAAGTTTGGGATTACGTTGCGCGAACTGTTGCTGGTCCGCGGGAATACCGTTCCCGAGAGCGGCGTGTCTTTGGTGATCGGGTTGGGATTTATGGCCATGGGAATTTTCATGGCGCTCGCGGCTTGGTTTCGGTATCAGTCCACTATGCGCCGACTGGAAGTCGGTGAGTTCAAGCCCGCACGGGGGATTGTAACGGTGCTGGCGGTTGTCGCAGCGCTATTCGGGATTATCCTCGCAGTATATTTAATTTACACCGCACGAGCGCTGTAATTCCAGGGTTCTTGCGCGGTCGCGCTAACGATTTCGCCGCTCATACGTCAACCAAAGCACGAGGTGTCCTAGTGAGAATCCATTCAATTGCGTTAGCTACGGCTTTGCTTTTTGCGGGACTGTCTTACGGCCAACAGGAAAAGGAACCGAGAGCGGCTGCGGCCGTTGCCGAGCCTTCCACACCGGAGGCCATCAAGCAATTCAACGATGAACAGATTGCCGCGGTTTCAAAATTGATTGCGGGTAAGGAAGATCAACCGGCGGAAGCGGTGTTCAAGAACATCAAAATTTTGACGGGAGTACCGGCAGGGAATGTGTTGAAGATAATGCAAATCGGTTACAGCAGGTCTCTGGGAACGAGTTGCGCGCACTGCCACGTCATTGGTGAATGGGCGAAGGACGATAAGCCAGCGAAACAGATTACGCGCGATATGTCGAAGATGACGCACGTCATCGTCTTCGATCAATTGAGAAATATAGACGGGCTTAAAGATCGCAATCCGTTGATCAATTGCACTACGTGCCATCGGGGGCAATTGAAACCGGCGCTTAATATAGATGCGGATGGAGGGCAGAAATAAGTTCGAGAGAACGGCGGACATTGGACGTAGACCGTGCCGTCGACGATTGGTTAGCCCACCCAATTGTTGATTGCCCGCGTTTCACCGGGCGCAGCATGCTGCGCCCCTACAAAGGCGATTCTCTGCCGCGGGCTTCGCGTCGATCAGAAAGTCGAAAGAGCCGGCAGGACGCCGGCGTTACGAAAGGCGGTTTCATCGAACGGAAGGGGCTGGGGCGCAGTGGCAGCGGGCGCAGCGCCGCGACAACGTTCGGGAACCAGAATGCGGGCATGCTAACGCTCCCCTACGAAGCAAGCCTCCGTCGCGGGCTATTCGTAGTGGAGGGCTTTGATGGGGTCGACGCGCATGGCACGGCGGGCGGGGAGATAACTAGCCAAGAGCGCGATGACGACCAGCGAACCAGCGGCTAGGGCGAGGGTCTCCGCGTCATTTGCTTTCAAGCCGAAGAGAAGCTGCTGCACCAAGCGCGCGACCCATATGGACGCGACTACTCCGGCGGCGATACCGACTGCGAGCAAAGCTGCGGCGTCGCGCATTACGAGGCTCATGATTGAGGCGGGTTGGGCTCCGAGGGCCATGCGAATGCCGATTTCGCGAGTGCGCTGGGTGACGACGTAAGACATGACTCCGTAGAGGCCGATGGCGGTAAGAAGCAGAGCGAGGCCGCCGAAGAAACCGGAAAGAGTTGCGAGAAGGCGTTCTTGCGCGAGCGTGTCGTCCACCGACTGCGACAAAGTTGTGAATTGCAACGACACGCCTTTGTTCAGATTTCCAATCGCATCGCGTACGGCAGGAATCAGCGCGGAAGGCGTGACGCCAGTGCGCAGTTCGAACACTCCACTTTCCGGCAACTGCGACATTTGCGCGAGCGGAACATAGGCGAAAGGGAAGAAGTCTTCGCGGAGAGAGTCGTATTTCGAGTCCTTTACCAAGCCTACTATTTGGAGCGGTTGGGCAGAAGCCAGATGTGAATCGGGAATATGGAAATATTGCCCTATGGGATTCTTGTTCGGGAAAAACTTGCGCGCCATGGTTTCGTTGACGATCGCAACCGGCTGCGAATTGGCGGTGTCGCGTGCATCAAAAACGCGGCCCGCGATCACCGGGGTGCGCAGCGTCGCAAAATAATCCGGGGTGATCCAGTTGAACCAGACGAGCGGCTCTTCTCCCGCGGCAGGCTTTTGGCCCTCGACTGCGATGTCTTCGTTCCATTCAACGCCCGACATGGGCGCCATCCAATCCTGCGATGCAGAGGTCACTCCGGGAACGGCTTTTAGGCGAGCGAGAATCTGACCGTAAAACTCGGCGTGAGCGCTGGGAGCGATGTTGGCATCGTGAATCCTGGTGGTGACCAAAAGAACGTTCTGGCGGTCGAAACCGGGGTCGAGCGTGATGAGGTTCCGGAAGCTGCGCACGAAAAGACCGGTGCCGACTAGAAGAATCAACGAGAGCGCCACCTGCAGGGCAACGATCCATTTGCCGGAATGAAAGCGGGAACGTTTTGTGTCGCCCTGAACCTCGACGCCCTTGATCGCGGACGTCAGCGAAACGCGTGTGGAGCGGAAAGCCGGCAAGATGCCAAAAAGCAGACCCGTGAGAATGGCAATGCCGACGGTGAAGCTGAGCACGCGCAGGTCCATGGAAAGGTCGAGAAATACCTGAGTCTGTTTCGTGGAAACGAATCGGACCAGCAGCACACCACCCCACTTCGCGAACAAAATTCCCAGCAGCGCGCCTGCAGCAGAAAGCAAAATGCTTTCAGTGAGCACCTGGCGGATCAGTCTGGTGCGGGAAGCGCCGAGCGACAGGCGCACTGCGATCTCTTTTTGTCTGGAGGCAGCGCGGGCGAGAAAAAGGCTGGCGATATTGGCGCAAGCGATCAGCAGAACAAGCGCGACGATGACCATGAGCATTTCGAGAGGCCGCTCGTACTGGCGACGGAGCCCGGAAAGGCCGGTTCCGGCCGGGACCTGGACGAATGTTCGCTTCAAGAAGTTCCGCTGCATTTCGGGCTTCCAGTTCGGCGGAACCGTTGCGGCGAAGATTTGGGGAGCGAGCACGGCAAGGCCTGCGTCGGTCTGTTCGCGGGTTTGGCCGGGTCTCTGGCGGGCCATGACGCGCAGCCACCACGCTGCGCGTTCGTCGAGAAAAGAATTCTTGTCGTTGATGACGGCCTGAGCGCAAATCGGGACCGCCACGTCGAAGCGTCTGCCCACATCGGTGCCGAAGAAATTGGGCGGCGTTACGCCAATCACCGGAAAGGAATGGCCGTCGAGTTGAATTTGCGAGCCGATCGCGCTAGCCGCGCCGCCGTAATGTTGTTGCCAGAATCCGTAGCCCAAGATCGCCGCGCCGCCACAAGCGCGCGTGTCGTCGGAAGGGTTGAAAAGCCTGCCGAGCAAAGGTTGAACTCCGAGCGTCGTGAAATATCCCCCGCTGGTGTAGAGCCCGTTGACGTTTTGCACTTCTCCGCCGTTGGCGAGATTGAACTCCTCGGGAAACCAGGCCAAAACGCCGGCGAAAACATTTTGGTGGTCGCGCAATTGCTCCCAAATCGGGTTCGTGTAGGAGTTGCCAACTCCACTGCCTTGCTTTGGCGATCGCATTCCGAGTGAGACCAACTGCTCGGGGTTTTGCACCGGGAGCATGCGCAACATAACGCTATCGAGCAGACTGAAAATTGCGGTGTTCGCGCCGATGCCGAGAGCGAGAGAGAGAAGGGCGACGGCGGTAATCACTGGAGTTTTGCGGAGGAGGCGCGCGCCGAAGCGGATGTCCTGCCAGAGAGCTTCCAGCCAGCCCCAGCGCCATTGATCGTGGGTGACATCGCGAACCAAGGCGGGGTTGCCAAGTTCGCGGCGAGCGGATGCGGCGGCTTGGTCGGCGGGTTCGCCGCGAGCTTCGCGGTCGCGTGCGGACATTTCCAGGTGTGATTGGATTTCTGTATCGAGATCTTGCTTGCGTTTATCGCGCGAGTTCCATGGTGATTTCATCGTTCGTTCTCCGTTTTGTTTGCTTGCCCACGTTTCAGCGGGCACAGCATGCTGTGCCCCTACAAAACCAACTTCTGCCGCAGTTTCGGCGGGCGCAGCAAGCAGCGCCCCTACAGAACCAACTTCTACCGCAGCTCGTTATTCATAGCGCAGCGCGATCATGGGATCTACGCGGCTGGCGCGGCGCGCCGGGATGTAGCAGGCAGCGAGCGTCACCACACCGACGAGCGCGGCGGCCATTGCGAGGGTTGCAGGATCGTTGGGTTTAATTTCAAAAAGAAGCGTAGCGAGAAGGCGAGTGGCGGCCAACGCGAGTGCCAATCCAATTGCCACTCCCAACGCAGCCACGTGCAAACCTTGCCACAGCACGCCTCGCAGTATGGCGCTCTGAGGCGCGCCGAGAGCCATTCGAATGCCGATTTCGGGTGTACGACGGGCCACCGAAAATGCGACCACGCCATACAACCCTAGGGTCACGAACAGCACTGCCATCAGCGCACAGGCTCCGGCCATCAGGGTGTAAAAGCGCGGCTCGTCCAGAGTCCTGTGGATACGCGCGTTGATGGTCGTAAAGTTTTTGAGCGGAACTGTAGGATCAATTTGCGCAACGCGCCGCCGTATTTCCGGGAAGACCGTTTCCGGGGGGAGATCCGTGCGCACGACAATCGCACCGTAAGCCAAGGTGAGTTGTTGATAGGGTATGTAGGCAGTGGCATAAGGCTTGGTATCGAGGCCGCGGTCATGCGTATCGCGGATGATCCCAACGATTTGTCTAGGAGCGTCCTTGGAATCGAACTGAGGAACGATGAATTTTCCTAACGCGTCACCGGCTGGAAAATATTGGCGCGCGAGCGTTTCGTTTACGATGGCAACCGGAGGAGTTGCGGGGCCATCGGCGGGTGTGAAATCGCGGCCGCGGACAATGGGTACGCCGACTGTCTGGAAATATTCCTCGCTGGCAGATTGAAAATTGCAAAACGCGGAGTTCGATTCCTTTGTCGGGGACCCCGCAATGAAGAATGGCATAAACATTCCCGAAATTGTTTCGGGAGGAAGGTTTGTAATCCAACCGGCTGAAAGGACGCCGGGAATACTTCTCGTGTCCTCCAGCATGCGTTGGTAGAGCTGGCGCGTGTGGGCCGTGTGAAGATCGCTGGCGGTCGCGTCATCCGAGTGTTTGCTGGGGACGGCCAATTCAAATCCTAAAACGCCCGCTGTTCGAAATCCGGGATCCACGGAACTTAGCCGATGGAGACTATGCGCGAGCAATCCGGCCGCTGCGAGTAGTCCGACGCCCAGCGCTATTTGCGTCACCATAAGTACTCGCTGGAAACGCGCGAGAGTGCGCGAGCCGGAAGTTCGAGTTCCCGCGTGTATCGGGTTCTCGGATTGGCGGCATCCGTATAAAGCAGGGAAGAGTCCAGCGACGACCGCTGCGAAGGAACACACTAAAATCGCGAATCCGAGCACGGTGAAATCGATTCCGATCCGGCCAGAAACCGGCAAGTGCGCCGGCGAAAGGGAAACGAGCGCGTCAAGCACGACGCTGGCAAGGACTACACCAACAATGCCGGCGAAAAAGGTGAGGCACGCGCTCTCCGTCAGCATCTGGCGAACGAGGCGGCCGATGGATGCTCCCACGGCTTTTCGAAGAGCTATCTCGCGATCCCGTGCGACGCCGCGCGAGAAGAGCAAGTTCATCACATTCGTGCAGGCGATCAGCAAGAGGACGACGGAAATTCCCAGCATCAACAGAAGAGCCGGCCGCACATTGCTCCTGGTTTCCGCGTCGAGTCTTGTGACATGCACTTGCATGCCGCGGAGTGAGGCGTCCTTCTCTGACAGTCGCGAATCAATGGCCAGCAGTTCCGATTCCGCTTGAGCGACGTTCACACCGGATTTCAAACGACCGATCGCAATCCATTGCGCCGAGTCGCGGCCATACATATCGGCCATATTCGCAATCGGCAATATGATGTCGGGAGCGTCGGGGGAAAACGATATCTCGGAACGAGGGAATTGAAAATTGGCCGAGAGGACGCCGACGACTGTGAATAGCTCGCCGTCAATCTGCATCGCGCGCCCGACCGTTTCGGGATCGCTGTGAAACGCTTCGACCCAAAGCCTGTGACTGATGATCACAGAAGGATCTTTGCGAGTGCTTCCCGTCCCAGAAAAATTCGCGCCCATGGCGGGACTTGCACCGAGCGTCGCGAGAAGTTCCGGATCGGCTCCGATCGCCACCAGGAACATCGACTGTCGACCGACACTTACGGGAAGCGCGGAAAAAACAAAACTGCCGATAGCATCAAGCGAACGGGCGTCGCGGCGCCACTCCTCAACCTGATTCAGCGAGACGATGGGATATGTGTGAACCGCTCCGCCCTGGTGATAGAGCGAAGAGATAGCCACGAGCCGTGACGGATCCTTATAAGGCAACGGGCGGATCAGCACGGCATTTATCACGCTGAAAATTGCTGTTGTCGCGCCGATACCGAGCGCCAGAACCAGAATCGCGACGAGCGTGAAGCCGGGGGAGCGGCGCAGCATGCGAAGTGCGTGCTGAACGTCCTGCGCCAAGGCTTCGAGCCAGTTCCATTGCCACTGGTCGTGGGTGACGTCGCGAATCAATCCAGGATTGCCGAGTTCGCGGCGGGCGGAGGCGGCGGCTTGGTCGGCAGGTTCGCCGCGGGCTTCGCCGTCGCGCGCGGACATTTCCAGGTGCGACTGGATTTCTGCGTCGAGATCTTGCTTACGTTTGTCGCGCGAGTTCCACGGTGATTTCATGGTTCGTTCTCCGGATTGTTTGCTTGCCCGCGTTTCACCGGGCACAGCATGCTGTGCCCCTACAGAACCAACTTCTGCCGCAGTTTCAGTGGGCGCAGCAAGCAGCGCCCCTACAAAACCAATTTCTGCCGCAGATCGAGCCTTAGAACAGCTCGTTATTCATAGCGCAGGGCGACGATGGGATCGACGCGCATGGCGCGGCGCGCGGGGATGTAGCACGCGAGCGCGGCTGCTGCGGCTACCGCCATAGCAACGGCGATGAACGTTGCAGGGTCGCGCGGTTTGATTTCGTACAACAAGCTCTCGAGGAGTTTCGTCAGCGCAAGCGCACCTGCCGCGCCCGTTGCGATGCCGAGAGCGGCGAGGAGCATGCCTTCGCCGAGGACGAGGCGAAGGACGTCGCGAGGCTGCGCTCCGAGCGCCATGCGCACGCCGATTTCGCGGGTGCGTTGCGTGACGGCGTAGGAAATCACTCCGAAAATACCGACCATGGCGAGCAGCAAGCCGAGCGCTCCGAAAGCGCCAAGAAGGAGCGCGCGAAATCTGGGAGCGGCGACAGATTCGGAGAGAACGGCGTCCATGGTTTTCACGTCCGCGATGGGGGCGTTTTTATCGACGGACCAGATTTGCTGCCTTACGGCGTCGGCCATGGCGAGAGGATCGGCTTGCGTGCGGATAATTACGCTCGCCGAGCCAGGGAACTGGGATTGTGCGAACGCCAGGTAGTATTCCGGAAACATTGTTCCTCCGGCTTGAACATTATCCCGGCTGTCGCTAACCACGCCGACCACTTCGATCCAAGCGGGTGAGCCGTCCTTGTTTTTCGAGTCGCCCTGGTCAAATCTGCGACCGATCGCATTGCCGGCGAGGAATCGGCGCGCGAACGATTCATTTACGATTGCGACTCTCGGAGCGGTTTTTGTGTCAGTGACATTGAAATTTCTGCCGCCTAGGAGCCGCAGGCCAACGACCTGGAAATACTCCGGCGTAACGACGCGCTCCGCGATCAAGTTACCGGCCTCGATGCCCAACTGTTCTTTCTGGCCTTCGACCGTGAGAGTAAGTGTGTCGGGCCCCTCCTTCAATGGCAGGCCCGAGACCGACGCGGCATTTTCCACACCGGGAATTCCTTGTATACGGCGACGGGCCTCGTCGGCCGCGCCAATGCAGCGGTCAAGGTTGTCGGTCTTGCTCGCGTCACAGACAGACGGGCTGAAGGTCATGGACATGGTGAGCAGGTGATCGATTCGAAAGCCCAGGTCGACAGCTGCCAATTTTTCGAAGCTACGCGCGACGAGTGTTGCGCCAATTACCAGAATCACGGCGAGGGCGATCTCAAAAACGACTAACGCACCCCGTAATCTCCTTGCGTGCGACTGGTATCTGGAAAGCGAACCGGTCAGGGATTCGTTGAAAGCCGCGCCGGAGCGCTTAGCGGAAGCATGTAGCGCGGGCACGAGGCCGAAGACTATTCCGGTGAGAAACGAAACTCCGAGCGTGAACCAGAGCACACGCGCGTCGAGTTGTACGCGGTCGACGCCCATGGTGTCCGCGGGAGCGATGGCACGGAGCGCGCTCACTCCCCAGACGGCAAACAAAATGCCCGCGCAACCGCCGGCGAGTGAGAGCAAGATACTTTCGGTCAGAAATTGACGGATGATTCGGAGTCTGCCGGCTCCGAGTGCTTCGCGAACCGCGATTTCGCGTTGGCGGCCGAAGCTGCGGCCCAGCAGCAATGCGCTGACGTTGACGCAAGCGATCAGCAGCACGAAGGTCACGGCTCCCATCAGAATCATCAGGCCCGTTTGGATGTCGCCGAATTCGGGCTTCAAGTCGCGCGCCACCAGATCAGCGTCACGAAGGAAGTCGCCCCAATGGGCGGACACGCGGGGAGCAATCGTTTTCAGCTGGGCGTTAAAAGCCTTGACCGATACGCCCTTCTGCAGGCGCACTAGAAGACTGACGCCTTGTTCGGATTTTTTGTCGCTCTTAGGTAGCTCGATCAACGGCACCCACAAACCCTTTCGCTCGCGCTGTCCGTCCATTGCAAACTCGAATTGCGGCGGCATCACGCCGATAATGGTGTATGCCTGCTCGTTCAAGTTAATTTTGCGACCCTGAAGACTTGCTTCGCCGCCAAATAATTCACGCCACAGCGCGTAGCTCAGCACCACAACGCGCTCTTGTCCGGGCTGAGTGTCAGCAGCGGTCACAGTTCTTCCAATCAACGGGGGGACACCAAGCAACGGAAAGAAATCGTTGGATACTTCAGCGCCTCGAACGATTTCCGGAGCTATCTCTCCAGTCAGGGTGAATTGTTGGCGCGTCCACATTGCGAATCGAGCGATGGCCGGTGATTGGCTCCGGACTTCCTGCCAATTCGACGGACCTAAATCGGCGTATACCATCGCCTCTACGCCCCGACCTGTGCCCGGGAAAGTCTTCGTGACGGACACTTGCGCAAGCTCTTCGGAGTGAGGGTAGGGAAGGCGCTGGAGAAGGATGCCATTTACGGCGCTGAAGATTGCGGTGTTTGCGCCGATGCCGAGAGCGAGAGTGAGGACGGCGACGGCGGTGAAGCCGGGAGACTTGCGCAGCATGCGCGCGGCGAAGCGAACGTCCTGCCAGAGAGAATCGAGCCAGCCCCAGCGCCATTGATCGTGAGTGACTTCGCGAACGAGTGCGGCGTTGCCGAGTTCGCGGCGAGCGGAGGCGGCGGCTTGGTCGGCGGGTTCGCCGCGGGCTTCGCGGTCGTGCGCGGACATTTGCAGGTGAGACTGGATTTCTTCGTCTAGCTCCTGCTTGCGCTGGTCGCGCGCGTCCCAGGGGAGTTTCATGCTTCGTTTTCCTGAGCGGCGGGATTCAGGATTCCGCTAATAGCCTCGGAAATTTGCGCCCAGCGGGAGCGTTCGGAGGCCAGCTTCTTTTTGCCGGCGGCGCTTAGGCGGTAGACGCGGACGCGCTGCTTATTCTCGGAAATTTTCCAGTCGGCGGCGATGAGTTTTTGGCGTTCGAGGCGGTGCAGAGCGGGGTAGAGCGAGCCGGTGTCCACTTGGAGGATGTCGCCGGAGTTGGCACGGATGGCGAGGGCGATGCCGTAGCCGTGTTGCGCGCCCCAGCGTAGAGTCTGCAGGACGAGCAGGTCCAGGGTGCCTTGCAGGAGTTCGATGCGGTTCTGATAGCGCTTTGCCATGTGCTCCTCGGGATGTAGGCGGTCTACATCTAGGGTGTAGACAAGCTACATGTCGGGGATGTTAGCACGATGGTTGCCGATTCGCAGTTTGGAGGAAGCGATTGCAGGGGAAGGTTTTACTGGAATGCGGGAACGCGACGGAGGCGGCGAGGTGACCGTTTGTGGGACGAGCGATCGCTTGGGCGGACACATTCGCCGGTGTTGAGGATCCGCAGCGAGTCGAGGACAAGACCCCCAACGGCCAGGATAGGCTGATCCGAAGCGCGGTCGCCAAGTACGTTTGCCGGGCACAGCATGCTGTGCCCCTACGGATTCGAGTTGAGGCTGGGATGATTTCGCGTCGGATTCGCAGGGCTTCGTTGTGCCGGCGCGATTCGCTACGAAGGCAGCAGGCACTACGAAAGCGAAGGCGTAGTTCGAAGCGAAGGCAAGATGCCGGGCTGAAGCCCGGCGCTACGAAGGCAACAGGCACTACGAAAGCGAAGGCGTAGTTCAAAGCGATGGCGTGGTTCGAAGCGAAGGCAACGGCTAAACAGGGGTGGCGCGTCGTCCGGCTTTGCAGAGGCAAGTTTGCTAGAGACATTTGCGGTGTGAATTAGACAGCAGAGTGGGTCAACGACTTTGCGCCTCGATTTGTGGACGAGGTTCTGCCACAAGAAGTTGCGGACGGCGTCGCTCGGTCCTTTTTTGTACGCGATCAACGTATCCATGGTCGCGTTGTGAACGAGTTTCCGTCATGAGAAGTCGCGGACGGCGTCGTTCAATCCTTTTTCGTAGGCAGCGATTAACTTGTCCATGGTGGCGTTGACCTGAGCGTCGATTTGTTTGCGCCCAGGGTCGGCGTTGAACCAGGCCAACGACTGACGAATGCCTTCGGCAAAGGTGGTGGTGGCGGAGTAGCCGGGGACGAAACGCTTGATCTTGGAGTTGTCGAAGACTGCGCTCACGGATTTATCGCCCAGCAAGGTTCCTTTTTTTTCGGGGATGCAGGCGGCGATGAAGTCGGATGGAATATGCAGCAGTTGCGGCTCTACACCGACAGCAGCGCCGACAGTGAGAAAAAGCTCGTTCCAGGTGAGCACTTCATCCGACGTAATATGAAAGGCCTGCCCCACGGCTTGCTGTTGTCCGAGCAGGCCGACCAATCCCTTGGCGAAGTCTGTGTTGTGCGTCATCACCCACAAGGAGGCGCCATCTCCGGGCACGACGATCTTTTGGCTGCGGATCATTCTGTCGACGGCAGTGTAAGACTTCTGCCAGCTATTGAGCACGAGCGGAATTAGGGTTTCGCCGTAGGTGAGCGACGGGCGCACGATTGTCACTGGAAAGGCTTCGTCGCGATAGGCCTGCATCAGTCGTTCTTCACATGCAATTTTCTGGCGCGCGTATTCCCAGTAGGGATTGGCTAAAGGAGTGGACTCGGTTATTACGTAATGCGCCGGCGGTTTTTGATAGACGCTGGCGGAGCTGATGAAAACGAACTGGCGCGTTCGTCCGCGGAACAGTTTGAGATCGCGCTCGATGTCGGCGGGAGTGAAGGCAAGCCAGTCAACGACTGCGTCAAAGGACTCGTGCTGGAGCTTCTGGATTAACGCGGGGTCGTTGACATCTGCGACGAGGGTCTTGACTCCGGAAGGGAGCCGCGAGATTTGCCGGCCGCGCGTTAGAAGAGTGACGTCCATGCCGCGTTGAACGGCGAGTGCGGTGGAGGCTGTACTGATGATTCCGGTGCCGCCGACGAACAGGAGTTTCATAGGAAATTATTTGCCGTGGGTGACGCGAAGGATGCGACCGTCGGCCTTCGAGATTTCTATATATGCGGCTCCGCCTCGATTCGCAGGCTTCGGCAGGTGGCCCGTAACAACCCAGGTGTCGCCGGCTTCGTTTAATTGGGCCTCAAGCGGTCCTTCTGCTTTAATCTGGTCCTCACCGTAGATGGGATCAAGCACAGCCTCGGCGATCCGCACGGCCGTATTTTTGTCCGGTACAAAGCCTCCCCGGAGAACATACGAGTGTTGCTGCGTTCGCGTGTATGCGAAAGTGGCCAGGCCGGCAGCCAGAAATACACAAATGGTCGCGATCGCGGAAGCTCGGATGCGAGTTTGAATGTTTGTCGTGGTAGCGATTTCCATGTTGATAGCCAGCGTAACCTGAACGGGCGTCATGTGGCATGTCTTTTTCTTGTTGAAAGCGAACCCGAGGACTAGGATTTGGTGTCTAAATCGTCGTGCCGCCTATTTCATGAATCCGAAAAAGATGCTCCTGGTTATTTTCTTGTTCGCCGGCGTAGCCGCATCTACGGCCATGCCTGTTGGGCGGCTTTCGCGGGCGCAGGAAAAACAAGCGGCGCCGATCCGGGTGGAATCGAATTTTGTGCTGGTGGAGGCGACGGTAAAGGATAAGTCGGGGAAGATTGTTGACAGGCTGACCGCAGATGATTTTCGAGTGAATGATGACGGGCTTCCGCAGACGGTCGCTTACTTCAGTCAAGACGAACTTCCGCTCGCCGTGGTGCTGGTGGTTGATGTCAGCGAATCGATCGTTCCGTACTTCGACCAGCTTTCGGACTCCATGGCCACCGTGCTGCCTACACTAAAGCCGGAAGACCAGGTTGCGCTATTTACTTTCTCAAACATTGTGGAGAAGCGCGCGGACTTGACCACGGACAAAAGCGTGATCTCCGGGCGGCTGGCGGGCCTCACTGTGGGAGGCAGTACGAATTTGAACGACTCGATCTATGAGGCAGCTCGCTACCTGGGCGAGCGCGCGCTGGCCATGCGGCGCGTGATTATTCTGGTGAGCGACAACATACCTTCGCAGGAAGGGACTTTTTCTCCGAAGGAAGTGGAGAACGAAATTGTTAAGGCGGATGCGGCGTTGTACAGCTTGAAAATCCCGGGTGAAAATTCGTACGGAGTGCAGAGATATATCGAGCAAGCGCACGGCCAACTGGTGAACGTGGCCAAACTGGTCCCGAACACGGGCGGCGAGATCATCGATGTAAGCAAAGAGGGCTCTTTAGCGCCGGCATTCATTACGATAATCCAGCGGCTTAAGGTTCGGTACACGCTGGGCTACACGCCGATTGGCCATCCGCTGCAAGACGGGAAATACCACAGCATTGGAGTTCTCGTTGCGCCCGAGAATTGCAAAAATTGCCGCGTCGAGACGAAGCGCGGGTACTTTGGACTTCAGCCACCGGGAGCCAAGAAGTAGGAACCGCTGGGTGGCAGCGCGCCGCCGGGGGGTGGTTCGGCAGTATTTTGGATCTCGCCAGGAATCTGTACCGGGCGCAGCATGCTGTGCCCGGCATGAGCGCGGGCGAGCGGTATCGCCAGCAAAATCGCTGACGGTCAGTATGGGCAGATCCGATGCGGCGTTGCCAAGTGCGTTTGCCGGGCACAGCATGCTGTGCCCCTACGGATGCTTGGTGCGAAGGACGCGAATTGGTCTCCGAGCGGATCGGCTGTTAGCGACGGGCTGATTCCAAACCTAAACGAGCCGGCGGACGCCGGGCGCTACGAAAACCGAACTGCCGAGGAGCTATTCACAGGGTCAGCAAGATGGAGAAGCAACCTTAATCGCGTCCGACTAATCCATTGATTGCAAACGCCCACCCCGGGCGATCAGCCGACGTGATGATTGCGCGTGAAGGGATGCAGACCTATTCATCTGGTTCGTCGGGCAAGGCTTTGGGCAGGTAATTGATCAGGTCGGGCACGGACATTCCCACGATGGAAAATCTTCCGTGAGCGATTCGATATGCTTCCAGCGGGCTGACTGATTCAACTTTTCCAGAGGAAACATCCCACCACGCGTTTGCCACAAAGAAGTCGCCCTGCGGTATGTACAGGAACTGTACAAGATACTTGTGACCGGGTTGCAAGCTGTGGTCGTGGGGTTCTATGCGCTGCGTGAAGATTTTGCCGTTGGCCGATTTTATTCGTCCACCGGGAAAGGCGGCGTCGATGAGGGCGCCGCTCGAAAGTGACAGGCCTTCAGGTTGTTTGAAGATTTGTTCCACACGGAAATTCATCTCGGTGTAGAGCAATTCGTAATCCTGGCCGATGGCATAGACGTGGAAGTTTTCGAAGCTGGCAATAACCCACGTGGCGCCTTTTACGGCGGAGAATTCCGGGCCATCCGTCCAGTAAGACCCAGGGCTCGTGAACATCGCTCCACCGGCAGCCTCGGCGGCTTTCTTTTCGTCGCGATAAGTTCGCAAGGGAACCTTCCAATATGCGTCGCGCTGCTCGCGCAAAGTTGGATTTACGGTATCGACTTGCGATTCGAGGTTTACTGCGGTGAGTTGCCATTTATTCGCCGCGTTTGTGAAATCGGGCTCGGAAGGGTGAGGCGTCGGCTGCGACGGAGGACAGGGGCAGTCTTCCGAAGAAGTGGCGCTTTGCGACCAAAGGGCTGGAGCGGCGCATAATGCGGCGGCAAAAGAAAATGCAAAGATGAGCGAGCGTAGAAAACGAGGGTTCATTTCAGTCTCCTCGCAACGCTAGAGCCGTTCAATTGAACGCGACCGGATGATATCAGTCAAGTAGATGGCGATGAAGTGAGGTTCGGTTGTCTATCCCGAACCGGAGGCTAGGACGGCTGGTTCCAGTGGCGGAGACGCGGAATCCAGCGCGGGACGTTGTTGCAATACTGCTCGTAATCCGCGCCGAATTTTTTGCGGAGAATTGGTTCCTCGTAGAAATAGACGAACAAAGCCACGACTGCCAAGGCCATGAGGAACACTGTGAAGGCAGTGCGGTTGGCGCGGCCAAAGATGATCCAGAGGCCGAGCCAGCCGACGATGAAGCCTACGTACATCGGGTTGCGTACGTAGCGGTAGAAACCCACGACGACGAGCCTCTGCGGCGGAGCCAATGGCATGGGAGTTCCGTGTCCCGTCCAACCGAAATTCCAAATGCAGCGGATCGCAACGGCAAAACCCAGGACGGAGGGGACGGCTGCGACCCAGCGCCAACCTGCGGTGTCACGCGCGTCAAAATGAAAGCCGAGCCATCCAGGCAGGAGCCAAATCCAGAGCGCGAAGAATGCTGCGCCGACGACGAGTGAGGCGAGCGCGGTCGGCAAATTGGCATCGCGATTCGAATCAGGCGAAGCTGCCGATTGCCCGCTAGTCACAAGACGGCTCCCTTGAGCAGGAGTATGCTCCGGAGGCAAAACAGCGGCAACAAAAAGATAGGTGGAATGCGGCGGAATGACGGCGGCACTTTTACGGCGGTTACCCTGAGTTAATGCGCGCTTGAGATTTCAGGAGGCTGTCGAGTTCTTCGGGATCGAAAGCCAAGTGCGTGGCGTCTTCGCGGTTCAAGTGGCCGTGAGACATGAGCGTGG
>Ga0209330_1000039_pt1 | contig 60412 bp, 48 predicted proteins | sample JacPinW_OM2H0_O3_FD_187969 | JGI IMG/M metagenome (GOLD analysis project Ga0209330, IMG submission 187969) | Forest soil microbial communities from Algoma, Ontario, Canada - Jack Pine, Ontario site 1_JW_OM2H0_O3 (SPAdes) (version 2) | ecosystem: Environmental > Terrestrial > Soil > Boreal... | reverse complement strand
GTGCGAGTCGCGTCCATTAGTGGATGAGCCGCCGCCTTTTTTGTGTGCCATGAAGATCCCCTACGGAATTTGGATGTCGCTGACCTGAACGGCGGTGTAGTTCTGCCGGTGGCCGCGCTGAATGTTGTATTGCCCGCCCGTTTTGTACTTCAAAACTCGCAGTCTCGGGCCGCGGCCTTGTTCCACGATCTTACCGATTACTTTCACTTTCGAGATATCGTCGGCGGAAACAAATTTCTTTTCGTCCGTGCGCACAGAGAGCACGTCTTCAAACGTTACTTTGCCGCCCAGCTTTCCTTCGAGCGTTTCCACTCGGACAGTCTTGCCCGGCTCGACGCGATATTGTTTTCCCCCACTCCGAATTACGGCGTACATGCTGCCTCCTGAAGCTAGTGACAAACCCCAATTATACTGACTATTAAGCGACTCCGTCAATGAACACTGTGTTGCTGATTAGGCGTAGGCTTGGCGGCAAGACTCGTGTTCGCGGCAGGATGGCGGGCAATTTGTGCGGTCGATCAAAATGTAATTGTGGCAAGTAGCGCAGATCACGCCGTACATGGTTTCGTTGAACTGATCGTGTCCCAGCTTGGTTGTATGTTCGTTGCGCGCTTGCTCGCGGCTCATCGCCATAGTGGGGCTCCCCAGCTACATTCTATCTGAAGTTCCTCGATGAAAATGAAGCGGGATTATCTGCGGAGCTAACTCTGTGATAGTTTTCTAAAACGCCGAGAATCCTTAGCCGGAATAAGCTGGTTTCAGGGGGCTTCATGAGTGCGAAATACGCATTTTGTCCCGGAGTGCGGATTTTTCTCGCGCTGATGGTTTTTGCGATTGCACAAAACCTGCTTGCCCAGGACGTGCCAAATCCCAAGGCTCCAGCGCCTGCCGCGGCCGCAAAGAAATATCCCTGGAAAGCAGAAGACGTAATATTCCAGGGAACGGCCGCAGAATTCCGCATTTCTCCGGACGGCAAATGGGCCGTTTGGGTGAAGAGCACCGGCGACAAGGAGAAAGACGAGCGCGTCAGCAATCTTTATCTTTCAAGTCTTACCGAGAAAAAAGAAATCGAGCTCACCCGCGGAACGAACACCGTCTCGCATCCGCGCTGGTCGCCTTCCGGCGACACGATCGCGTTTCTGAGCAACCGGCCGCTCCCGAAGCCAAAACCTGATATTGCGCCCATGCAGATTTGGCTCTTGAGCGTTTCAGGCGGCGAGCCCTGGCCCGCCACGGATTTTGAACGCGGAGTGCAGCAATACGAATGGCTGAACAACGACACCATACTTTTCAGCGCCGAGGAGCAGCCGTCGCTTTTCGAGCGCGAAACCAAAGAGCGCAAAGACGATTCCGACGTTGTGGACGACGCGGCGCACAAAGCGCCGGTGCGGCTGTTCAAGCTCTCAGTGAAAGACAAGAAGGTCACGCGCCTTACCGACAACGACGATTGGATTCTGCAGTTCGAAGTCTCGCGCGATAAAACGAAGGCCGTCGCCGTCGCTCGCCGCGAATTGAGTTACGCCTGGGACCAGAAAACTCCGCCGGCAACTTACATCGTGGATCTGGCCAGCGGCAAACGTACCCCTGTTTTCACCAAAACGAGGATTTATCCGAACGAAATTGAGTGGGATCTCGACAACTCAGGCTTCTATGTGGCCGCGCCTTATTCCACCGACAAACAATTTCTGACCGCCACGGTCAGGAAAGTTTATTTCTACGATCTCGCTTCGGCTACATCCGCCGAAGTAAATCTGGACTGGGATCGGTCGCTGGATGGCTCGCTGCGGGCCACAAAGGACGGCTTCATCGCCCTGCTCGCCGATGGGGTCTACACCAAGCTGGTGCGGTACACGCGACACGGCGCAACCTGGTCGCGCAAATCGATCACCGGTGACAACAGCAGGAATTATTTCGAAGTGGAACTGGGCGATGACGGCCGCACGCTGGTTTACGAATATTCTACCGCCAGCACGCCGACGCAGTGGTACCGCGCAAAGCTCGACGGAACCAAAGTCTCTTCGGCGGAACAATTGACCGACTTGAATCCGCAATTCAAGAATAAAACCATCGCGAAGACGGAGATCGTTCACTGGAAAGGCGCGAACGACGACGAAGTCGAGGGCATCCTTTATTACCCGAACGGCTACGAGCGCGGAAAATCGTATCCGCTGATCGTGGCGACGCACGGAGGTCCCAATGCCGCCGACCGCGACAGTTGGAGCGAGCGCATGGCCTACGCGCCGAACCTCCTGACCGAGCGTGGCGCATTCGTGCTGAAAACGAATTACCACGGAAGCGCGGACTACGGCCTGAAGTGGACGGAATCAATTTGCTGCGGAAAATATTACGACCTGGAAATTCCGGATATCGAGCGCGGTGTTGATTATTTAATTTCCAGAGGCCTGGTCGATCCTGAACAGATCGGCGCGATGGGCTGGTCGAACGGCTCGATTCTCTCGATCCAGCTCACGGTGACAAATCCGGATCGGTATAAGGCTGCGGTGGTTGGAGCCGGAGACGTGGAATGGATCAGCGACTGGGCCAATGTGGATTTTGGAGAATCGTTCGACCACTATTATTTCGGGAAAACGCCTCTCGAAGACCCCGAGCTTTACATCCAGAAATCTCCGCTCTTCAAAATGGACCGCGTGAAAACTCCCACGCTGATTTTTTTCGGGACCATCGACCGGCAAGTTCCCACGGAACAAGGCTGGACGCACTACCGCGCGCTTTATTCCATCGGAAAAGCGCCGGTGAAGCTCGTGCTTTTCCCCGGCGAAGCGCATGGCCCGCGCAAGCTCACTCATCAGCTTCGCAAGCTGAACGAAGAAAACGCGTGGTTCGACCAATATCTGTTCAAAATCAATCCGCCGGAAAACGAAGCCTTGAAAAAGGGCTCGCCGCTTGATATGGCGCTAAAGAGGCGTTCCATTCAAAAAGCTGGTGCGCTCTACGGCGTGCTCTTCCGTCCGCCTTCTATCCCGGAGAATCCGGCGCCGGATGTGTTGCTTCCCGAAACTGTGGCGCGCGGCACTTTTGAAATCGGACGCTTCGAAATCACCCGCGTACAATTCGCTGCATTTGATAAGGACTACAAATTCGACGCCGGCACGGAAAATTATCCGGCGAATGGAATCACCCTCGATCAGGCCAAGGCATATTGCAAATGGCTCAGCGAATTGACTGCCGAGACCTATCGCTTGCCGAACGAAAAAGAAGCTAACGGATTATATAAGGATCGTCCGGGGGAAAACACCCTGGACTACTGGGCCGGATATTCACTGAATCCCGAGGACGCGCAGAAGCTGGAAGCAAAGATTAAGGATCTACCCGGCGATGCGCCGCTACTGCGTGAAGTGGGGAGCTTCGCAGGCGAAGGAGAGGAAGGCGAAGAACTCATTTTCGATCTCAATGGCAACGTCTCCGAGTGGGTAATAACTTCAGACAGCTCCGGCAAGACTCTGGGCGGCAGCGCAGACCGAACTGCGGATGCGAAAGCGCGTTATCAGCCGGCAGATCCGTCCTACACCGGCTTTCGCGTCGTGCACATCCCGCCGAAACCCTGATAGTCTTGCGCTCACGGCGAATCCTATTTGCGAGTCTGCACGTTTCACGAAACAGCCAGATTGGCCCTTGTGGCCGATGGACTGTCGGCCTACGCTTGTTGCATGAACGAATTCAAACGAACGGAACGCACGCAGGTCAAGCGCCTGCCCGACCGCGGGGCTTACAACTCCGAGACAGTCTTTCCGATTCTGGACGAAGGATTAATTTGTCACGTCGGATTTGTCGTTGAGGGCCAGCCGTTCGTGATACCGACCGGCTACGCGCGCGCGGAACACACGCTTTACATTCACGGCTCGGCAGCGAGCCGCATGTTGCGCACGCTCGCCGAAGGTGTTCAGGTCTGCGTCACCGTTACGCTGTTGGACGGCTTAGTCCTGGCGCGGGCGGCTTTCCATCACTCGATGAATTACCGCTCGGTCGTGATTCTCGGCCGCGCAACTCTGGTTGAAGACCGCGCTGAAAAAATTAGGGCGCTGGAAGCGTTTACTGAGCACATAGTGCGCGGGCGTTGGAATGATGTCCGGCTGCCAACGGAATTGGAGTTGAAGGCGACGACCGTCCTCGCTCTCCAGCTCGCCGAAGTCTCTGCAAAGATTCGATCCGGGCCACCGAAAGACGACGAAGAAGATTACCAGCTTCCCATCTGGGCCGGCGTTGTTCCGCTGCCAATTGTCCCAGGCGCTCCGATTACCGATCCGCGATTAATCTCTGGCCTCGAACCCCCAGCTTACGCAAAGAACTATTCGCGCTAACTCCCACGAATCCGCCAATCCAAAAAAAACAGCCCCGGCCGGAGCCGAGGCTGTTTGGGCAAATCTGCCAAGAGTCAGCGAAAACGACTAATCGCCGGCGACTGCGGCTTCTTCGGCGTTGGCCTTTTCGACCTTCACTTCGCTGTTGCCGTTCTTGTACCCATTGCTGTTCGCGTGTCCGTTTCCGTTGACATTGGCGCCGGCAATTTGCACCGGCTTCACGGTTGCGCCAGGGACCGCCATTTGAATCTGTTGAATCGAGCCGATCTGCACGACTGTTTCGGTGGACTTCTTCAGCACGAGCTCTTCGTAAATGCGGCGAACCTTGGCAGCTTCCTCGTTTGCCTTGCGACGGCGTGCGCGGTCTTCCTCAGCAGCGGTGAGAGGAATATCGTGCTCGAGATGACGAATGCGGGCCGCATCATCTTCGTCGATACGCAGCGTGTGCTCGTAGCTGTTGAGGTCGACTTTCTTGCCCTTGGCGAAAATTTCGTGCTTGCCGTGCTCTTTGTACCACTGGGCGACGGTCGCGTTCTTGTACATGTTCTCGATAATCTTCCGCCACCCGATTCCCGTGTTGTAGGCGCAGAACGAAATTTCGCCCTGCTGCGTGGCGTAAGGAATGATGCACATTTCAGTGCGGCGGAAGTCGTAGTTGAAAAGGTCCTGAAACCACATCCCCGCGAGAAACAGGAAATTCCACGGGTCTTTGCGGCGCATCATAGCGTCTTGCAGCGTGCGATCCGGGCCAACGCTGCCGTAGTCCTTAGTCGTGGCTACTTGCTTCTTCACACCGAACGTCTTGTCAAATTTCTTCCAAAGGTCCTTGAGCCGCAAACTCGGCGGCGCCTGGAACGGATGATAGTGCTTCAGCAGCGCCATCGCCGCCATGTAAGCGGAAAATTTCTTGCCGCGCGACGCGTCTGTGATTTTGCTGATGTCCGCTACGAGCCCCGGAACGTTCAGGAATTTCGGTACCGGCGCCCACTCTTTGTTTTCCTTGTTGATCATCACAGCCGTGCCCACGCCGCAATTCGGATGGCAGCCGCAGCTCATCTGTCCCCATTGCGCTTCGGGACCGTGTGCCAGGTCGGCAAAATCAGCGAAGGGGCTAATCAGCGATATGGGGAACCAATCGCGAGTCGGTTCGATCTTGCCGACCTGCGCGCTGACGTCTTTTGCCAAGTGCGAAAGCGTGTAGCGCTGGCGCAGACGGCGTTCCGGAGTGATTTCTTCGTCGCGTCCGGTGAAGGAAACCGGCTGGAACGAAACGAACGAGATTTTCTTGGGATTTTCCATCGCGAACTTCACGATGGGGCCGACTTGGTCGTTATTCACGTTGTTAACAATGGTAGTGACCAGCACGATTTCAATTCCGGCTTCGTGCATGTTCTCAATCGCGCGCAACTTGACGTCAAAGAGGTTCCCCACTTGGCGGTGGCTGTTCGCATCATTTCCGATTCCATCAAATTGCAGATAAGCGTAGCGCATGCCCGCATCGAAGGCCTTGGCGCAGAACTCCTTGCTCTTCGCGAACTCGATTCCGTTTGTAGCGGCCTGCACGCTGTTGTACCCAACTTTGCGCGCAAAGCGAACAGCATCGAGAAATCGCGGATGCATGGTTGGTTCGCCGCCGGAGAATTGCACAGACATCTGCCGGCGCGGCTTGATCTTGGTAGCGTTCTCGAGAATTTCCTGAATTTCTTCCCAGTTCAGTTCGTGGACGTAGCCAACTTGGTTTGCGTCCATAAAGCACGGATCGCACATCATATTGCAGCGGTTGGTCAGGTCAACGGTGAGAACGGAACCGCGGCCGTGGCGGATGGTGCTTGAGCCATGCCGGTGCATGTCTTCATCATTGTGGGCGGGGATGTCTCGACCGGGAAAGTTCTTTTCGATCCATTCGAGGAACTTGGAATCCGCGGCCATCAAGTCTTCGCACTTGCCGTGGATGGGGCATTCTTTCACCATCCACACTTGGCCATCGCGCTCGATAATCTGCGCCTTAATTTCGCCGACCTTCTCGTGCACCAGATCAGTCCAATCTTTCGTTCCGTTCATGATCGCTTCGCGCGCTTCGTGCACGCAGGACGGGCATAGCGAATCTGTCGTGCGCGGCCAACCGAGCGTGGGCTTGGACTTCTCCCAAGATTTCAACATCGGCTTTTCAGACCACTTGGGAATGAACGAAGGGTTCGGCCGGTACTTATTGAAGAATTGAATCGCGTCGAAGGTTATCCCCGCTGTTCTGCAGAGCGCCCAATCGAACGATTTCCAAACCTGATTGCCTACCGTCTTCGGCATATCCTCCACCTCTCCCTTTGGATGCACGGACGTCAGACTTAGCGTCCACTTCCCCCAAAAACCTGGACCCCAAACGGGTGAGCCACACCCGTAACTAGTTACCGTACCAAAGTTTGCCCGGAATCCAAGCTCAGGTCTATGCGGGTGCATCCAAAGGTGCAATTCGCAGGTTGAATGGCGACGAGGGGCCAGCGAACGGGACTTCGTAAGTACTAAGTACCGCCGTTTTCTCTAGTCAGCGAATTGCCCGACCCACCTTTGAGACCGCGATATTGGGTGGGCATTCCATGCCGCGCGCTCTGAGGATCTCTAACTCGAAGATTCCGACGCAGTACCGAGTTTGGATGGTTCCGTTGGCCTGTAACATTGTTTTAAGAATCCATTCTTCTTCCTCTAACACGGCGCCCACAGAATCGGCCAGCGTCTTTAGGTTTTAAGAAAAATATCCACAGATTTCTGGCCAAATTCGTCTTGACACTCACTCATGCTCGACGCAGAAGTCACGTTAAGAGGGGTGAAAATTTGTCCTGGGAGGCTGTTAAGATGATCAATGGCACTCGGTTGCGGTGTGCAGTGACTCTGCTTGTCCTTCTAGCCTTTATTCCGCTTTCTGCATTTGCACAGCAAACGTTGGGTTCGATAGACGGAACGGTTACCGACAGCAGTGGCGGCGTGCTCCAAAAAGTTTCCGTAAAGATCCGCAATACTGACTCGAACCTCGTCGTCACCGCCCAGACAAAGGACGACGGCTCCTTCAGCGTTTTCGATCTCCCCATTGGCCCCTACGAAGTTTCATTCTCAAGGGACGGATTCAAGACTGAGGTCCACTCAGAGATTTTTGTTGTCGGCAATCGCACCACTACCGTCAACGGAAAACTGCAGGCCGGCGAAATCAACACGCAAGTAACCGTCACGGCTACTCCACTGTTGAATCAAACGGACACGACGAACGGCTACACCCTGGGTCCCGAACAAATTGAAGCGGTTCCCCTTGGAACAGGCAGTTTCACGCAACTCGCGATCCTGGCTCCGGGGGTGAACGCTGATCTTCTTGGCGGTTCCGGTACGGGCGCCGGGTTGGGCAACCAAAATATTTTTGCCAACGGCCAGCGCTCCACCAGCAACAGCTTCTCTTTCAACGGTATTAATGCCAATAACCTTTTCAACGGAAACTCTTCAAGCCAGGTTTTGGACAATCGTTTCGTCCTGAGCACCGGCGAAAACTTTGTCGATGCCACAATTCAAACGAGCACTTCTGTCTTTGGGGCAATCGGGCAGGGATTGCCTACTCCTCCGCCGGAAACGATCCAGGAGTTACAGGTCAATACGTCGATGTACGACGCATCCCAGGGAGCGAACAGCGGCGCACACATTTCTGTAAGCACGAGGTCGGGAACCAACGATTACCACGGTCAAGTGTACGACTACATTCAGAACACTATTTTTAATTCCGCCGATTTCTTCCGCAAAGAGGATCCCTCTCTTCCCGCCGTTCCGGCGATACACTATAACAAGTTCGGCGGCACATTCGGCGGCCCCATTCGCAAGAACAAGATGTTTTTCTTCGCATCTTACCAGGGGCTTCGCGACTCCGATCAATTGAATGCCACCAGTGACATTAACGTCCCCACCACTCTGACGAGCGATCGGAGTGCGGCTGGCTTGGCCGCCGTTGCCAACGCAGACTTTGGAACGAGTATCCTGCCGAGCCAGGTAACACAGCAGGCTGTCAACATTCTTTCAGCCAAACTCCCCAACGGTAATTTTGTGATTCCGAACCCGGTGCTCCCCTGTACGCCCACGGACTGCGGCACCGTAAGCACCGTCGGACATAATGTGGCATTGCAGGATACTTCCAGGTTTAGGGCCGATCAAGTGAACGGAAACGTTGACTACGAATTCAGCCCGAAAGACAGGCTGGCCGTAAAATATTTTTATCAGCGTGATCCGAATACAAGCCCGTTCGCGCAATCGAGCCTGGAAGGATTCTCACAGACGCTGAACGCAGGGGCACAAACTGTGTCAATCGAGAACACCGTCGTCCTGACTCCGAACCTCACCTGGGAACAGAGGGGAGGGTTTATCCGGGAAGTCGCGTTTGCTAATACGGCGCAAGCGCTGACGCCTCAGACTGCGGGGATCAACGTCTTTAGCAGCCCTCTTTTTCCTGGAATCTTTATCAACAATTTTGCAGGAAATATTGACCCCAACGGCGGTTCCCTAACAATCGGCTCGAATTCGCCGTTCGCCAACGCCGGAGCTTTCCAGAACCAGTGGGAAGGCGAGAGCAATTTAACTTGGGTCCACGGCCGGCACACGATTTCCACGGGACTTAATTGGGATTACACGCAGCTCAATATAGTCAATAAGAACAACCAGGCCGCGAAGTTGGACTTCAACGACTTCCCGAGCTTCCTGCTCGGGAACCTGCGAACGGGTGAAGAGAACACGGCCTTTTTCAATGGCACTAGTAATCGCCATTACCGCTCGAACCAAGCCGGAGCGTTCGTCTCGGACGCGTTCAGGGTTACCCACAATCTGACGGTGACTGCCGGCCTGCGCTGGGATTGGGATGGGCCACTGACCGAAAAAGACGGGTTGTTGACTAATTTTAGTCCGCAAAATTATTCTTTTGACTTAGCTACAGATACGATTACCAACATCGGCCTAGTTGTAGCTGGAAATAACAAATCGTTTCCTACGCCGGGAATAAGCAACTCCACGCTGACCGGACGACAGTGGGGATTTGCACCCCGTATCGGAATCGCCTGGAGCCCTTCCGTCTTGAAAAACTTCGTGGTTCGCGCGGGCTTCGGCATGTACTACGATCGCGGCGAATTCTTTACCGAGTTTTCTCCGGGTGCGGGAAACGGATTCAACGGACCATTTGGTGTCACGCTCGCGCCCCCGTTTGTTGTCCCCTGCGTACCAAAGGTCTCGGCAAACCCGATCCCGAACTGCGGTCCTGGAGCGAATGCTCCGACTATCTCCAACCCATTCGGCACCGCAGCGCCACCTCCGCCGCCGAGCAACCTGTCTCAGGTCGCTGCTCTTCTACCCAACCTCACAGAACTTGAAAACGGCGCGAGCCCATTTCTGTTTGGAGGTTACGATCCAAAGAATTCAATTCCATATTCTGAAAACTGGACGCTCGATCTGCAGTGGCAACCCATCAACACTTTGCTCATCGACCTGGGATATGTCGGCAACCGCGGTCTCCACGGTACGATACCTCTGCCGTTCAACCAGCCACTCATCGCAACAGCTGCGAACCCGGTGAACGGACAAACATCGTCGTACGGATACAACGCCGGTCCGCTCGAAGTATTTAACACCAGCACGGGAGGCAACACCGATCTTCGCGTACCGTTCGTGGGATACAGTCCGAACTCCGTATTTTACGAAGCAGTCGGAAAATCAAACTACGATGCTTTGCAGTTCCAGGTGACCAAGCGGCTGAGTCATGGATTGCAGATTTCCGGTTCTTACACCTACTCCCACTCGCTCGACGAACAAAGCGGACTTGGACTTTTCTTCAACGGCAATGATCCGAGAAATCTCCAATCCGCGTATGGTAATTCTGATTTCGACCGGACGCACGTTCTAGCCATTAGTTACATCTATAGTTTTCCAACGATCGCTCATGCCACTGGCTTCCTCAACCAGGTCGCGAACGGTTGGGGCATCGCGGGTATCACTGTTGCGCAAAGTGGTCAGCCCTTTAGCGTTATCGATTTCAGCGGGGGGGCCGGCAGCTTGTCATTCAGCACGAACGATTTCGTCACGAATCCCATTATCGGGCTGGCACCCGGATTCACTCCCAAGACCGCGCAGCTCCAAGGGACTACCGGCGTTAACGCGAATCGTCCGACGCTCAATGCAAATGCTTTCCTCCCGTTATTGATTCCGCCCGGAACGGACGGTGTGCCGCTCGACGATCCCTTCGAGTCGGCATTCAGCAACTCGGGCCGTAATATATTCCGAGGTCCCTTCCAGACGCGCTTCGATTTCGGCGTCTCGAAGAACTTCAAGTTAAGCGAACGGTTTGGATTACGCTTCGATGCCCAAATCTTCAATCTCTTCAACCATCCGAGCTTTGACACGCCCTTCAACAATCCCAGTTTTAACCCCTTTTTCGCCAATCCTCCGACTTACGCGAAGTCATGTTTTCCGGCGACGGGTGCGTATCAATGTCCCCCAGGCGGGGATGGAGGGACGCTTGGGGTGATCCAGAACTCGATTGGAAGCCCTCGATTCATGCAGTTTGCGCTGCATCTGACGTTCTAGTCCGATCGATAGAGTTAGCGGGGCCTGTCCGATTCAACGGCGTGGCCCCGCGAAATCCTTACATGAAGAGAAGTCGGGAGCGAAAGCGGTCGGGGAGTTGTGCGGATAGAACTTGGATTATCGGACTGGGCGCTTTCGCATGTTTTTATGGCGACGTCGGCAAGGAAGCTCGCTAGTCAAGGTTCAACGGAGTGCGCAGGACGCCGATGGCGAAGTGCGCTAGGTGCGGGGCATCGTCGTCCATTTGAATCCAGCGGACGACGCAGTGGTCCTTCAGGTATTGTGAAACTTTCGCTTCAGTAATTCCAAGATGTTCTGCGAGCTTGGCTTTCAAGCCGCTGTCGAATGACGGTCGGCTTCCACGCGTGGTCTTGCTCCCGCTGCTACGAGTACCGCGAACCAAATTTCCTACGCCGACGCGAAGTGTCTGGCACGCTTCCACATAGTAAGACGATATCTGATCGGAATCCGAGAGCAGAAATACGCCCGGGCCGGCAGGAGCGTCTTCAGTGTCCAAGCGATGCAGCGGACTGCCAACCAGCCGCCGCAGCATCGATTCCAGATGCGACATTCGCGAAGCCAGCGCGGGATCGCCCGCACGCCCGTGAGCGGTGCGCTCGGACGGCAGCATGGGCGCAGCGTGCTCGACACGTTGCCGCTGCGGAGGCTCGTGCGAAATCGCCGGTGATTCGAATGCCGCGGGCGCTCGTTCCGGAGTCGGGGTGCGGGGTGCAGGAGCCTTGGGAGCCTGTTGGCGCGTAGGCGCGGCAGAAGATGGTGGGTTTGTTTCCGCAAACGCTTGCGAGGGAAGTCCGGGCGCTGCTCCAGCGCCCTTGCGCCGCCGTCCGCGTCCACCGCGTCGTCCGCGCCGCCGCTTCTTTTTGGCGGGATCGTCCGACTCGGCGGCGGCGCCAAGTTTGGCAGGGGTTTCGGAGGATGAACCTTCGTCATCCGATTCGTGAATTTCACCGAGAGCTAAAGGCGAGGCTGCTTGCCCTTCGTCTGATGCCACTGAGACCGAATTAAGAGGCTCTTCCGCGTTTACCCCATCATCCATGGGTATGGCGCTTCCAGCGGGGAGCGCAGCTCCCAACCTCGTCAGCGCTTCTTCCGCTTTTTTCTTCCACTCAGCGCGCCGGAACCGTTCGGCCGCGATGGTGTACCACTTCACGGCCTCGTCAGCGGCTTCGGCTTTTTCCTGGATTAACGCAAGCTCCCACGCCACCATCCCGTCGTGCGTGCGCTGATATAGTTCAGAAAGCTTCGCGTGAGCGTCCGGGCTGTTCTTGGCTTTGCGAATGCGTGCCTGAATTTGGCGCCAATCTGCCATGGCGGGCATTGTAGCAGTCGCAGAGGCATAGTCCAATCCCGGATCGATTTCGGCGGGTTGGACGTTGGTGGCACCGGTAATGCATCATCAGACCATGGGCGCTGCCGAACGGACGTCATGGGTTTGCGCGCGGGCCCGCGCTATCGGATTCGATCTGTGTGGCGTCGCTAAGATCGCGCCCGCAGCGCGAGCCGGCGCTTCGCGGGGTTCGTTCGATGGAGCGTTTGAGGAACTCGCACACTTGCCCGAATGGCTGGCGCTCGGCTACGCGGGTGAAATGAATTATCTTCGGGATCCGAGGCGCGCCGACCCGCGTCTCGTTCTGGACGGTGCGCAAAGCCTAATCGTCGTCGCGCTAAATTACAATTCACCTTTGCCATATTCGACGGAGCTGCCCGTTATACATGCTGATGATTCACCTCGCGGGTGGATTTCGCGTTACGCCTGGGGCGACGACTACCACGAAGTCCTGCGCGAAAAACTCGAGGCGCTTGTCGAGTCAATGCGCGCGCGATTTGCCGAACCATTCGAGGCGCGCGCTTACGTTGACACCGGCCCGGTCGTCGAGCGCGTCGCCGCGAAATATGCCGGGCTCGGCTGGCTCGCAAAAAACACCTGTCTAATCAACGAAGAGATGGGCTCATGGTTGTTCCTGGGGGTCATCGTCACCACCCTGGATTTCGCGCCATCCATTCCGGGCGGTGAACCGCCGGCGCCCGATCTCTGTGGGAATTGCCGGTTGTGCCTCGACGCTTGTCCCACGCAAGCGTTTCCAGCACCCTACGTACTCGACGGGAGCAGGTGCATTTCATATCTCACAATCGAATTGCGCGGCGCCATTCCAGACGAGCTGCGCCCTGCGATGGGCCACGCTGTCATCGGCTGCGATATTTGCCAGGACGTGTGCCCGTGGAATCGCAAATCGCCGGTAACTCAGCTCGCGGCGTTCCAACCACGGCAATTCGTCCCTACAGCTGAAAACAACGGTGACGAAAAGGAATGCAGCGAGTCATTGTTCGCGCCGGAGCTGGAAAAGCTGGCTTCGTTAACGCAACGGGAATTCAGCGAGATCTTTCGCAACAGCGCAGTGAAACGCGCGAAATGGCGCGGCATCGTTCGAAACGCCTGCGTCGCATTGGGAAATTCGGCCGTCGAACGGGATTCGGACGCACACCGACGCATTGTCGGTCTGTTGGAGCGTCTTGCCGATGGCGACGACCCGCTCATTACCGAGCATGCCCGCTGGGCGCTCGCGCGTCTCACGAGTTTTCGGAGCGCTGAGACTCCATCATCCGATTGACTTGTCACTTGCGCTTCCGATAGCGTAGCCACGCAACCGTCTTGTCTCGATTAGGGGGCTTTGAATGGCTTTCTCTTCGTTAACTATCATTTTCCATTTCTTCTTGCCGCATTTCAGCTTTCCGGAAGGCGGAGGCGCGGCCGAACTCATCGTTCTCCGTTGGCTTCATTTAATCTTCGGAATCATATGGATCGGCCTGCTCTACTTTTTCAATCTCGTCGGGTTTCCCACCATGAAGCAACTCGACGCAGCGGTTCGAGGAAAAGTCTATCCGGTGATGATGTCGCGCGCGATGGCTTGGTTCCGCTGGTCTGCAATGATCACGATAATCGTCGGCGTTCGTTATTATTTTCATCTGCTGAGCGTGGACGCCCACAACGCGGGCGATCCGTCGCTTACGCTCAAATGGTTCGGCTGGTGGGTAGCGGTCTGGCTTGTCGCCTACGCGTTGATCTATCCATTTCAGCTTCCGCACGAAGGAATTCTCGACAATTCGTGGGTGCGTGCGATTGCGATCGGAATCATCGTGGTCGCAGCATCGTGGATCGTGCTCGACCTGAACAGCGGACCGGATGTTTCCAACGCGCACCTGTCCATAAGCGTTGGCGGCGGGCTCGGGTTTCTGATGCTGATGAACGCCTGGGGAGTGGTTTGGCGCGTGCAGAAGCGCCTGATTATCTGGACGCGTGCGACCGCGGAACAAGGCACACCCATGCCGCCGCAAGCCCCGCGGTTCGCACGTTGGAGTTTTCTCGCGTCGCGCGTCGCTTTCTGGCTTTCATTCCCGATGCTTTTCTTCATGGGAGCCGCGGACCACTATCCGTTCCTAAGCAGCATCTCCCGCTAACGCATCACACCTTGAAATTTCGCCATGGTCAACTCTTACGACCGCCAGCGCAACGTAACAGGTCCTGAAAGCGGATTCTGCATCGGCGCGCCAGTCCGCCTAGATTCCAAATACGCTGCCTTCAATTCGAAATACCAACGCGCCTGACGGTCTGCGTCGTCCACCAGCATCATGCGATCGTCGTACTTCAATCCCAGAGCCTGCTTTTCGATCACTTCGGTGTCCTGGCGGATAAATCGCGGACCGAAAACATGAATGATGAATGAGACCACCGGGAACCAGGTAAGGATGTTCCATGCCGCGCAAAAGTCCAGCCGGCAAAGATCGCTGCCGACCGGCGTCACCGTCGTGCGGCTGGATAGCCAGTAGCGGCCCGCTCGAATCTGCTCGAAGCGCTGGTTGGGTAAGACGAAATCGATCATGGTTGTCGCGGGCTCGCCGGTAATCAACTTCAGAATTTTATAAGGCGCGCTATTGGCCGACGGCGCGTGCGGGCTCATGCGGAACCCGTTCGGGATCGGCTCGAATCGCTTTTCTTTTTCGCGGATGCTGCGGCGGCTGCGCCACCACCATGCTTGGTGGACGAACGGCCCGTGTGCCGGGTCCATCAATCCGATGATGGCTTGATCGACGCCGCACGGAAGGTCGGCCCACAAATGCGCGGTCTGATAGTGAGGGCTGAACGCCGGCAGCTCAGGCGCGGCTGGCGGCGCGAAGTCGAGCGCTCGGCCTTCCGGGTTGCTCATAAAGCACCAAACGTAGCCGTCGCGCTCTTCGCAAGGGAAGGCACCGGCATAAATACGCTCGCATTTTAGTTTTGAATCGGCCGTGAGCGACGGGATCGCTTGGCACTGGCCCGTGTGCGCTTCAAATCGCCAGCCGTGGTAGGCGCATTCCACTGTCGCGCCGTCGAATTGCCCGAAAGAAAGAGGAAACGCGCGGTGCGGGCAAACATCACGCAATGCAAATGCTTTCCCAGCGGCGTCGCGTCCCAGCACGAGCGGCACATCAAGAAGCAGCGCTCGCACGAGCTTCCGCCCGCGCAACTGCTCGCTCCGCAGCGCTGGATACCAGAATCCCCACATCATCTCCCCGGCGCGATTCTTTGTTGTCGATAGATTGCCCTCAGTCATTTAGCTAGCCGTACTACAGGTCTCCTTCGCATCGAACGGCGAGCGCAGATCGTTTGTCGCGCTCGGCGCCTTTTACTTCTGCTGCTTTGCAGACTTCTCGACTTCAGCGAGTATGTGATCCAGCGCGGCACGATCGAAAACCCTGCCGTTAGCGATCACGCAGTTGATCTTCTGCGTGTTGTGGATATCGTCGAGCGGGTTCGCGCTCAAGAGAACCAGGTCGGCGGTCTTGCCGGTTTCGATCGAGCCGAAGCTGCTTTCAATCCCGAGAAATTTCGCCGGATTGCTCGTGGCGGTCTGTAATGCCTCCATCGGCGTAAAACCTGCTTCCACAAAGTTGGCGAGCTCGTCGTGCAGGCTGAAGCCGGGCATGATGTAGACGCCGGGCGCGGTGTCTGTTCCCGCCATGAACGGAACACCCGCGCGATGCATCGCACCCACCATCCGCAAATTGCGTGCGAAGTATTCCTGGCGCAGTGCGAGCGAATCCTTCAAAAGATCGGGCATCATCTCGTCCGTGAATCGGCGCCAGGTCACATCGCGCCAATAGGCTGGAACATACTTATCGAGCGGCTTGTGTTTCAGGTCGCGCTGGTCAAGGAAAGTGCCACCTCGCTGCCACGCGAGAGTGGGCACCTGCCACGTTTGCGTTTTCGCGAGCAGCGCGATTAGCCCAGTGCAGTTCGGTTGGTCGTACGTGGAAAGCATCAGCTTCAAATCACCTTGGCCGCTGATGAATTTATCCTCTTCGGTAGAGCAGCCTTCGAAAATGCCCATCAGATGCTCGATGCTCTTTTGTCCTGCTGCGACTGTTTCCGCCAGCCGGACTTTATCCGGCACATGCCCCACGATCGGCAGGCCTTGCCTGTGTGCCTCGGCCGCCGCAGCAAGGTAGGCATCATGCGAGATTTCTGACTGCACTTTAATAAAATCCACACCCTGCAACTTCAGCGAGTCCACTGCGGCAATGGCGCTTTCCGGTGTAGTGACGGCGATAGAGCTCGGAAAACGCAGACTCTTACCGTCCGGCAGGTATCCGTCCAGCATAGGTCCGGAGATGATCATGCGCGGGCCGACAATCTGCCTTTCTGCGATCTGCTTGCGCCACGCGAAAAGCACGGGGACGTCTCCGCCCATGTCGCGCACGCCGGTCACACCGTTGGCAATAAAGAGCGGCAAAATGATGTCGCGTCCCCCCGGGAACCAATCGCCGAATGCAGAATGAACGTGCATGTCCCATAAGCCGGGAATTAGGTACTGGCCCCGGCCCTCGATTACGCGAGCATTTTTCGGCGCCTGGAACCCATCCGAGTCGGAAATGGCCGTGATGCGATCACCGGTAATGACGACAGTCGCATCCGGTCGCATCGAAGACGTGCCGGGATTAATCACAGTCACATGGGTAATTACGATTTGTGCTGGAGCTTTCTCAGTCTGCGCCGCGGTGTGTAACGCGAATAACAAACAGACTGACGCCAGGAGCGCAGCCCGAAGAGATTCCCACAACTTCTCGCCAGCGTGATCCTTGAATCTCAATCTATTGTTCCCGCTCATGGCAGGGTCGTATCGTAGTACACGCGTCCTCCGCGGCAAAGCGAGCAGTGAGATAGGTTGAAGATTGTCAGTCGCCTAAAAACCTCAACCAAACTCTGTGCCAATCTGACTGTACGAAATACCTACCTTGGGCCAGTAGACCCGAACCTGACCTGAACGATAGCCTAAGCGCACTGAGGTACATCCATGCGCCTTTCAGGATATCGGCCTTCTTCAGGTCCCCTAAATGCGGTACGCCGTCGCGAGGAGCAACCGCGCCGCGTGCCGGCGCGAGGAATCTCTCTTCTCTTGGTCGCGATGGCTGGCCTTGCCGCGTGTACCGGAAGAACCAGTTCGACTGGGTCGACTCCGCCTCCTCAAATTGTGACAATTTCGATACCGCCGGGCCCTTACTCCGTAGCCGTGGGCGCGCAGCAGCAGTTCTCTGCGACGGTCACCGGAACCGCGAATACCATGGTCACGTGGGCTGCAACGGGCGGAACTATCTCATCCACGGGCGACTATACTGCAGGGAACAACGCTGGGACCTTTTCAGTAACTGCCACTAGCGCAGCCGATACTTCCAAGTCAGCGCAGATGGCGGTGACAGTCACCGCAGTTCCTCTTCCTCCCCCGCCACCTCCGCCTGCAGGAACAGCTTCCTCGATCAGCAAAGATGGCATCACCTGGACATTCAGCCAAGCTGTGCCGGTTGGACAGTTTGTAAATGGCGACTATTACGTCGTAGGTCCGGTCACGATTACCGCAATCGATCCTGCTCCAACCACGGCGACGCCGTACGAAAACGGCTCGGTAAAGAACCTGCCGACTTCGAACAGCAAGAGCGGCTTCGATTCCAGGCTTAACGATGGCACAGACGAATCGTTTTGGTTTGACCCAACTGTGCGAGTCTATCCTCCGATCGTGCTGAAAGCGGGCGATTCCTTGGTGTCCTCAATTAGCGTGGCACAAATTCATTCGCTGCCGGAAGTTATGCGCTCGACGGACATGAGCATAAGTCCCGTCGCCACTGTGTCGGTTCTCACTGTGCTTTCCGCGACGCCAAGCGCAGATGCCTTCCGGCCGTCCTATTGCGACCGCAGCCAAGCGATTTATCACGCGAATTCACTTCAGAGAAGTTTACTGCCTTCACTCGCGCCGCCGAATCCGTCGGGCACGCCGCCACTTTCGCAATTCGAAGCGTGGTACCGAAGGCCATGGATCGATACAGACCCGTTTCTGTTCGATGCGCCCGGAGAGTACATGCCGAGTTACGGGCAGCACATCGCGTTCGCCGATTCGTATGCGTCGCTTCTCTTGATGCTGAATTTTCCCGCGGATCAAAAAGTGAACCTTACGAACTATTTTGTGCAGTACGGCATCGACTTGTACGGCTGCGTGCAGACGGGGTACGGATGGCCGGCGTTCGGGGGCCATCGCAGCGGCCGGAAATTGCCAATCATTTTCGCCGGAATTCTGTTGAACAACGACGGCATGAAGAATGTTTCTGCTACGTTTCCGAACCAGTTCGGCGAGGACATGCAAACCGTTTACGTTGACAAAATTCCTCCCGCGGGATCGTTTCAGCAAGCTTGGCAGGGCGCCACCGTGATCTATGGAGGCCACTATGGAGTGGCCACCGACGGCACGCCCGTCAGCGCAGGCCTGTACGGACCCTACGAACAACTCCAGCCGTCGAGTTGGCCGCTGATAAATGGTGACGAGCAGCTCGGAGAAGCTTACCGGCGCTGCTGCACCTCCGTGTCATGGGTCGGAGAGGCGCTCACCATTCATATTATGCAGGCGGAGAACGTGTGGAACTATCCGCCGTTCTTCGTCTACGTCGATCGCTGGATGACCGAAGACGATACCCAGGCGATCGCTCAAATCAAGGCGCAAACCGGATTTGACTACAGCGCAAATTGGGAGCGCCAAGGCCAGACCCGATTTTGGCTGCAGGGTGAATTTCCTCAGTACACGTTCATCGATGATATGTGGACTGCGTACCGGCACTAGCAAGGCGGCGACGCTCACGGTGGAACGAAATTCAGGGTAACGCGGCAACCTGCTTTGTCAGCGCGTCAATTTCATCCTGGTCGCCGCTCATCGGCGTACACTGACCCATCGGTTATCTTGCGGCAAGGCAATCGGCGAAAACAAATGCGTCTATGCCACTGTCATTGTCTGTTTAAGCGGCAACCGTTTGATCGGACATTTTGTTCGAGGTATTCAGTTAGGTGTTGCTTAATGGCACGGAGGGGTTCGACATCATCTTGCAGACGGCTAATCAGCAACGCGCCTTCCAGAGAGCCGATAATTAGTTGAGATAATTTCAGCGGGTTTACACGGTGATCGATCTGCTTTTTCTTGATTCCTTCTGTGGTGATCTGGGATAGCCGCGCGGTCCAGTTCCGCAATGCTTTTCTGGCTCGCGCTCGCAGTGCCGGGTTTCCGTCGTCTGCTTCGATTGCAGTATTCATTAGCGGGCAGCCACCGGGCACCAGTCCCGCACGTAACTCGACAAAATTGCTGATCATCTTCTTCAAACGGTTCACGCAGTCGGGAACTTCCGCGACGCCATCGAGCCTTCCACTGACGGCTTTTCCCCAGGAATAGTCGAAGGACTCCGTCGCTAGTTCTTCTTTGCTCGAAAAATGGCGGTATATTCCGCCCTTTTGAAGCCCCACGGCTTCCATCAGATCCGAAAGAGAAGTGCCCTCATAGCCCTTTCGATTGAATAGCGGCGCCGATTTCTGAACGATAGCGCGCCTGGTTTGTTCTCCCTTGGTCAAGTCTCTCTCCCTCGGCCCTGTTTGAAACCGGCTGGTCTTTCGCGAAAAACCATTATACCATAATTGAGACCGAACGGTCTCATTCTGCATCCAAACTGCCAGAACAGTTATGAGCGACACGCTTACACCAACCGCTTCCCTAAGTTTTTCGGCCCCCAGAGTTGGCATTAACCCGTGGTTTATCGCCATCACCGTGACTCTCGCGACGTTCATGGAACTCCTGGACACTGCCATCGCCAACGTCGCTCTCCCTCATATCGCCGGCGGACTCGCCGTCAGTACGGATGAAAGCACTTGGGTTCTGACCAGCTACCTCGTCTCGAATGCTGTCGTTCTGCCGCTCTCCGCTTGGCTTAGCCGCCTCTTCGGGCGCAAGCGTTACTACATGATTTGCGTAACGCTCTTCACCGTGAGTTCTCTGCTGTGCGGCTTCGCTCCGAGCCTGGGTGCCTTGATTTTTTTTCGAGTCTTACAAGGAGTGGGTGGAGGCGGACTGGCTCCGGTGGAACAGGCCATTCTCGTAGACACGTTTCCAGCCGCCAAGCGAGCAGCGGCCTTCGCTCTATACAGCATGGCGATTGTGACCGCACCTGCGATCGGACCGCCGTTGGGCGGTTGGATCACGGACCACTGGAGTTGGCGATGGGTATTCTTCATCAACATTCCCATTGGCATCATTTCGTTGATCCTGACCAGCCGCGTGGTGTCTGACCCGCCGGCGTTCAAGCGCGAGGTCGAGGCGGCGCGCAAGGACGGCAAGTTGAAGATCGATGGATGGGGTATTTTCTCGGTGGCTATGGCCTTCGCCTGCCTCGAAGTCGTCCTCGATCGAGGGCAAACAGAGGATTGGTTCGAAAGCCACTTCATTGTTGTTTTCTTTACAATCTCGATGGTCGCGCTTCTGTTTGCCATTGTCTGGGAGTGGCGCCATCCGGACCCAGTCGTGGAAATCCGTCTCTTGGCCGATAGAAATTTCGCGTTGGCCAATATTTTCTACTTTATGTTCGGATTCACTCTCTATGGCTCCACAGTGCTTATTCCTCAGATGCTGCAGAGGCTGTACGGTTATTCCGCGACCGACGCCGGACTCGTGCTTGGGCCCGGTGCTTTTGTCATCGTAATTCTCGCGCCCGTGGTGGTAAGAATTCTTCCGAAACTTGGAGTAAAACGTCTCATCGGTTTTGGATTTTTTGTTTTTGGGTTGGCCATGTGGCTTTTCGCCAGCTATACGCTGACCACCGATTACCGTCACGAAGCTCTGGCGCGAGTGCTACAAGGGCTGGGAATTGCCACACTGTTCGTGCCGGTGAGCCAGCTTGCGTATTCCAATTTGCCTAGCAACAAGAACAACAAGGCGTCTAGTCTCACCAATCTGTTCCGCAATCAAGGAGGCAGTTTCGGGATTGCTTTCGTCACCACGGTACTCGCGCGTCGAACGCAATATCACCAGAGCGTGCTCGTCGCGCACGCCAGTCTTTTTGACCAGCATTACCGGCAATTTCTCAACAACCTCACCAATTATTTCTCCCAGCACGGTTTCTCCCATGCAGATGCGGCTGTTCACGCTCAGGCCAAGGCTTTTGACCTCCTTCAAAGACAGGCATCATTCCTCGCGTTCAACGATTGCTTTACCGCGCTAGGGTGGTTTGTCCTAATGGGGGTTCCGTTGGTCTTTTTCATCCGAAAATTCAAGTTGGGCGGGGCCTCGGGCGGCCATTAGACAATGGAATAATTTGACGGGAGCGCAAGCGCCTACTGCAAGAACGGACGCACCGCGTGGATTACGGTAGCTGGTTGTTCGTGCACGACCCAGTGACTTCCTTCCGGCACGCGCTCGATCTTCAAGACTTTAACGTACTGGTCTAGCCCGTCCAGATTCCCTTGCAAAAGCGCGGTGTCTTTCAGACCCCAGATCACCAAGGTAGGCACGGTGATGATCGGATTCTTCGGAATCGAGACGCCGCGCGCATCCGCTTTTTCGCCGCCCACGGGTGACTTCAGGTTTGCTGCCCGATAGTAGTTTAGTCCGCCGGTAAGTCCTCGTCGCCAGCACTCCAGGTATTTCTTGCGGTCCTCGTCGTTCGCCCAGGTTCCGAGGACGCTCTGCTGAACCAAGACAAAGTCATTTCGACTCAGCGTTGCCTCCGCCACTGGCGAGGTGAAAAGGTTGAAGTAAGCCGAAGCCTTCTGCTGGTCGGGATTATTCGCTAGTTCGCGCGCGAAGACAGATGGGTGTGGCGCATTGATGATGACCAGTTTCTCCAGCATTTCTGGATGCGTTGCAGCAAACGCCCAGGCAACCACTCCTCCCCAGTCGTGGCCGACCAGCACGAATTTTTTCGCGCCCAGCTTTTCCGCGAGTGCTCGAACATCCTCAATGAGAATTGGGACCCGGTAAGCGTCCACCGCCTCCGGCATCGACGAAAGGTTGTAGCCGCGCATGTCCACCGCTACCGCGTGGTGATCTTTACCGAATTCAGAAAGCAGATCTTTCCAGGCGTACCAACATTCAGGAAATCCATGCAGAAACAGAATCAGCGGACCTCTTCCTTCTTCCACGTAGTGCAAGCGGATGCCGTTCACTTCGGCATACGCGTCCCGCGGAGTCGATGTTGCTGTACCGTGGCCTGTTTGCATTTGAGCCTCCGAGCCGGTAGCGGTGAGCGCCAACATCAGCATTAAAGCCTGCAAATTGCAAGCGCTGCGCGCCTACTTCCTGAACGAATCCAGCAGCCAGATCTCGCTAGAAACTCACGATACTAGCACACCTGGCGGGATCGCCTTTTTCACGGCCAAAACTTTTGGAACCTCCTGCCCCTCTCAGAAGCAATTATAATCAGCCCAGCCGCTCATTGACACTTGGGCTCGAACTTGCGATTTGTAATCCGCAATGAGCTCCCTAATACACTGTTGAAGCTAAGGAGAATTCAATATGCAAAAGTTCAGGTTGGAATTAGCTGCGTTCTACGTCATCGCGTTGGTGCTGCTGTCGATGTCAATCCTGCGGGCGGCGCCGCAGGATGCCAGCTTTGTCGGCTCGTGGGAAATGACGATGACTGGAGGCGGTCAAGATGGTGGGCAAAATGGCGATCAAGGTCAAGGTGGAGGAGGCAGAAACCGTGGAGGCGGCGGTGGCCCGCAATCGCTAACAATCACGCAGGACGGCGACAAATTCAAAGTCAGTCACAAGACGCGTCGCGGCGAAAATGCCTACGATGCCACCGTCTCCGGGAACGCAATTTCCTGGACCGAGGAACGCACGGGTCCCAACGGCAACACGAGGAAGATCCAATTTAAGGCAACGCTGACCGGCGACACAATGAAAGGCACTATGGGCGCTGGAGAGTTCAGCCGCGACTTCACGGCCAAGCGATCGGCGCAAAACTAACTGACTGACTCCGCTCCCGGCGCGTCCAGGCATAGCACCGTGAAGTCGCACTTCTTCCTCAAAACCGGGGGTGAGCTGCGACTCCACGGTGTGCGTTGCCGAGCGCGTACCAAACCGATAAACTGCATGTTTGTATTCGGTTTGACTCGCCAGGGAATCGGGACTATTCTAAACATCGGAATGAACACTATGTTGTCCTTCTTCTATTAGCGCTTTCCTCCTTTGACCGCTCGCTGCGGGCTGAAAATCCTTCACGCCGGTTTTCAAGAATTACTACCACAAACATCGATTTATTCTTTGCGAGGCATGGCATGGCGAATCTAACGCTGTTTGAAAAACTCGATAACATCGAATCGCGCTACGAAGAATTGACGCAGCAGCTCTCCTCGCCTGAGGTGCACAACGACTCGGCGCGTTTCCAGAAGCTCGCCAAGACGCACGCGGACATGGCCGAGATGGTGGCGAAGTACCGGGAATGGAAGGAAATTCAGAAGGGCTTGCAGGGCGCGAAGCAATTGCTGGTTGAAACCGACGACACGGAAATGAAGCAGATGGCGCACGACGAAGAACACGAACTTGAGACTCGCAGCGTAATCGTCGAGCGCGAACTGAAATTTCTGCTGCTCCCGCGCGATCCCAACGATGATAAAAACGTGATCGTTGAAATCCGCGCAGGCACCGGGGGAGACGAAGCTTCACTTTTTGCCGCCGAACTCTTCCGCATGTATTCGAGATATGCCGAAACGCAAAACTGGAAAGTGGAAATTCTCGAAAGCTCGGCGTCCTCTATCGGCGGAATGAAGGAAGTCGTGGCCGCAATTCAGGGAAACAAAGTCTATTCCAAACTGAAGTATGAAAGCGGCGTACATCGAGTGCAACGCGTTCCGGCTACCGAACAGCAGGGGCGGATTCACACTTCCGCGGCGACCGTTGCTGTGCTGCCGGAAGCGGACGACATCGACATCAAAATCGAAGCCAAAGATCTGCGTATCGACACATTCTGCTCGTCCGGCCCCGGCGGGCAATCCGTGAACACCACCTACTCCGCCGTGCGCATCACGCACATTCCCAGCGGCTTGGTAGTTTCGCAGCAGGACGAAAAATCGCAGATCAAGAATCGTGCGAAGGCCATGCGCGTCTTGCGCGCCCGCCTTTACGAAATGGAGCAATCCAAGCAGCACGAAGCGATAGCCGCCGAGCGCCGTGGACAGATCAAAACCGGCGATCGCTCCGAAAAAATCCGCACATACAATTTCCCACAGAACCGCGTCACGGACCATCGTATCGGTTTGACGCTGCACCAACTCGATCAAGTAATGGAAGGCAAGCTTGGTCCGATCGTCGACGGACTTTCCACTCATTACGAATCCGAGCGGCTAAAGCAGGAGCTCGTGGAAGCCTAATCATGCAGCATTCGGAAAGGAGCGAAACAACCCTCGGCGAAGTTCCAGATGCCAACGGCCAGGAATCTGTTTCTGCATTGCTGTCGACTTCCAACGTGAGCGAACTCCCGATCGACATTCGCAGAGCGCTGAAGGAGGGCATGGCAAAGCTACGCGCGGCGAAAGTCCCGTCGCATACGCTCGCTGCAGAATTGCTTCTGATGCACGCGCTCGGGCGCGATCGCACCTCGCTCTACACGCATCCAGAGGCCTTGCTCGAAACTGCCGACGCCGACAAATATTTTGCGCTGATCGCTCGCCGCGCGTCAGGAGAGCCAACACAATACATCATCGGCAAACAGGAATTCTGGGGCCTCGAATTTGAAGTAACACCAGCGGTGCTGATTCCGCGGCCGGAAACCGAGCATGTGATGGAAGTTGCTCTGGCCCGGCTTGGCCCGCGTGGCTTGAAGATCCACATGCATACCGGCTTGCCGCGCGATAAACTGCGCGTCGTCGATGTCGGGACGGGCTCGGGGTGTCTCGCGATTTCGCTGGCCTACGAACTGCCGCACGCCGAGGTTCTTGCCACGGATATTTCCGCGCCATCTCTCGAGGTTGCGCGGCGAAATGCTACGCGCCACGCAGTCGCCGATCGCATCCGTTTTCTCCAAATGGATTTGCTGGAATCTTTGGGTCAACAGCCAGGTTCTTTCGACCTCATCGTCAGCAATCCGCCGTACGTCGCGAGCGATGAAGCCGACCAGTTGCAGCGCGAAGTGCGGGACCACGAACCTCGCGAGGCTCTTTTTGGCGGTCCTACAGGTGTGGAGATTTATGCACGGCTGATCGAACAAGCCGCCGCACTGCTTCGCTCTGGTGGAATTCTCGTTCTCGAGCTTGGCTACAATTCAGCCGAACACGTGCGCGCAATTCTGACGGAAGCGAAAGGTTGGACAAACGTCAGCTTCACGAATGATCTAGCTGGTATCTCGCGCGTCGCGTCCGCCGACCGTATCTCAGAAAATATCTCAGCCATTTTGTCGTAGAATCTAGCTCTCGCCCATTCAACGAATATGCCGAAGCTGGCCCATTTTCGCGCGAAGCACGACGCATCAGCGCCTGCAGCGGATTCCGTAGCGTCCATTCTTCACATTGATATGGACGCGTTTTTCGTTTCCGTCGAACTGCTCGCGCGTCCGGAATTGCGCGGGGTGGCGGTAATCGTCGGTGGCCAGCGCGATCAGCGTGGCGTTGTTACCTCCGCCAGTTACGAAGCACGACGATTCGGCGTTCACTCCGCGATGGCTCTGCGCACAGCGGCAAAGCTCTGTCCGCATGCCGTGTTTCTCGACGGACACCACGAACTCTACGGTCGTTGGAGTGATCGCGTTGCGGCGATTCTCGCAAAATATTCGCCGACGGTGGAAATGGCTTCCATTGACGAGGCGTATCTCGATCTTGCAGGTACCGAACGTCTCCATGGTCCACAACTCGGCGCAGCGCATAAGCTTCTGCTCGAAATCACTGCGACGACCGATCTGCCCTGTTCAGGCGGACTGGGTGCGACCCGGCTTGTGGCGAAGGTTGCCAGCGAGCAGGCCAAGCCGCGCGGCCTGATTTGGGTTCCACCAGGAAGTGAGCCTGCCTTTCTCGCGCCATTGTCGGTACGAAGAATTCCAGGTATCGGGAAAGTGACGGAGGCCGCGCTGAAAAGCCTCGAGGTCGAGACCATAGCGCAACTTCAACAGCTCACACTACAGCGTCTCGAAGAAGTTTTCGGGAAATGGGGCCAAGCACTCTATCGCAAGGCGCGCGGCATCGATTCTTTCGAATTCTTCGTTGACGCCGAGCCGAAATCAATTTCTCATAATCATACTTTCGGTCACGATACAAATGAACGCGAGGTTTTGGAATCCACGTTGAGCCATCTCTGCCAAAAGGCGGCGAAACGTTTGCGCGAAGCTGGCCTGCACGCCCGCACAATCACCGTAACGCTGCGCTTCGCCGATTTCACGACGATTACGCGCGGCCATACGCTCAGCGAGCCCTCCGATCTCGACAGAATTTTCCTCCGCACGGCCCGCGAACTTTTTTCACGCACGTGGGACGGAACTGCCAAGATGCGGCTCGTCGGCGTTGAATTTTCTTCGTTCTCCGGCGCCTCCGGGCAAATGGACCTTCTTGATCCCGAACGCCGCGATAGACTTGAGCGCCTCTCCCGCGCCACCGATAGTCTGCGTGACCGCTTCGGATTTTCTAAAGTACAATTCGGCGGCTCGCTCGGCACTCGCGGCGACCGCGACGACCATGATTGATTTTTCCACGCATAAATACTTAACGTTTAGGCCGAACAAATTCCTTGCATCGCGTTTCCTGTCCTATAATCCCGTCTCTTATGGCCGCAACTCCTAATCCGGGGAAGCCTTCAACCGGCGCGTTCCACAGCGTGCGCGACTTTTGGGCTCGCGTCACCGAGGGTCTGAAAGTCAGCCAGCTCTGGGGGCAGTTCAAGTCCGAAGCCACAGCTACTTACGGTTTTTACTCGAAGGATGTGGATCGGGATGCCATCGACCGGGAGAAATCAAAATTCAAGCGCTTTTGGCGTATAGCTTGGGGTTTGTTTTTGGCGATGTTAATGAAGCTCTCGCCCGCACGGCGGGTATTGTTAATCGCCGCGATAATTCTTCTGGTTATTCACTCCGACAACTATGACCTCGGCTGGCTTGGCGCAGCAATTCTTTTTCTACTGTTGGCACTTGAACTCGCCGACCGCGTGACGATGAAGCGCGATCTGGAAATCGCACGCGAGATTCAGCAATGGCTTGTTCCCTCCCATCCACCCGCCGTAGCAAGCATGGATATCGCGTTCGCCACGCGCCCTCAAAATACTGTGGCGGGCGACTACTATGATGCGTTTTTGCGGCCTCTGCCGACGGCGGGCGCGAGTACTTTGCCTTTACTCATTGCGGTTGCCGACGTCGCGGGGAAAAGCGTGCCCGCTGCGCTTTTGATGGCGACATTTCAAGCAAGCCTAAGAGCACTTTCGGCAACGCCCGCCTCGCTAGATGAAATCGTGGCTGGCTTGGAGCGCTATGCCCGGGCGCATAGCCTGGAAGGCCTGCGGTTTACGACCGCCTTTCTCGCGGAAATAAATCCCGAGAGTGGCGAGATGAGCTACGTCAACTGCGGGCATAACAACCCGATCTTGCGCCGCGCGTCGGGACAAATCGAGCGGCTCTCGATCGGCGGGCCGCCTCTCGGTACGCCCCTCTTCACCGAAAACGAAATTCCCTATCCGTCTGGACGGACGCAGCTTCGTCCAGGCGACCTGCTTTTCATTTTTACTGACGGTGTAGTGGAAGCGGTGAATGAAGCCGGAGAAGAATACGGCGAGTCGAGGCTTTTTCCCTGCGTGAATTCAACTCCGGCGAGCGCTGCAGATGTACTCTCGCGCGTAATGTCGGACGTAAACAATTTTGTCGGCTATGCGCGCCAGCATGACGACATCACTGCTCTGGTTCTCCGCGTGACGGCATAGTCGCCGCCGCGGGCCCAATACTGTCCCCTAGTCCTGCCGTTCCCGTTCGAGGAACTCTGGAGTAGAATTGCGGCGCCTTATCGATTCTAAACGGCAGTACCTGCGAGGTGTACGGATGCGTTTTCTATTTTTGTTTGGAGCATTGCTCCTTGCCACGGTCGCGATCGCGCAAACGCAGAAGGCCATCGACGTAGCCGATTTTGTCAGCGTCGATGCGCCGGTTGTGGTGCTGAATCACGTGCGCGTGATCGATGGAACCGGCGCGGCGGCAAAAGAAGACCAAGCCGTGATGATCGCGAACGGAAAGATACAGGCGATTGGGCCGGCTGCATCTCTGCAGATCGACAAGCCAAGTGGCGCTGCATCGCCAACTCCGCTAATCCTGGACCGCACCGGCTACACCGTCATTCCCGGCATCGTTGGAATGCACGACCATCTCTACTACACGGACTCGGCCGCGATGCAACGTGTGGGCGGAAGGCTTGGTGAGCCGGGATTGTTTGTGATGGAGATTCCTTACACCGCGCCGCGACTCTATCTAGCGGCCGGCGTCACCACAATGCGCACCACTGGAAGCCTGGAGCCGTACACCGATCTGAAGGCGAAAAGCCGCATCGACGCAAATCTGATGCCGGGACCAAACATCGATGCGACCGCTCCATACCTGGAAGGTGCGCCGACGATTTTCGCGCAGATGCATGAACTGACCGGCCCGGACGATGCGAAGCGTATGGTGGACTACTGGGCGGCGGAAGGCATGACCTCGTTCAAAGCCTACATGAACATTACGCGCGAGGAGTTGCGAGTGGCGATCGAGGCGGCTCACGCGCACAAAATGAAACTGACGGGACATCTTTGTTCGGTAACTTGGCCGGAAGCGGTCGCACTGGGAATCGATGATTTCGAGCATGGTCCGATTTTCGCGGACACTGAATTCGTGGCGGATAAGAAGGCGGACGTTTGCCCCCAAGGTGGAAGCATGGCTTGGGCCAAACAAGACGTGAATGGAGCGCAGGTGCAGGAGCTCATCCGCAATCTCGTGTCACACCACGTGGCCGTGACATCCACGCTGCCGGTATTTGAGGCCGGCGTGCCGGGTCGGCCGAAATTGCAACGGCGCATGCTGGATGCGATGTCCGCGGAATCGGCGCAAAGCTATCTCACGCTGCGCGCAGGCGTGTCCTTGGATTCGCCGATGACTTCGCTGATGCGCAAAGAGATGGATTTTGAGGTGGCCTTCGCGAAAGCAGGAGGCTTATTGCTCGGCGGTCCTGATCCGACTGGAAACGGTGGCGTGCTGCCCGGATTCGGCGACCAGCGGGAAATCGAGTTGCTCGTGGAAGCAGGCTTCACTCCGGTGGAAGCCATTCAAGTCGGCACACAGAATGGCGCGATCTATCTCGGCCAGCAAGATCGCATCGGAACCCTCGCCGCGGGCAAACAGGCGGACCTTGTTTTGATCAAAGGCGATCCCTCAACCAAAATTGAAGACATCGAAAACGTCGAGACAGTCTTCAAGTCCGGCATCGGCTACGATTCCAAAAAGCTGATCGACAGTGTCCGAGGCCAGGTCGGGATTCGCTAGAGGAAACTGGAACACGGCTGGGAACTAGGTTGACTACCACGGGCGCGCCATTTCGCTCATAATCGCAATATGAGCCCGCGGGCTTTCGCTGAACAGATTTGCCGCCAATTGCGCGAGGCCGCTTATCAAGCCTTTTTCGTGGGCGGATGTGTGCGTGACATTCTGCTTGGACGCGAGCCGGCTGATTACGACGTTTGCACCGACGCCACGCCCGAGCAAGTGCTGCGAATCTTTCCCCGCAGCTTATCGGTCGGCGCGAAATTTGGCGTTGTGATTGTTGTCGAAGATTCGCAGGTTGATGACTCCTCAAGCGACGCTGCCGCGCCGATTCAGGTTGAAGTGGCTACATTCCGCTCCGACGTCGGTTACTCCGACGGCCGACATCCGGATAGCGTTGTGCTCGCAAAATCACCGCAAGAAGATGTGAAGCGGCGAGACTTTACGATCAACGCGCTGCTGATGAATCCGGAGACGAACGAGATTCTCGATTTCGTTGGCGGGCGCGAAGACCTTCGCGCAGGAATTATCCGCGCCATCGGCGACGCAGAGCAGCGATTTCGCGAGGACAAACTTCGCATGGTCCGCGCTGTGCGGTTTGCCGCGCGTCTTCACTACGAAATCGAACCGAAGACCTTCCACGCGATCCAGAAGCTCGCCCCTGAAATCACTCAGGTTTCACCCGAGCGGCTTCGTGACGAGTTGACTAAGCTGCTTACCGAAGGCTCGGCGCGGCGTGCGTTCGAGTTACTCGATGAAACGAAACTTCTGCCGCAACTTCTTCCCGAGATCGCGCGCATGAAGGGCGTGGAGCAGCCGCCGCAATTTCATCCCGAAGGTGACGTTTGGATTCACACTCTTCTGATGCTTGAGAAACTCCCGGCGGGATGCTCGCCGACGCTCGCATGGGGCGTGCTTCTACACGACGTTGGCAAGCCAGCCACCTTCACGCCCCCTTCCGGACCGGATGGAAGAATTCGTTTCGATCGGCACGCCGAGGTCGGTACCCGCATGGCTGAAGAAATTTGCCGACGTCTTCGTTTCTCAAATGACGATACCGAGCAGATCGCTTCGCTCGTAGCCAGCCACATGAAATTCAAAGATGTACTGCAGATGAAGTCGGCTACATTAAAGCGATTTGCCCGCCTGAATCGTTTTGACGAGCATCTCGAGCTGCATCGCCTGGATTGCCTGTCCAGTCATCGCATGCTGGAAAATTACGACTTCGTCCGTCGATTCACCCAGGAAACGCCTGCCGAAGAAATACGCCCGCCGCGGTTGGTGACTGGCGACGACCTTTTGGCCATCGGCCTCAGGCCCGGGCCGGTGTTTAAGGAAATTCTGAATGCGGTTGAGGAAGCGCAGCTAAATGACTCAATTCGGACGCGGGAGGAAGCGTTGATTTTGGCGAAGTCGCTCATCCCGGAGGGGAGTTGAGGGCGTCATGAAATTATTTGTCGTCTTACTTGTCTTCCTGACGATAACAGCCGGCGGTCTCCGTGCGCAGCACCCGGTTCAAAGGCACGCAGCCGCTGCGGATCAGCTTGGCATGTCTTGCCCGCAGATTCTGCAGATGAGTTCAACTGACTGGGTTACTCATTTCGATGAAAGAATGAGTCAAGCGAAAAGCGCAAATCCAGGCGCGACCGATCCCGCGGGTGAAGCAAGCAAGCCGAACGCTGAGACTTCGGACCCTCAAGCGGAGCTGCGTGCAATTGCGGCGTACGGAAGATGTTACGATGCGCGCACCGACCGCCTCGCCGCATCGCTCGGAAAAAGTGGTAAAGGGCCATTGATGGGTGTGCGCGCGAACTTCCGCGATTTCGAAGCGGCTGTGAAGAATTTCAGCTCTGTGGCACTTTCCGTCGCGCAACCTCCAGATAATTCGGTGAAAACCGCGTATGCTGCGTTGTACGAAAAACAATTCCGCTACGCGTTGTATCAGAGCTACCAGCAAAAGTTTGTCAAGGAACCTCCTCCGATAGCTAAAGACGCGAAGCCTGCAGCAGTAGGCTCTGAAACGACTGCCGCTTCGACGACGGGTCAGCCGGCTGCTTCAGCGACGCGCATCACCGATCCGATGACACTCGCAAAAAATCGTTTCGGCGATTTTTTAGAAGCTCTACCGGAAGACAAGAGGCGCGAGGTCCACATCGCATTCGGGGCAATCTTCGAAAAAGGACCGATGGCCGACCAGTGGAAGCTAGAAGTTTATCGCTACGCCATCTCCATCCTTGAATCACCAAAGGACAAACCTTTTTCCCCGCCGCCATTTTGACCCTCGCGCCCGGTGTCTGTTAGTCTCGTTCGTTCTCATTCTGGAGAATAAATGAAACTTCGGACTTTTCTTTTGCTGGGTGCTCTCGCGTGTTTAGTCTTAGCGGGCAACCTGCATGCACAGAGTAACGACGCCACGAATAAACTTGCGCGCGATATCTACCAGCAGCTTATCGAAATCAACACCACAGATTCCGTAGGCAGCACAACGGTAGCCGCGGAAGCAATGGCGCAGCGGCTGCGCGACGCCGGCTATCCCGCGGGCGGCGTGCAGGTGCTCGGACCGAACGCCCGCAAGGGTAATTTGGTCGCTCGCCTGCCTGGTACCGGCGCACAGAAACCGATGCTGCTGATTTGCCACCTGGATGTGGTGGAGGCGCGGCGCGAAGATTGGTCTATGGATCCGTTTCAATTTAACGAGAAGGACGGCTACTTCTACGGCCGCGGATCGGGAGATATTAAAGACGGCGACGCAATCCTGATGACGGCGATGATTCGCCTAAAGCAGGAAGGATTCAAACCCGATCGCGACATTATTCTGGCGCTCACCGCAGACGAGGAGGGCGGCACGTCAAACGGCGTAGAGTGGCTGATCAAGAATCATCGTGACTTAATCGACGCCGAATTCATTCTGAATCCCGACGCGGGCGATTTCGAGTTGGACAAAGGAAAGAAGCTTCTTGTCGGCGTCCAGGCGGCGGAAAAACTTTATCAGGATTTTGACCTAAAAGTGACAAACCCAGGCGGCCACAGCTCGCTGCCTGCCAAAGAAAATGCAATCTACGAGCTTGCCGAAGGTTTGACGCGCCTCGAGCACTACCAATTTCCCTTTGAACTCAGCGAAGTGACCCGAGAATATTTCAAGCGGGAAGCCGACATCGTGGGTGGCTCATCAGGTGCCGATATGAAAGCGATCCTCAAGACGCCTCCTGATGCGGCCGCGATCGCGCGGCTCTCAGCGTCTCCTTTTTACAACGCGCGAATGCGCACCACATGCGTGGCAACCAGGCTCGAAGGCGGCCATGCAAATAACGCGTTGCCCGGGATGGCGCGCGCAAACGTCAATTGCCGCATCCTGCCGGGGCACACGCCTGACGAAGTACAGGCGACGTTAGAGAAAGTGCTGGCGGACCCGAAGATTTCCGTGTCACAAATCGCGGCGGCCGGATCGGGATTGAGGTCCAATCCGCTTTCAACGCTTCAACCCAACGTGATGGGTGCGATTGAGAAAGTCGCTGGGGAGATGTGGCCTGGTGTTCCGGTTGTTCCCGTGCTGGATGCCGGGGCCAGCGACGGAGCTATCTCGCGCGCGGCTGGATTTCCCACCTATGGCGTTCCCGGCGTGTTCATGGATGTCGATGACGACCGCTCGCACGGCCGCGATGAGCGAATTCGCGTGGGTTCATTTTACGAAGGCGTGGACTTCTACTATCGCCTGATCAAAATGCTCTCCACAACGCAATAGCTTTTGCGGCGGGAAAACTCGCGATGAGTCTGATGAGACGTTCGCTCCTGAGGGCTTCGCAGAGCCAATGGCTGCGCGAGCATGCGCCGCGCTACGGTTTCATGAAACGCACCGTGGCGCGATTCATGCCGGGTGAAAATGTGGACGACGCGCTGTCTGCCGCAGCGACGCTAGCCTCCAGCGGAATTGGCACGGTATTGACTCATCTCGGTGAAAACATCACCGATCGCGCGGAAGCGGAAGAAGTCACGAAACATTATTTGAATGTTTCGGATCGAATTCGTGCTGCGAACCTGCCCGCCGAAGTATCCGTAAAACTCACCCAGCTCGGCCTGGACCTCGATCGCGAATTTTGCTATTCCAATCTCGCCGCATTGATCGAACATACCCCCGGCGGAAAAACTCTTTGGATTGACATCGAGCAAAGCCCCTACGTGGACGCCACACTTGAGCTTTACCGGCGGGCGCGCAAGGCCTATCCAAATGTGGGTGTGTGCGTCCAGGCATATCTTTATCGCACTGAAAAGGATTTGGATTCGCTGAGCTCGATCGGCGGGGCTGTGCGGTTGGTGAAGGGCGCCTACAACGAACCTGCCGAAATAGCTTTTCCACAAAAGAAGGACGTGGACGAGAATTACTTTCATCTCGCGCAGCGATTGCTGAGCCCTGAATCACGCAAGATGCGGGTCCGAGCGGCGATGGCCACGCACGACCGCGCGTTGATCAAAAAGATTATCGAATGGAGCGCTTCGCAGGGGATTACAAAGGCTCAACTCGAATTCCAAATGTTGTACGGCATACAACGCGCGGAGCAATTGCGACTTGTACGCGACGGTTACCGCTGCAATGTGCTGATTTCCTACGGATCTTTCTGGTTTCCCTGGTTCATGCGTCGGCTGGCTGAGCGGCCTGCCAACGTGCTCTTCCTCGCCCGCAATTTCTTCTCCGGCTAGTCATTGTCCTTGTCCTTCGCGTGGAAATAGGTTTTGCCGCAGCGCTAGAGCAACCAGGGTTTCATTTGGTCACTTCTTTCGCGTGTAAGTTGTTTCCTGGAACGCGGATTCCTTTCCGTCCGCGCCAGCGCTCATTAGCGTGACGACAAATTGATTGTCGTCCACCTGCCGAATTACAGCGTGAAGGGGAACCTTTTCGCCACGGAGATTTTGCGTCGCACCAGTTAGATCGATGGTCTTGCCGCCGTCACTGCTGGTGCCGGTGAAAAAAATCATGGCAGTGGATCCCGTGTACATCGAGACAACCTCAAATTGCCTGGTTATATTGTTGAAGCCGTAGATGCGCGTCCCCGAAACGGGGCGCCCAAAAACAGTGTCATTATTTTCTTCGACCACGAAACGTCCGCCCAGAGCCACAGAGATTTTTGAGGTCCCGCTAGAAGCATTTGCATCGGCATTCGGTTGCCCAACAAATTTTATCGTTCGGGTGTACTCACCGGCGCGCTTGGCAAGGAATTCCTGTTCCGGTCCGGGAATCGAGTTATCGTCCATCCTATACCTGTTAGACGAGACTTCCGGTTTTTTGGGCGATGAGTCCTGGGCAAAAACTGCCGTAGGGGCAAGAAGTAGTAGCGCAGCGAATAAAGCGATACGGCCGCACGATTGCGCACGATTCATTGATATCCCCTTCGCGATTTCTTACTGGATCCCGAAAACGGCATTACCAAACAGACGTCAGGATATCTCTATAGGATGGCAACCGCAATTAGGTTCGGAGGCTGGCTCAGCGCTTAACGGGTGCGTTCGTCTTTTTCAACTTTGCCATCGCGCAGACGAATTACGCGATGTGCGTGGGCGGCGATGTCCGGTTCGTGTGTTACGAGGATGATGGTATTGCCTTGTCCATGCAGACGTGCAAAAAGCGCCATGATTTCCTCGCCGGTTTGTGAGTCCAGGTTCCCTGTGGGCTCATCCGCCAAAAGAATCGAGGGCGTGTTTACGAGGGCGCGCGCGATGGCCACACGTTGCCGCTGCCCGCCTGAGAGTTCGTTGGGCTTGTGCATCATGCGATCGGCAAGGTCTACTTGGCTCAAGGCCTGCTGGGCGCGGCCAAGGCGTTCTTCGGAGGGCGTGCCATTGTAAATCATAGGCAGCTCGACGTTGTGAAGCGCCGTCGCCCGTGCCAACAGATTAAATGTCTGGAACACGAATCCGATCTCTTTATTGCGTATGTAGGCGAGCTCGTCGTCGTCGAGCTGGCTGACCAGCCGGCCAGCCAGCCAGTAACTGCCCTTCGTCGGTGTGTCGAGGCAGCCAATCAGATTCATGAGCGTGGATTTACCCGAACCCGACGGACCCATGATGGCGACATATTCGCCCTTGTGGATCTCGATGCTTACTCCGCGCAGAGCATGCAATTGCTCTGCGCCCATTTCATACGTCTTCCAAAGATTTTCAGTTTGAATGACAATGCCGGTATCAACCAGATCCTTGCGGTAACTCTGGGGAGCGATAATTTCTTCGACAGCCATCCTCAATGTGCTCCTGGATTCAATTCAACTAGGTGGAGGACTCTTCGCGTTTGGGCGCCGAGTTGTCCACCTTCACCGGAGCGCCGGGCCGTAGCGTGCGGAGTGCCTTGTAGCTGCCAATGACGATTTCGTCGCCATCTTTTAGGCCGCTGGTAACTTCAATATCAGTCACGCCCGCGATACCGGTCTGCACTGGAATGAACTCCGCCTTCTTTTCGCGGATAACAAAAACTCCCTGAATGTCGTTCTTCTTGGCATTGCTATTTGCGCCTAATGCCGGCTTAGAGGCTGCGAGCGTGACGCCGCTGCCCTTCTTATCTTGCTTCGCTGCATCGATTTCGCTTTGCGTGCGCACGGCCAGCGCCTGAATCGGGATCGTTAGGGCGTCCTTTTTCTCTGCAGTTTGGATTTTGGCAGTCGCTGAAAGGCCCGGACGGAGTGCCTCGGGTGGGTTGTCCACGGTGACGACAACTTTGAAGTCTCGTGCTTCCTGAGTGTTCGCCGTTGTTTGCGTAGTAGCTGCTTGTCCGGACGAACGAAGTATGGCTAGCTCACCGACCTGGCTTACGTGGCCCTTAAACGTCTTACCCGGGAGCGCATCTATCGTCACTTCGGCAGGCTGGCCTTGACGTACGTTGGTAATGTCCGTTTCGTCGACTTTCACCTCCGCCGTGACGATGCTCATGTCGGAGATGGTCATCAGGTTACTGCCTTCAGCGTTCTGAATCCCGGGTACGACGTTTTCACCCACGCGCACGGCAATGTAACTGACGATCCCATCGATCGGCGCTGTGTAAGTCGTTTTGCGCAGAATATCTTTTGTGTGCTTCAGAACTGCCTCGTTCTGGTTCATGTTATCGCGCGATTGATCTCGTGCCGCGCGCGCTTGTTCGACTTGCGCTTTGGAGGCGTTTAGCGCAGCCACGGCGCTGTCGTAAGTAGCCTTATTCGCGTCAAACTCCTGTTTGGCTATGAGCTGATCTTTGTAGAGCTCTTGCGTGCGCTGCCAGTCAAATTTGGCCTTTTCGAGGTCCGCCTGGCGCTGGGCGAGCGTCGCGACTGCAGAGTCGTAACTTGCCGCAGCCACCCGCATTCCCGCCTCGGTTGAGCTAATGCTGGCTTCCTGCGCCTGCACATCCGCCGCCGGTTGGATGTTTTCCAGATGCAGCAAGATATCGCCCTTCTTAACGTGGTCGCCCTCTTTCACGACAATGTCCGTTATCTTGCCGATGCCTTCTCCTAGGACGTTCGTGTAGGTCTTTGGTCTGACTTCACCCGATGCGGTCACGACCGAGGCCACGTCCTGCTTCAAGACTTTACCGGTCTGCACCTCGACGACACCCTTGTTCGCCTGATAGACGCTGTACCACGCGATGCTACCAAAGACCGCCACAGCACCCACCCCGATTGACACCTTTTGCCAGGTTTTCATTGCATCAACCTTTTATGTCCCCGCACTAAAGGACGGAGTCATCCGCCACACCATTCCATACGTCCGAAGGGGCCGGAATGTTTCCGGATTAGACGAAGATAATGAGATAAAGACAGTTAGCTCTATTGATTTTCGGACAGTTCCAATCCATCTTTCTGGTTCCAAACCCTCCGCTGTCCGTTCCCTTGCCGTGATTTCACTAGCATGACTGCAGGTGCTACGAATGGATGCACATCACTGTGGCCGCCATTTTAGATGTTTTTCGCGTAGAAAGAAACAGTATCGCGGTGTGAACGGTAACTTTGACGTTCAGGGCCACCAGCCAAGGTGAGGACCCTTCGGACATGGCGGTTCTATTTCCAGTCGCTACGGCTCCCGAACTCGTCAGCATGGAAACCTTGTAAAACCCCAGGCAACCCCGTTTCGTCCGATGTGCTCATACTTCGTACAGGGGGTGAACTGCATTGACCTGTACCTTCGGACAGGTTAGAATTTCCAACTAATCAAAGGGGAAAAGGTTCTTTATGGTTCGTTACGTCAGGTTGTATTTATTGGCAGTTTTAGCCGCCGGTCTGGGGGTCGCGCCACTGGCCTTTGGGCAGGGCGAATCTGAAGAGCCGCAAAAGACGCAACCTGATCAAAATTCCGCGAAAAGGTCCGCGAAGCAAAAAGCCAAGAGCGATAAAGAACTTAGGAAAGAACTAGACTCCCAATACAGGAAGTGGCTTGACGAGGACGTCGTCTACATCATATCCCCGGAAGAGCGTAGTGCTTTTCTTCATCTTGCCACTAACGAAGAACGTGAGCAATTCATCGAGCAATTCTGGCAACGTCGTAATCCAGACCCTGATTCGGCCGACAACACATTCAAAGAAGAACACTACCGTCGGATAGCGTATACCAACGAACACTACTCCTCTGGCATACCTGGCTGGAAAACCGATCGCGGACGCATTTACATCATGTGGGGTGCGCCTGATGAAGTGCAGTCCCATCCGGCCGGCGGCAGTTACAGCCGTCCGGCTGAGGAAGGCGGGGGAGAGACCTCCACTTATCCGTTCGAGGACTGGCGCTATCGCTATCTCGAAGGCATAGGTGAAAATGTTGAGTTGGAGTTCGTGGACCCGACGATGAGCGGCGAATATCATCTCACCATCGATCCCAGCGAGAAGGACGCGCTTCTAATGGTTCCAGGCGCGGGCCTCACAATGCTGGAGGGGATGGGGCTGCAGAACAAAACCAGTCGGTTCAACAACACAGACGGCACTCACGATGCCGCGCCTCTCGGAATGGCCCCTGAAACCATGAACGAATTTACCCGCTTGGAACTTTACGCCAAGATCCAACAGGCGCCTCCCGTGAAGTTCAAAGATCTGGAAGCCGTGGTTACCTCACGGCTCGTGCGCGACCAGGTAAAGTTTGATTACCGCTTTTATTTCCTGCGCATCACTTCTGAAACGGTTCTCGTGCCTATTACCGTCCAGATACCCACACGACAGCTGAGTTTTCAGGAAAAACAGGGAGTAGACTCCGCCACTGTGAATCTTTTCGGACGTATCAGCACACTCAGCGGAAGAATCGTGCAAACCTTTGAGGACACGGTAAAGCGCGATGTTCCGGCAGCTTTACTGCAACAAGCCCAGTCCGTGCCTTCGATTTATCAGAAGGCAGTACCGCTGAGCCCAGGTCTTTACCGCCTTGATATCGTTCTGAAGGACGTAAATAACGGAAACGTCGGCGTGGTAAATACTCGGCTCGCGGTTCCGCGATTTGAAGACGACCATCTGTCGTCAAGCTCTCTGATTCTTGCCGATCAGATTTTGCCTGTTTCTTCAAAAGATATCGGGCTCGGCCAGTTCGTCTTGGGCGATGTGAAGGTGCGCCCAAAGCTGGATGCTGCGTTCGCTGCGGCGGACGGAATGGGCGTTTTCCTCCAGATCTATAACCTGAAAGTGGATGACAAAACTCACAAATCAGACGCTTCGGTTCAGTATCGCGTCATGAAGGATAAAGTTACCGAGCCGGTGCTAAAATTTGATATTCCGAAGGAAAAACTACCGGAGCACGGCGAAGAGTTGACATTGGAGAACATCATTACACTGGGGTCTTTGGCGCCCGGACCGTACAAGCTCGAAGTAGCGGTAACCGATAATCTCACGAAACAAACTATTACCCCCGCGATGGATTTCACGGTGAAGGTGCCCTCGGCGCCGACGACTGCACAGAGGAGGTGACTTAGTGAGCTTGCGAGTGATTCGCTCGTCCGTTCTCGGGATGCTCCTGTGCCTCCTCCCGTTATCGGCTGTCGGCGCGCCGAATTCCGGCAAAATTTCCGGCGTGGTTTTGGACTCCTCCGGGACGCCCCAGATGGGCGCCACTATCCTTGTTAGCTCGGATCGGCTACTCGCCATTTCCACTGTGGAGTTGCTCACGAATGATCGCGGGCGATTTTCCACCGCACTCCTACCTTCCGGCACGTATTCGATCAAAGTGACCCTGGCTGGATTCCTTCCGGTCATGGAAGAGCATGTCCTGGTGAATGATGAGCGCACCACCCTCCTCGAAATCGTTCTTGGCTCCGTGTTCTCATCGCTCGAAAAATTGCAACGGCAACCCGATCAGCCAGTCGCAGCCGACGAGTGGACTTGGGTGCTTCGAAGCGCGGCCGCCACGCGACCGGTTCTTCGATGGCAAGACGACGGCGAGATATTCTCTGTTCCTCCCGGTCAGTTCGAAACAGCACAAAATCAAGCCGGACGAATGCGCCTGGAACTAACCTCGGGATCGGATCATCCGGGGTCAGTCTCGAATCCTGCCGATTCTCTCGGAACAGCTCTCGTCTATGACCTTTCGCTCGGCGGTCATGAACAGCTCCTGGTGGCGAGCCAATTTAGCTTCGAAAATGGGGCCTATTCCGGCGGAGTGGCTACTCAGTGGCTTCCGTCAGGCGAGCAGGGCGTGGGGCCGGTAACCACAGTGCTGATTCGCGAATCACGTTTGGGACCCGACGGGCCTACATTCCGTGGATTGCGAATGTCGTTTGACAATTCCTTTACCATTGGTGATCGGATCAGCCTCCGATATGGTTCAGACTTCGTGATGGCCGGTCTTGCCGGCACGACAGCGGCCGTGCGGCCGCGCGCCGAAGTGGCTATGCAGCTTACTCCGACTTGGCAGGCGTCTGTTCTAGTCGCCGCCAATGGGTGGCAGAATCCTGCCGGAGATCAAAGCACGCTTCAGTCCGCCCTAAATACACTCGATCAGTTCCCCACGGTTCTCATGCGTGACGGGCATACCGTCCTCGAGAACGGCTTCCACGAAGAATTGGCTGTTGAGCATGCGTTCAATAAGAATTCCACCATCACCGTCGCAGTGTTTAACGACCGGGCGACGCACACAGCGGTATTCGGGCACGGTTCCGTTACGGGGCCGGATTATTTACAGGATTTCGTCTCGAATGTCTTCGCCTATGACGCCGGTGAATCCGAGTCAGTAGGGACTCGCGTCGCTTATCACCAAAAGCTTTCAGACAACGTTTCTGCGACAATTCTCTACGAATATGCAGGAGCGCTCTCCCCGATTGAAGACCCCTCGCAGGCGGCCTTGAGAAACCAGCTAGCTATGCGTTTTCGTCAGAGCGCGGGCGGCCGCGTTACCGCAAGAGTCCCCCGCATCGGAACGAAGCTTACGGCTGGCTACAAATGGATCAACGGTCCGGTAGTATCGGCAATGGATCCTTATGGCGAGTCTCTTTATCACCTCGATCCGTATTTGAGCCTCGGGATTCACCAGCCGCTTCCAAGCTTCATTCCAGGCCACGCGGAGTTCCTTGCTGACTGCGGGAACCTCTTTGCACAAGGATACGTTCCCTTGGCCACACCTGATGGACGCGTGGTTCTGATCCCGACCTACAGATACCTTCGCGGTGGGCTGAGCTTTCAGTTCTAATTGGAAAACAAGAGTACTGGAAACGGGAACATGCCTCCCACAAATAGGATTGCGGTAGTCTCTTCTGATAATCGCCGCCTCAACATCATAAAAACAAATGGCTTATGGTTATTGGAATCTGCAATTTACTGGAAGCCGACGTGCTTGCATCAAATCGCCTCTAGGCTGAGGCTACGGGTGTAGCTGGATGAACGACAGTCTCCGAATGCGGCTCGGCGCGGTCCTACTAGCACTCTTGACCCTATCTGCCGTCGTTTTTGCCGTCCTGAATTTCCAGCAACGTTCCCGATTTGTTCTCCCAGATGACGGTGTCACTTGGATGGATACTCCTCAGGGAGTCGTGGCCTGGCACGTTGTCGTTGACTCGCCAGCCGCTAGGGCTGGCATCAAGCAAAACGACATCGTTGACTCCGTCCGAGGCGTCTCGATCCACAGCGCAACGGACGTTACCCGAGTGTTATTTCGTGTCGGACCATGGGCCGAAGTTCACTATCAGATGCGCCGCGGAGACGCGACCTTTGAGACCAGGCTGGTCACCGCGCCCCAGGATAATTCGTCCTCGATCGAGAATTACCTTCGCATTACCGCCCTCTTGTACCTTTTCATCGGGCTATTCATTTTCGTCCGCCGTTGGAATGCGCCTCGCGCTATTCATTTTTACATTTTCTGCTTAGCCTCCTTCATTCTCTACAGCTTTCATTACACTGGAAAACTGAATTCGTTCGACCAAACGATTTACTGGGCCAATGTCGTCGCGCTGCTCTTGCAGCCGGCGTTGCTCGTTCACTTTGCGCTCGTATTCCCGGAGCGCCGTGGAACTCTATGGCCAAAATTGGTTGCTACCTACGCGTTGCCGGCCACTCTCCTTACCTTGCATGCATTCATCGCCAGCGGAACGTTGAATTTTCTGCCCGCATTCAGCACACGATACTGGCTCGATAAAGTGGAACAGGCGAACCTGGGGATCTATTTTCTCCTGGCTGCCACCATCTTCTTGTTCAGCTACCGTCGCGCGCCCAGCGGAGTTTTGCGGCAACAATTAAAGTGGGTCACCGGCGGGACGTTTGCCGGTTCGCTACCGTTTCTCGTGTTCTACATTGTGCCCTACGTCCTCGGAATTGTGCCTGCCCCGTGGATGAAACTCTCTGTTTTCTCGCTCGCGCTCATCCCGCTATGTTTTGGCTACGCAATTATCCGCTACCGGCTAATGGACGTTGACATCATCTTCAAACGCGGACTTGCTTATACCTTCGCCACCGCTGCTGTCGTCGGTATTTATTTCGCGGGCATTGCTCTGATCGGTGAAACCTTTCATACGCGCTGGCCCACGGGCCCGGCCGGCGGCGTCATCGCCATCGTCGTCGCCGCTTTCCTGTTTGAACCAGTGCGGGGCTGGGTTCAGACGCGGCTCGACCGTTTCTTCTATCGCGACCGGCTCAATTATCGCCGCACTCTCATCGAGTTCGGACGTGCGCTCACAAACGAAGTGCGCCTCGAACCCCTGGTCGGCTCCGTGCTCGACCGGATTTCGCAAACCCTGCTGGTAGATCGGCTCGCTATATTTCTTGAAGACGCTGCGCGTCCGGCCCAATTCGTCCTGTCGCGTTCGATGGGACTGCGGCCTGAGGGTCCGCTGGATCTGTCATTCCTCGAGCCCTCGCGTCCTGCCCTTGAGCGCGGTTGTTTGTTCTTCGAATCCGCGCGATCGGCTAGCCAGGAATCCGACTCGGTGCGCCGCACGCTCGAAGAGCTCGACCTGAATTATTTCATTGCCTGCCGCTTCCGCGATCGCACCGTCGCGATTCTGGGCCTCGGCAAAACGGTAGATGGTGACTACCTCTCCACTGACGATCTCGAATTGCTCTCCACCATCGCGGGATACGTGGCCATCGCTATCGAAAATGCGCGGCTCTATCAATCGCTTGAGCAAAAAGCCATGCAGATAGAACGGCTGAAGGATTTCAGCGAGAACATCGTCGAATCGCTTAATATCGGCGTGCTTACGGTCGATCTGGAAGATTGCATCGAATCCTGGAATCCCCAGCTTGAGGATTTGCTCGCCATCCCCCGCCGTGAAGCGCTTCGGCGTCGCCTGCAGGACGTACTCCCGCAGGATTTGGTGGCCGAAATTTCTTCCCGCGCGACGAGTGACCGCGTTTCCGGGATATACAAATTCCATTTGAACACGCCAGCCGGACGCCGTTTGGTAATCAATGCCTCTATCGCGCCGTTGGTTGGCAAGAATGGCGCCCGTTTGGGCCGGCTCATTCTCCTGGACGACATTACGCAACGCGTGCGCCTGGAAGAACAAATGGTGCAGACCGAGAAACTTACTTCGCTCGGCTTGCTGGCGGCCGGCGTAGCGCACGAAGTCAATACTCCGCTCGCCGTGATTTCGAACTACATCCAGATGCTCGCGAAACAGATCCCAGTCGACGATCCTCGCCAGAAGACAATCGAGCGGATCGTAAAGCAGACCTTCCGCGCCAGCGAAATCGTTAACAATCTGCTTAATTTCTCGCGTACCGGCGCAGCAGAATTCGTAGAAGTGAATCTGAATTCTGTCCTGGAAGAAACCCTCACGCTCGTGCAACATCCCTTCAAAACAGCGCAGGTGAATGTCATCAAGAATTATACGGAACAGTTGCCGCCCGTTCTCGGTTCAATCACGCGTCTCCAGCAGGTGTTTCTCAATCTGTTTATGAACGCGCGGGACGCCATGCCGAGTGGCGGCATGCTGGAAGTGCGCACCGGTGCGCACAACGGTTCGGTTGCGGTCGAAGTCACCGATACCGGATCGGGCATCCCGGCGGAAAATCTACATCGTATTTTCGATCCATTCTTTACAACCAAGGCCACCGGACGGGGCACCGGCTTAGGCCTTTCAGTGAGCTACGGCATCATAAAAGAGCACGCCGGTAAAGTTGACGTGCGCTCGACGCCGGGTAAGGGAACATCGTTCCGCCTGGAATTTCCCGTAGCCAGGAAAACCGTTCATGCCTAGAGGGTCTATTCTTGTTGTTGATGATGAAGTGGAAATTCGCGAAGGACTCGAAGCTCTTCTCACTTCGGAAAGTTTCCAAGTAACGCTGGCGGAAAACGGAGAGGCTGGGCTCCGCCAACTCGAGGACCATCCGTTCGACCTCATGCTGCTTGATGTCAGTCTGCCCGATCGCAACGGTTTGGAGTTGTTGCGCGAAATCAGGCGGCGCGATCCCCAACTCGCCATCATTTTGATCACCGCTTATGGCTCGATCGATATGGCCCGCGCAGCCTTCAAAGGCGGCGCGCAGGATTTCATCACCAAGCCATGGTCCAATGATGAGCTCATCGCCCAGGTATCGCTGGCTATCGAAGGCCGCAGGCTTCGCGATGAAAACGTCCAGCTCAAGCGTGCGCTGAAGCAGCGTTACAATTTTCCCAACATCGTCGGCAAGAGCGAAAAGATGCAGACGGTCCTCGACCTTGTTACGCAGGTCGCGCCCTCGCGCTCAACCGTCTTAATCTCGGGTGAGAGCGGCACTGGTAAAGAAGTATTCGCCAAGGCCATCCATTCCGCCTCCACGCGCGCGGACAAGCCGTTCATCCCCATCAACACCGGTTCGATTCCAGGCGACCTTCTCGAATCGCAGCTCTTCGGCCACGTGAAGGGCGCGTTTACCAGCGCCATCGCCTCCAAGAAGGGTTTGTTCGAAGTCGCCGACCAAGGCACTATTTTCTTTGACGAAATCTCTACTATCAGTCCGGAAACACAGGCCAAGCTCCTGCGCGTGATTCAAGAGCGGGAATTCATGCGTCTCGGCGGCACCGAGACGATTAAAGTCGACGTCCGGATTCTTGCGGCATCCAACGAAGATCTAACCAAGCTCGTTCGGGAAGGCCGTTTCCGCGAGGACTTGTTTCACCGGCTGAACGTTATTTCTTTGCATCTGCCGCCGCTTCGAGAGCGTAAAGAAGATATTCCTTTGCTGATCGATCGCTTCCTTAAGCAATTCTGCCAGGAAAATGAAAAGCCGCCTCGCGGCTTCACCCACGCCGCGATGAAGCTTCTTATGGACTACGATTGGCCCGGCAACGTTCGCGAACTCGAAAATGTCGTCGAGCGAGCCATCGTCCTCTCAACGCAGGAAGCCATGGACGCCGATATCCTGCCGGAAAGTGTGCGCACCCGCGAGATCGTCAAGGGAGTCCGTTTGCAACTGGCCGAATTCTTGCCGCCCATGCCCGGCGAACTGGGCCTGCACACTACTTCGCCCTCACTCTTCGAAATTCTTGAGGAAGTCGAACGCCGGATAATTGTCGACATGCTCGAGCGTACGAATTGGAACCAGACCGAAGCTGCCGAGCGTTTTCAGGTTCCGCTCTCTACACTCAATCAGAAAATCAAGCGCCTAGGCATCGAGACCCGCCGGCGTACAACTTCAGTTCGCGGCGCCGCCGCGGGCTTCGGCGAGGACCCTGCCGAATTCCTCGCAGGAAAGTAACAGTTAGGCTGAGGAATTCTTCAGATGTGCAATTGCCAGCGGCTCGATTCAGGAAACCAGGGCGCGGCCTGCAATATTTCCCAGAATGCGATATGGCGCAGACTCTAGCGCCACGAGTGCCTTCGGTGGAATCAAGAATGTCTGCTCGATCGCATACTGCCCCGACATTACCGCGTGCGCGACGCAATCTGTGAACACAATCCAGGTAGCCTGCGGGGGGAATTCCAGCTGCGTCTTCGGGCAATCTCGTTGAAACGCCGTGTTTTCCTTCAGAAAATCATGGAAGCGAATCATGAACATATCGTAGGGCGTTCGTCCGATTATGCCGATTCCTAATTTTGTGCCCAAATCCCGAACGGTACGGCTCAAAAATGAACTATCTTCGGCGATATCCTGCAGCCCCGCGCCGCCGGCATAGCGCCGGGCAAGCACCTCAAATCCTTCGGTGGTCTGCCAGATGCGCGGCTTGGAGGGATTCAGATTGGTGAACACGCGCAAAATTCGCGCACCGTACGTTGGACGGCTGGGAAATGCGTCAACATGCAGAAGATCGTTGCGCTTGTGTAGAGGTAAATCGCGCCCTTCCTCTTCGAGCGGCCGAAAACTCGCGAAATCGAGATTCCACTTGCCCGCATATGGGGCCAGAAACTTGCTAAGAAACTCCGTCACCTGGGCGCTGTAATTCCGCATAATCGAGTGAAGACGGCTCGTCGTCTCACGGTCGCCTGAGGCTCCTCGCAACAAGTCTTCGCTCGGTCGGTACGATACGTTCTTATGCATCCGCATCTCGGACCATTGCTGCTCGAGAAGAAATTGTTGATCCGTAGTTGGCAGGTTGAAGGGCGGCTCGCGGAAGAAAAGTATTTGGCCCCGCTCGAGTAGTTCGCAGTACGCGCGGGCGCGGGCCTCGTGCTGTTCAGCACCGATCCAGCCCTTGCCGCGCTTATAGTCCTCCACCAGAATCCATGGCGGGTTTCGACTTGCGCTCTTCTTCATTTAACTCTTCGCAGTTTCCGGAGGTTTGTACCCGCGAGGCAGCAGCGTTGTGCTCAGGTCCAAACCGGACAGGTTTACGCCCTCGAGATCCGTCTCGCGGAGCACGGTGGTCTTCAGATCCGCTCCGGTAAAATCCGCCCCCCGAATTTCGGCCAAGCGGAAATTCGACGCTACAAAATTCGCGCCGCGAAGTATGGCGCGCCGCATATCCGTACGGAAGAGCTCCGCTCCCCCTACCTTAGCCTCTGTCAAGTCGGCATCGCTCAGATCGGCTTCAGTCAGATCAGCTTTGCGCATGTCCGCGCGGCGCAATTTTGCTTTACTCAGATTCGCAGACGACAGCCTGGCCTCGTGCAAATTTGCGCCCTCCAGGTTCGCCCCATGGAAATCCACTAGATCCAGATTCTCGCGTTCCAAATTCACGCGCGAGAGGTTGGCGCCAGACAGATCCGCGCGAGTACCGGTTTCGTCACCGCGCACAAAACGGCGATGTGACTCGAGGATCTCCGAGACCAGCCTGCCATTGTGTTTTATGCTTTTCGGGGATCGCATTTTCGTCGTAAACCTGAAAACCTGTCCGCCGTTTGCTGTTTTGCAAGTATAGCATGGCGGTCACCGCGTGGGATTGACCGTCACTTGCGAATTTGTGGTACCGTCCGAGTGTGAGCAATCTCATGCACTCATCGCTCGGCCGCTCGCGTCGCCACCGGATCATGGTCTTTGCCACGGCAATCCTTAGCGCACTGTTTTCAGTTCTTATTTTTCCTTTTTCGCAGGGCCTCGTTGCTCAGCAGAGACAGGACACACCGGGCGATGAAATCATCGCAAATCTTGCAGCGGGACGGGTCATTATCGCGGTCGTAAAAGATGGCATTCTAATCGCTACGATCGAAAATCCGATCGAACCCCAGACCCGCTTACCGACACCAGTGGAACTAAGCTCGAGACGCGCGGGGATTATTCTCGGTGCCGTCGAGTGGACCTCACCCTCTTCGCAGGTGGAGTTCGCCCGCCTCGACCTAGATTTGCCCCACCTTCACGGACGGGCCACCGCGCACACCCCCCATCTCCAGCAGGCACAGCCCAACTCCGAGGCTTCTGACATTGATTCTATAGGTCACGGCGTGTCCGAACGTCTGAATGAAATCGCCAAGAACCTCCACGGCAAAATAACCCTGCCGCCGAACGAGCCGATCGCGGAGCTGATTCTGGCGGACTATATGGAAAATTATGGCCCGGAGGTTTGGCAACTGACTTTCGCTCTTAAGCAATCCATGCAGCGCGAAGATTATTTCGACACGCACGTTCCGCTGCCGCAGTACGTTCAATTGTGGCCTCCGGAAAAAGGCCAGCCGCACACTCTCGTCGAGTTTCATTACCCGCCGGAAAATGCCGAGCCTTCGCTAATCGAGCTGCTTCGAAATAAAGATGCCGGCATCGAAAAGCTCTGCTCTTCCGACGCGAAAATGCGGGAAGTGCGAGACCATTTCTTGCAAGGTGAAAGCAACAAGATCCTTGCCGTGGATGCGGTTCAATTTTTGCGCGCGGCGCTCAGTGTCATGGCCTCGCCGAACTCTCGCGAGACTTTCGCCACCATCGGCGTCGAATCAGGCTTCCAGTGGATTCTCAAGCCTCCGCCGGAAACGAGGAAACCCATTCAGCAAAAGGATCGTCCCGATGATGCTCCCTCTCTGTTGCACCCCAGTTTCTGAGCTAACAAGTCGGCGGCGAAAAATCGATCATTTGTACGGCCTTGCGGGCTAAGTAGAACAAAGCATCCCAGTTCGCACGGAGAATCTGTTGACTCGCCTCTTATAAGCTATTTCTTCTCGGCAAGCTGCTGTTTTAGACGCGCGTTCTTCTCGACCACCGAACGCTCCAGATCCTGCTTGTGCCTGACCAGTTTGCGCGCAATTTCGGGGTCCGAAAGCGCCAAAATTTCCGCTGCGAAGATTGCGGAGTTTACCGCGCCGGCCTTGTCGATTGCCATGGTCGCCACCGGGATCCCCCCGGGCATCTGCACGGTCGATAGCAGCGCGTCGAGTCCGTTCAACGAGCTTGTTCCCATCGGGACACCGATTACCGGCAGCGTTGTGTTTGCCGCGATCACTCCCGCAAGATGCGCCGCTGCGCCCGCCGCCGCGATTAAAACTTTCAGGCCGCGTTTCGAGGCTGTCGTCGCATATTCATGCGCGCGAGCAGGAGTGCGGTGCGCCGACACCACTTCCAATTCGTACTCAATCCCAAACTTCTGCAGAGTTTTCGCCGCTTCGCTCATCACTGGAAAATCCGTATCCGAACCCATCAGAATTCCGACGAGCGGTCCAGCTTCCTGTTTGTGTTCCTTGGCCACCGGCTATTCTCCTGTTTCAAACGTTAGACTTCATTCATGGGAAATCGATCACCGAGTGCATGAAAAAGTTGAAGCCACTTACCCGTTCAGTGCGGCAGTCTTAAGCGGAACCTTCGGACTTCCAATATCCTTTCGATAATGCGCGCCGTCGATTCTGACCTTACTCGCCGCTTCATATGCAATTTTGCAAGCCTCGGGCAAGTCTTTGCCCCTGGCTGCCACGCCGAGAACTCGTCCACCGGTGGTGAAAAACTTTTCGCCTTGTCGGCGAGTACCCGAATGAAAAATCGTCGCACCTGCGACACCCGCAGCCGCTTCTAGCCCGGTTATCTCTTTTCCGGTCTTCGGATCCTCGGGATAGCCCTCTGATGCCACAACCACGCAAACGCTTGCTCCATTCGAAGATTTTGCTTGAACCGTCGCAAGGTTCCCGCCAGCCGCACGGGCGCAAGCATCGGCGAAATCAAAATCAGCCCGCAGCAAAATCGCTTGCGTCTCCGGATCGCCGAGTCGGCAATTGTATTCGAGGACCTTCGGACCGTCCGCGGTAAGCATCAATCCAAAGTAAAGAAACCCGCGATAGTTCATTCCCTCCTTTTCTAAACCTGCTAGGGTCGGCTCAACAATCGTCTCAAGTATCTTCGCCTCGAGCTCTTGCGGCAAAATGTCAGCGTCTGAAAACGCTCCCATGCCGCCGGTGTTCGGGCCTAGATCATTATCAAAAGCTCGCTTGTGATCGCGAGTCGGCGCCAAAGAAACAAAATTCTTCCCATCCATGAGAACGATGTATGAGAGCTCCCGTCCCGCAAGCCCCTCTTCGAGCAAAACATGCTTGCCCGCATCGCCGAACTCGTTCTTTTCCATGAGACGGTCGATAAATGCAGCAGCATCGTCGGGCGACGTGGTCACCAGCACGCCCTTCCCGCCGCACAGTCCGTCAGCTTTCACTACCAGTGGCCAATCAACCGAGCATAGAGCGGTGTAAGCATCAATCGGCGAATCGTAAATGCCATATGTGCTAGCTGTCGGAATTCGAAAGCGCTCCATGAATTTCTTGGCGAAAACTTTGCTTGCTTCGAGCTGCGCGGCCTCTCGCGACGGCCCGAGCAGCGCGAGACCGCGCTTTGCAAACACATCCGCGATCCCCAACGCGAGCGGCAGCTCCGGCCCCACAATCGTCAGATCCGCTCCCAGGTTGCTAGCCAGCTCAGCCGCAGCCTTCACGTCTTTCAGGTCCAGTGCAACGCATTCCGCGTCCTCCGAAATTCCGCCGTTCCCTGGAGCACACCAGATCTTCTCAACTGCAGCACTTTGCCGCAGCTTCCACACTATCGCGTGCTCGCGCCCGCCACTGCCAATCACAAGTATTTTCATACTGACTCGATGAACAGACTAAGAACGATACGGGCGCGGTCCGCCGCTGTCAACAGGAGTTCGCCTTGCTCAAAGGCCGCAAAAATGATTTCATCTACCAACATGCACTGGGACTTCGCGTTCATCTTAATTTTTCTAGGTGTTGCGGTTCCGATTCTGGGACGCAGGCGAATTCGCCAATTATTGAATTCCCCCGAAACATCAAAGATGGACCGCCTCTCCATTTACGCGTCCACTATGGCTTTTCAGTGGCTTGCCGCCGTGATGATCCTTTGGCGCACTCGCGCGCACGGGATCAGTGTTGCGCAGCTCGGAATAGCAATGCCACGGCCGGGGCTCGTGATCACTGTCGCGATAGCTCTAGCCGCACTCATCTCCCTCAATCAAATTTTCAGTCTGCGCCGCCTCGCCAAGACACCGTCCGAAATTCGAGGTGTCTTGCCGCAACTTGCATTAAAGCTCTTCCCTCAAGACGACGTAGAGCGCCTAATATTCTTCGCCCTGGTTATCACCGTCGCAATGTGTGAGGAGTTTATTTATCGAGGTTTCGTCCAGCGCGTATTTCAGGATTGGTCCGGCGGGTATGTGATCGCTGGCGTGGCTGGCTCGGCCATTTTCTTCGCGCTCGCGCACCTATACCAAGGGAGAATGGGACTGCTTACTACATTCATAGTTGGTGTCCTGTTTTCTGGCGTCCGCACGTGGACTGGGAGCCTTTTTCCAACGTTTGTAGCGCACTTCATAGCAGATATCTCCGTCGGAATGCTGGCACCGGCTTTGTTGCGAGCCGGGCCAAGGCGCGGCCAAGATATCTAACGGAGCTGTATGTTTTATATTAAGTAACTTATTTTTAGCCACATACGGACTTACATCATATGACAGCACTGTCAGATCAAATGATCTCCGAGGAGCTCAAGAGATACGGAGTAGTATCTACAGTCGAAATCTCATCCGCAATTCGTGCCTATATCCCTCTTATGCTGTATTGGAATAGAAGAATATCGCTAACAACGATCACAGACCCGATCGATATCGTACGTTTTCACTTCGGGGAGAGCATGTTCCCCGCGCCGATTCTCGTAAATAGAAATGGTCGGCTCGCCGACGTTGGCTCCGGTGCTGGTTTCCCCGGCATACCTCTGAAATTGGTGGTGCCCTCCTTGGACGTAGTCTTGATCGAGTCCAACGCCAAGAAGGCCTCTTTTTTGTCCGAAGCTATTCGGGAGCTCAAACTTGAACACGTAGAAGTCTATCGCGGATCCTTCGCCGCGCTCGATGGAAAAGGCCTTTTCTTTGATTACATCGGCGCCCGTGCTCTGGGAATGCACGAAGAGTTCGTCAACTGGTCTCGTCGAGCAGTTAATCTCGGTGGAAGCATAGTTCTGTGGCTCGGAGAGCATGACGCCACACAGGTATCAAAAGAGGTATCTTGGAAGTGGGAAGATCCTCTACCTATTCCTGGTTCGCTCAGGAGAACAGTGCTAGTCGGTACGGCTGTCTAGAGAAATTGCGTTCGTTCCACGTGGAACAATTATTTCCATCTGGATGTTCCACGTGAAACATCTTGCATGTTCCAAAAACTTTCTGCTAAATTCACCGCGCACAGGTTGGAGGACTAGCATTGGCTCGTATTATCGCGATAGCAAATCAGAAAGGTGGCGTAGGAAAGACCACTACCGCCGTAAATCTAGGAGCTTCGCTAGCCGCCTCCGAGCAAAGGACCCTCGTAATTGACTGTGACCCGCAAGGAAACACGACCAGTGCGCTAGGATTCCCAAAGGATCCCGCGCGCAGAACTCTCTACCAGACGCTCATCCTTGACGAACCAATTGAACGCATTACGCTGGACGCCCAGGTAGACGGTCTGGATCTAATCCCATCGGACAAAAACCTCGTAGGAGCTGCTGTCGAGCTTGTTGGAATGGAAAACAGAGAATTCCGATTGAAGGCCGCTATCGCCGGCATCAGAGATAAATACACATACATACTTCTCGATTGCCCGCCAGCGCTTGACCTCCTTACGCTCAATGCTCTCGCCGCAAGTGACTCGGTCTTAGTCCCCATACAATGCGAATACCTGGCTCTTGAAGGGGTGTCGGAACTCCTGGATACCCTCATGCGCTTGCGCCGCACGATTAATCCATCGCTCGCAATCGAAGGCATTTTGCTAACTATGTACGATGATCGCACGACCCTATCGAAGCAGGTTGCCGCCGACCTCAGAAGCTTCTTTGGCGGCCAGGTGTTCGAGACGGTAATTCCAAGAAATGTGCGCCTAGCCGAGGCTCCAAGCCACGGCATGCCAGTTATGTTCTACGACATTCATAGTAAAGGCGCTGAGAGCTACATTCAACTCGCCAAGGAGGTGATTGCTAATGCCCAGAAACGCGTTGGGCCGGGGATTGAGCGCACTGATACGGGACCCGGAGCCCAGTCATCCGTTGCCGCCGCTGCAGGGGCAACCGGTAGCGCTAGTAGCGCCACCAGTGGCTCCAACCCCACTACAGGAGAAGGTGGCGGCGGGACCGGCGACAGCGGTGGCTCCGGCTCTGGCTCCGAATGACGGTCTTCTTCAAGTCGACATCGACCTGATCGATCCGAGCCCTTATCAGCCTCGGACGCGCTTTCGCGAAGAGGCTCTCGACGAACTCGCTCGCTCAATTCGGTCCAGCGGAATCGTGCAACCGCTGGTCGTCCGTCGAGTCGGTGCCCGTCACCAACTCATCGCCGGCGAGCGACGCTGGCGCGCCGCTCAAAGAGCAGGGCTTAGTCGTGTTCCGGTCGTAATTCGGAACGTGCCTGACGACATGGCTCTTGAGATGACCCTGGTTGAGAACCTCCAGCGCGAAGACCTCAACCCCGTCGAACAGGCTCATGCCTTCCAACGCCTCACCGATGAGTTTCAACTTACCCAAGAGCAAGTTGCGGAGCGCACCGGTAAGGATCGCGCCACAATCGCCAACGCTCTTCGACTTCTGAAGCTTGAAGAGCCGATTTTGAATCTGCTTGAGGATGGACGGCTTAGCGCTGGTCACGGTCGGGCGCTTCTTGCAGTAGCCGACATCAAGGAACGTATCGCGCTCGCGCTCCGCGTCGCACGCGGCGGAATGACGGTTCGCCAGGTTGAGCGACTCTCGACTCGGGCGCCTAGATCACGTCCTACAGGAACCTTGCTCCAGCCTGATCCAAACACCAAGGCAGCTCTCGAAGATCTCCAACGCGAATACGGAACACGTGTCTTAATTCAACCGCATCGCCCCGGAAAGCCTGGCCAGTTGATCTTTGAATACTATGACAATAGTGATTTAACCCGCCTCTACGACCAATTAATGCTTAAATAGATTTGGCAACAAAAGCCGCCACCGATTGTACAGGCAGGATTACGCATGGCATGGTTTGACCGCAACAGACATGATTCCGGCGATTGGACCGGGTTTCTCGAGCAGGGCGTAAAACTCGAAGGCCGCCTCGAGTCTAGCGGTACCTTTCGCATTGACTCGTTGATGAAGGGAACCCTAGTGTCCGAAGAAACATTGATCTTGGGTGAGCATGCCGCGGTCGAAGGCCAGATCGATGGAAACTACGTGATCATCAGCGGCCGGTTTGACGGAGTTATCCGCGCGCGCGGAAAAGTGGAGCTTAAGACTAAAGCCATTGTCACCGGCGAAATACATTGCCCTTGCCTTATCATAGAGCCCGGAGCTGTCTTTGACGGAAACTGCCAAATGGTCGGGGCCACGGAAACATCGATGCCGGTCACGATTCCCATTCGCTCTGTCGCCGCACGCGCCTGAATTTTTAGCTGCCGGGAATCACCTTGCCTGCGCAAATTCCATTGCTCCAAAGCGGTATAATCAACAAACGATTCTTGCCAAGGAGACCCATTGGCCGAAACCATTCGATTAACCACCACTGCGAAGGCCGCGGGCTGCGCCGCAAAGTTGAGTCCCAGTCTCCTGGATTCGGTTCTCAAGCGACTGCCGCCGCAGACCGATCCAAATCTTCTCGTCGGTTTCGAAACCAGCGACGATGCTGCCGTGTACCGCCTGACTGAAGACCTGGCTATCGTTCAGACTGTGGATTTTTTCACGCCGATCGTGGACGACCCGTCGCAGTTCGGACAGGTCGCCGCCGCGAATTCGTTGAGCGATGTATATGCTATGGGTGGCCGCCCTATTTCCGCGCTGACCATCGTTGCTTTCCCAGCTTCAGGCGCGCCGGAGATTCTCGAAGAAATTCTACGTGGCGGCCTCGCAAAAATGTCAGAAGCCAATTGCACTGTTGTCGGCGGACATTCCATACGTGATGACGAGCTGAAGTTTGGTTACGCCGTCACCGGCCTTATTCATCCTCAAAGAATCTGGAAGAACGTCGGCGCCCGTCCCGGCGATGTTCTTCTGTTCACCAAACCCCTTGGAACCGGCGTCATCTCCACCGCGTTGAAGCAGGGCCTCGCCGAAGAGTCCTGGGTTGCCGCCGCAACAGATTCGATGACGCGCTTGAATCGTGATGCGGCCGATGCGTTGCACGAGGCGGAGTCCGCTTCAAAAAACGACCGGCCCGTGCATGCCGTCACCGACGTCACCGGCTTTGGTCTTCTCGGGCACGCGCGCGAAATGGCTGTCGGAAGCAGCGTCTCGATGAAAATCGGCCACGAAAAGTTCGCCTACCTTCCCGGCGCGATTGAAGCGGCGCGCGGCCATTTTTTCTCCGGCGGGATGAAAAACAACCGTGACTTTTGCGAAAGCTGCGTCAGCTTCGCGGACAATGTTCCGGAGGAATTTCGCGCGCTACTATTCGATCCGCAAACTTCGGGTGGCCTGCTCGTCTCGATCGCGCCGGAGTCGGCGAAGTTTGCGCTCGCTGCGTTCCAGCGCCACAAAGTTCCTGCACGCGTCATCGGCGAAATTGTTTCACGGCGCTCGCCTCTGATCGAAATCGCCTGACCCGCCTCAATCGTGTACACTTTTCTTTTTTCGAACCTCCCATGGACCCCATAACTCATGGCATCGCCGGCGCGCTTCTGGGCAAAGGTTATTTCGCGGAGCACAAAGGCCGTATCGCGATCTTCGCGGCGACGCTGGGCGCAGTTTTTCCCGATGTCGACATCGTCGCCGAGATAGTTTCTCGCGACCCCCTGTCAATCGTGAAGTATCACCGTGGAATCACGCATTCCTTCGTCGGACTGCCATTTTTTGCTGCGCTTCTCGCGTGGCTCACGCGCTGGTTCGTACGGCGTCGCGGAGTAGAAGCTCCTTCCTGGGCAACGCTCACTTTAATTTATGGAATCGGCATCGCCAGCCACATCTTGCTCGACGGAATGACCTCTTTCGGCACGCGCATGTGGACGCCTTTTTCACAGCAGAGAGTGTCCTGGGATCTGCTCTTCATCATCGACTTCAGTTTCACGGCGATCATTCTATTGCCTCAAATCACGGCATGGATTTACAGCGATCGCGCGAAGAGTCGCATGCGCGCCGTCTGGATGTGGGTGCTCTTCACGTTGGGCGCCGTCGCCGCGTGGACAGCCGCTGGCGCGGCCGGATTTCCATTTCATCTCTGGATTGTTGGGCTTGTAAGCGGCGTTATGGCGACGTTATTTTTTGCGCCGGCCTTCGACGACCGGGGATTCCGCATAACCCGCGCCGCATGGTGTCAAGCTGGAACTCTCGCCATGATCGGATATTTGTTCGCTTGCAGTTTCGCGCATCACTCAGCATTGCAGCGTGTAAAAGCTTTCGCTTCAGCGAATAACATATCTATCGATCGCATAGGCGCGTTGCCGCTGCCACCTTCCTTTCTAGATTGGGGCGGTGTAATACGCTCGATCGACGGCGTCTATCAAGCTCGGGTTGATTTGCGAAATCCTGCGGCTCCCGAATTCCATTTCACTGCGGATTCTCCGCCCGATCAATTCGTTGCTCGCGCATTGCTGCTTCCGGAAGTGCAGCTCTTCTGGCAATTTTCGCGCTTCCCGGTGATTCGGACCTCGATGGAAGGCGAATATCGCGTGGTTGATTTCGGCGAGAATCGATTCGTCAATACGCGTCACAAGAGCCCGCAGCCCTTCACCTATCGCGTGGTTTTCGATCACGCCGGAAATATTATCGAGGAAGGCTGGCAATCGGACGGCATGCTCCTCAGGCGCATGCAAAGACTTTCGCCTCAACGCTCAGGAGAAACACCATGAAAGTATTGATCTTTAGCGATATTCATGGAGATTTGCGCGCGCTCGAACAGATCGCCAGTCGCCAGGCGGATGTATACATCTCCGCTGGAGACCTCTCAAATTTCGGCAAGGGCCTGGACCGCTGCGGAGAAATTCTAAGGCCGTTGGGCCAACGAGTCTGGGTCTTGCCGGGAAATCACGAAACGCAAAGCGAGAATCATTCTTTTTGCGAGCATTACGGCTTCCTGGATTTTCATCGCCAGGTACGCTCGCTTGAATCCGCATCCGGCATCACGCAATGGGCTGGCCTCGGTTACAGCAACGTCACGCCCTTCGACACGCCCGGTGAATATTCCGAGGAAGAAATAGGCCAGGCCCTCGCTAAACTTGATGGGCTCAAGTCTCTCCATCTTGTCGTGCATTTCCCTCCGCTTAATACGCGGCTCGACGAATTCGCGCCCGGCAAACATGCTGGGAGTTTGACTTTGCGCGAATGGGTGACTCGCGCCCAGCCTGCCTATCTTTTCTGCGGCCACATTCACGAGACCGCCGGCCGTTCCGATCGCATCGGCCAAACCCAGTGCATTAATGTCGGCAAGCAGGGTTACACCCTGGAAGTTTAGGAAATTGCAAGATCTCGGGAGAGTATCGATGCAGCGCGGGTATAGCCTTCTGGAAAATCAATGCCTTTTCTGGCTTTTCCCAGTTATTTCTTGTTGGCGGGGTAAACGACAAGTTGCCGGCGGTCGCCCGCGCCTTCGCTCGCGGTTCGTACACCTTGTGCGCCATTCAGCTCCAAGTGAATCAACCGCCGTTCGCGCGGCGACATTGGATTAAATCGAAACGCCTCTCCGGTTTCGCGCACGCGTTGCGCGGCTACTCGCGCTGACAATTTTAGTTCTTCCAGTCGCTCCGCCCGATAATCTCCACAGTCGAATCGCACGCGATCGTGCAAGCGAGGATCCAACCGCAGCCATCGATGCGCGACATGCTCGAGCGCCAGCAGAAGCTCAGCGTTACGCTCCAGCAGAAAATCCTGGTCCGCTCCGTGAAACGCAACCAGCACATCTTTTTCTCCGGCATTGCCGGCCACCGAGTCGGGCGAGGAAATATCATACTCAATCTCCAGACCCATCTCGCGGACGGCCAGATCGAGAAAGCGTTTTATTTCCGTCGCCGCGCGCTCGCGGTCGAGCCGTGCTTCGCCCTGCGAGTGCTCCCTCGTGAAGGGCCTCTTGGTGGCCGTTGTACGTTGTTCACTCATTGAGCGCTTTCTTCTTGAACTTACTCTTGGAAGGGAGCGGCTCGGTCCGGTTCAAATATAGTTGCTGTCCGATACCGACGAGATTGCTTGTGAACATGTATAAATTGAGTCCACTGGAAAGATTGAAAAAGAAAAACCCGAACATCAAAGGCATCAGCGCCATCATCTTCTGTTGCGCGGGATCGGTTGTCGTTTGCGGCGTCATCTTAGTCATCAAATACATCATGATAGCCATTCCGATCGGCAGAATGTAGTACGGGTCTTTGGCCGAAAGATCGTGAATCCAGAACATCCACGGCGCATGCCGCAGCTCAATCGCTCCATTCAGCACGCGCCATAGCGCCCACCATATCGGCATCTGGAAAACCATGGGCAGGCAGCTTCCCATCGGGTTGATGCCTTCGCGGCTGTAAATAGCCATTACTTCTTCATTCATTTTCTTCTTGCGCGGATCGCTCATCGAATATTTTTTGTAGCGATCCTGAATCTGCCGGATTTCCGGCCCCACTTTCTGCATCTTCTGCATCGAACGCCAGCTCTTCATCTTCAATGGAAACATAGCGAAGTTGATCACCAGCGTCAGCAGAATGATGCACCATCCGTAATTCGGCACTTTCGTGTGTATTGTCTGCAAAATCCACAGAAGGGGCTTGGCGATTACTCCTGTCCAGCCGAAATTAATCAGCTCGGCGAGTGGCGGCTTCGTTTTTTCCAGAATCGCCAGGTCCTTCGGGCCCACATACACGCGTACCACTAACGGCGCTGCAATCGTAGTTCCCGCTGCCATCTCAGCGATGGGTTCGCTCGCGGGTTTGCCGTCATCTACGATGCCGTGGTCTTGGGTCCAGTGCCAAAGCGAGAGTTCCGTGCCGTCGGGTAGGAATGCCGCTGTGAAAAACTGATCTTCGATCCCCAAATATTCCATCGGCCCGTTCTGCAAAGCCGGCTGGCTTTGATTGCCGGACACGCCGAGCTTCTTATATTGCAAAAGATTTAATTTATCGTTGAGCTTGTAATAGACGGTGACGAGCGAAGCCGCTTTATATACGGCCTTGTCTCCGAATCCGCCGCGCCAGGCAATTCCAGCGGGAATCGGTTTGCCATCCAGAAGAACGGAAACCTCAGCCGACATCGCGTAGTCCAAGTTGAAATTCATCTTCTTGGTGACGTCCAGATGGCCGTCGCTCCAATGAAATTTGATTTCCGTGGGAGCGGTTAGATTTGCTACTCCAGGCGTCACTTCATACAGCGCGGAATTAGCCTTCGCTTCGAGCTGCGAATCCGAAAGCACCAGAGAGAAGGGCCAGCCCAATTGCTGTGCCGCGGAGTTGTTAACCAGATCGAGCAAATGCGGTGGCTTCTCGTCGTCCGAATATTTTTTCAGCTTCCAGCTTCGCACCACGCCGCCGCGATTCGAAAACTCCGCCACATAAAGCGGACCCTCCACCACGACCATTTTTTCTTCCGACGCTTGAATCCGGGTGGCGCTAGCTGCGGCCGTGTCGGCTTGCCGCGCCATCGTGCCCGAGCTTGCGGACGTATTGCCCGGGGCTTGCGATGTCGCTTCCTGCGTCGCCGTCTGCGCGGACTGGGACGGCGGTGCCACCGGAGGCTTATAGAAATGCCCCCAGGCGAAAAGAATCACCAGCGCGAGTACAACAAACACGATCGCGCGGATCTGATCGGACATCTCGTTCACAGCGCTCGCTCCTCGTGTTGCTCGCGCTGAGCGTTCACCGCAAAAGGGACATCAAGACTCTGGGACGGATTTGCAGCCGAGGCGTTTGCCGGGAAGGGAATTTGAACTCCAGAACTACTGTCTTCTTCTTTATCCGGCACAGGGTCGAACCCGCCCTTCGTGAACGGACGGCAGCGTCCCAGCCTTTTCATCGCCAGCACAACGCCGCGTCGCGCCCCGTGTCGCGTGATCGCTTCCTGTGCGTACTTGGAACACGACGGATGAAATTTGCAAGCGCCTCCGAAGAAATGCGAAAGAAAAACTCTATAAAAGCAAATCACCGCCAGCAGAACCCATGCACCCAACGATCTCCCGTCCGTTTTCACGGAATCAGAATGACCCGCCGTTACGGTATGCGCGGAATTAATTTCACCAACTCGGTTGCCAGCGGCGAAAATTCTGCCGTCGCGACCGTGGTGCGTGGATGAATCACAATATCCCATCCCGTAGCAATCTCCTGTCGATGCAATCTTAGTATTTCGCGAAGGCGCCGCCGGATTCGGTTGCGCCGGACCGCGTTACCCAGCGCCTTTTTTATGCTCCAGCCAAACCGGCTGATTTCGAGGCCATTGGGACGTAGAAATATCGTGAACTCGCGGCTCGTCCGGCGGCGCCCTTCTCGGTACACCACATCGTACTCCGAGCGGCGCACCAACCGGCAGTTCCGCGGAAGATCCAGCCGCGGCTTG
>Ga0209330_1000038_pt1 | contig 60881 bp, 53 predicted proteins | sample JacPinW_OM2H0_O3_FD_187969 | JGI IMG/M metagenome (GOLD analysis project Ga0209330, IMG submission 187969) | Forest soil microbial communities from Algoma, Ontario, Canada - Jack Pine, Ontario site 1_JW_OM2H0_O3 (SPAdes) (version 2) | ecosystem: Environmental > Terrestrial > Soil > Boreal... | reverse complement strand
GTGCAGGAGCTACCGCTGGCCGCCCATTTTAGCGGCATCCCCGTTTATTGGAACAACACCGTATATGTCACCCCTGAAAATCAGCCGGTCAGTGCTTACAATGTTAGCAACGGAGCGCTGGTCGTTCCACCTGTGCAGTCCGTGGGGGCCGACGGCGGAGGTCACGCCATGATTACGGCCAACGGAAATTCCAACGGCATCCTGTGGTTTGTCAATGGAACAAACCTGTGGGCCATGGATGCCGTCACACTCAATTTGCTCTACAACAGCAACCAGGCTGCAAACGGCAGAGACACGGTACCGCCCCTGCCTCATTTTGCGACTCCAATCGCCGCTGATGGAAAAGTCTTTATTGGCGGCCAAAGCAGTTTAGTCGTCTATGGATTGCTTTCTGGTTCGGCGGCTCTTGGGGGGAGCGGAAATTCTCACAAAGTCGTCTCCGGCTTCTCTCTTCAGGCTGGAGCAGGGGAACGTGGCCGTTAATGAGCATCGCCACTCACAATCTTGCAATCAGTTAATGCAAAGTTGAGTCGAGAATCAAATCAGCCACCGGCACGGCTGGCAGGGACAGATACGGTCCCCACAACTCGCGCAGCATCTGGTTTAACTGCCTACGCAAGGCGGCCTTGAAGGCCTGCACATCAGCAACCAGAACAAGACTTAACTTTTTTCCCATCGAGAGCCGCTCGGGATGCTTTCATTCGGCTGATCGCGATGGTGATTACGCTGGTGATTTTCTGCACCGTCGTGTCTGGCATCGCCGGCATGGAAGACATGCGCAAGGTCGGCCGAGCTGGCGGCAAGGCTCTGTTGTATTGCGAGACTATTTCTACTCTGGCGCTGGTCGTCGGGGTGGTGGTGGGAAATCTCGGGCAGACCGGGCGGGGCTTCAACCCCAACCCGGCTACCCTGGACGCGCATGAAGTTTCTGCCTAGCCGGTCAGACGAAAGCCAAAGTTCCACCGATTTCCTGCTGCACATCATCCCCAACACCACCGTGGACGCGTTCGCCAAAGGCGACGTCCTGGAAGTTCTATTCGTGGCGCTGTTGTGCGGATTCGCCTTGTCCGCCGCGGGTCCGCGCGCTAAGCCAATGCTGAATCGGGTCGATTCCCTGACCCAGGTTGTGTTCAGAATTGTCGGCATCCCCATGAAATTCGCTCCCATTGGCGCATTCGGAGCGATGGCCTTTAGGGTAGGGAAATATGGCATCGCCTCGCTCGGCCCGTTGGGCAAGCTCATTGAGACCTTCTATCTGACCTGCATTCTGCTTTGTGCTGATTGTGAGGGGGGTGGCCCTGGGGGCCGGTTTCGGCATTGTCAAATTTCTCTTCTATATAAAGGAAGAGATCTTGCTGGTTGGCGGCCAGTTCATCGCAGACGGCGCCGCCCACCTTGATGGAGAAAATGGAAAGAATGGAAGCTTGAGGAAACTGGAACCGATTTCCCGATGGCGCTTGCTGAACAGCACCACCGTCTGTTCGTTGCTGCCCATAGACCAGCCCGGCAGTTGGCGCTGAACACAGATTCCGGCAAAGTGATTGCTAGTCTTCCCGGCGCCGCCGATTCCGACGATATGGCGTATGATGCCACCCGAAAGCGGCGTTAGGTTCCGAGCGCAGAAGGCTTCATGCTCGTCTTCCAGAAAATTGATGCTGACCGAAACGAGCGCATCGCCAGAATTCCAAGCGCGACAGGGGCGCGAACCAGCGCTTATTACGGCCAAGTCGGGAAGCACAATAGCCTTTACCTTGCGGTCCCTAGGCCGCTCCCATAGAGACGCGGAACTGTGGGTTTACGAAACGCGCGATTGAGTTATTGAAAGCTTCCGTAAACTGGATTACACCAATCCGCCGCGAAGTCAGGCTTCCGATTAGGTCCGGCGAATTCGGCCGGATGCGCTCGGTGTCAGTCCTCAGCCATGCTGGACATCAGCCGTTAGTTGCCGGTCAGTCCGACGCATCATTCTCCAGTCGTATTCGTAGGCGGTTCCACAAACGGAGCATATTTGATAGTGGTCACCATGGGCATCGATGCGTGGCCAAGCGAACCGGTGGTGGCAACCTCGTCCGAAGAGCCGTTTCAAAAAGTTCATTGCCTTACTCCTTCATTCCGGCTCCTCCAGGTATCGAGCCATCGGCTAAAGAATGGTTTCGGCTGACCGTTGAGCAGATCATGCAGCGTGGATAAAAGAATTTTGGGTGGTTGGGATTTGGAAAGGAAAGTGTCCACTGCCTTAAGTTTGCTCGCCGGCAGTGGTCCATAGGCGGATAACAGCATGATGGGGACGTGCGACTTGACGCGCTTCATCTTCGCCGCAACCACATCCCCGTTCATTCCGGGCATCTGATAGTCAAGAACCACCGCGTCGACGGAATGCGACTTGAATAACTTCAGTCCCTCGTCGCCGCCGCTGGCTTCAAGAACTTCATAGCCGTTGCTTTCGAGAAAAAGTTTCCGTCCGATGAGGCCGTTCCAGTGGTCGTCAATGCAGAGGATCGTTGCTTTCAACCGAGACATGACTTATTCCACAACTCCGATTCAGCCAGGGGTTAACTTTTCTCAGAGGTTTACGTCGGTTCTTTGGAAGGGCCGAAGTTACCTTGATGAAGTGGTGGGCAAAGTCATTTCACTACCAACCGCAGCGGATTTCAAATTACGAACGTCCAATTGAGGTATCGGTTACCGAAGCCGGAGTCGTGAATCGTCGCGACCTGGACCCACTTTCATCAGCGCGCTCCAGCCTTGGTGATGACAGCATTACCAGGCCCGGTGTCTTTCCATCTGCCCATGAGCCTGACGATTCTGCTTCAGGGACGACTGAATAGCCGCCTGCAGTTTTTCCTGGTCGTCGTCGTAAAGCCCGACGAACTTGAATGGCTGGAGACTCCAGGAGATAGGACTTAACATTTCGGCTGCCCCGAGCACTGACCCTTTTCCGGTGAGAAACATCAATTTCACCTGAGAGCCCCGATCCAGGGGTCTCGGCAAACACAGCAGGCCGCCGGTGAGAGAGATGACCTGCAGTCTGCCTGAAACCCTGCGCCCGTTCTTGCACCGCAGAACCGCAGGCGTCAGTTCAGCGAAGGAGGTTCGCGGAGATCGCCGTCGGGCGTCGGACGAGGGAAGGGACGTCATGGGGGCCAGGTCGATTATGTGCCCGGAGCGTGCAGAACGGGAGATTACGGAAGGACCGGTTTGGAGAGAAGGGACACCCGCGGAACTTTGGCGAAGTGTTGGAGCGGAATTGCCGCGTGTTTCGCTGCGGTTCCAGGCTCGCGTCGAGAGCAGTCCTTTCCCTTGCGACGGAAAGGCTAGTGCTGCGGGTCTTGGCTGGCAGAGGGTTGCGGCTGAGTTGAATTACTCTGCAATTTTTCGAACTCTTGCATCTCGTGTTTTGCTTCAGCCGTTTTTCCCTGCTTGCGGTAGAGGCCCGCCAGACCGAAATGCGCTTGCGCCGCCAGAGGACTTTGGTTCTCAATCGATAGGAGTTTATTCCATGCTTTTTCGGCAGCGGCGCCGTCGCCATCAAGGGATGCTGCCTTGCCTAAAGCATAAAGCGTCTCTGGCATGTCCTGCATTAACCGATCGGAGCGTAGAAGTTCCGCTCGCGCCTCGTGCGCTTTGCCCTGCTCTAGTAGCGCTTCCCCCAGGCGATAAGCGGCTTCGGCGTTCCCCGGCTGCAATTTAGTTTGCAGGCGAAATTGCTCTTCAGCTTTTTCCCATTTAAAGGCGCCGGCATAGACTTCGCCCAATGCAAGGTGAGCCTCGGGCAGGCCGGGGCGCAGCCGCAACGCATCACGATATTCCTTTTCGGCATCCTGCATCCGTCGCAACACATAGTAATTTTCCGCCATGGCCTGATGTGAGCGGGGCGAGTCGGGATAAGCGGCCAACAATGTGTCAATGGATTGCTTGGCGAGCAGACCGCTGGCCCGGCCGAGATAGTAAAGAACATCCGGATCGTTGGGGTGCGCAACCAATGCAGTCTGCAGGTTCGCAACCGCCTGCGCAAGTTGTCCAGCTTGTATTTCCGCGATCCCCAGGGCGGTTTTATCTGGAGCTTGCTGCAGATGTGGAATCGCCTCGGTCGCATAGCCCTGGGAGAGTAGAGAGTATCCCAGCAACTGATGAGCTGGCAGGGACCCTGAATTCAATTCGAGCGCCTGTTTCAGCGGCGCGATTGCAGAGGCATAATCGCCATTTTCCATATAAGCCTGGCCGAGGCTGATGAAGCCATCCGCGAATGACGGATCGAGTTCGGTCGTTTTTTTAAATTCCCGGATGGCCACATCAAACTGATGTTGTTTGTCGGCCGCAATTCCTGCTTGCATGTGTTCCGCCGCCTGCGGCGATGCGAGCTGCCAGGCCAAAAATAGAAGTGTAAAGGCGCGGATCACGGCTTCTCCGCTTCGCGCACTTCTAGAAACTGGTCGGCGTGAACGTCGTTCAACGTCTGATGAATCCCGGATGGCCAGGCGATTTCCACTTTTGCCTTCCCGGCTGAGCCGAGTCCGAAGTGAAGGCGTTTGTCACTGGCGGAAAGATAGCTGCCGGCTGTGGTGGCAAATCTTGTCTGCCCATTCACCTGCACCCGGGCCCCGAGTCCATCACGATTGCTGCGAGTGCCGCGCAGAGTAATCACGAGCCAGTGCAGTTTTCCGCCGCGGTTCAGGAACACTTGAGGACGGCCGCCGAGAGTTGTCATGACTGCATCCTGCCAGCCATCATTATTTAAGTCACCGAAGGCGGCCCCCCGCGCCGCCCATGGGGCTGGACTTCCAGAATCGACCCGCTCGAACCGTCCATTATGATTCAACGCCAACAGTGGCGGTTCGAGATAGTGAAGCGAGGGATCGATCTGCTCCACGTTGTCCAGCACATGTCCCTGTGCGACGAACAAATCTTTCCAACCGTCATTGTCGAAATCTTCCAAGCCTACTCCCCAGCCGGAACTGCCACTCGACAGTGCGCCCAAGCCGGCTTCAAGGCTGCGATAGCTGAACGAACCATCCCCATCGTTGTGGTAGACGCCGTAAATCTCGCGCGGCAACTCGGTCACGATCACATCGGGACGACCGTCGTTGTCATAGTCCTGAAATACCACACCCATGCCCGAAAGGCGCCGTCCATCCTGGGAAAGAGCTGCGCCGGCTTCAAGGCCTGACTCCGTAAAGGTGCCATTGCCGTTGTTGTGAAAAAGATATTGCTGCATCCCATCGTTGGCCACAAAAACGTCGGTAAATCCATCGCCATCGTAGTCAGCGAATGCCACGCCCAGAGCGCGGCCTTTTTTCGCGGCGATGCCAGAGCGTTGGCTGACGTCCGTAAAAGTTCCATCGCCATTGTTGTGATAGAGAATGCTGGTGGTGGCCGGAAATTCTTCCGGCGGACAATAGGTATGATAGTTCCCGCCGCAATCTTTATTGTGTTTGGTGTCCCAGTCCATGTAGCGGGTTACAAAAAGATCGAGCTTCCCGTCGTTATCGTAATCGAAAAATCCGGCGGAAACCGACCATCCCCCCGCCGCGACGCCCGCTTTGGCCGTCACATCCGTGAAGGTGCCGTCGCCGTTATTGTGATACAGAATATTTTTTCCGTAACTGGTGACGTAGAGATCGGGATAGCCATCGTTATCGTAATCGCCGACAGCTACACCCATGCCATAGTTTCCATCGCCGGCGTTCGCCAAACCGGCTTGCTCGGTTACGTCGGTGAAGGTTCCGTCCTTATTTTGCCGGTACAGGCGATTCCAGTAGCGGGGGTCGTGACGCTCGAAGTTTTCTGGCGTTCGCATCGGGCTGCTGACGTGCCCGCCATTCACCAAGAAGATGTCCAATAAGCCGTCATTGTTGTAGTCCAGGAGAGCCACTCCACCGGGCATCGTTTCAATCAGATATTTCTGCGGAGTGGGCGAATTCTGTAGCGTGAAATCCAAGCCTGGAGGGGGGTGGACATCAAAAATTGGCGCAGCGAGAGTCGTCGCCCATAACCCCAGGGCGAAGACACAGCATACGCGAAACAAGTTGTTACTCAACCCAGATTTCCTTCACTCAGATTTCCTTCAGGGGCACAGCATATCGCGAGGCAGGCCTAGTGTGCACCCTCCCACTCGATCTTTCCAGAGCCATGGGGACGGCAGCAGTTCTGTTCAAGCGGCGAAAACCGAAGATGAATTTTACGCTCGCCGAGTCGATTCCCGCTCCACAAGTTTAGGCGGAATCAGTATCTTTTGCGGTCTTATCGGGGACTTTGATCCGATTCTCGCCATCAGAAGCTCAGCCGCGAGCATTCCTATCTGGCAGGTGCCCTGCTCGATGGTGGTCAGCGGAACCGACAACGCATCGGAGTAGCGAACATTGCCGGCACCTACGACGGCAATATCCTGAGGCATTTTCAGGCCAGCCTCCAGGATGGCCTTCATGGCGCCGATTGCTACCGGGTCGTTGTAACAGAAGACTCCGTCCGGGAGCGGGCTCAGCTCCAGCAGCTGACGCATCCCCTCGTATCCGGTGTGGTCTCCATGGCCGGCAAAGACGATGTAACCCGAATGCGAACGGAAACCGGCCAACGCCAGCGCCTGGTTGTAGCCTTGCAAACGTTCCGCAGCGATTCGCACTTCCGGACCACGCAGGTGCCCAATTCGACAACAGCCTTTTGCGATCAGATGCTCCGTCGCCAGTCTGCCGATAGCACGGTTGTCGGCTCCCACAAAGCAAGCCTGCAGACCTGCGATCGGACGGTCAATCAGAATAAAAGGAATATTGCGGCGATGCATCCGCTTGAAGACATCCAGACGGCGCGGCGGTTGCGAGGAAGCAATGATTAATCCGTCTACCTGGCGGGCTAACAGAGAGTCTATCTCGCTGGCTTCCAGTGTTGGGTCTTCCTCAAACGATGAGATCACAATGTGATAATCGTGCGGCCGGACGGTCTGCGCCACAGCCCGCGCGATCTCTGCAAAGAACGGGTGCGCGAATTCCGGCAGCAGCACCCCGATCGTGTAGGTGCGGCGCGTGACCAGGCTGCGCGCCACCCAGTTCATTTGATAGTTCAATTGCTGAGCGCGCTGCAGCACTCGCTTGCGCGTGGCATCGCTGATCCGCCCCTGGTTCCGCAGAACTTTCGATACGGTCACCACCGAAACCTTCAGGTCCTTAGCGATGTCCTGCATGGTGGCGGGCATGACCGGGAAGCATAACACCTGTTCCAGGGTTAACGATAATTCAAATGCATATAATCCATTTTCTACTTGACAACGGTCGCGCTCCTAGACAAGAATCCGGCCACTGTAATTTCGGCTAACGTTTGGGGAAATTCCTGTACCGGAAAGAGTCATCTATGCCCAGTCGCATACTCTGGAGTCTGCTGCTCTCGATCGGCATCCTGGTTTCCACCTCTCTCTCGCTCTTCGGCCAAAACACTTATGGCTCGATCGCTGGCGCAGTCACCGACACTTCCGGAGCCACGGTTACGGACGCGAATATAACCCTGACCAACCTTGGCACACAGGAAAAGCGCACCCAATCCAGCGGATCGGACGGGCTCTTCACGTTTGTGAACCTGTTCCCCGGCCAGTACCGGATCGACGTGGAAAAGCAGGGCTTTAAGCACTTCGTGCGCGCCGATGTTACGGTCGATGTGCAGCAGAGCACGCGTGTCGATGCCGCGCTCCAGGTCGGCGAAGTGAGTCAGGTCGTCGAGGTCACTTCGGCCACGCCCTTGCTGCAGACTGAGAGTTCCTCGCTGGGCACGGTCGTCGACCAACGCGAGGCCAACGAGCTGCCTCTGAACGGCCGCAACATCTTCAACTTGACCACGATTACTCCGTCAGTGATTCCGCAAGGCAGTACGGAAGGCAACGTCGTTGGCAAGAATCCATTCGATTTCGCCAACTATCAGATCGGTGGCGCTTTCGCGAACGAAGGAGCGGAGTACCTGGATGGTCAACCCCTGAACATCGGCTACATCAACTTACCGTTCCTGGTTCCAACCCAGGACTCAATTTCGGAATTCAAGGTTCAGGACAATAATCTGGGTCCGGAGTGGGGCAAGTTTGCCGGCGGCGTCATCAACATGAGCACCAAGTCCGGAACCAACACCTGGCATGGCGAAGGCTATGAATACCTGCGAAATAAAGTTTTGAATACCAACGAGTTCTTTAACAAGGAGTCCGAAGTAGACGCGGGCCTGGCAAATAAGCCCGTGCCGTTCACGCAGAACCAGTTTGGCGGCGCTGGGGGCGGAGCACTTATCAAGAACCGGACATTCGTTTTCGGCAGCTATGAGGGCTTCCGGCTTCGGACGGGTACGCCGTTTAACACCACCGTTCCGACCCTCAGCGAACGCCAAGGAGACTTCTCAGATCTATGCGCCAGCTTCAGCGCGACTGGAGTTTGCCAGGATGGCGGTGGCACCATCCACCAGATATACAATCCACTTACGGCGTCGGCGTTAACGGGGCCAGGATCGTTGCGCTCGCCGTTTCCCTTCAACTGCATAGCAGATCTCACCACGTACTGCCAGACGCACGCCCCGACGGTTGGCAATCTCATCAATCCCACCTCGGCTTTTCTGCTGAACAAGCTGATTGCAGATCCGACGACCGGAGGTACGCTGCTTAACTTTCTTAAGGACGCGAGCACCGGCGGCGATACGGACGAATATGTGGCCCGCGCCGATCAAACCATCAGCAGCCGGCAGACTCTTTTCGGCCGCTTCACCTATTGGAAGCTGCTCAGCCTGTCGCAGGATCCGTTTGGCACCGGACTTTGCAAAGACCGTTGCGCGGAAAACACACGGAGCAAGAGCCTGGCCATCGGGTATAACTTCGCAATCAGCTCCAACACAATTTTCAATCTTAACGCCAGCATCAGTCGATTCCACTATCTGCGAGCCCCGGTCAATGACGGCTTCGATGTGACCCAGGAGGGCTGGCCCGCCGCCTATAACGCTCTCGTGCCGAGTATCGAGCGCACACCGTTGACCCCCTGCTTCGCCCAGAATGATTCCCTGGTTGGTTGCAGCCAGGGGCAAAGCTCGATTGACGATCTCAATACGCAGTTCAACATTTCCCCCCAGTTGACTATGATCCGAGGTCACCACAATTTTGTTGCTGGTCTCCAACTCGAAGAGGGCTACGACAACTACCTGCAAACCAATACCGGCGGCGGGCTGATTTCGTTCGCCGGGTCTTGGACTTCAGCCGTACCGGGTACGGTGGGGAATGGCAATGGCAACGGTAACGGCGAAGATTTCGCCGACTTCCTGCTGGGCTACGGCAACGGAGTAGGCGCCGCATTCGGCAACCAGACTACCGGTTCTCTGGTCATTTCGGGGCCGATTTCTGGCAAGCAAACCTACCGCGCTTTTTACTTCGGAGATACCTGGCACGCAACTCCTAAGCTGACTTTGAACCTGGGCGTCCGTTACGAACTGCAAGGGCCATGGTCGGAGCGCTACGACAAGATGAGTTACTTCAATCCGTCGGTCACGAATGCTTCGGTCACAGGTTGCGGTGGCGCACCGGGAACCTCTTGTCCAGGCGATGTTTTTCTGGTCGGGACTGGCGCCAACCACAGCAGAAACAATCTGCCACTCTCTTATAAGGAAGTCCTGCCGCGACTTGGATTCGCATACGCAGTCGATTCGAAGACGGTGCTTCGTGGTGGCTACGGTATTTTCTTCATTCCCAATTACGTGTCGTTCAACGCCAACCCCTACAACGACATTCTTAACAGCGCTACCTCGAATTTCTACAACACGAACGACCACGGGGTCTCCCCCGCTGCCACGCTCAACCAAAATACCTGTGCTGAGCCCACGCTCGGTGGTGGCACACTCGTGTGTACCGGCGCAGGACCATTTAATCAGGGCCAATATGCGCCCACAGGGCAGCCTGTGGCCGGCGCGGGTGCGAACGTGATTACAGCAGTCGCTGGCCGCAACCCGCAGCCGAATGTTTCTCAGTACGCCTTAACGCAGAACAACTTCTCCGATACCGGCTACACGGTGCAAAAGTACGGATATCTTGAGCAGTATAACTTCGACATCCAACGTCAATTGCCCGGCGGGTTCTTCGCCGATGTTGCCTATGCCGGTTCGCACGGCGTGCATCTGGAGCAATCCAATACCAACATCAACCAGATTCCGGACAGCTTCATTTTCGGTGCGGCGAGTCAATACGCCACAGGCGGAGCGGCGGCCGTAACCATTGCCCAGCCCTTCACGGGTGCCTACCCCTTCAGCCAGAACCTTCCTGGCGGCCTTGGGCCGGGAAATTTGATCAACGGCCAATTGGACCGCCCCTACCCGCAGTATTCCGGGCTCAACCTGAACGCTTTAGGCTGCTGCGAAAGCAACTACAATGCTTTGCAAGCCACCGTAACCCGGAGATTCCAGAGCGGCGGAACCATTCTGGTTTCCTATACCAACTCCAAACTAATGTCGAATACCGACACCCTGACCTCATGGCTCGAAGGTGGAACTACCGGAGGTGTGGGAGCGGTACAGGACTGGAACAACCTCGCGGGCGAGCGGTCTCTCTCCTCGCAAGATATTCCCCAGCGCCTGGTGGCCAGCTACGTGCTCGATCTGCCCTTTGGACACGGCAAGAAGTTCCTTTCCAGTATGACTGGGATCGGTAACGCTGTAGTATCCGGTTGGGGCTTCGATGGCATTACTACCTTCCAGCGTGGTTTCCCCGTCAAGATAGGTTGGGGTGGCGGTGACGCTCTCACCAACGCAGGCTTGGGGATCGGTACTCTTCGACCCGACTATATTCCCGGATGCGACAAGAACCGAGGCGGAAGCTCCCTCTCAAGAGTCAACGAGTGGTTCAACACGGCCTGCTTTACTGCGCCCAGCGGTAACGATGGCAGCATCAGCGTTCCCAACAATCCCTGGACCTTCGGTAATGAGCCCCGCGTCGACGCTACCCTCCGGCAACAGGGAGTGGTGAATTTCGACTTCGCGGTCTTCAAACGGACTTCGATCATGGAGAGGCTGAATGTCGAGTTCCGTGCCGAGTTCTTCGATCTCTTCAATCACCCCCAGTTCGGACCGCCGAACGCAACTGCAACCAGCCCGACCTTTGGCGTAGTAACCAACACGGTGAACAGCACCTTCCGGATTGTTCAATTCGGAATGAAGTTTATTTTCTAAGCTAGAACAGCAAGTCTACGGGCGGGAAAAGTTAAACTTTCCCGCCCATTGGTTTGTTCCTCAGAGCAATTACGGTTTCCTCGCCGCCAGTCCGGAGTCCGTTATGCTTACCCGACACTGGCATCATCGGTTTAGAATAGGGGTATGCAGCCGGACAGCGACATTGCCATAACTGACGACGCCGTCACAATCTCTCCAGGTTCGCGGTTTCGAGCCGCCATGATCCTGGCCATCATCGCGGATGCGTTTCAGCTCTTTGTTTTTCCGTTATTCGTCGAAGGCGCTTTATCGCCCGCTGACGACGTGCTCGATTTCGGTGTCGGAGCCCTGATGATTCACCTGCTCGGCTGGCACTGGGAATTTCTGCCATCGTTTGTTGCCAAGCTCCTGCCTGGTGTTGATCTTGTTCCTTTCTGGACGATAGCCGTGGCGAACGTCTATAGGAAATCGAAGCAGATGGCAGTCACCGCAGAAAAAAATCGCCAGGAGCAGCCGGCACTGAGAGATCCCAATAGCTAGCAAGTCGCGTTGACCGTAATCTCTCCGCAAAGAAATCCGTTGTGAGTTTTTCCGCAGCCCTTCGTCGTGACCTGGCGGGCGAGAGCAGGAGTTTTTCGACAGCCACGCCTGTCATCTAGCGGAAGTTCGTCACGAAAGCCCCAAATCCTATGATTTTTTATGTTGGGAGTGAGACAAGTATCGTGTTTGCAATCGCGGGTTCAGAAAAAGCGATGTAGTGCAGACCTACCCTATTCAAGCCAGTCGCCGCTAATAACAAACTTACGGGCGCAGATGTTTTTGCGACCGCATCAACGCAGCGAGGACGAGAAGGATCACACCTACTGGACGCTGGTCGAGACGGTGCGAACGGTCGGCAGTCCTGGCCAGAGGATGCTGTGCTACGTGGGGGAGTTGAACGGATCCGCGCAGGCACGGTGGCGGAAAAGCGTGGAGGGGTTCAATGAGCAAGCCGAAGCCCTGCAGAGCGCGGACATCGTGCTGCCCACGACGGATGGAGGCGAAATCCGCTTGCGCCGGATTATTGAACCTACGACGGAACAGAAATCCCTACTGCGTCGACTCAGCCTCAGTCTGCCGGAACGTCTGAAATCGCTCTCAAATGTAGTGCAGACTTCGCAATAGCCTGAACTGATTCTGAAAGACTTAGGTCGTTCCACGTTCATTCCGTGACGAACTTCGACTAGGGCCGGCCCGCCAAAGCTGATGAGAGTCGCTCAGAGCCTGTTTCCAATAGGTTGCGCGGGAATGGAGAACTGACTTTCGACCCTGTTTACGTCAACTTGGCCATCCGCCACCTATTTCTTGTCTTCACCGTCCTCGCCCAGCGGGGACGTGTGAATAGTCACACACTGCCAACGCGCGTTACGTTTCACCCACATCGCTGTCCGGCGGCCTCGGTACTCGTCAACCTTCCCGCTGTACACGGCCTTTTCGTGAATCGTGGACCAGACCACAGCGGCATTGCCATACACCCGAATTTCCATATCACCATATTCAAGCACTTCGAGCGGGTCGGCCTTGTCACCGATGAGGGAAAGAAACTGGTCCTTGTTAACCTGCTCGCCGTGGTTCCCAGTCCCTACAAATTCATCCGCGAGAATTGCCCTTGCCGACGCCGCGTCGTAATTCAATTCGGCCTGTCTGAAAGCTTCCTCCCGCGCCTTCACCGCTGCAATCTCTGGAGACCGCGAAGGGCGTGAGGAAGGCTGTGCTCCGACCGACATGGAGAAGCTGAGTATGACAAGAACTGCGTGACGCATGAATGAGAGATGGTTCACAGAATAGCTCCTGCCGTCCCTCGGAATTGTCCTTGCGCCGCAATTCTACAGTCAACGGTTCCACGGGAAAACCTCGACGAGAGCTGTCATGTGTCCTTTGGACACAAAGCGCGCGTTCCTCTTGTGAACGGTTAGACTTGATCGCACGGAGGTTGATCTGCGACTGGGCGACATGCTGATCGAGGCCAAACTTACTGAGAATGATTTTCAGAGCGCCAGGAAAGAGGTACTGCTGACGTATCGCGATTTCCCGGAGGTGTTCGACTGGCAGCAATTGCCGCAGTCGGCAACTTGCTATCTCTGCTATCAACTTCTGAGAAACGTGCTCGCGGCGTGTGCACTGGCATGCTCGTTCTGCCTTCTCATCGATGCCCGCAGACCTGATCTGAGGGATGCATGGTATGCAGTCATGAGGTGCGTGAAGCCAGTTGAACTGCGGACGAAGCTAAGAATTGCGACTTGGCAGGAAGTATCACAAGCGGTGCCACCGAAAGTTCAAGCCTTCCTGGAAGCGAAGTACGGTATCGGAACTTGATCGAAAGAGTCCCGGACCCTTCATTAGAAGATCAACCGGCGTCAATGTTCACCTCGACGACACGGCCGAATTCTGAGGTTACAGCGCTCTGCAGAATAGTTTAGCGGGCGCTCGCAGCCGACGTCGAGGTCGACGCCGCAATCTTCACCGAATCAGGCTGCGTCCACAACGCCTTTCCATTATTCAACTCCAGGCGATTCATTGCGACCGTCAGCCCCTGCTGGTCCACTTCGACGAGGAGGTAATGGTAGTTCACGGTTTTGCTCGGAAAAGGGTCCGCGGGGTCGCGTTCGATGGGATATGCGTGAGCTGCGCCTCCGCCGGAAACAAAGTAGATGACGCCACCGTGCTCGTGGCGCTCATAATTATGCACGTGCCCGGAGAACACCACGAAACGGGCGCGCGTGTGGGGTTGGCGGTCTTCGAGCATTTTGGCGAGCTTCAGCTCTGGGGGTCGCGCAGAGTGCCCTCCGCCAAACCTCTTGGCGTCCGAGGAGCTGGTGTAAGGTGGATGGTGAAACATTAGGAAGACGAAGTCGATATCCGACGGAATGTTGTCCAGTTTGCCGGCGAGCCACTGTCCCTGCAGTCCCCCGATCTCCTCGAGAGCACTGTCGAGCACCAGCACCAACGTATTCGCCGCTCTTAGTGAGTAGTAACGGCTGTTTTTCAGGTCAGGGAAACGCTGAAAATAATTACCCAGGGCGATCTTTTCGTCTCCGTGCAGATCATGATTGCCCAGCGCCGGGTAAACCGGAATTTTCTTGTCGCGCCAGATGCTGGTCTCGTCGTCCCAAACCTTCCAGTCGTTCGCGTCAGAACCGTTATAGACAATGTCGCCGGTGAAACAGATAAAGGCGGGATTAACCTCGGCGATAGCTTTTACCAGAGCCTGACGTACCGGGGGATTTGCTACGTCTGTATCGGTTGGATCATGAAACCGTGTATCGCCGTAGGTCACAAAGCGAAACGGAACACTTGCCTTGAGTTGTAAATCAACAGGTGAAAACGCAGTTGGCTTCTTCGTGCACTCGGTGAACCCAAGCAGCGTTACCAAAAGGCACAGGAGCGGCAACGTAAGCCCGAAAAATCGGCGTTGAGAATACATAAAGTGATGTTACGCTCGGAACTCAGGCACCTCTACTTTCCCACTACCAATACTTCGAACTGTCCAGACTCGGCCGTGGACAGAAAGAGCTGATGGGTTTTCGGATCCAGAGCCATCGTTTTAGCGCGGGGCAAAGTCTTGACGGTTTCGACCACCGAATATTTGTCCGGGCTATCCTCGCGAATCACAGTGATTGTTCCTTCGCCATTTGAGTTAAAGATGAGCTTGGAGGCAGCATCGAAGGCAGTCGCGTCCACATGATCGCCAATCGGCACCGTGGTGATCACCTGACCCGTATCAGCGTTCATCACCGCCATGACTTTGCTGCGGCAACCAATAAACAACCGGCGGTTGGCTGGGTCTATCGCCATGCTGGAGGGCGAAGCGCATGGCGCGGTCGGCCACCGCTGGTCGACCTTGAGCTGGTGTGCGTCGATCTTAAGCACCAGGCTCTCATCTTCCAGATTGTCGTACACGAATCCATTGCCGTCCGCGGCTGCGTACTCAGGACTGCCGCCGAGATCCACCGTGCCCGCGACTTTGCCGGTTGCGGCATCGATCGCGGTCGCGCTGTTGCTGCCGCCATTAAAGGCGAACACGCGCGCGGTGGCGGGATCGAAAATAATCGCGTCCGGCTTCTTGCCCGTCGGAACATCGCCAATGACGTTGAGAGTTTTCAGATCAAAAATAGTGACGTTGGACGACTGGCCGTTGCTGGTAAATCCGCGACCGAGGTCGTGAGCGACGGCGATGCCGTGAACGCCCATAGTTTTCGGAATGTTTCCCACAGCGGATTGGGAATCCAGGTCAATTACTTCGACTTGTGTCCCGTGAGAGACATATAAGCGGCGCGCCCATTGGTCAACGGCGAGATAGTCCCAACTCCCTTCGCCGGGAATCGTGATTTTCTTGGTGATGGTGTAGCCGTCCGACGGCGCGGGTGCTGCGAATGGCGAACCGCCGAGAATCAGAACCGCGGAGAGACAGAGTGCGCGATTGAACATTCTTCCCACCTCGGCGGAAGTGTATCCATCCTCTCTGAAGTTAGTCTGAAGCCGGATCGCATCAGTTTAGAACTTGAATCGCAGCATGAGTTGAATTTGTCGGGGCAAGCCGGTGCCGGTATTGGGAGATGCGGCGTTGTCGTTGTTATTGTTGAAATTCACCGTAGTATCGATCAGGCCCAGGCTGCCTGCCGGTTGAAGTATCCACTGATTGGGTATTGGATTCATATTCTGGTCGAGCGCCTGAGTGTAGTTGAAGGCGAGGTTACTGCCTTGATTCGGATCGCCGTATTGTGTGTGGTTGAAGATGTTGAATACCTGCGCACCAAACTCCATCGACATGCGCTCCGTCAGCTTCGTCTCCTTGGTTAACGCCAAGTCGATCTGCCAGGTATTCAACGCCCGGATCAGCCCGTTCGGCGCATCTCCAAATCGGCTTACAAGACCGCACGTCGCAACACAATTCCCGCTGGCATCGGCAACTCCACTTGGATCCAGCGGCGGTGGGGCGAAGGCGGCGGGGTTGATCGGAAGCGTGTGATTCTGTACGCCTCCCGGCAGGAATATTGGGACCCCAGGCACCAGGTCGGGTCTTTGCGTGGTTTGATCGTTGCCGTCCGGCAACTGGTCGGGAGAGATATTCATGATGATGGTGAGGGGATGACCGGTGTGCCACATGCCGATGCTGCTCAGTTGCCATCCGCCGAAGATCCTGCCTAACACTCCCGAGCTATTCAGGAAAGGTTTTCCCGGGCCAAAAGGCAGTTCGTATACCGCATTCATCGTTACGTTATTTCGAACGTCGAAGACGCTCGGTCCCTTATCGCAGGCCAGGCAATTCACATTTTCCGGGCCGTTCGATTCTCCGCCTCCGACCGATCCGTCGTTGATGGAATGGGACCAGGTGTAGCGGCCCTGGAACGATATGCCGTTCGTGAAGCGCCGCTCTAGGGTCAACTGAAGAGCGTTGTAAGTGCTGGAGCCGATGTCGGACTTGTAGTCCACCGACCCGTAGGGGTCTCCTCCGGGATAGTATTGGTCCAGCACGCGTGTGCAGTTGATGTTTCCGGAAGCGTCCGTTCCATTCGGCGCCGTGGTGCAGAAGTTCACGCCTCCGCGGGAGAACAGCCGAACTCCCCGCGATCCCAGGTACGCCTCGGAAAACATAAAGTGGGCCGGCAATTCGTGATCGATGGTTAATCCCCAAGTCTCGGCATATAGGTCCCGGCGGCCGTGTCGCTGCAGGGCGCGAGGCTGCTGCGCCGGCAAGACGGCCAGGCTGCTGAGGTCCGGGTTGGTCTGCTGATATTGCGGCAACAGCGGCGTCCCCGGCCCGCTCGGATCGAAATTGGCGAATGCCGTAAATCGGTCGCTTTCCAGCCCGGCATTCAGATCGTCGTTTTGGGCTGCACCATGGTAAATTCCAAAACCCGACCGAATTACAGTCTTGCCTTTAAAGGCGCTTGGCGCCCAGGCGAAACTGACCCGAGGATCGAAGTTCCTGTAGTCAGGATTGTAAAGCTCAGGATTTGCCGGACACGGCGGAGTATTGATAGGCGTGGGAATCGGCGTGGAGAGGGCATTGCGCCAGGTGGAGGCTGACCCGAAGCAGACTCCATGAAATTGGGTGACATCGAAGACCGTGGTGCGATTGTCAGCCTCGTGCGCTACGCCATAGTATTCCCAGCGTATTCCGAGGTTCAGAGTCAGGGTGGGATTGACTTTCCATTCGTCCTGGAAATAGGGCATGTAGAATGTGCGCCGCAGCTTATGGCAACACCAGGTCGAAGTGTAGGAAATTCCGTAAAGATCCCCGCTCTCAAAACCCGGATTAAGCGGGCTGGCGCCGTCGGCAAAGCTAAGCGTATTGCCCGCTGTCAGACCTTGATTCAGTCGAACTCGGCGAATTTCCATGCCCGTCTTGAACGTGTTGCGCCCGTGCACAAATGTGAGGTTGTCGACGATGCCGTAAGTGGTGCCCACCTCGTGATCCGTCTGATTGTTGTTAATCCCTACCCAATCATTGGTCTGCACTGAATAGGGTAGGGGTGGGTTTTGCGGATTGATAAATGGGGCGCGGTTTATATAAACCTTCGCCTCATTCACCAGCCGCGGTGAGAAAGTCTGTTGCACTGCAATGTAATAACCGGCCGGATGATTGATTGTCTGAATCAGGTCGTAGGGAAGAGAGCCGCTCCCATTGGTGCCACTAACCAAACTGATATCGCGATGAGCGCTGCCGTATAACAGAGTTCTGTCGTTGAGCTTGTAATCCATCCGGAGAAGCCAAGTGTCTTCGTGCACGGTGGTCGAAGCCGGGGCGGTGAGCAGATCAGCGTCCGCTTGACCACTAATGGCGGGGCCTGCGAAAGCTGTGTCGGGGTAAACGTGCAGCGGATTACAACCCCCGATGGAGCCCGTAGACGCGCGCCACGGGTAGGCTTGCAGGATGGAGCACATCTGAGGCGATCCGCCGGGGTTTAGATTTACGCTGTCTCCCCCGAGGAGAGTACCCCGTGCAATCGCTGCGGTAGGGACTAACAGCTGGTTCGTCGTTGCGCCGAACTGGCGAAGCCCTTCGTAGTTAAGGAAGAAGAATAGCTTGTCTTTTTTTACCGGTCCGCCGAACGTCATGCCATATTGCCCAAACCGAAAAGGCGGGATGGATGGAAGACCGAGAACGTTGAAATCGTTGAAGTTCCGCGCATCGAAGGCGGAATTCCGTAGATAGCCAAATACGCCGCCATGCCACTGGTTGGTGCCGTGCTTGGTTTCGACATCAATCTGACCGCCCGCCTGCGTGCCGTATTCGGCGTCATAAAGGGCGCTATTGACTCGATATTCCTCGATCGCGTCCTGAGAGATCTGCAGGCGCGTCTGCGATTTTTGAGCCTGCTCCTGAATGCCTCCGGCATCCACGCCATCGATCTGAAAGTTGTTGTCGTCGCGGGCACGGCCGGCAAAACGAATGGTGCGTTGGTCGCCGCCACCGTCGTCTTGAGCGAACGAAGCGAGAAGTGTAAAGCTCGCCCAGTCGCGGCCGTTATTCGGAAGGTTGGCGATCTGGTCGCCGGTGATGACCGTGGAGGCCTCAGCCGTGGTGCGATTCTCAGGCGCGGCACTGGCCTGCACTTCTACTTTTTCTGCTGGCGCTCCGACAGCCAAAGCCGTGTCCAGAGTTCGCGTTTCCCCGACCTGAACAACGACACGTTCAATAACCTTTGTTTTAAAACCGGTACCGGAAACGGTCACCGAGTAGTGGCCCACCGCGAGACCGGGAAATCGGTAGTAGCCTTTCGGATTCGTGGTCTGCTGTTCTGAGAGCCCGGTGTCCGTGGCTACAATCCTCACGGTTGCGCCAGCGATCGTGGCGCCGGTTTGATCGGTTATCGTCCCTTCGAGCACCGCACGATCGACCTGCGCGAACGCCATGGTCTCAAGAAGCAGAATCAAAATCAGGCACCCGGTGAGTTTCAGAAGGTGAGGTGACGGGACACTGAAATGAGTTGGCTTCATGCGATTGCTCCTCCAACAGGAATGACGAGGCGACGCTGCCCGAGTTCAACGATCCATTCAGCGGGGCCGGTTTTGCGTCTCAGTGGGAATCTGTCTTCTTTAGGATTCGAGAATTCTAGAAAGACCGTGTGAAGCAGTGATGAAAAGAGTGTTAATATTTTTTCAGATTACGTCCCTTAAGTTCGCGCTTCCGGTGAACAAAGGGGGAGTCCTCGAAGTGGTCTCGCGATTTGGGAGGGTTTGTTGGCGGGCCGGCAAGTCGCACGGCTGACATTCAGTTACCGATTCCTAAATACTGTAAGCCCTGAGGGCAAGATCTATTTCAGAGAAATCTATTTGAGGTCTAACAGCGCGCCTTTTCCATTGTCTGGAATCGTCAGAGCCAATTTGTTTGGGCCATTGTCAGTTACTCCGGAGACAGGAGCTCCGAGACTCCAGATAGGGGAAGCTGTGTTGTCCCAGTTAGCCATGCGTATGTCTGTACGACTTGCTTTGGTGTAGGCCCATATAATAAGTAGTAATCTAATTGGACCATTCACGGCGCCAAAGGAATACATATGAGGCCACTGCTTGCCGAAGTCAAAGCTACTACAGCCAGGTATTGTCGACAAAGATGCCGACGGCGCGCCCGCTCCGTCGCGCCGATCCAGGGGCCCGGCTTGTCCCCCAGCCCGAAGTAATGCTTATCTAACGGCATCTCCTTATAGACTCGAAACGAGCTGCCACGGAATTCGATAGGCAATGCGTCCTGCTGCAGAATATTGCCTCGCGGTCGCTAACGGTTAGGGCAAACTTACTCCGGCTTATGGAGACTCGAAGAACTTGCGTCTGAAAGCCCGCGTCTGCAGTCTCGATTGCCGCCACCGAGACCCGGCTCTGCCGAGCCGCTTCAAGCACGGCCCAAGAGGCATCCTCCGACAAGTTCTTATCGCGCGACACGCGAATGCGAATCACGTCCTGAGGCAGCGCGATGATTTGCATACGTGCATCACCATCTTGCAAATCGATCCCATTCGGTAGCGCCGAGAAAGAAGTGACCTGATTCAGTGAACAGTCTCAGCAGGATCAGAAAGGGCTTGTCCGCGGAGTGCAGGAACGGCTTCTAGCAGGAGAAAAAATAGCGTTAACGGCAAACATCTGAGATAGGTTGTGCGCATTGAAACGTAAGGCAGTGAATTACTGTAGGCCGATGTCGAGACGTGGCAGCGGTTTCGAATTGCAAGCGCCTTCCTGAGCGGCATTCACGAATCTCCCAACGCTACAAATGGGCCTTTGTCAGCGGTGCCTGTAGAGAATCTAGCATCCGTCGGCTCTTCAGCGCGCACAGATAGGCCCTGCTGTCCTGAAGGAGCAGCCGGCAGAGGCTTTCCGGCAAAGCCTCTGCCGTACTTGGGGGAGTCAGAAGGTAGATTGTGCTGACACTTCAAGCAGTCGTCGCGCGAGTTTGCAGGGAGCGAAGCCGGAAGACGCTCAGTGAGCGGCGTTGTTGTTAATGTTGCTGCCGTTCAGCGAAAGGTTTGTCGGCTCAGCGTATCCCGTAGCAAAGCTGTTTTGCCCATGGTTGAGAAAGTTGAATGCTGCGAGGCGGAAGCGCCATGCTCCGATGGTGACGATTGGCTCATTGATCGGGCGAAGCAGCAAGCCACCAACGACTACAACGACTATGGCATCGCGGCGCGCTTGCTCGACAGCAACACGGGAAAGACTGCAATCGTGCGGCCGGAGTGGGCCGCGCGGGACCATCGCTGCGAATGAGTTTCTGATCGACCCTGCGCATCTGGCGCAGGTGTCACCGGGCCACCCATCCTCCGGCAAAAAGAATAAGAATTATGTTGTTCGTGCTAAACAGCGAGATCATCGACAGGCAAGCTGGCACACCCAAGATGGAAGCCGGCTAGGTCTGGTAATGTTCCCCAGTGATTCACCCCCGTCCCTAGTTTGGCCGCTAGGTCGGCCGGCCAGGTGCGGTCTTGACTCCAGCCATAAAATTCACTAATTTTCGGAGGTTCTTCGTCTCCTCGCCAAGACGCCACTGGTGATCGAGACGGTTACCGGAGCCATCCGCGAATACGTGCCGGACCACAACCTCCTGGTTCGAATCGAGCAGTAGTTTAATTTCCTTATCACTCACGGTCGTGAACGCCGTCACCGTCTTTCCACAGATGCTGCAGAGGGCCTGAAGGCTAGCCATGTTTTCCTCTCGGCTTCTGGACGCTGGAGAATCCCGGACTTCCTGTGCGGCCAACATCCTAGCATCTCGACCTTCGCTTCGCACATGGTTCCTCGCTTCGCTTACGGAAGCGGCAGCGTCTGCTGATACCGTAAGAATCCCAACCCCACACGCAAATGATGATGTAGCGCGTCAGGGACGCAGACGGCGAAACAAAGGCCGAGCAATCCCTGCGCCAGGCCAAGCGCCCAGAGATTGTGATATCTCCGGAAGAGCGCGCACGAAACCATGCCCCAAAGCAATGTGGCTGCCGCGAGCACGAGATTGGGCAGATGCGCCGCAGCGAACAGTGTGCCCGCCAGCGTTACCGCGGCGGCTTCGCCGGAGACAAGGCGCAGCAAGCGGTCCATGAAATAGTCCTGCAGAAGAAACTGCTGGTAGATGGTCCAAAGCACGTAGCCGGAGATGTGGGCGAAGTCCGCTTTGTAAAGTGGATGGAGGGTGCCGATCTTCGCCGCGGCGAAAATGCTGAGCGCGGCGAGCCCGGCCGCCGCCGGCAAAATCCAGAGCGAGCGGACGAAGTCGCGGGCACCAAGGCCAAGCTCATCCCGATTGTGACGGTGCGCCAGCACTACCAGCAAGGTCAGCAGGAGAGCAACCGGCGAGAGAATGCGCTGCAAACGCTCCGGCATCCAGATGATTCCGACAATCATGCTGTAGCCGAAGATCAGCTCAACCAGGTCACGGGTCCAGCTGGGAGGGAGGCTTGGCATGAAAAGCAGTATGGCACACAGAGCGAAAAGGGCGCTCGCGGTGGCATGAACTGTCTACGCTTCAATTTCAGGCGTGGCTTTCAATAGGCTGAGGGTATAAGGATGTTGCGGCCTGTCGGTGATCTCTTCCGTTGGTCCCACTTCCACGATCTTGCCGCGATACATCACAGCGATACGCGTCGAGAGATAGCGCACCACCGGCATCGAGTGTGAAATAAACAAATACGTGAGACCGAAGTCGCGCTGCAATTGCGCGAGCAAGTTAACGATCTGGGCTCCCACGCTGACGTCCAGAGCGGATACTGGCTCGTCGGCCACGATGAATTTGGGACGCACTGCCAGCGCCCGGGCGATGCCAATGCGCTGCCGCTGTCCGCCGCTGAATTCATGCGGAAAACGGCGCAGAATCGATTCGTCGAGGCCGACCGCGCGCAGCAGTTCGACAACCCGAGCGCGAATTCCATCCCTCCCATTTCCGTGCCCATGTCCATGAATGATCAGGGGCTCGGCAATAATGTCCTCTACGGGGAAGCGCGGATCGAGCGAAGCAAAAGGATCCTGAAAGATGATCTGCATATCGCGCCGCAACCGGCGCATCTCCCCACGGCTGGCGCTGAGCAGGTCGCGGCCTTCGAATCGAACGCTGCCGCCCGTAGGCTCAACGAGCCGCAGGATGAGGCGGCCGAGCGTACTTTTTCCCGAGCCGGATTCCCCGACCAGTCCGAGAGTTTCTCCCTCGTGAATGTCGAGCGAGACACCGTCGACCGCACGAACGTCGCTACGGCCTCGAAGCTTTCCCCCGAGCCCAGACGCGCCTTGCGAATAAACTTTGGTGAGATTTCGGATTTCGACCAGCGCCATTCTCTTGATCTCTAATCTCTAATTCCAAATTCCAGAATATGAAATGATTTCCCTATCCCGCCGCGATCATCGGCACGGCCGCCAGCGCTGCCAATAGTCCCACAAACCTCCAGCGGGTGAAATGCTCTTTCAGGAATATGCGGGCCAGAAGCACAGTTACGGCGGGATAGAGTGACGAGATGACCACCGCTTCATCCAACCGCCCCGTCTGACTCGCCCGAACGAACAGTATCGTTCCGATCGAGTCGACGCAGCCCGTGAGTAGGCCCCAACGCACGCCTGCAGCCGTGATGTCGCTGAATTCTCTTTGCATCAGAACGATGAGGCACGTGATGAGCAAGCCCCCGGTTCGAGTGAAGGTCGCGATCCAGAAGGCGGACCCGTCGCTGGCCTGGCGGACGCACAAGTAGAATACGGCGAACCCAGTTCCGGCGAGCAGGGCAAGCCCGATCCCCTCAGGAGTGTTGCCGTCCTCGGCGCGTGTGATCAGCCAGAGCCCGATCGCGGCCAGAAAAAATCCGATAACCGGAATTTTCCCCGGTGCGCCTTCCGTGAACATCGAAAAAATGGTGGGTATCGCCGCGCTGAACACCGCCGCCACCGGGGCGGTCAATCCCATCCTTCCCGAGGCGAGTGCGCGATAGAAGATTGCGAGGGACGCTCCGCCTGAGGCGCCACCGGCGAGCACCCAGAGCACGCTCCGTAGCGAAGGAAATGCAGCATGAGTGGTCGAGGCCAGCGTCCCGACCAGAAGCAGTCCGCCAATGTTTACCACCGTGCTGAACAAGAACGCATTGGCGCGCCGCGTGGCGTAGCCCCCAAGAAAATCACTGGTTCCCCACGTCACCACGGCGGCCAAACCGTAAACAGCAGTGGCGAATTGGGGAGTGGCAGACATGTTCGACGAGAGTAACATGCGCTATAGGGAAGTTTTTGAGCCTGAGAGCGCCTGGATTAGCGCGGATAAATGCGATACGCTGGTACAAGTTCATGGAGAATGATTGTGAATCGCTTCCGGCTAGCCGCTGTCCTGTGTGTCGGCTTAAGTCTGAACGGCCTGGCGCAAACCGCTTCCGACGCTCCCGCCTCAAAAGAAGATGTTGAGAGATATTTTCAGGCGGTTCATTCCCACGACATGATGCAGAAAATGCTGGACGCCATGTCCAAACCGATTCATCAGCTGGCGCACGAGCAGTGTGCAAAAGACAAGGATAAGCTTCCCGCGGATTGCGAAGCGCGGCTGAACAAGTTTATGGACAGGATGACGAAGCAAATACCCTACGATGAAATGATGCAGGCGACGGTGCCCGCCTACCAGAAACATTTCACCAAAGGCGACATGGACGCACTGGTCGCGTTCTATTCTGCGCCGACGGGGCAAAAGCTATTGCAAGAATTACCCTCAGTCACGGCAGAAAGCATGGAGTCCATGATGCCGATCATGCGCAAGAGCATCGACCGCATGACGCAGAGCGTCGAGGAAGAGATTGCCCAGATGCGAAAGGATTCCTCAAACAAAGCGCCAGATGCTCCCGCGGCACAAAACTGACAGGGCGCCTTCCGGGCCAGTTGCTTCAAAAGCAATCGCAACTGGGCGCCAGGAAGCGCTTTTCCGCGTGTTAGAATTTGCCCAGGCGGCTTTCCTGCGAGAGCCCGGGCTTTAACAGAAAAGCTTCAAGAGACTACGCTTGATCGAACTGGCACCATCGATTCTTTCGGCTGACTTTTCCCGTCTTGGCGAACAGGTGCGCGCCGCGGGCGAAGGCGGCGCCAGTGTCGTCCACGTGGACATTATGGACGGGCATTTCGTCCCTAATCTCACTGTCGGTCCGCCGGTGGTGAAGTCGCTGCGCAAGGTCACGAAACTGCCGCTCGATTGTCACTTGATGATCGAAAATGCGGACGAATTTATTCCCGCATTCGCTGAGGCTGGGGCGGATTGGATTTCGGTGCATCAGGAGGCCTGCCGGCACCTGAATCGCACCCTGCATCTCATCAGGAGCCATAATTGTCTGGCGGGAGTGGTGATCAACCCTGCTACTCCAGTGGATTTCCTGGCCGAAGTGCTCGATATTGTGGACTATGTACTGGTGATGTCTGTGAATCCGGGTTTCGGAAGCCAGAAGTTTATTCCAGCGGCTCTGCACAAAATTCGCCGATTAGCCGAGATTCGCGGCCAACGCGGCTTGGCCTACCGCATCGAAGTAGATGGTGGGGTGGCGCTCGACACGGTGGCGGACGTGGTCCGGGCGGGTGCGGAAATTCTGGTGGCGGGCAACGCCGTGTTTGGCAGCGGCGATCCGACAAAGAATGCGGAAGCATTGCTGAAGGCGGCGACCGAAGCGATGCTGTTGAAAGTCTAGGACTTGGAATTGTTCGAAAATCGGCATTAGTCGTGCCGCCCCGGTCTTCGCGGATTCGGGTTTTACCCCGTGAGGCTCGGTTTCTGGCAACCTGCATGACTGCGGAGCCCGTCCTCGTGATCGACACGCAGAAAATTTTCAGTCGAGGTCTTATGTCACGTCGAGTTTCTCTCATCGCACTATTGGCTACGCTTCTTATGATCACGGCCGCTTGCAGCAATAAGAAGGCGGTTAATCCGCTGGCCAACGTGGGCTCGAAGCAGCCGGACAAAGTCTTGTTCGACAAAGCCATGGACGCGATGAAGCACAACCGCTTCGATGTGGCGCGCATGACGCTGCAGACTTTGATCAATACCTATCCCGACTCGGAGTTCATCGCGCGTGCCAAGCTGGCGGTCGGCGATTCCTGGTACGCCGAGGGTGGAACCGCTTCCCTCGCTCAGGCCGAACAGGAATATCGCGACTTCGAGACCTTCTTTCCTAATATGCCGGAGGCTGCCGAAGCCCAGTTGAAGATTGCCAACATCCAATACCAGCAGATGGAAAAGGCGGATCGCGACTTCACCCACGCCAAGCGCGCCGAGGACGAATACCGGAATCTCATCATGCAGTATCCGGATAATCCGAAGCTGGTGAAAGAGGGCAAAGAGCGTCTCTTGGAAGTGCAGGAAGTACTGGCCGAGCGCGAGTTCGAGATTGGAAAGTTCTACTTCTTGCGGCAATCGTATCCGGCGTCGATCGCGCGACTCAAGACGCTGGAGGAAAAATACCCGCTCTACAGCCGGGCCGATGAGGCCCTGTATGTGCTCGGGCAGAATTATGAAGGTCAGATCGCGCAGATGCGCACCCGTGCCACCTGCGTTAAGACCAGTCCTCAGCCAGGCTGCATCGGCGAGCAGGTCAAGGCCAATATGATCGAGGAACTCACCAGGGAGGCCTCTGGCGCGTATGCGCAGATCATTACGCGGTATCCGGTGATGGAACGTGGCGATGATGCCAAGAAGCGCTTGGCCGCTTTGCATCAGCCGATTCCGCGGCCGACAAGGGCGGCAGTGGCGCAGAACCGCAAGGAGGAAGAAAGCCGCCGGGAGAGCACCACTCTGACTCAGTTGATGGGGCTTGTGAAAAAGGGTCCAGTTGTAGACATGGCTGCGAAGGTGGGCGATCCGACGTTAGTGGATCCTGCCCCGGTTGCGGCCAGCAAGGATTCCGGGGCGACCGCCATGAGGGCGATGAGCCTGGGCGGTGGCGATCACAGCGTGAGTATCGAGACGGTAAAACCCGGAACTCCTCCCGGCGAAAACCAACCCGCTCCCCGATCCGACGCTCCTGCGGTTCCAGCGAGTGGCGATCCTTTTGCACACCTGAATATCGCGCCAGATCCCAACGAACTCAAGCCAGCTGCGCCAGCGAGTGAACCGAAGCCTAGCGGAGCGCCCGATCCCAATGAATTAACCCCGGCCGCGGACGCGCAAACAGCCGCAGCGAGCAGTCAACCGTTACCGCCGCCGGTTCAGGTCAACGAGATTCAGCAAGGGCAACCCGCTTCCGGCACTCCGGGCGTTGCTAGCGCGGCTTCCAGCACCAGCCTGGCCAGTGATCAGGACATATCGAGCAGCAAGAAAAAGAAAAAGAAGGGATTGAAGAAAATCATATCGTTCTAGCTCAGTCCGGCAGCCACGTACCTAAGGCGTGCGCTTGGCCCCCGGCCGATGCTGGTTATCCTCATCCCCGCCCACTAGACGCTGACCCCTGGTAACCAAGTAACATCCCGTCGGGTCATTGACTTACGTTGTGGCTCAGGTTACCTTCGCGATATCTCCCCTCATAAGAGGCAAATTTCTTTGGCTCGGAAGATACTGCTCGCCGATGACAGCGTGACCGCCCAGAATATGGGGCGCAAAATCCTCGCGGATGCGGGCTATGAAGTCGTTACGGTTAATAACGGCTCTGCCGCTTTGAAGAAGATAGCCGAATTGAAACCGGACCTCGTGATCCTGGACGTTTACATGCCCGGATACAGCGGGTTGGAGGTCTGCCAGCGGCTCAAGGAATCGCCGGATTCAGCGCGCATTCCAGTGTTGCTGACGGTGGGCAAACTGGAGCCCTTCAAGCCCGAAGAAGCGCGCCGCGTCCGCGCCGAAGGTTTCATCGTTAAGCCGTTTGAAGCCAGCGAATTGCTCGCGGCCTTATCCAAGCTCGAAGACAAAGTGGTGCCTCGCGCCGAACCCTCCAAGCCGGGGCGTTTTGCCCGCGCCATCGCTGCCGCCGAGGAGTCCGGACGCATTAGCCGGAACGAAGCCTCCGGCGAGGACAACGGATGGAAGAGCCGCATTTCCTTCCCCCACGAAAAGGCAGCCCAAGTGAAAGCTGCCGACGACGATTCCATCTACAATCCCGTGAATCGCGATATCCGCACCGTGGTCGAGCCCGTCGCGCAGAAAGCTGCGGAAAGGCAGCAAGAACAACTCCCTAGGGCGGCCGAAGCAAGCGTAGATCTGACCGCTTTGGCGGCGACCGGTTTGCCTCAGGATGTAACCCCGGAAGAAGTTGCCGCGATTGCTGCTGCAGCTGCGCAGATACACCAGGTCGCCGTAACCCTCCAGGAGGAGAATCGGATTTCGGTAGCGGAAAGTTCCGCCACGCGAAATCCCGTTGAGCGAGACCGCGCGCACGACGACGCTGCCGAAATTCAAGCTGGCACCGCGCCTCTGGTGAATGCCGAGACGCAGGTCGAAGCCACTACGGAAACCAAAGAGAACACAGCGTCCGAAACTGGTGCGGATCAGGCAGGTCTTCGACGCGATATTGAAGATAAGTCAAGCGACGCCCAGGATGTTCCCGTCACCATGGCGGCCGCGACTGAATCGATAGCCGCCGCGAACGGCAGCGCAACCCGATGGATGGCCGTTGCGGTGGCGCTCGATGGCGAAGAGGCCACCCTCTCGCTCGAGCAGGAAATGCATAAGGCGTACTCCGCTTTCGTGGCCGAAGAGACTTCTGCTTCTGCAGAGTCAGCCGCTTTGGCTGATACCGCGTCGTCCACAGATTTGCCTGCATCGGCAGAAGCTGGAGGCGTGGCGCCTGCGAGCGGACTTTTGGACTCTGACCCTGCGCCGCAAACTCAGCACGTCATGCCCGCGGAAGCAGCGGAGTCCGAGCCACAATCAGGCGCCCCGGCAACCGGTTCTTTCGTAGACACCGCCCCCACTGGCGGTCCTGAATCAAGCGCCTCCATCCCGCAGCCCGCAGCCGCCTTGCTTGCCCCCGAAGTTGCTTCGGTGCAGCCCCCGGCCGAGTCGTCTCCGGGATTCACGGAGCCGAACCACGAGCTTGCTTCTGACTCTGTGAGCCCCGCCGAAACCGGGCCTGCTTCGGAATTGTCGCCCATGCCCGCTTCCGAACCCGCGACGGGCGAGATGTCACCATCGAGCAACACCTTTGCGCAGCTCGTTGGTAGCCAGCTTTCCGAGGAACACAAACAAGAGCCTAAAGAAGAGTCCGAAACCGTTAAGAGCACTGCGGCCGCCTGGGAAAGCTGGCGCCATATCCGCGATACCAGCGAGGCCAAGCCCGTGCCTGCCGAGCCAGAACACCGCGAATTCAACGCGCCCGCGGCATCCGCCGCCATGGCAGTAGCAGCAGGCGCAGAGCAGACCGCGCCAGAACCTACCCCACCAAGCGAAAATTCCACCGATGTCGCCAGCATTGTAGACAGCGTCCTTGCGGATCTTCGTCCACGCCTCATGGCAGAGATCACCCGCAAAATGGCTGAGAAAAAGTAGCGAGTTCCTCACTTTGCCTCGCGCCTGCTTCTTCACACTGCGCAGTCCGGCCATCCTGGAACCTTCAAAAGCGCCGTTTTCCGGTCCTGGAATTTCCTCACTTTTCAACCAGCCAGTACCTAGTCGTGGTATTGCAACCATCCTCACAAACTGAGTACCATTCGTGCCAGCGCCCCCAAGCTGGAGTTTTGCGCGTCATGAACGAGCAGACCGTCTCGCACTATCGTATTCAGGAAAAGCTGGGCGCGGGCGGTATGGGAGTGGTCTATAAGGCCGAAGACATTCGACTGGGCCGCCTGGTCGCATTGAAGTTCCTTCCGGAAAATACCGCTATCGATGGGCATGCGCTGGAGCGTTTCAAGCGCGAGGCGCGCACTGCTTCTTCCCTCGACCATCCGAACATCTGCACTATCTACGAAATCGACGAAGACCAAGGCCGTCCCTTCATTGCCATGCAATTGCTCGAGGGACAAACTTTAGCCGATCGCATCGGGGATAAGCCGATTCCCCTCGGCACACTGCTCGACTGGGGGTTGCAGATCGCCGACGCTCTCGAGGCGGCGCATGCCAAGGGCATTATGCACCGCGACATCAAGCCCGCCAATGTTTTCATCACCACGCGAGAGCAGGCGAAGATTCTCGACTTCGGTTTGGCCAAACTTACGTTACCGGATTCGGCCGGTTCGACCGCCCCTACCATGTCGATGAGCGCTCAGCTCACGCACGTCGGTGCGACCATCGGCACAGTCGCCTACATGTCTCCGGAGCAGGCACGCGGTGAACCGCTCGACGCACGCACCGATCTTTTCTCCTTCGGCGTGCTCCTCTATGAGATGGCCACGGGCAAGCAGGCCTTTTCCGGGCCCACATGGGCGGTCACGGTGCACGCTATTCTCGGCCAGGCGCCGCTGTCGCTGAACGAGTCCATGCCCGGACTGCCCCACCGTTTACAGGAGATCATCGACAAAGCACTGGTGAAGAATCGAGATTTGCGCTACCAGAGCGCTGCCGAGATTCACCACGACTTGCTCAAGCTAAAGAAAGATTATGAGTCTGGGAAAAGCTTGAAGTCGACTGGTACTGCTGCTATCTGGTCTAGCAAGCGAAAACTGCAGCTGATCCTCGCAGCGTGCTGCGTCGGGTTGCTCATCGCCGTCTCAGTTTGGTTCCCGCGGCTCCTGCACCGCTTCCGCTCGGCCGCCGCCGGCATCGCCGCATCTACCGTGGTCGAGAAGAAGAGCATCGCTGTATTACCGCTGGCGACCATCGCCGACGATCCCAAACTCACCGTCTTCGGAAAAGGCTTGCTGGAAGACGTAGCCGCCAAGCTTTCGCAATTGAGCGCGAACCGCGACCTGGAAGTCATTTCCCCGCGCGCGCTCGAGGATAAGAAAGTCGACACGCTTGCCGATGCGAAAAAAGAATTCGGCGTCAACCTTGGCCTGGCAGTTTCGCTCAAGCAGGATGGCGACCTGGTTCGCGCTGCCTACAATTTGATCGACACCAGCACAGGCAAGAACCTGGCCGGGGACTCAATCACCGCGCCAGTTTCTGATCTATTTGCCATCGAAGATAAGCTCACCAGCGGAGTGGCCGACGCCTTGTACGTTTCCCTGCGCCCTGAAGAGCGGCAAGCCCTTGGCGCTCATGCGACCACGCTGCCTGAGGCTTTCCAATATTTTGCGCAAGGGCTCGGCTACCTTCAACATAGCGCCGAGCGCGAATCGCTGACCAGCGCCGAGATTGTTTTCAAGCAGGCGCTCAAGCTCGATCCCAATTACGGTCCGGCGGAGGCGGGCCTGGGTGAAACCTATTTGTATCTCTATGCCATGACCAAGCAGAAGCGCTGGATCGAGCCTGCGCAAGAGGCCTGTGCCAAAGCGATCGAATTGGGCAATGCCGGTGCCGAGGGCCACATCTGTTTGGGAATCTTTGAAAATGCGACCGGGCAGTCTGAGAAAGCCGCCGAACAGTTCCAGCAGGCGGTGCAACTCGACCCGGTCAACGATCAGGCGTACTGGCACCTGGCAGAGGCATACCAGAATCTCAACCAGCTCGATAAGGCCGAAGAAACCTTTAAACGAAGAATCAGCGTTCGTCCAAATTACTGGCGGGGATACAGCGCTCTGGGTGTGTTCTATATCAGCCAGGCGGAATACGACAAAGCGCAGGCCCTGTTCGAGCAGGCCGTATCACTCAAGCCGAACAACTATCGAGACTACAGCAACCTCGGCGCGGCTCTGCTCTATGAGGGCAGGGACGAAGAGGCAACGCGGGCATTCGAGAAGTCCATTGCGATTCGCCCCTCACGCTCGGCATATGTGAACTTGGCGGTTGCGTATTTACGGCTGCGTAAATTTGATCAAGCTGCGTGGACAACTCAACAAGCCTTGAAGCTCGACGATAGCGATTATCAAACGTGGGGAAATCTCGGCGATTGCTATTACTACGGTGGCCGCCAGTCAGATGCGCTTGAGTCGTACAAGAAGGCAATCTCTTTGGCCGAGCAGAAGCTAAAGATTAATTCCAACGATACCGACGTTTTAAGCGATTTGGCAGGTTACTGGTCGATGCTTGGAAACCGTGCGCAGGCGCTTGACTACCTTGACCGCTCTTTGGTGGGGAACAAGGACAAAGAGTTGCTTTTCCAGGCCGCGTTGGTGTACAACCAGTTGCACGAAACTGGGACCGCTTTGGAGTGGTTGAGCAAGGCTCTGGCCGCAGGGTACTCAAAGTCGGTGGCCAGCAAAACGCCGAATCTGGATAATCTGCACGACAACCTGCGTTACCAGGCCTTGATGCGGGAGAAGTAAGAATCTAAGAGTCAAATAGAATTGACAGGAGCGCTACAATGCCCACACCATCAGTTGATGTAGTTTCCGGGAAGGTGACCAACTCGCCAATCGAAGATGGGCAGCCGTTTGTATGGACGTGCGCCGGTGACACCGGCAGCATTTCGGTAACCGCCCAGGACATGCCAGGGGGAAAACCGTGGTTCACCCCCAGCCCCATCTCATTCACGGCTCCAGGCCCAAGTGCCCAGGTAACCGCCAAGGGAGTGAGCCCACCGGGCGGATGGTCTTACACCGCCAATGTGAATACGGACCATGCGAAAATCCAGGTTGAATCATCTAAGCCGCAGGCGAAGGCCAGCTAGCGCAAGCTGTTTTCAGAAACAGGACAACCTGTCTTGATTGTCATCCTGAGGCCGCCGCGGTTGCGGCCGAAGCACCTATGTAACCCTACGTACGCCGACGGTGCACGGGGATTGCAAATGAAACTGAATAGTACCTCGCGACGAAAACGCTGCCCAGGGTGACAACACTCGTTCAATAGTTTTGTGCTTCCATCTCTTTTGAGTTCTGCCCATTTGACCCGGTGAGAACACGACGGGAAGCAATTTTGCCAGACCCCCTCCCGCTCTGGACCGGTTCAAGCGACGAATCCGAGAGATCACGCGACGGGCCAAGGGCGTCGGTATACAGAAGACGATAGAGGGCCGTGGTGTTTCCACTGCCGCCACAGAGCAGCCCGCAGGCGCAACCGGACCCCCAAGGCTCGGAACCTCCGACGTCGGATTTGCCGATCGGCCCGAGCGGGGTAGAGCGCTGACTCAACTTCGCGATTCCCTTACTATTCAGCCATTCAACCCAGCGCAGCACCAGGGCGGGCCCTAGTCAAAATCTAGAACCGTGGGCTAACTGACTCGAACTGCGGTGTACGGACCCGTGCGCGCGGTGGTGTGGCACGGGTGCGGGCGACTGCGGCCCCTATGCCGATCAAATCGCGATATCACTCAGTAACCCGGACGGGGGGCGGCCGATTCTCAATGCATTATGAAAGGGCTGATTTCAACGGTTATGCGGGCAGTGTTGGGACGCTACAATAGGCGTGTGCAAATAAGACGTGCAGCGGCGGTCATTATCGTGAGTGTGACAGTGTTTGCGCAATCAGTACCGCCTGCGTGTCCCGCCGGCCGCCCAGTTGACGACATCATTGCCGAGGTGCATAAGGAGCAATCCAAAAGGAAACACCGCAACACCGACCCCTTCCCGACGCTGCATTGCAGTTGGGGTTGGTGCATCGATGTTTCAAAGACCCCGCCAACTTTTCCAGAATCCCGGCCTCGAGTGAGTTCGACCGACAACCAGAACACAAATTCCAATGCAACGAGTTCCGACACCGTTTCCGTCGAGACGTGTGGTACAGCGATGAAGGTGGCGCTTGTGGCCGCTCACAACGTCGAGGTTGGCGATCAGTACTTTGTGCAGAAGAACTATAACGCGGCGCTAATGCGTTACGAGGACGCACGGGAAGAAAAACCCGGAGACGTTGCCATTTACGGCCGATTGGGGCGAAGCTACGAGAAGCTCGGTCAGCTTCCACCGGCAATAGAGGCATACCACGTGGCGCAGAAACTCCCGCGACAAGAGAAGTGGACCGACGAGGCTAAATCTGCCCTGCTTCGTCTTCAGCACACCTCAGGTTCGTAATCGGCGTAACAGTACGCTGAGAAAATGCGCTGGACTTCAGCGGGTGCAACTCCCGCCCGAAAGCTGGTTCGCTCCACCCGGTAGAAATCGGAGCGGGAGCGGAGGCAACGTGACACGTGCTTGGAGCGTTTTCAAATTGAAGGTTCCGCCTGCCTGTGACAGGTATTGTTTCCCAGCATCGGAGTACAATTCCGCACATGTTGGCGTTTAGCAGAGCCAAGTGGATAGCCCTGACAGGATACGCTTTGGCCGCTGCGGGAATTATCCTTTTCACGCAACACGACAGAATCGTGGACTTGCAGCTAGGTGCCTAAGGTGGCTAGCCACCCCTTGACACAGGGATGCTGTCGGCAGATAGTGTGGCAACCCAACCCTCGGGCAAGTCCGCCACCTTCGCCTCGGGAGTCGCTCCCACCTTGCGATTAACTCGGCCTTGAGCCGCAAGACTTAGGATGATCATCGTGAAAATCGCTTCCAGATGGCTCTTGTTTTTCATGTTTGTGGCGCCACTGACGGCCCCTGCCCAGATCTCAAACTTTCAACACGTCGTGCTAATCTTCCAGGAGAATCGCACCCCGGACAATCTTTTTCAAGGTCTGTGCGCTGCTCCCTACGGCGCGTGCGCTGTCCCTCCGACAGCCGCCGCGCCTTACGACATTCAAACCTCGAATTGGAAGACTAAGGGCGGATCCATTCAGCCCTCGCCTGTAGCCTTGGCTAATACTTACGATCTGAGCCACGTGCACTCAGCGTTCAATGCTATGTGCGACGTTGTCGTCGGCGACCCGCCAACCTGCAAGATGGACGGTGCTGCCGGCATTGCTTGCGCTCCGCAGAAGGGCACCAGTTGCCCTGCGAACCCGCAGTTCAAGTTTGTCGACAATTCGGCTGGCATTCTGAACCCGTATCTCATCCTCGCCACCCAGTACGGCTGGTCCAACTATATGTTTCAAACCAATCAGGGACCGAGTTTCCCCGCGCATCAATTTATTTTCGGAGGCACTTCAGCGCCCAGTCAGTTCGACGATACCCAGGGTATTTTCGCAGCTGAAAACATGAACCCCAACGCCCAGGCGGGTTGCAACGCCCTATCCACGACGACTGTCAAGGTCGTTTCCCCGAAGCCCACCCCGCCCCCATACGGCGTAGAAGCTTCCAAGATCTACCCCTGTTTTGAACACCAGACCATGGCCGACCTCGTCACCGACTGGATGTACTACGCCGCAGGCGCGGGCTCCATTTGGACTGCTCCGAACGCGATTGACCACATCTGTGTGCCGAGCGGGGGAAACTGTACCGGCTGGGGAACCCACGTCGTCGCTAACAATCCTTCGCAAGTACTGACCGATCTTGGAAATTGCGATCTCCATGACCTGACTTGGGTCACTCCGACGGCGGCGAACTCTGACCACGCCGGCAGCAACGATGGCGGCGGACCCGCCTGGGTGGCTTCCATTGTCAACGCCATCGGCAACAGCACCTGCACCGACACCGTGAAGGGAAAGACGCTCACCTATTGGCAGGACACCGCGATCGTCATCACTTGGGATGACTGGGGAGGCTGGTACGATCACGAGAGGCCGACGATCCTGAACGGTGTGCAAGGCGACTATCAATACGGATTCCGTGTTCCATTAATTGTCGTCTCCGCCTATACGGACGCAGGCTACGTGAACAATTACCGGCATGATTTTGGTACGATTCTGCGCTTCATTGAGCATAATTTTGGCATCACCGAAGGCGAGCTCGGTTTTGCCGATAGCCGCGCGACTACCGATCTGGGATTGTTTTTCCATCTGAATCGAGCACCTCGGACGTTCAACACCATCCCCGCCCCCAAGGATGCAAACTTCTTTATCCACGACCTCAGACCACCGGAGCCACCCGACGACGATTAAGATGAACCCCGACTAGCCCAAGAGTTAATTCCCGAATCGAATGACGTGAAGGCACGCCGGTTCAAAGGCGTGCCTTCACCCTCATATGAGCTGCCTGCGGCGTGTGCTTACCGGGCCAGAACGCTGTAAAGTGCCACTCGCGCTGGTGGAGCTCACGCGACAATTGTGCTGTGTAGGGGTGAATAAGAACGGAATTTACGGTTACGCCGGTTGAATTGTTACTAATTGGCGACCGCAGGGACACGGCTCGTATCAAGGACTATTCGGAAGTAACTGTTGTAATCAGATAGCGCTCATTCACTCGTTGTGAGTTGATAAGGCGATGGTTCGCCACTAATCCTTTTTTCACAGAACAGCCCGAATCCCCGACAATTCTCAGGGCGTCAGCACGGGCGGGTCACACAACTAATTTTCACGCGCCGGGTTCTGACTCATAGCTGCTGGGAAGGGATCTCGTTTAACCACTGAGGCGCCCTATGAGACTGACCCCCATTATTCTAGTAATCTTGATCGCCATTTCTGCAACGAAATTTACCGAAGCGCAAGAGCAGAACGAGTGGATTCCTCAGAGTATTGGGACCTTACAGCAAGGCGCGTCCTCGAAAACCGAGTTCACCTTTGACCATTCTATGCTGGTATTGGCATCCAAGCTGGAACCGGACGACGAGGACCTCCGCCGCGTGATCGCAGGGGTGAGTGGGATCTCGGTCCACAGGTACCATTTTCCGGGACTTTGGCAGTACGATCAGGGGGCTCTGATCTCCGTGATCGAGGAATATCGTTCGGCGGGCTGGAAACAGCTGATTAACAGCCATGAGAAGGGAGGAGGCTCAGGTGCGACCGATCTCTGGGTCCGCGTAAAGAACAACGCGATTAGCAACGTCGCGATTCTCCTTGCCAGCTCGAATGAGGTGAACTTCATCGTGGTTTCCGGGTCCATCAGCCCGCTCGACCTCTCCCATCTTGGCGGACATTTTGGTATCCCGAAGATCGAAGGTGGAGTGGTAGTGCCAAATGCTGAGCGAGGGCGGTAACTGGAATTAGCGTAAAGGTGATTGATCGCCAGTGCGAATGAGTTGGTCGTTCACGATCAGCTCATCCAAGGAGGTAGAGTGAAAAAAATAATTGACCTCTGGAAAGCTAGTGTGGCCTGGGCAAAGAGACTTCACCGGGACGCCGCTCTTGATTCCCTGCGCAATGTTCTGGCAGTAGTCGGAGGCGCAACGATTTTAGCTGATTTCGACACGATAAAGGTTTGGCTTATTCTGCCGATGCTTGCCTTTGCTTTCCTCATTTGGTTTCTCGATTACGAGCGCCATTTTCGCGGGCAGACCGTAGAGGAAGCAAACGCCCCGCGATGATCTTTTCTTGGACATGTGCTCTTCGCTATCACGTCTGTTTCTGATCCTCCGGCCCCCTTTTCAACAAAAGCGCACCAGGATTATCAAGGTTGAGCCGTGACTGCCGAAATCATTGAGAATTTAGCCGAATGCGGGTAGATGGGTGAAATGCGATTTATTATCAACGGCCCCGTTACCCTACCTGAAAAACCTCCGCGAGTTGCTGTTTACCATTGAGAGAAAGGCCGATGCTGCACTCATGAAAGCGCTACATCTGGCTTACGATTTGGACACCGGACGACTGCTGTTCCAGTGGAAGTCGCCGCACGGTGTGAGATCGATTTCGTGGAGACAGGATGGAACGCTATTCGCAATTGCTACTCCGTTCCTCTGCACCCGGTTCCGTGACACCGTACATGTTTGAGCACCAATCCTTGCAACACCTACAAATGCTGACCGCGAGGAATCCCACGTCCTTGGCGTTCTCAGGGGATCACCTCTACTTGGTCGAGTCGAGCTTCTGCAAGGGTTCAGCGTTCGACCGACATTTGGGCCTAGAGGGATTTGCCATTAGTGGAGCTGTGGATGTCTTCGGGCGGAAGGTATAGTGTCTTGCTTCCTCCTTCTGTGGAATTCACATCGCCACCACTGGCCATCCCAGCCCAGCGAGCGCTTCTGAAAAGTGGGCTGCGATTAAGTCGAACAGGAAAGATGGTCCTTCTATATCCACAGCCTCAAGTCTTTCAAATTCCGTAGCCATGCATTGAGTGGCGGAGATATACGTCGTAGCTGTTGTAAGTAGGCGCGTTTGGACTCATCGAGAATCGGACCGACTCGGTCGAGGGTCAAAACGCGTCATCGGGATGTTACGACAGCAACTCACCAGGGAACTACTCTCGCCAAGGATGAAAATTGTTTAACATTGACGCGAACACGGCGTAGAGGAACAAGGGCTGCCGCTTCTGAGCGTCAAAAAGGAGATCCCAGTTCACACTTGTGGGGCAGGCGATGCAAAGGTAGAATTGCGCCGCTCTTGCGGTCAAGAAAAAATGCCGGACAAGATGCAATTACTTTAGTAAAAGGGGAAGTCGATGACGCCTAGGAAAGCCCGGTACTCGCGTTATGGAATGCAGATCGCGGCCGCAGCCCTTATCAGCACCTGCTGCCTTCAGCCCGTTTCCGCCGGACAGACCACAGACGTAGCGGTCGACGCGGAGGCAGCAGCGCGCGACAATTGGCGCGCGGTTATGGCTCACAATACCGATTTGTGGGAGGGGTGCTTTCAGGCATCTTATCCCAGCACCGTCTGGGAGGAGGTGGATTGCAGAGAATTGCATCCACGCGTCCCTCCAGTCTTCCACAAGCCTGGCGAGGGGCAGGTAACGGGCAACGGTCACGACTATGTAGCTCAAGCGCCGGGGCTGATCAGCGGGACACTTGGAACCTTCCCGAAAGTCACGGGCGTGAAATCCGAGAAAAGTGTCGGCGTGGCCGCGTTCGGAGACGGAGGCATCCTCGGGCCGAATGAGTACTCGCTTCAGGTCAATACGAACTTAACGGGCACCACCTCGGCGTGTGACGGTCATGCCGGTTGTGTCGTCTGGCAACAATTCATTTACGCGACGGACTACGAAACCGAGGGGAAAGCGGCTGTTTTCATGCAGTATTGGCTGATCGGCTGGGGCGACTCGGATTGTCCGAGGGGTTTCGACAGTGATGGCGAGGGCGATTGTTTCGGGAATAGCAAGTCCGTAGCGGCACCCGATGTGAAGGCTACATCCCTTGGCAAGCTGTCGCTCTCGGGCGCTGCGGAAGCGGGTTCCAAGGATACGGTAGTATTCACCGATGGAACCACTGCCTACTCCGTTAGCGGCTCCGACAGCGTGCTTGATATCTCGAAGGTTTGGCACCAGTCCGAATTCAACGTCGTCGGTGATGCCGGCGGCTCGCGAGCGGATTTCAATACGCCTGTCTCGATCACCATGAAAGTAGCGCTGACGGATGGTTCCACCTCAGCCCCAACCTGTGTCGCGAATGCTGGCACAACCGGAGAGACCAATAACTTGAATCTGGGCAGCTGCAGCCGCAAGAGCGGCGCGAAGCCCTTTATCGAGTTCACCCAATCGAACTGAGGCGGCCGTGCCAGCAGGCCTTAACACTCGTAACCGATGGGTTACGAGTCAATCGCGATGTTATGACAAACGGCGAATATGGGGCGAGGCTGGCTCCGCCAACGCTGGCAGTGAACAATCCACGCTGCTGCTCATCCGGTTCGCTGGATGGACACGAGAGTTAGGTCATCCAATGAAGGGCCGTCGACAAAGGTTCGCAGATCGCTCAGGCAAGCGGCGACAAGCTCGGCGGGGCGCTTGGCAGCTGCCTGACGCACCACACGCGTGACTCGATCCACGCCGTATTCCTCGTCCGCGCGACGTGCTTCCGATAGGCCGTCGGTGTACAGGAGTAGCATGTCGTCAGTTTCCATGTGCAGGCGCGTGGCGGAGAAATCGACTTCGTGGAACATCCCCAGCGGCAAACCGGTGGATTCAATTCGTAACACCCCACCGCTCCCGACCATGATCGCGGGACAGTGGCCAGCGTTATGAATTTCCACATCTCCTGTGGGCTTAGCCAACCCGCATATCAAAGTGGCGTACTGCCCAGCCAACGCGCTCTCGCAAAGAACGCGATTGGTCTGGGTGACCATCTGGCCAAGCGGCAGGGCCATTCCAGTCAGGCTGCGGAACAAGGCGTGGAGTTGCGCCATCAGCATAGAGGCGGCCACGCCCTTGCCAGAGACATCGCCAAGCACAAAAAAGAGCTGTCCATCGGACGGGATTAAGTCGCAGTAGTCGCCACTGACGGGACCGAGCGGGGCGTAATAGTAACTTGTGTCCCAACCACCTGCCTGCAGATTCACTTGTGGCAAAAGATTGCGCTGCACTTGGGAGGCCAAATCGAGGTCACGCTGCAGCGCAGCTCGTTGTGACTCCGTAAGGTGATCGAGGCAGTACCGCACCAGCGGATCGGCCAGCAGTCGGTCCTGCTCTATCGATTCGTGGCATTCCTGGCACAGGCCGTAGCTGCCCTTGGCCATACGTTCCAGCGCCGAATCTACTTCGCGCAGAAGACCAACGAATCCGGCTTTCTGCGGTGCGAGAGCAATCGCTGCTTCCAAGCGTTGCTTCCGCTGTTCCAGTTGACTGTGTAGGAAAGCTACTTCTAGTGTGGCCATAACAACCTCGAACTGCCAGGCGACTTGCTGTTTGATTGCGGTTCCCCGTACCACGTCGCAGTTTCTTGCCTTGAATGAGCCTACGCGATTTCAGGAAGTGCGGGCGGTGTATCTCATACCTGTGCGCTGGGCCCAAATAGATGTTGAAACCAGGCATTAGCACAAGTTTGCGCCGTCTCTTCGCCCCCGCTGCCCAGTCACATCACTCGGTTCGCTCCCCGCATACCCCTGGGGTGGGGTGTAGTATTTTCCCCTCAATGGCGTAATACCCCCTCAGCCCGTTTGACCCCTCTTTTCCCCCGCCTGTAAGATCAAACTTCACCAGTATTGACAGCTATCGTCCTAACCCCACAGGCCAAATAGAAACACAGAAAAGATGTTCCCTGTAGATCCTCTGTGTCCCCTGTGTTAAAGGTTTTTCGGCGATGCCTCAGCGCTGACCGCTAACAGATGCCCCACGACCTGCCAAAATCCTACGAGCCCGGTGCGATTGAAACCCGCTGGGCCGAGTACTGGATCAGAGAAAAACTTTTCTCTGTCCCCACGCCGCCCGAAGGCGAAAATCGTCCAGTCTTCACTTTACTGTTGCCGCCGCCCAACGTCACCGGCCGCCTGCATATGGGCCACATGCTCAACCAGACCCAGATGGACATCATTGTCCGCTGGCATCGCATGCGTGGCTTCATCACCCTGTGGCTGCCCGGTACGGATCATGCCGGCATCGCTACGCAGATGATGGTCGAGCGCCAACTCGCCAAAGAAGGCAAGAAGCGCCGCGACCTGGGCCGCGAAAAATTCGTCGAGCGCGTGTGGGAGTGGAAACAACTCTACGGCGGTGCGATCCTCGACCAGATGAAACGCCTGGGCGCCTCAGTCGATTGGGACCGCGAATATTTCACCATGGACGAAACTCTTTCCCGTGCCGTGCGCGAAGTTTTCGTCCGCCTGTATGAAGAAGGTTTGATCTATCGCGGCAAATATATCGTCAACTGGTGTCCACGCTGCGAGACCGCGATCTCCGATCTGGAAGTGAAGCACGAAGACGTTGCCGGAAAACTTTGGGAGATTCGCTATCCCGTCGTGGGCAGCTCGGAATTCATCACCGTCGCGACCACGCGGCCAGAAACAATGCTCGGCGATACCGCGATCGCGGTCAATGCGAAAGATGAGCGCTACCAGAACCTCCACGGGAAAAAGGTTCTGCTGCCTCTGATGAATCGCGAGATACCCATCATCGTCGATGAACTCGCTCAACCCGAGTTCGGCACCGGCGCAGTGAAAGTGACGCCGGCGCACGATCCCAACGATTTCAAGGCTGGCCAGCGCCACAACCTGCCGCAGATCGACGTGATGGACGAGCACGCCCACATGAACCGAAACGCCGGGGCGTACGCCGGCCTCGACCGTTACGAGGCCCGTAAGCGCGTGCTGGCGGATCTGCAGGAGCAAGGATTTCTCGTCGCCGAGAAAGACTACGCACTCTCCCTCGGGAAATGCGATCGCTGCGGAACTGTAGTCGAGCCACGCCTCTCCGAGCAGTGGTTCATAAAAATTCAGCCGCTCGCGCAAAAAGCAATCGAAGCCGTCGAGAGCGGCGAGATCACCATCGTCCCGGAAAATTACAAACAGATTTATCTGAACTGGATGAATAACATCTACGACTGGTGCATCTCGCGCCAGTTGTGGTGGGGGCATCGCATTCCGGCTTGGACCTGCGACGATTGCAAACATGTGATCGTCGCCCGCGAGGAGCCGTTAACCTGCACGAAGTGTGGCAGCACCAAGCTGGAGCAGGTTTCCGACGTGCTCGACACCTGGTTTTCCTCAGGTCTCTTGCCTTTCACGACCTTGGGCTGGCCGGAAAAAACGCGCGACCAGGCGGTTTTCTATCCGACCACGCTGCTCATCACCGCTTACGAAATTCTCTTCTTCTGGGTCGCCCGTATGATCATGTTTGGCTGCCACTTCATGCAGGGGCACGAACAGGATCGAGCGATCAAGAAGGCGAGTGGCTGGGCTGATAAGAAGAATGACAGCGTCCCCTTCCGCCAGGTTTATATTCACGCGCTGGTGCGCGACGCCGACCGCCAGAAGATGTCGAAGACCAAGGGCAACGTGATCGATCCTTTGGATATTATCCAGCGCTTCGGCACCGACGCGACGCGGTTCACCCTGGCCGCCATGGCCGCGCCCGGCACCGACATCGCCTTCAGCGAAAGCCGCACCGACGGTTACCGCGCCTTCGCGAACAAAATCTGGAACGCCGCCAGATTCATGTTCATGAATGCAGACCGTCTTGAATGCGGCGCGGGCACTCTGGCCCGCGAACTCGCGCCAACTGCCAAGGGCATCCACCCATTCGCACCAACAGCTCTCGAAGACCGCTGGATCCTCTCCCGCTTCAACCGCGTCACCGGCGAGGTCAACGATGCTCTCGCGGCCTATCGCTTCCACGAAGCCGCAAACCGGATCTACGACTTCTTCTGGGGAGAGTTCTGCGACTGGTATATCGAGTTGATCAAGCCACGTCTGAACTTCGAGGAAGGTGCGGACAAAGCGCAAGCCCGAGCCGCTTGCGCAAATTTAGTCAATTTGTTCGACGCCTCCTTGCGTCTTCTGCATCCGGTCATGCCCTTTATCACCGAAGAAATCTGGCAAGCAATTTACGAGGGACATCCGCCCCTGAAGTCGATTGCGCTCGCAGGATATCCGCAGCCGGACAAAGAGCAGTTCGATCTTACTGCTGAAACCGAGATGGCAATCCTGCAGGACTTAATCGTGAACATAAGAAATGTCCGCGCAGAATTGAAAGTCGAGCCCAAGGTGAGAGTTCCAATCGAAGTTTTCGCGCATGAGCCCGCAATTCGCGCCATGATCGAGCAGAATCGAGGAGCGGTCGAGCGCCTGGCAAACGTGGAGAAGACCAGCTTTGTAGACCAGTCCCTGGCCAAACGAGGCGGCACCCGCAGCACCGCCCGCTTCGATGTTCACATGATCTACGAGAGAAAAATCGACGTTGCCGCCGAGTGCGAGCGGCTGAAAAAAGAGCTGGAGAAAATTGAAAAAGAGTTGACCAACAATCAGAAACAGCTAGGGAACGAACAGTTTCTGGCGAAGGCTCCAGGAAATGTGGTCGAAGGCCTGCGAAAACGGGGCAAGGAACTGACCGATTTGCGTGAGAAAATGAAGATCCAGATGGAGCAACTGGGCTGCAAATAGAGAGGTAGATTGCTGAGTCTTGTTGCCTCCATCCCAGACGTCGAACATCTCTACGCTATGGACTTTAATAGTCGACGCATCACCGCTATCCTCGAGAACGCGCTGCTTGAAGACCGGGCCACGCGCGACTCGACCAGCTACGCCTGCATCGATCCCAACCAGCGCGCCTCCGCCACCATCCTCGCCAAACAGGATTGCATTCTGGCCGGTATCGGTGTGATTGCCCGCATCCTCGACGTCTACGCGGCTCTTGACGGCGCGGTTACATCGCACTACGAAGTCACCACGCATCCCGAGATTTTCGACGGCGTGCGCCTGCACAAAGGCCAGTCGGTTGCCGTGATCCGGCACAACGCACGCGTGCTCCTGTCGTGCGAACGCGTCATCCTGAACTTTCTGCAGCGCATGAGCGGCATTGCAACTCTGACCCGCAAGTTCGTGGACGCCGTCTCCGGCACCAAAGCGCGTATTCTCGATACTCGCAAGACCGCTCCCGGCCTGCGCGTAGTCGATAAGTATGCCGTGCGTTGTGGCGGCGGCCAGAACCACCGTCTGGATCTTTCCGATGGAGTCTTGATCAAGAACAATCACATCACGCTCGACGGAGGAATTGTGCCCGCCCTGGAGCAGGCAGTCCGCAACCGGCGCGGTTCGCAGCCCATTGAGGTTGAAGTCCGCACGCCACAAGAGCTTGAAGAGGCGCTAGCCCATGGCGCGGAAGCGATTCTGCTGGACAATATGTCCCCCGAAGATGTGCGCCGCGCAGTGGAGCGGTGTTCCCAACTGGAGCGCCGCATTCCTCTCGAATGCTCGGGAGGAATCCGCCTGGAGAATGTCCGCGCCTACGCCGACACCGGCGTCGATTTTATTTCAGTCGGCCTGCTCACCCACTCTCCCCAAGCCGTAGATATGAGTATGCGTGTCTCGCCAGCTTGAGTCCGGACCTTAGCGCCATCGGGGTAAGTTCCGTGGTTTGTGCTTTTCTCCCCACTCCCGCATAATTCCGGAATCAATAAGCCTACGACAACTCGTGTTACCCGGGCGCCCATGCCGGCGAAAGCCGGCGAATCCCACACACCAGCCACTGACGTGCGACTGGGCCGCATCGTCCGGCTGTTCATGGAACACGCCACAGTTGTGGTAAGCGGCACGAAAATCGCGCAGGAAATTTCCTCGAGCCACTCTGAAGTCGGGCGCCTCATCCGGCAGTTGCGCGGCTTAGGTGTAGAGGTTGCCGGCCACCCCGGTTTGGGATATCAACTTAAGTCTGTCCCAGATCTTCTGTTGCCTGAAATCCTCGCGCCTTTGCTTCGCGGCACTATCTTCGACGATCAGCTTCACCATTTTTTCAAAACAGGCTCGACCAATACCGCAGCTATGTCGGCCGCTGCCGAGGGTGTTCCCGAGGGTAGCGTTTTTCTCGCCGAAGAGCAGACCGCCGGACGTGGGCGCGGAGCGAACATCTGGGAATCCACGCGTTCAGCGGGAATTTATTGCTCTGTGGTTCTGCGTCCGGCACTCGCGCCTGCCGACGTGCTGGTGATGGCGCTCGCCGCCGGATTAGCGGTTCGCAGCGCGATTCAGCAAGTCGACTCGCGCATGACTCCCGATTTGAAGTGGCCCAACGATGTGCTGATCGCGGGCAAGAAAGTCTGTGGCATTCTCACGGAGATGAATGCCGAAGCCACGCGAGTCAGATACATCGTAGTGGGAATCGGCATCAACGTGAACCATGCCAGCTTTCCCAAAGAACTGGAAGGCGAGGCCACGTCACTGCGTTTAGCGACGGGCCACGATTGGTCTCGTGTGGAGTTGACCGCGGCTTTGCTAAAATCGCTTGATCAGGAGTACCGACTCTTGACTACCGGGACGGATGCGCGCCCATCGATCCTCCGGCGTTTCGCTGAGCGTTCCACTTGGGTGCAGGGGAAGCCGGTGCGTGTTGAGGAGAATGGATCAAGGATCGAAGGAACCACAGAGGGGCTGGATGACCGTGGGTTCCTCCAGGTGCGCACCGCGCGGGGACTGCGGACGATTTTCAGTGGTACGGTGAGAGCGTTTTGAAAGGGCACCGCTTTAGCCTTGCCGCCCACAGCTGTGAACTCTCGGGCTTCGGCCTCCGAGGATAGTCGTTGCAAGCAGAGACCTTCATGCTTTTCGTTCTTGATGTCGGCAACACCAACACGGTCCTCGGAGTTTTTGCCCGTGCTCCAGGCGTGCCTTCCGACCAAGACTCTGACACCGCTCCACATTACGATCACCTGGTTGCCAACTGGCGAGTCGCCACCCGGCAAGGCAGCACCGTGGACGAGTACGGCGTCCTGTTCCGCAATTTGTTTTCGATGGCCAGTCTTGAGGCCGCCGGCATTCATGGCATTGTGATTTCATCCGTGGTGCCTCCACTTGATCCGGTTCTTCGTCAGGTCTGTGAGCGGTACTTTAATTCCAAGCCGCTGCTGATCGAGCCGGGGGTGAAAACCGGCATGCCGGTGCATTACGACAATCCCGCGGAAGTGGGCGCAGACCGCATCGTGAACGCCGTAGCGGCATTCGAAAAGTACGGCGGCCCCTGTGTGATCGTCGATTTCGGCACGGCCACCACCTTCGACTGCGTATCCTTGAAGGGCGAATACATGGGCGGAGTGATTTGCCCGGGCATTGGCATCTCTGCTGATGCGCTTTTTCAGCGCACCGCGCGCCTGCCGCGTGTGGAGATTCGCAAGCCCGCTCGTGTGATCGGCACCAACACGGTCGGCAGTCTGCAGTCCGGGCTTTACTACGGATACCTCGGTTTGGTTGATGGCATTCTCGAACGTCTTCTCGGCGAGCTGGGCGAAGAGACGAAAGTGATCGCCACCGGAGGCCTCGGCCCGATGATTGGAACGGGATCGAAATACATTAAGCAAATAGACGATTTCCTGACTCTCGAGGGGTTACGCATCATCTGGGAAAGAAATGTAGCGGCGCGCCCCAGCCTCTCGAAAGCCGTGCAAACGCCCGCCTCCCAGGCATCGAAGGCCTCACCCCGCTCCGCGTCCGGCGCCTCGCCGGCGAAAACCAATGGCGGCCGCGAGCGCTCACCTTCAACTCCGCGTTCCACTCGCTGACCGTCTTGGACAATTATTTTCAATATTTCTCCGAAGTTGAAGAGCACTTTCTGAGGCGGCGTGGCGCTCACCTGATTGGTTCCACACTTGACTGGGCTCAGATTGAAATCTGGAAGAATGCCGGTATCCCTCTCGAGGCTGTGCTTCGCGGCATCGACTCCGCCTTCGATAAATACGAACAGCGCAAATCGAAAAGGCACGAAAAGATCAACAGCATCGTGTGGTGCGCGCAGGCTGTGTTGTCGGCTGCGGAAGACATGAAGGAAGCTGCCGTCGGCATGGCAGCCGGCGATCAGCCATCGACCAAATCCAGCGCAGGGCAAGGTTTTGAGCCCGAAACTATTGCCGCATTCCTGCGTCGCAATGCAGATCTTTTGCACGCGGCGAAACTGCCGCACACTGCCGGAGTTTCCATTTATACCGTCGCCGAGAACTCAACCGCCACGCTTCGCCGACTAGCCGATGAAATCGAGAACGCAAAGGCAGCGCCTGGGCTGGAAGACCTCGAGCGCCATCTCACCGTGCTGGAAGAAAAACTTTTTGCCGCGTTACTTACCGCGACGCCGGATGAAGAAATCGTGAACCTCCGCGCCCAGGCAGATCGCGAACTGTCACCCTACCGGCGCAAGATGGCGGCGCCGCAAATCGAGCAATTGCAAAAACAATACGTCCACAAGCGGCTCCTGGAGAAATACAACCTCCCGCGCCTCAGCTTGTTTTACCTGTGATGATCCATTCCTTCGATGCACTCATTCTCGGCGGCGGCGCGGCCGGCTTGATGTGCGCCATTGAAGCTGGTAAACGCGGACGACGGGTCGCTGTACTCGAGCACGCTGACCGTCTGGGGAAGAAAATTCTGATCTCCGGGGGTGGGCGCTGCAACTTCGCCAACCTCCACTGCAGGCCGGAAAACTTTCTCTCCGCGAATCCGCACTTTGCCAAGTCGGCATTAGCTCGCTACCCTCCCGCCGATTTCATCGCCCTTGTCGAAAAGCATGGCATCCCCTACCACGAAAAAACGCTTGGACAACTCTTCTGTGATCGCACCGCCCGCGACATCCTCGGCATGCTCGAAGCCGAATGCCAGAGTGCGGAAGTCAGCATCTTTCTGAATACGAAGATTCACCAGGTTGAACGTGCCAGTGAATTCGTCGTCCATGCCGCCGACGCCGAGTTTCGTACGCCCGCACTCGTCGTGGCCACCGGAGGGCTCTCGATTCCTAAGATCGGCACAAGCCCATTTGGATACGACCTCGCTCGTCAGTTCAACATCGCCATCCGCGAGCCCTGGCCTGCACTCGTGCCGTTGCTGCTGAACACGGAGGACCGTTCCCACTACTGTGACCTCGCGGGAGTTTCGACGGAAGTAATTGCTTCGTGCGCCAGCCAACACTTCCGTGAAAAGATGCTGATCACGCATCGCGGCCTGAGTGGTCCGGCGATCCTGCAGATTTCTTCCTACTGGAAAAATCCGCACCGCGTGATGATCGACCTTGCGCCGGGCATCGAAGTCACCGCCCCGTTTCGCGATGTAAAGGTTCCAAGAACCCTGACGACTCTGAGATCAGAGGTGCGCAAGTTTCTCCCTCAACGCCTCGCGGACCGCTGGCTGGACCTGCACCCGCCCACCTCGTGGACAAATCATGCGCTGGCTGATTTCGAAAATCAGTTGCACACCTGGTCCATCTCGCCAGCAGGAACCGAAGGCTACGAGAAAGCCGAAGTCACTGCCGGCGGCGTCGATACCGACGAACTGTCCGCCAAAACAATGGAAAGCCGCAGAGTCCCCGGCCTGTTCTTCATCGGCGAAGTAGTAGACGTAACCGGCCATCTCGGAGGCTTCAATTTCCAATGGGCGTGGTCCTCGGGCGCCGCCGCCGGACGAGCGCTATGAGCGTGCCTCGCCATGGTTCGGCGCAGCCACCTTAGCGAACTTTGCCCCCCGGATGTCCTTTCGTGCTGGTAACAATACTTCCCCTGTTTAGTTGGGCTTCTCCTTTTCCTTTGGCGCTTCCTTATTGGCCGGAGGTGGCGTTCTTGGTTTAGCTGGGGTGGGATGTTGCGCCGGCTTTGCACCCGAAGGCGGGGTAGAGGCCTTGGTTTCAGGCTTCGGGGCTGGCTTGGAGGCCGGCCGGTTCGGAGTCGGTGGCGGCGTCGCTGGTTTTGCCGGTTCCGGATGAGCAGCCGGTTGAGGGCGCCGCTCGGTAGCGGTCGGAGCGGGCTTGTTCGTAGCCGACGGCGCAGCAGGCTTGGCTGCAGGTGGTGCGGGCTTAGCTGCGGTCGGTGCGGGCTCAGCTGCTTTCCTCATGGGCTCAGCAGGCTTTCCCGGCGCAGGAGCAGGCGCGCGTCGAGGAGCGGGAGCAGATGGGGAACGATCGGGCTGCGCGTTCGGCGACGCCGGTCGCGCGGGTGCTGCAGCGCGCGCAGGAATCACTGGGGCGATGGGTTTGCCTGCCGCGATGGGTTTTGCCGAGGCAACAACGGCTGGACGGCCGTGATTGACAGAGGCAAATTGTTGGTGGTTCTGCGCTGCTGCCTGCTGCTGCTGCAACTGCGTGTTCATCGGAGGAGTGCGCTGCTCGCGCGTTGCGGCAATTTCAGTCGGCAAAGGCTGGCGAGTAACGCCTCCGGGCCCGTTATAGCTGGAGCGGTTATTGGTGACGCTTACGGTGGTATTGTTGATGATGACTGTATTCGTCACCGTGCGGTTGTAAACTTGGACGTTGCTGATGTTGACGTTGTTGACGGAACGGTTGTAATTGAAGCGATCTCCGTTCCAGTAGCCGCCTTGATAGCCAGCGCCGACGTAGCCGAATCCATAGTTAATGCCGCCGTAATAGCCGATATGCCGGCCCCAGAACCCGTAGTGGTAGCTGTATCTGCCCCCGGAAGATCCCCAGTAGCCCGGCGTCCACAGCAGGCCCACTTCGGGCGGCCGCGCCCATGCACCGGGTACCCAGTAGTATCCCTGAGGAGAATAGCTCCAATATCCCGGCGTCCACAGATAACCATCGCCGGGGCAGTCAGGCTGCGAATACTCCGGCAGCGGTGGCGGGGGGTCTGGTGCCTGCAGCGCCGGTTGCCCGTAGCTCGCGTCCTCGTCGCCGGCGTCGTAATTGTCATCGCTATTGGAAGAGTTCTGGTTCGGCGCAGGCTGCTGTTCGTTGGCACTCGCCGTCTGGGTCGATGCCGCGGGGGCTAGGTTGGCCGCTGCTGCTGGATCCTGGGACTGATCGGTCGGCGCCGGTTGACTCTGACTGCTCGTGTCCTGGTTGCCGTTTTTCTGGCATCCTACAGTTCCTAACGTCAGTGCGATGGATACGACTGCCAGACCGATAGAAAAAGCAGATACTTGGTTGATCTTGCTCATTAAAGTTTTTCTCCGCACGTAGGTTTTTTCATTTATTGGTTGGAGTCTCTCCTCGGGGGTGCGCGTCTCAACGCGCGCGAACTGCTCTTCGGAGAGGCGAGTAGACGTATTGATGCGAGTTTCAAATCAGTGCGCAATGTCGGTAATATCGCCACTCCGCTCCTGGCCAGCAAGCCAACCTGCGATCAGTCCAATCACAATCCAAGCTAGGTTGCGGGGCGGCTTTACCGGGTTGCTGATGCGCGATAGGGGCGACACTCAATCTGCTGCAATCAAGCTTCGGTCACGATGCGGCTGTGTCCGGGGTGTCCTGTGCTGAGTTCACATTTCTCTCCCGGCCCCGTGTCACAAAGTCGGCAATAGAAAGCTTGTACCTCTCTGAGAATAGGCTTCTTGGCTTTCATGACCATTCATGATGTGATAACCCGCACAAGAAAAAATGGTCAATTTTGGACACTGAACTCGAATACTTGTCGATAAACCCCTATAGATGGCGAGAAGGTCGATCCCCGATCAGGATGGCATTAAGCTACCGATGATCAACGCACTCTAGGGTGCAATCAAAAACGGCGAAGGAGCTCGACCTTGAAGCAGCAGCCACCTCGTTGGGTTGGTGAGGTGAAGTGACCCTGAAACTCTTTCAGAGCTCGATGGTGTGTGATACAGGCGCGGCAGCTAAGGCTGCAATTTCTTTGGAGCGTTTCTGGCCGACCTGAAGCATGGCTCCAGGCGATTGTGTAGATGGTGGCGGCGTCGTCCTGAAAATACGATCCTGCTTGTGAATCCTACTTCGAGAAACGCGAACGATCATAGGTCGGCAACGTTTCGGGGTAATCTGCAAGGAGCGCATCACCCGGATCACGTGGCGTCTTCATTATCGCGTCCCCCGCGTGCTGGGCTCGCACAGCGTCGAGAACCGTGCCTTACTTCATCCAGGTGCCACGAGAGGGTTCATCGCCAGCATCCTTCCGTCTCGAAACCGCGTCTGCCCGAAAGAGGCGTTCGAGAGGCCTGAGCCGTATGACGGGAAACTGTCACGTCCGGTTCTGAGAGGGCTGGCCGCGAGCAATGGGGCTGGTTACTCGGTGACGCCTGTTTCATCCAACATCGATACCGCGCCGAACATTTGGAGCAGGGTTGTGAGTTTCGTGGAGCATGTTCTCATTCTGCGGTTCAGTACAAGAGCATTCAAGTGAAAGGTCCAACAATTGCCGTAGAATTAACTCTTGCTCCTAAACATTGAGAAGCTCATCTACGGCGGCGACGGACTTGCTCACCTTCCCGCCGACGACCGCGGACGCGGCAAAGCCGCCTTTATCCCTTTTGTTTTAGGCGGGGAGAAAATCGAAGCTGCTATAACCGAAGAAAAGCCAAGCTTCGTTCGCGCGCACGCCGAAGCGATCGTCGAGCCGTCACCCCACCGAGTCCCGCCGCCCTGTCCACATTTTGGCCGCTGCGGCGGATGTCATTACCAGCACGCCAGCTATGACCAGCAACTCGAGATCAAGAAAGAAATCCTGCGCGAGAACCTGCGGCGCATCGCCAAGCTCGAACTGCAGTGCGAGATCGAAGTCCACCCTTCGCCTCCCTGGCATTATCGCAACCGTTCGCGAATGCAGGTGCGCACGCGTCCTGCATTCTCAGCCGGTTACTTCAAGTTTGCCTCTCACGAACTTCTTCCCGTCGAAGAGTGTCCCATCAGCTCGCCGCTGATCAACCGCGGCATCGCCGCCTTATGGCGGTCGGGACGCGCCGGCCAAGCCGTCGAAGGGGTGCGCGAAGTTGAATTCTTCGCCAACTCCGAAGCCGACGGAAATGAAACCCGCCTGCTCCTCGAATTTCTATGCGCCCCCGAGGCTCGACGCGCAGCAGTTCGCGCCTGGGCCGAAGAATTGTGCGCGGCCATGCCAGAGATCGCCGGCGTCGTCGCCTTTCGCGAGCCCCAAAAGGGCGTGCTGGAGCCGCTGGTCGCGGTCGGCGCCTCGGAATTGACCTATCAGACGAAGAATACCGCCTACCGAGTCAGCGCTGGCTCCTTTTTCCAGACCAACCGCTTCTTGATTAACGAATTAGTTAATATTGTTACGGCAGGCCGCTCCGGCCAACTCGCACTGGATCTCTACGCCGGGGTCGGATTGTTTTCCACAGCCCTGGCCGGTGATGTTCGTCACATCATTTCTGTTGAGTCGTCACAGACAGCCGCCAGCGATCTGCAATACAATTTGCCCTTGACCGGAAAGGCGGTTCACGCCGCGACCGAGCAGTACTTGGCTAAACTCGGGGATAACGGGCGGGCCGGACGTGGTGCACTCCGACAAGGAGCAGTCCTCCCCTCCCAATTGGTCCATAAGCCCGACCTAGTGGTGGTCGACCCGCCCCGCGGCGGCTTGGGTGATCGCGCGGCGCGTTTGCTTGCGGATGTGGACGCGCCGCGCATCACCTATGTGTCCTGCGACCCGGCGACTCTGGCTCGCGATCTGATGCCCCTCCAAGCCTCAGGCTATCGCGTCGATCAGGTCCACCTCGTCGACTTATTCCCCCAAACCTACCATCTGGAAAGCGTCCTGCACTTAATCCGTTGATCTCGCATTCGCCTGAAAGGCTGATTTTTCCTGTATGAGGACAGCCGCCTCTCCGGCTGGGTAAGGAAGGCTTTCCGGTCACAACTGGGCCAACACGCCGACCTTTCAAAAGGAGGACACCACGGCAGCGCCACTTCCACCACGCCCGAAATTTTGGCGGCAGCGAAGCCCACACTTGCCGTGATCTCGGTTGGCGACCACACGTCTTTTGGCCCGCCCAAAACCCGACGTACTCGCCCGCCGCCAAGTCGTCGGGCTCAGCCTCTAGCGCACGGATCTCCGTCACCTTCTACCTCGACGGTCAATTCGTCACTATTCGGCACCTATTAAAATTTTGTTTGGCGAGTTTTTGATACGCCGCACGTATAGCTGAACTCGATCGAAGTTACATTCGAACGCGACTTTCCAAGGACGTGAAACTCAATCTGTGCCCTTTGCTTTGAAGGGCCGCGGCTTCACAGCCGCGCTGTATTTCTTTCACAAATGACGAGGAGCTTTAGCCCCCGAGGATCTCAACTTTTCGTCTCGTCCTCATCCACCGTTTCAACCGCTGCCACAGCCTGCCGCGATTCCGCAATCAAACTCAGCGCCTTCTCCTCATCCCCTTCCCGCACCAGAATGATCATTCCTCCCAGCCCGGGAAACGCGTCCTGCAAGAAACTGCCGGACTTCAGATCATTCTGAATCCCTGCCGAATCCAGCAGCCCCTTCACCACCAGCGCCTCCGATTCTTGTTCGCTGTCAAACACTTTCACCAGCTTCTCATTCGGATTAGGCCGCTGTTCTTCTGTCGTCGCATTCGTTTCCTCAGCCATGTAATCTCCGATTCTCGGGTCGGCCGCCATGAAGAGGGCGCGGACTCCGCTTTTCTCTGATTCTAACTCTTCTCTCCAAGTTGCTTTGCGGAGTCTGGTCTTCGACCGACTGACTGATTTACACTGCCGATTTGCAGTGCCGATTTGCCAAGATGATCGGCAATCTCCGGAACCGGACATCCCATGTCGAAGCCCCGCCGCAATAAGCCTCAGCCGCCGATTGATGACGTCGTCTTCGGCATCAAGCCGCGCAAAGCCGTCCCGTTTTCATTCGTGCTCGATGCCATTGCTCCTTTGTCGCCTTGGACTCGCCCCATGTTCGGCTGCCTTGCGATTTATGTGCAGGACAAAATCGTCGTCATCCTTCGCGACAAGCAGTCTACTCCTCTAGACAATGGCGTTTGGCTCGCCACCACGGAAGAACATCACCCAAGCCTGCGACTGGAGTTTCCCAACATGCGATCCATCCAGTTATTGAGTAAGAATGGGTTGGGCAAGAAGGTGACCGGCTGGCAGGTTCTCCCGGTCGATGCGCAGGATTTCGAACAATCCGCACTCCACGCCTGCGACCTTGTCCTGGCACGCGATCCTCGAATCGGCAAGGTCCCGGGCGCTAAGCGAATCCCGAAAGTGGCCGCCGCTAAGGCGAGATCATCTAACCTGACGCAACCAGCAAGGAATCGCGCGAACGCTCGCGCCGAGAAATCTAACCGCTCGTCGCGCCGGAAGAAGTGATCACGCCGCTACCTCTGCACGCGGCGTAATCCCGAAGACCCGCGTTTTCGTGAGCGGCGAGGGAGCTGACGCGGAGAGCGGCGTCCGTCAGACGGACGTGCCTCCGGCACTTTCGGGCCGTTTCATTTTGCCGCCAAAGAGAGCAGAATGCTGGATAAAGTGCTGCAACGCCGCACTGCGACGCCACATCCAAGCTTGGGGACTACCAAGCTTGGGGACTACAAAGAGTCGTGACCCAAAAGGGACCGATATGAATTCCGGGGAACAATCAGATCACGAGAACAGTCTGCCTCATCCCGAACTCGAAGCCGACGACGAAGCCCGCAGAATCCGCCGCCTGCAAGTCATGATCAGCATGGTCTCCTCCGTCATCAGCCAGGACCCCAGCATCACCGTCGAAGAAGCAGCCGAGCTCGCCGCTGGTGCCAAACGAGCCGCCCTCGCCATGTTCCCCGACAAAGAACTCGCCTACGACCTGCTCTACAAACCGCGCCTGCAGCGTCTGATGACCGAGCGCTTCCGCCTTCAATAGCTGAGATTGACGGTGTGCGAGCAGGCGATCCGCTCACTCGAGTGTGCCAGCGCACATGCGCTTTCGCAGGATTGAGCTTTGAAAGGGCGCGGCTTCAGCCGAGCCGCAACTAAGCGCAAGAAATCAACGCTGCCTTTAAGCCACCAACCTATTCATCCACCACCGAATTCCTCAGAGTCCCCACACCTTCGACGCTGACCTCCATCACATCCCCCGCCACCAACGGTCCCACCCCCGCGGGTGTCCCGGTCGCAACCAGATCCCCCGACAGTAGCGTCATCGCCTGCGAGATATAGCGAATCACCACGTCCAGAGTGAAGATAAAGTCCCTCGTATTGCCTGATTGCCTTACCGCGCCATTCACCCGCGTCTCCACCCCAATGCCCGCCCATGGATCAAGCCCATCCACCACCACGGGCCCCACCGGACACGAGGTATCGAAGCCCTTCGCCCGCGCCCACTGCCCATCTTTTTTCTGCAGATCGCGCGCCGTCACATCATTCAGGCAGGTGTAGCCAAGGATATAGGGTCGCACATCCTGATCATCCGCCAGTCGATAGCAGGTCTTCCCCATCACCACACACAGCTCGCCTTCATAATCGACGTGCTGCGAAATCTTCGGCCGCCGCACCACGCCGCCCGACCCCAGCAATGAGGACGGTGGCTTGAAAAACAACAGCGGCTCCGTCGGAACCTCATGTCCCAACTCCGCCGCATGCTCCCGATAGTTTCGTCCCACACAAACAATCTTCGACGGATGCACTGGAGGCAGCAGCGCCGCCTCATCCAGCGCGATCGGTTCGATTCGCCGTGTGCGCAATCCTTCCACGTCGCCATCGGACTCCTCCGGCGCCGTCAGCAGAACCCTTAAAATCGAATCGCGTCCTGCCACCGATTCGACCAGCCCGTACTGAGCTTCTCCATGCAGTTGAAACCGGCAATATTTCATGGATTCTATCTAACCACGCGGCAGGGAAATCACGCGAGAACTTTTCGCGGCGCAATAAGGATTGCTGGGCAAGTTAAGCTGCAAACCGACATTTTGCGTGCGCATCAGGTTACGCTGCAAGCCTGTATTTTGGGTGCGCGCCCCTCGCGCCGGTATTAGGATTTTGGATGGCGCGGCGCTGCGATTAGCTCTGGGGATGATTGAGGGCTTTTAGCCCCTAGGTACTTACGGCACCCTCTCACTCGCTTCCTCCGACCGCGCACTCTCATTTCCCCGCTGATCGACCGCTGACACAGAATAAAAATAAGTTTTCCCCGACACAACCTGCATATCGCGAAACGCCGGAGTCCTCACCGCTTCCGAATTCAATTTCACCGCCGCCCCTCCCGCTTCATGACGGTAAATGTTGTATCCCTCAAGATCCGCATCTTTCACCGGCGTCCAAATCAGATCTATAGATGCCTGCTGCCCCGGACCCGAAAATACCGCCTGCACTCCCGAAGGCACCGCCGGAGGAAACACATCATGCGCGAACACCTTCAATTTATCGGTATCATCGCCCTCTACTTCGGCAGCCGGCTTTCCCGGCATCTCGACCACGCTCACAACCGTTCCCTGGTAGAAATAGGTGTTTTCCCATTCGAAACTCTGATCGAGAAATGAATCGATGACTTTCTCTTGTCCGCTCTCCCCTACCGCGCACTGGGTAGCCTCCACATCCGCGATTTTAATCTCGTTCTTGCTTGATTCTTGCCGCCGGTAGATGCGGAATAAATACCGAACGCCGTTTCGTCTGCCTGCTGTGCCCGGACAATGCCACGAAATCATCACGCCCTGACCAACGGGGTTTGCCGCAAAACCACTAAATGGCGGCAGCGTCGGCACCAGCGCGACCCGCACCTGATTCGAAATCCCCGCGCCTCGCCCCGCGGCATTCAGCACCTGGACGGCGTAGCCGGCGAATTCCGTCGCATGCTCCCCTTCGATTTCAGAAGCCAAAGTGTCAGTGAAACTCGCCGCAAGTTTTTTCCCAGACGTCCTTGCTTTTTCGAAGTCCGCCGGCGGCGCGACTTCTCCGGCTCTGGTTGTACATTGCTTAAGAGACGCAGCAACGCTGCGGCAGATTTCCGTTTTCCCCAAATACCGTACGCTCTGCCGATTCGTTGTTCGAGCCGGGATCGTCCAGGTAAGCGTAACCTTGTCGCCCTTGCGCGCCGCACGCAGATCCGTTGGTGGCTTCGGCAATTCCAGCGACGGCGCTTCCGGCGGACCAATCGAAGCGCACCCGCTCAACCCGACCATCGCGCCCAGCACCAGCAACAATTTCCCCGTCGAAGGTTTCATGCAGAAGCACAGACTACATTAGTTGTGGAGGACACGCCCGCACTGGCGGTGTTCTCACACCAACTCCCGCACCGCATCCCGAAACACCTTGCTGTGGTGATCCACATCGTCCTTCTCCGTCTGCGGCGACATCAACGCCATATTATGAAACGGCGTCAGCAGAATTCCCCGATTCATCGCATACAAATGCATGAACCGTTCCAATTCGAAGTCCATCGTAGCGTGCGCTTCCGTCCCATTTTTGGGAGCGTCGCGCCCAAACATATATTCCGCCCGGCATCCCAGCCGTGTAACGTGCCAGGGCAATTCCACCTCCGCAATTGCTTTGGCCACTCCCAACGTCCAGCGCTCCGCCATCGGAATCATCCGGTCAAACGCCTCTTTGGTAAGAACTTTCGTCAGCGTCGCGCGCATCGCCGCCAGCGACAGAGCATTGCCCGCCAAAGTCCCGCCAATCCCACCCACATCGCAGTCTTCAAGATTCTCTGCGGCCCGACTCTGTCCGGCAATGATGCGATCCGCGACTTCCTGCGAAAATCCATAGGCGGCGCCCGGAATCCCTCCCCCAATCGCCTTCCCGAAAACGAGAACGTCGGGCTCCAGATTCTCCGCCCGCGTGTATCCACCCGGCCCAGCACAAATCGTGTGCGTCTCATCCATAATCAACAGCGCCCCAAACTTCCTCGTCAACTCCCGCAGCGCCGCATGAAATCCCTTCTCCGGATGCACAATCCCAACATTCGTCATCGCCGGCTCGGCCAGCACGCAAGCCACATCTCCCGTAGCCAGCGCTCGTTCCAGTCCGGCAACGTCGTTGAACTCCACGACCCTGGTAGTGACCGCCGGATTCACCGGTGGCCCAATATTCCCGCGCCTTGAGCCAACAACTCCATTGCGGTCGAGCGTGATGAAGGTTTCATCCACGGTGCCGTGATAGCACCAGTTAAAAACCAGAATCTTCGCCCGTCCCGTAATCTGCCGCGCCAGACGAATCGAGAAGCGATTCGCATCCGTCGCCGTTAAGGCAAACTGCCAGTAAGGCAGCCCGAACCGCTTCTGCAACTCCTCAGCCACAAAAATCGAATCCTCGCCCGGCAACATCAACGTAATCCCGCGCCGCGACTGCTCCTCCACCGCCTTCACCGTAGCAAACGGAGAATGCCCCGTCATCGCCCCCGTATCTCCCAAACAAAAGTCGGTGTAACGATGCCCATCCACGTCGGAAAAATGCGCCCCCTGCGCCTCCCGCACAAACGGAGGAAATGCTCCCGCCCACTTCACCATCCAGTTCATCGGAACGCCCGCCAGCAGCGACTTCCGAGCCCGCTCAAACAAAGCCTTCGACTTAGGCCGATCCTCCACAAACCTCTTCTGCTCGCGCTGCATTAAGGACGCAAGCCGCGCACGATCAATAATTTTCATGACGAGGCAGCATACCAGACGTGGAGGAAGGATAACCCGCAAGGAACCGGGTGACCCCGTGGATGAAGACAGCTCGCGTGGGTCGGACACTCCCCCGCCGACAATGTATGCAACGAACCCGGCCCCGCGCGGAAGCCAGCCGGCCGCAAATGATTCCTGGACTTAGGGTGGCAGCGCTGCGAGACAGTGCCCTGGTTTTGAAAGGGCGCGGCGTTAGCCGCGTCGTTACCAATGGAAAATGAGGAAGGCTTCAGCGACCGAGGGTCGCACTCGCTTCCATGCTTCAGGCCTTGTGTTATTCCCTGAACTACCGCGTGCGAAGTCAGAGTGGCCATACCCTTGATCTTCGAAGTACGACGGCAAATTCAGTTGACGAAAACAGGTGCGCTCAAAATGCCCGGTCACGAAAGTCAAAAAGTGAAATCGCGATGTAAGCCAACGATTGGAGAATCGGGAGTAGGATGACAGTCAGGTTCGCATGCGCAGAGGAGGAATCCGGTGGCGTCTTGTCGGGTAATCTTGGCCTCGGCCCTAGCTCTAGTGACATCTTGTGGTGCCCAGCCAATCGTTAGCAGATACGACAACAGCTCTCGATTGATACTCGATGAGCTGAATGACACGCACGTTTCCGGTTCTCTCGCATTTGCGGCTTGTTTGATCTGCAATCTCTTGTTGTTCGCAGCAAATACTTCGGCTCAGCAGAACAAGGAGCCTCCTGCATCCCAACTCGGTGGTGAGACCGGGGTTCCTGCTTGTGGTATAAGGAACCCGTCACCATCACCTTGCGTCCCGGTCCCACGTGTCCTCTCAACAACTTTTCCCACGTATTCCGAGCAGGCCAGAAAAGAGAAAATCCAAGGCTCCTGTGTCGTGGGCTTGGACGTTGACGAGAAGGGAAATGCTACGAATCTTCGCGTTATTACAGGATTGGGTATGGGACTAGACGAAAAAGCTATCGAAGCTGTAAAGAAGTGGAAGTTTGAGCCTGCCCTGAAAGACGGGAAGCCCGTCCCGGCAAAGATCGCCGTAGAAGTAAATTTTCACTTTTAAGTTGCTCGATTACACGCCGCCTAACTCCCCGACAGTCTGTTCGCTGACGTTAACACTCGTAACCGATGGGTTACGAGTTCAATGGAGATGTTTCGCCAACTCCTAAGGGAATAGCGCCGGGGGGCCTCTGGCTGCTTGGTTAGGTGGAACCGCTCCAAGATGAGTCGGGAAAAGATTGTAAGCCCCGAAGCTCTTCCTTATAGCGCTCGAGCTGATTTTCCATCCCTGTAATCATTTGCTGCCTGAATTGAGCCTGCTTCGTCATGCGCTGGTTGGCGGCGCGGTCCCTGTGCTGGATCCAACTATCCAGTTCACGAGTCTTGTCCCGAATGAGTTTTTTATAGGCTTCGACTTGCGCAATGCGCTCGCGATCTGTCTTCGCCTCTGGAAGCACAACGCCCTTGGATTTCAGCAAATTTACGCCAAGTTGAACTCTCAGTTCGCGTAGCTTTCGCTGGCTCTCCTCGCGAAGTTTCCGAATGAGTCGGCTGGGCGATTCCTCCGGCATGGCGTGATTATAATCCGGTGATTGACGAAACCAGGCCACAGCACGTTTTGACCAACGGTGAGCGTAACCGCGATGTTTCGACAGCTATCCAGTTCGGCTGTCCAGCAGGTCTTTGATGGACGCTCCACAGTGTGGGCAATTGGCAGGTGGATATGTCCACGTGAGCTTGCCTTTCCAACTCTTGCCGCATCGTGGACATCCAGTCCTGTCGATTAGTGTGCCCGCAACTGACCATCGCCACAACAACAACGCGGCTGGGATGCCCGCTGCGAGTGCACATAGCCAGTAACTACGAGCCAGCAGAAAGGTCAGTAAGAACAGGCTCACGAACACTAACGCAATGAGGGTTGGGAAATAGTGATAAATCGTGATGGACTTTCTGAACTGACGCACATCACACGACGGTTCCATAGTGGCACGGCTTCAGCAAGAACTGCGTACAGGATAAGCGCATCAGAACTCGGCTGTCGAGAACAGGCGATAGCGCTTACCGAGAATCGCTTGATCTGCGGTCAAGGGTCAATACGCGTCAACGCGATATTTCGACAGCTAGTCGGCAGTCGAGCGATCCAGAGCTTCTAATTGATCCTTGGAAAGCTCTGAATACTGACTGGTACGGACTTTCCGTCCATCCAGCAACGAGAAATATGTATAGCTGTTGCCCGTCTCACCATTTCCGAAACGAGAGACCATGTATAGATTGCTGGTGACAACATCTCCGCGTTCCCCCGGCTCATGAAGGGTCCATCTAACGTTGTTGCCGTTCGTCGCGTCAACAGTAACGGTGGCACTCGGGGGTCCCTCAACGCCATCTTCCCGATCCATGAAAAAAGATTCGCGAAGGACTAATGCCTCACGATGAGAGCCGTGTGCGGTCAGGAGATCGACAACGGTAAATCGCTTATTCTGCGTTATGAAATGTAGCCCGATTCCCTTCGTTCTTATCTCTAATCTTGAAACAGCGGAATTTCGATCCCTCGGAAGACTCACCCCGACAGTTCCCTCCAGTACAGCGAACTCCGCGATGAGAGCGATTGCTAGGACGGCTGAGAAGACGAAGACTGGCTTTCTCACGTTCGCAAATTGCAACATGGCATTCTTCCCTTTTAAAATCCGAGATGCCGCTAGCGGCTGAACTCATTCTTGCGCTTACGCCGCACCGGCGGGAAGGTGACTGTCGTAATCAGGCGATAACACTTGTAACC
>Ga0209330_1000037_pt1 | contig 61367 bp, 49 predicted proteins | sample JacPinW_OM2H0_O3_FD_187969 | JGI IMG/M metagenome (GOLD analysis project Ga0209330, IMG submission 187969) | Forest soil microbial communities from Algoma, Ontario, Canada - Jack Pine, Ontario site 1_JW_OM2H0_O3 (SPAdes) (version 2) | ecosystem: Environmental > Terrestrial > Soil > Boreal... | reverse complement strand
AGTTGCAGCAAGATGCTCGTGACTGCTGGAGCGCTCGCTTCAGCCGGGTGTGGCTGGACCTGGCCGCCCGCGCCGAGATCCTGTCTCTTCAGCTTCGCACTACGCGCTCTGGCGATGGCCAGAGGCACAAGGAGAACGACCGTGAAGAAATTGTACGTGGGCAATCTGTCGTTCAAAGCTACGGAAGAGCAGGTGGCAGCGCTGTTTTCCGAAATCAGTGTAACGCCGGATTCACTTACACTGTTGCGCGACCGTTTTACAGGCCAACCTCGTGGATTCGGTTTCGCGGAAATTGGCAACGACGCTGAAGCTGAAAAGGCGATCGTCGCTCTCAATGGCAAGGATTTTCTCGGGCGCGCTCTAGTGGTGAACGAAGCTCGTCCGCAGCGTGAAGGTGGCGGCTCCGGTGGTGGCGGAGGTCCGCGCGGCGGACACGGAGGCGGTGGTCACGGTGGCGGAGGTGGCGGTGGACGCGGCGGCCATGGCGGAGGTGGGGGCGGCGGGCGCGGTGGCGGCGGACGTGGCGGCGATCGCGGAGGTTATGGCGGAGGCGGAAGGGACCGCTAACCAAGATTTTGCTTGAATGATTGAACGGTCGAGAAAGGGCGCTGGGAGATTCAGCGCCCCTTTTATTTTGATCGTTGCACTTACGCTGTCGCGATGCTGCGCTTTGCGGAAAATTTCCCGGGATGTGACACCTCGCTCTTGATCTCTCTGCCGGTGTAATGAAATTGTTCCAGAGTTGCGCTGCCCAAGCCCATAGTGATTAGCCCGGGAATATCAAGCCCCGCTTCCGCTTCGTCCAGGTCCGCCGCAGATGCATACAGCGCCGGCATGCGCGGAAGAAACACGGGGCAGCAATCGTGAAACGGCTCCGAAGAAATATCGTACGTACCGATCTTGCGCGCTGTCGCCATGATGTCCATTTTGTCCGTGCCGATGAGGGGCCGGAACACAACCATGCGAGGCGCGGCATCCACGGCCACAAGATTGCGCAGCGTCTGCGATGCTACTTGGCCCAGGCTATCGCCGGTAACCAACGCGAGAGCGCGGTCGCGTTTTGCGAGTACCTCGGCAATCCGCAACATCATTCGGCGATAGAGCAGCACGCGATAATTTTCAGGAGCGTAGCGCACGATCTCGCGCTGTATCGGTTCAAACGGTATGCGGTAAAGTTTCGCGTGAAATTGATATGGAACAAGCTGCCGCGCAAGCCCGCTGGCAACGTGAAGGGAAGATTCTCCGGGCATCGCGCCCGAGCCGTAAAAATGCGCGAAGCTCATATGCGCGCCGCGCTTCATCATGTGGTAAGCCGCCACCGCTGAATCGTAGCCTCCGGATAGCAGGCACATCATTCGGCCCGCGGTGTTCGCGGGCAGCCCGCCGGCGCCGGGAATTTTTCTGGCGTAAACCAGCGCGGGCCCGGACGTAATCTCGACGTAACAGGTTAGCTCCGGATGGTTCAAACGAACGCTCACGTTGCGACCTTGCGCGCGAAGTCTTTCCAGGAGATCCCGTCCGACCGCCGCTTCCACCTCCAGGCTGGTATGCGGAAACGATTTATCACTGCGTTTTGCGCGCACCGCGAAATTCGCGAACTGAAGAGGTTCGACTTCTTCCCACGCTGCCTGGCAAATTTCTTCCATGCTGCGTTCCACGGTCCGCGCGAGCGCGTAAAATGCGATACCTAGAACCCGTTCCACGCGTGCAATCGCGTCTTGCTGCGAAGCGCCATCACCAAGCGAGACCACGAATCGGTCGCCCGGCTGCTCGATGCGGTCAATGGAAATTCCTTGAAGTGACTGCCGCAGCGCGGTGGAAAGTTTGCGCAGAAAAAAACGCCGGTTGCGGCCTTTCAGCCACGCTTCGTGGTAGTGCACGACGATGACTGGATTGCTCATGCGAATTTCATCTAGCTTGAACGGTCCCTTAACGTCCCAAAAGTATAACAGCCACCCGGCCCGACGTGTACGTACCGCCCTATCAACGTTTGTGTCGGTCCCGGCGCTAGCTCAAATACTAGCGACACGCAAAGCAAAAATGTACAAGTGGAACCCACTGTGATACACACGGGTCGCAACGCAAGCTCGGCCAGTCATATTTGCGGCGATCGGATGAGTAAAACCTCTAAATACCGGCTGTGCCTATGGTCAATTGGAATTACGGTCGGAATCGCGATCGTCAATATCGCGGCTAAAGAATATGAACCAATGTGGCAGCCAAGTTCCGTGGTGGGTCGCATCAACGGTCTCGGCGGTCTTGCCGTACTAGTTTCGTTTGGACTCGCCCTGGCGGCACTGTTCAAAAACGAACCGGCTCTTGCCGGCCTACTCGCTTTCTTTCTTAGTCTGTTTAGTTTCCTTTTATACCTTCGATAAATATGTCCGGTGATATATGGTGCGCAACGCCGGAGGCGTTCCAATTGAGCGATAACTCAAAGGATACAGCGCGAATTCAGACGCGACTTTCCACTACATCGGGGGTTATTATCTGCAACACTCCAGTCCGGGCGGACTGGCCGTGGGTCGCGAAATTATAAGCGACCTGAAGCGGTTGCCGTGCATCAAAGCAATACCCGGATAACGGGAGGAGTTATGTGGAATAGGCGAGACTGGGACGAGTTCTTCAATATCGTAAGAAAGCCTGGCAGCACGCACAGGCCGCCACGCCCCGTGGATTTGTCTCGTCGCAACCGCCTGGTCCCCACGGAAGGCTATAGCCTCGCTGAACTGGACGATGCGGGCCTTAGTATCGAGAAGGCAGAGATGCTGGGCTTGCCTGTGGATGCGGGCCGTGTGGGCTCCTACGGACCGAACGTCGCGGCGCTTCGTGAATTCATCCGTTCTACTCGTTCGCGCTTTTAAGTCACTCCGCGCCCAACATCTGCTCCCCGGCTGGAAGGCCAGAAGCGCCCTGCGAGTAGCGCAAAAATTCCTCCCGCGATTGCGCCGCCAATCGAAATTCCGTCCCAAGCGATTCCCGCGGCCACTGCTAACACCGCCGTAGCGCCGAAGGGAACGAGCAACGCAGCCAGCGCAGCCTCGCGCACTCCAATACCCGCTTGTGTGATCGGAATGGCCGCCGAGAGTTTTGCCAGTGGCCACGCAAACAGCCATATACGAAAACGGAGGTGCAAACCACACGCGTCTGCGAGCACGACGTTGAGAACGATAAAAATCAGTTGAACAGTCACGCTCATGCCGATCGCTCTGAGCATTGCTCCAGGCTGCTTCATGGTTGAGCGAAATGCGCTGCGCAATCGAACGAACCTCCGCCTCATGCGATAAGAAAATCGCCGAACCGGAAGCATAGCGATCGCACTCGCGACAACCGCAATTCCCAGGATTGCGATTCCACCCGCTAACTCGAAGACTTTTCGGCTCCGCGGATCAAGCGTCCCCGGGACTAAGGCTGCTCCAATTCCTGCCAGCAGTGCCAGCGCCGCAAAATCCGAAAGGCGATCCACCAAACTTCCCAGCAGAACGCCGGCTCTGCTTCTTGCTACGCGCAACGCCATCGCCACGCGCAAAATATCTCCGCCGATCAGCGAAGGCAGAAACAGGGAGCCAAACAGCCCGGCAAAATAGCACCGTGCAGCTTGCCGCACATTGATGCCTGCACCGCCAAGGTTCAAGACCAGCCGGTATTTCGCGACTCCAATGCAATGTGCGCCGAGATACCCGATCAGAACCAGAGCCCACAGCCAAGCCGGCAGAAGTCCGAGCGCTCGCCACACCTGGCGGCCCGGCAGGAGCCGAAACAGCAGGTAGAGAACGAGCGCGCTCCCGCCATACTGCAGAATTACTTGCAGCGTTTTGCGCGGCCAATTTCGCTTGGGGGATCGCGTTTCGGGCTGAAGTGTCACGGGAGGCGTCGGCACATTATGCGGCTCTCCGCTCCGCGCTACAAGACAGGAGTAGCGTGTCAGTTTCCGATTTGCTCGGTTGTCGAAGACTGCGATCGAAGCGGTATACTCATTTCTTGCATGAATTCCTTTCTAACTTGTTCCTCGTTTTGTTCGTGGAAGTCTGACGTGGAGGCTGAGGAATGGCTGCGAAGCTCGAAAGCAGGGTAGCGTTGGTGGCGGGCGGCACAGGAGGGTTAGGACGCGCCGTGAGCCTGGCGTTCGTCGCTCAAGGCTACAAGGTGGCCGTTACCTATCGACGGCAGGAAGAATGGAGCGCTCTGCAGATGGCGGCTGGAGCGAACCAACAAAATCTGGAAGGATTCAGCGTTGATGTCACCGATCAAGCCGCAATCACCGCTTTGGTGACGAATCTCGTCGGAAAACACGGCCGGGTGGACGCCCTGGTGAATACCGTGGGCGCCTATGTCGGCGGCGTCAATTTATGGGAATTGGATGCAAAAGTGTTTGACCAGATGCTTGCGCTGAATCTCCGCTCCGGCTTTACGCTGTCGAGAGCCGTCGTGCCGGTGATGTTGAAGCAGCGCAGCGGGTCAATAGTGAACGTCGCCGCAAAAGCGGCATTCGATCACGCTGCGGGGGCAGCGGCTTATGCCGCTTCGAAAGCCGCGGCGATGGCTTTGATGGATTCGCTGGCCGCCGATCTGAAAGGCACCGGCGTCCGGGTCAACTCAATACTGCCGAGTATCATCGACACCGAAGCAAATCGGAAAGCAATGCCCAAGTCGGATTTCGCGAAGTGGCCGAAGCCCGAAGACATCGCGCGGGTCATCCTCTTTTTGTGTAGTGACGACTCCAGAGTCGTTCAAGGAGCAGCCATCCCCGTTTACGGCGATAGCTAAGGCCGCCAGAATACCTTAACCCCTCCAAAAAGTTTGGCCTGCCTGCGGGACCACGCTGGCAAGGAAGAAGGTAAAGTCACAATTTTCTCTCCGATAGGAGAGCCACATCCTTGTCTGGCGAAAACAGTCTTGACCCCACCAAGGACTTACTAAAACTCGAATCCGGTTGCAGTCATACGCGTAAAACTTTAAGGTATTGGCTCTTCAAATTGTCAGGGGGTAGCAAGTGAGGAAGAAGATTAGGGTGGTGCAGTTTGGCGTGGGGCCCATCGGTGCTTCAATCGCTCGGTTGATGCGGCAGAAGGCAACACTGGAAATCGTCGGAGCGATTGATAAAGACCCGGCCAAGATTGGGCGCGACCTCGGTGAAGTAGCCGGGGCGCCGGATGCGCCCTGGGGCATCACCATTTCCTCCGAAGCGAAAACTGTGCTGGAAAAGCCTGTGGATGTCGTCGTTCACTCCACATCCTCATATCTCCCGAATGTGATGGATCAATTGATGGAGTGCCTCGCCGCGGGGTGTTGCATTGTTTCCACTTGCGAAGAATTGGCTTATCCCTGGAAGAAACATCCGGAGCTTTCAAAGCAACTCGACTCCGCAGCGAAAGAGGAAGGCGTTGCCTTGCTCGGAACTGGTGTAAATCCCGGTTTCGTGATGGACAAACTAGTTCTGACGCTTTCCGCCGTTTCGCAACGCGTGGACTGGGCCAGCGCTGTGCGCGTGGTGGACGCGTCGAAACGCCGCCTGCCTTTGCAAAAGAAAATCGGCGCGGGGATGACGCCTGAAGAGTTTCGCGCGCAAGTCACGGCCGGCGTCATCAAGCATCACGGATTACCGGAATCGATTGCCATGGTTGCTGACGGGCTGGGATTTGGTCTGGATGAAATTTCGGAGACGATCAACCCGGTAATTGCGGAAGAAGAGGTGACCACGGAATTCCTGGTGGTTGCGCGAGGCCAAGTGGCCGGAGTGCATCAGATCGCTCGCGGAAATATCGCGGGCAAAGAGAAGATTTTCATGGAACTGAAAATGTACGTTGGAGCAAAGCAGCCCTCCGACATAATCGAATTGAAGGGCGAGCCGAATCTTTCGCTCGTCATTCCCGGCGGCACTCATGGCGACGTGGCCACCGCCGCCGTTGTCGTCAACGCAATTCCGTCGATTCTTGCCGCTCCAGCCGGCCTGCGCTCGGCGCGCGATCTTCCTTTTAGCTTCTTCCCATCCACGGCAGGGACGTAAGGCTTTGCCCTAGGATTTTTTCCAGAACCGCGCAACAGCGGCATAATCCGGATCATCCGTCGAAGATTTCTTCACCGCGTCGTAAGTGGAATAAGCAGCGGCCGCAGCGGGAAGCGAAATCGCGTGCTGTTTAGCCAGATCGAGCGCGAGCGCCATGTCTTTGTGCATCAGCCGCAGAGGAAAGCTTGGCGGGAATTCGTTTTTCAACATCAGCGGCGCTTTCACGTCCAGAACTGCTGCGCGTGCCATGCTGGATTGTAGCACTTCAATTAAACGCTCACCTGGGACTCCGGCACTGGCAACCAGTGCAAGAGCTTCAGCCAGCGCATCAACCTGCAGCGCCAGAATCAAATTCATGGCCAGTTTCACCGTTTGACCCGCGCCGTTTGGTCCCAGAAGAAAAATGTGTTTCCCCATGGCTTCAAGCGCGGGCTTAACGCGCTCAAGTACTGTTTTTCCCCCGCCGACCATGAAGACAAGCTCGCCTTTCTCCGCGCCCCATGTGCCGCCTGTAACCGGCGCGTCGAGAAAGCCCACTCCCCGTTCAGTGCAAGCCTCTGCTATTTTGCGAGCCAGAGCGGGAGAAACCGTGCTGGAATCGATGTAGGTAGTGTCGCGTCGCAAACCTCCCATGGCGCCGTTCTGGCCCCACAGAACTGCCTCCAGCGCAGGCGGGTCGCTTACGATCGTGATTAAGATGTCGGCCTTTTCCGCAGTCTCTCGAGGATTCGCCCCGACCTTCACATCAAACTTCGCAAGTTTGCGAGCAAACTCTTCCGCCTTTTCACGCGTGCGATTCCATATCACCACGGGAAATCCCGCTTTGAGCAGGTTTCCTGCTATGGGGGTGCCCATCAATCCGAGTCCTATGAATCCGACCGTCGGTTTCATATATGCCTCCGCAGATAAAAATCGAATATACGCGCGCAGCCGCGAGAATGCTTTCGGAAAAGTCCCGGGGATTCATTTCGAAGAAAGCAGCCAAACCGAGGAGGCAGTTAATGCTTTTTCTTGGAAGGAGGTGCCGGAACTTGCGCGGGACGCGAGGGCTCGGCGTGAGTTTCGCTGACGCGAATCACGAACTGATAAGGGATTTCGACGCGCATGGTTTTCTCTCTTCCACCGAGGGAAAAGCGGTCTTCCAGAAAGATCGACTTCCCCGAGTCGGACACGAGCGTACCCACGGCCGAAAGGTAAATATCGGCTGTGCGGTAGCGGGCTTCCACGCGCTTACCTACGAGAGCGGAATAACGTCCCATAATTCTCCAGTCTGAATTGGGTGCTGAAAACGGTCAATGGTACCACTGGATATACTATGTGGTTAAATTGATTACCAAGGGACTAGTGCGACGGGTGAGAAGGTGGAGGTGCTTCATATTGAAACACGATCGAATCCAGCGGCTTCAGTCTTAGGTCGGCGGTGAAGATCAAAACGAGCGGCGCCACGACGCTGAAGGCCAGGTAACTGAAAAGCACCGGAAGTACCCATCCCAGCGCGCCGGGCTGTTGAGAATAGTGAGCGTTGGCTAGCCACCAGACTATGCCGCCTGCGACTAATCCCGCGAAGGCGGAGAGATTTTGGCTGAGGGCGGAGATTTCGAGCGGGTGCTGGCAAGTGGGGCAGACCAGGTCGTAGGAATGGGCGACGATTTGTCCCGGTGGAAGAAACGCGAAGCAATTTGGGCATTGGCGCGCCGACATACTCACCTCCGAAAGACTCAGTTAAATTCCAATCCAGACCAGCCAGTCGCACGCTGGTTCCAAACATGCAGCTTCAGACCGGCGAAAACTCGACGCGGTGGCGGAACGGATCAATGCGCTCCGCGCGCACACGGATCAGGTCGCCGAGGTGGAAAGCCGTCTGCGTGTTTTTCCCGCGCGAGCCACGATGCGGTTCGCAGACGATGGCATGATCGCGGTCGCGATAGGAACATCGCTGGCCGGTCAGCTGTTCCAGGCGATCCACGCTGACCAGGCCTTCCACGAAAATCTCCACCAGTTCGACGAAGAATCCGAATTTCTGCACCGAAATAATCAGCGCATCATACTCTTCGCCGAGATGGCTTTCCATAAACTGCGCGGTCTTCCATTCCATCAGCTCGCGTTCCGCTGAGTCGGCGCGGCGCTCGGCTTCGGAGCTTTCCACGGCAATTTCCTGAAGTTCAGCGCGGCGATAGGGGCCGAGCATGGCCACGGATTCCGGTTTGCCTGGCCGAGGATCCTCGACCGCAGCTCGAATTGGCTTTACATCAGGATTTTCGAGCGCCCATTTTAGGCAGCGATGAACGATGAGGTCGGGATAGCGGCGGATAGGCGAGGTGAAATGAGTGTACTCCTGCGTCGCGAGAGCGAAATGTCCCAGGACGTCGGCAGCGTAGCGCGCTTGCTTGAGCGAGCGCAGCATCAAGTAGGAAAGAATGCGCTCTTCCGGCTTGCCCGCAATTTTTTGCGTGAGGCGCTGATAGTGCTGCGGACGAATGTCGACTTCATCGGCTGCCGGCATAGTGACCGTCATCGGGCGCGTGCGGCCGCGCTTTCCACCTCCGGTTCGGGCTTCCTGTCGTACCGAACCGTGGCGAACGGCTACACGGCGCTCGGCGAGATCTTCCACTCCCAGCGAATAGCCGAAAGCCTGCGCGACTTCTTCGAACTCGAGGACTTTTTTGGGGTCGGGTTTTTCGTGAACGCGGTGGAGTGAAGCGACTCCGCGCTTTTCCAGATATTGCGCGACGGCTTCGTTAGCCGCGAGCATGAATTCTTCGATCAAGCGGTGGGCGATGTTGCGCTCGCTGCGGACGATGCTGAGCATGCGTCCGTCGTTGTCGAATTCGATGATGGGTTCGGGAAGATCGAAATCAATGGAGCCGCGAGCGTTGCGGCGGCGATTCAACAAAAGCGCGAGTTCCTTCATCCGGCGGAAATCCTGCACCAGCGGGGCATACCGCGCGGTCATCTCCGGATCGCCTTCGATGACTTTGTTGACGTTGGTATAGGTCATGCGCTCGGCGGAACGGATTACGCCAGGGAAAAATTCCGACTGAATCATTTTCCCGGTCGCGTCCATTTCCATCACAACGCTCATCACCAGGCGGTCCACTTTCGGATTCAGGGAGCAGATGCCGTTGGATAGCTCTTCGGGGAGCATGGGTACGGCGCGATTGGGAAAATAAACGGAAGTGCCGCGCAGGCGTGCTTCGCGGTCGAGCGCGGAGTTGCGCGGAACGTAATGCGCGACGTCGGCGATGTGTACCTGAAGCTCGAAATGCCCGTTGGGCAGCGCGGCCACGCGGACGGCGTCGTCAAAATCGCGCGCGGTTTCGCCGTCAATGGTGACGATAGCGAGATCGCGGAAATCGCGGCGGCCGGCAAGTTCGGACTTTGCCACTTCCTGTTCCTCGTTTCGCGCTTCGGCTAAAACTTCGACGGGGAAAATGTGGGGCAGGTGATGCTTGCGAATTATGATTTCGACGTCCACGCCGATCTCGCCGGGGCGGCCGAGAATTTCCAGGACGCGTCCGACGGGCGCGAGGCCACCCTTGGGATAACGCTTGATTTCGACGTCCACGACGGCGCCATCGAGTTCGGGAAGGCGCACGCGGCGGCCTGCGGGCGACTCCGTCCCCAATTTTTGGCGCAAAGCAGGGGTCAGCTCGTCACCCGGCGGAATCAGCACTTCGTGCAGGATGCGCGTGTCGTAAGGGAGAACGACGTTTCCCTGCGGGCCATAGCGGAAGAGGCCGACCAGCGTGGGATGTTGGCGCTCGACAATCTGTACCACGCGGCCTTCGGCGCGGCCGTCCGGGCGGCGGCGCTCGACACGGCCGAGAACGCGGTCGCCGTTCATCGCGTCACCTAGATTGTCGCGTCCGATGAACAGATCGCCGTCGATTCCGCGGATCGGAGAATCGGGAACGAGGAAAGCATAGCCTTCGCGATGGGCGACGATTCTGCCGCGGATGAGATTCGGATCCTGGCCGCGTTTTGTAGTGGAAGCCGGCTGCTGTTTTTCTGAGCGGCCCTGCGGCTGCGCGGCAGTCTTCGCGGAAGCCGACTCGCGGTCCTTACGCTTTGTTGCGGCTTTCCGCGTTTCCTTTGCGCCGGGCAATTTGTAGCGATTGCCGCGAGTTTCTTCCACATCGCCGCTCTTCGTGAGCCGGTGGAGGACGCGAGGGAGAAAGCGGCGGCCGTGGTGCTTTAGCTCCATGCCGTGAGCGATCTGGCGGATGCTGGCCGGCTCGGAAAGCGTCGCCAGGTGGGCGAGAACGAGTTCCGGACTCACTTCGGGTGGGCGCGATTCTTCCTGGGGATCGTTGGGGTGGCGCTGATTAGGAACGCCCATAGGGTCTCGATAGAGCGGGGGATTTGGCGGCGGGCGCAAGGGATTGCGCACCGAAATTCGACCGCAACTTGAATGGCCGGCATGCGATTCGAGTTTCGGTTAGAAATCTCGCGGTCGTTTGTTTTGAGTGAGTTACAGCGATTTCTGTTTGTAGGCCAGTTGCGGTTAGAAATGCAGCCGGGAAGCCCAAAATCGAGGACTCATGTGCAGCGGGGAAGCTTGAGATTACGGGTTGGCAGAACTTCGAAATAACGTTTTGTTGAAGCGTTCGACGATATTCTATTTTAATCACAAACGACGCTAGCACGTGATTCGGAGAAATTCAAGGATGTGGATGTGTGAGCATAACTCTGCTAAGAGGCGCTATTCCCATTTTGGGAAACAAGTTCGAGGCGAAAAATTCAAGATCTAAAGAACCCCGACACTGCGGAAAAGTAGTCCGAGAACTCTGTGCGAGGAGAATGGCGCCTTGTGGAGGATCCTTTCGTCTAGATGATTTTGCCATGCGACATTATGACAACCGAATATCATCATAACGAAAATACGCCATTGATGAGAGCGTTTCCGAGGAGGAGTGAGATGTCGATTAGCCAAGCAGAGAAAGGGAAGCGGTTTCGGGCGCTGCATGAGGGGCCTGGGACATTTGTGATTCCGAATCCGTCGAACGCGGGGACGGCGAGGATACTGGCTTCGCTGGGATTCAAGGCGCTGGCTACGACGAGCGCGGGTGTGGCGTTCTCTTTGGGACGGAGGGACGGCGCGGGGTTGGTGAGCCGCGAAGAGACGTTGGAGCATGCGCGGGAGATTGTGGAGGCGAGCGATTTGCCGGTGTCTGCCGATCTGGAGAAATGCTTTGGCGACAAGCCGGAGGTAGTGGCGGAGACGATACGCAAAGCGGCGGCGGTGGGGCTGGTGGGCGGATCGGTGGAGGACGCGACGGGCGATCCGAATCGTCCGATTTATGATCACGTTCTGGCTGTTGAACGCGTAGCGGCGGCTGTGGCGGCGGCTCGTGCGCTGCCGTTTCCGTTTGTGGTGGTGGGGCGGGCGGAGAATTTTCTGCACGGACGCGCGGATTTGAAAGACACGATACGGCGGTTGGAAGCTTATGCCGAGGCGGGAGCGGACGTGCTTTACGCGCCCTCGTTACCGGATCTGGACGCTATTCGCACGGTTTGTGCGGCGGTGGCGCCGCGTGCGGTGAACGTGCTGGCGGGCGGGAAGGACGGCAGGTTCACGGTCGCGAACCTCGCGGCGGCGGGAGTACGACGAATTAGCGTTGGGTCCGCGTTGACGCGCGCGGCGTTTGGAGCGTTTTTACGAGGCGCGCGCGAGATCGCGGAGAAAGGGACTTTTACGTTTGGAGATGATGCGGTGCCGTTTGCAGAGATTTCGGAATTTATGAGTGAACGATAGAGGGTGCAGACGGCCGATTGACAGGAGACGGCGACGGGTCGGCGGGTCCGTTCATGCGAGGCGGTGTATCAGCGCTCGCAGCATGCTGCGCCCCTACGGAATTGATTAGGGCGGGGCAGGCAGTCTGGGCACGGAACAACGATTTCCACGTTCGTTCAGCACGATATAACTTCGGGACCGCGCGTGTCGGTTCAGGAAGTCAAAGGAGCCGGCGAGACGCCCTTTGGCTGCGCTCACGACAAGCCGGCGCTATGAACGGCTGGAGAGCCTTCAAAATAAGGCCTGGCGTATCCGTTCATGCGGGGCCGTGTATCAGCGGGCACAGCATGCTGTGCCCCTACGGATTTGGCCAGCCTCTTTCGGTTGAAGACTTACACGTTTCGGCTATTAACGAATTAGGAACAGTACTATGGCGGGCGTTCTTCAGGGTTGACATCGTAGACCGTACGCAAAAATCGTTATTACTACATTGCGAGGGGGAAGAAATGAAGCTCGTTATGGCGGTGCTGTCACTATTGGCCTGCGCGACGGTGGCGTGCGCGCAGAACCCGGACCCATCGAAGTGGATGTGCAGGAATCTCACGGACTCTGGAGGATTCGCGTATCAAGGTGAATCGATTTTCGGTACCCAGGCGTGTCGTTTGATTCCGCAGGCGGCGCCTGCCGCGTCTGTGGCTCCTGCGGCCGTGCAGCAAGCACCGACAATGGCGACTGTGACTAATTCTGTGACCGCGCCAGTGGTTTCAGCGCCGTCATCAGCCCCGGCTGCGGTTTCTACGTCGACTGAAATTCCAACGACCGTCAGCGACGGAAAAACTCGCGTGTTCGTTACGGATAGCCAATCATGGGAGACGCGCGGCGGGTCGTCAGCAGGCGGGAATAGAAACGGTTGGGGCGGAAGCAGTTGGATGGCAGGCGGTGCGCGTCCACAGACGGCCGAAATCATTAAGACTCTCAACGCGCGCTGCCCTGAACTGACGGTGACTAACAATCTGCAAAAAGCGGATTTTGTTCTGACCCTGGACCACGAAGGCGGAAAAGGACTGCTGGCCCATCGCAATAAGGTCGCCGTGTTCAATCGCGACGGCGATGACGTATTTAGTGCTTCGACGCGGGAGTTGGGCAATTCCGTGAAGGATGCCTGCGCGGCGATGCTTAATTCTAAGAAGTAATTTGCGCGAGGGAACTGCACCGCGCCTATCGTTAAGGTTCGGGGGGTTCGGCGGTGGGGAGATCTGAGAAGGCGATTTTGCCGTCGCTGGTACGTGCGAGGGCGGGGGCGTATTCGCCGAGGAGTTCGCGGCGCCACCAATTCCCGGTGGCGCGCTTGGTGCGCAGGTCGGTGAACCAGTACTGGTAGATTACGGAACGGACTTGGCGCGGGGGCGCGCCGGCGAAGGGATTTTTGGCGAAAAGTTCGAGCACGTCTTCATCATTTTTGATCAGGCGCTCTTCGGTCCAAACAACGAAACGGGATTCCCGCCAGGGGCCTAGCGAAGCGAACCACAGATTCCACTCGAAGCGAGGCTGATAAGGGGCGTAAATTCCAGGAGCTTCGTGGATGTCCTGCGGTTTATAGCGGAAGGGGTAGGGAGTCCAGATCTTTCCGTCCTGGGAACCTTGGAATTCAATTTCGTAGCGTCCGTGAGTCATGACGGCGAAAAGGCCGTAACGATTTGCGATGCGAAAGGGTTCCAGGGCGCGCAAGGGCGACTGGGGCAGAGGCGCGCTGGGCGCAAGCATCCAGATAAGCTGCGCGGTGGCGCAATAAAAAATAAAGGCGAGGCAGGCGGCGGCGATGGTTCTGCGAAGCGGAGTGAAGCGCTCGCGCCAAGTTACGCGCGCGATTTCATTTTCAGGCGCTTCGATCGGTGCGGGCGCTTTGCGGAATTTTAGCGAGGTTAGCGCTTCGATACGGTCGCGGATGCTGCGCGGAATGAGCCATTCGATCACGCGGTCGTCAAGCAAGAGAAAGCCGAGCAGGAGAACGAGGTAGTTCAGGAAAGCGTAGTTTGCGGTGAGGATGATTGAAATTTCGAATGGCGTGACGATGCAAAAACACAAGATGCGGAAGCGGCGGGGAAGAAAAAGCATCCAGACCAAGACGAGTTCGGTGGCGAGAGTGTAGAAAACGGTGGAAGCGTGAAACCAGTGGGGCAATTGCTGGACGTACCAGCCTATCCATGTGGGGAGGGGACCGTTCTGGTAATAGTCGTCCATAGCGGTGAAATTGCGCCAAGCGATATCGCCGCTGCCGATTTTGGCTACGCCGGATTCGAAATAGATGCGAAACCATTCCCATTGAAGAAGGAAGAGGCTGGCGCGAGACGGAGGGTTTGCGCGGCCGAGGCCGGGCAAGAATCCTGGAGGAGAGAAAAATAAGGCGAGGAAGCCGGCTTCGAGCAGCATGCCGTCGGATTGGTAGCTAGAAAAATCCTGGGCGGAGCAGATAAACGACAGGAAGCAAATGAAACAGATTACGAGCGAGGCGCGCGGCCAGATATTCAAGACCAGCAAGATAGACGCGATCACACCCAGCCAGCAAATGGCCATCAGGGCGCGGTCGCCGGCGTTGAACCAAAACAGCGTGGGGGCAAACCAGAATTTTTGTGCCGGCAATGTTGCAGCAACGGCTTTGAGATAGTCAGCGGCGGGGAGGATTCCATTCGGGCCGATCAAGCCTTTGATTTGAAAGAGCAACGAGTAGAAGGCAGAAAAATAGATCAATCCCAGAGCGCGGAGAAAAATCCAGCGGGGCCAGAGGTGGCCGGGGTGCTTGGCGTCTAAGGGCTCAGGGCCGAGGAGCCATGTGGATGCCGACTGGAAGTCCAATTCCATCGGCGGATTATAGCGGCTTTGAGGGAGCCCGATGCAAACTTGGAGACGAGGCAGTCTTGTTGGAGAGTTTCCTATTTATGGAAACCGTCGATTTTCGGACCTTTCCTTTGGGAACAAGGAATTGCTATAATCCGCGCGTCGGCCCGTCCCTCCGTCTCATAGCCTGAAGTGTCGATCTTGGTTGGGGAAATGCCTGTGCGAGCACGGAGTGCAGCACAGAGTGCCGAAAGTCCCACATCGTTGGAGGATTTCTTACATGCTAGGCCTGCGACATTCTAGTGTTCGATGGACTTCTGTCATATTTTCTCTCTGCGCTCTGCTTTTATTGTCAAGTTGTGCAGGCACGCCGCCCTCCAGTTTACCGACTCTAAACTCTATCTCAGTAACGCCGGCAAATCCGACCATTGCTGCGGGCACGACTCAACCGTTTACGGCGAATGGGAAATATAGCGATGGCGCGACAAAAGATCTTACCGGCTCGGTGAGTTGGCAATCCCAGAATCTGAGCACGGCGACGATTGCTCCGGGTGGAATGGCCACGGCAAAGGCAGCAGGCTCGAGCACGATCATGGCGATTTCGGGCAGCGTAAGCGGATCGACGGTGCTGACCGTAACTTCCGCCACGTTGGTATCGATTGCGGTGACTCCGGCCAATCCGTCGATTGCAAAAGGCAAGACGGAGCAGTTCACGGCGACCGGGACTTTTTCGGATAATTCCACGCAAAACTTGACTAGCTCGGTTACGTGGAGTTCGCAGACCACAAGTGTGGCGACGATTGCTGCCGGCGGGCTAGCCACAGCGTTGGCCGCAGGGACGAGCCAGATGCAGGCCGTTTCAGGAGCGATCAGCGGAACGACGACTCTCACGGTAAGCGCGCCTGCACTCGTATCAATTGCGGTGACGCCAGCGAATCCTTCTATTGTAAAGGGCAAGACGGAGCAGTTCACGGCGACCGGAACTTTTTCGGATAATTCCACGCAAAATTTGACCAGCTCAGTTACATGGACTTCTCAGTCAAGCGGAATAGTTACAATTACCGCTGGCGGGTTGGCCACCGGAGTGGCGACAGGAACGAGCAAAATTGAGGCTGCTTCGGGAGCCGTCGACGGCACGACGCAACTCACGGTAACGGCTCCAACGCTGGTCTCGATTGCGGTGACGCCGGCAAATCCGTCGATTGCGAAGAGCGCGACGGAACAGTTCACAGCGACCGGGACTTTTTCGGATAATTCCACACAAAACTTGACCGGCTCGGTGACTTGGACTTCGCAGACCGCAGGTGTGGCAACGATTACTGCGGGCGGGTTGGCCACCGGAGTGGCGGCGGGAACAAGCAAGATACAAGCTACTTCGGGAGCTATCAGCGGCTCAACGACTCTCACGGTGACTGTGACTGCTCCGACACTTGTGTCGATCGCAGTGACGCCGGCAAATCCATCGATTGTGAAGGGCGCGACGGAACAGTTCACGGCGACTGGGACTTTTTCGGATAACTCCACACAGAACTTGACTAGTACAGCTACGTGGACTTCGCAGACGACCACGGTTGCCACGATCACTACGGGCGGATTAGCCACCGGGGTGGCGGCAGGAACGAGCACGATCAAGGCTGCCTCGGGAGCCATCAGCGGCTCAACGACTCTTACGGTGACTGCGACTGCTCCTACACTGGTATCGATCGCGGTGACTCCAGCAAATCCATCGATTGCGAAGGGTACGACGCAGCAGTTCACTGCCACAGGGACTTTTTCGGATAACTCCACGCAGAATTTGACCAGTACGGCGACGTGGACCTCGCAGACCACCACAGTGGCGACGATTGCCGCGGGCGGGTTGGCCAGAGCGGTGGGAGCAGGAAGCAGCAAGATTCAGGCTGCTTCGGGAGCCATCAGCGGCTCAACGACCCTTACGGTGACTGCAACTGCTCCCACGCTAGTATCGATTGCGGTGACTCCGGCGAATCCTTCGATTGCGAAAGGCAAGACGCAACAATTCACGGCGACTGGGACATTCTCGGATAACTCGACGCAAAACTTGACGAGCACGGCTACATGGAGTTCGCTGACCACGTCGGTGGCGACGATCACTACCGGAGGATTGGCCACAGGGGTGGGCACAGGAACGAGCACGATTCAAGCTACTTCGGGAACGGTCAACGGCTCCACGGTGCTGACGGTGACAGCTCCCACGCTCGTGTCGATTGCGGTAACTCCAGCGAATCCTTCGATTGCGATGAGTGCGACGGAGCAGTTCACGGCGACGGGGACCTTTTCGGATAATTCCACGCAAAACTTAACCAGCACGGCCACATGGACTTCGCAGACGACCACTGTAGCAACGATTACTGCGGGCGGGCTGGCCACGGGAGTGGCGGCAGGAACGAGCACGATTAAGGCTGCTTCGGGAGCAGTCAGCGGCTCGACGGTTCTTACCGTAACTTCCGGCAGCGCATCGCTTCAAGTGCTGGTCGTGAGCCCGCAAAACCCGGTAATAACCGACAATGGCGGCACGCAGACATTTACGGCTACGGGGCACTTCAGCGACGGCAGCACGCAAAATCTTACGAGCAGCGCGACTTGGATATCTTCGAAATCCAGCGTGGCCACGGTAAACACCACGGGAAAAGCTTCAAGTGTGGCGCTCGCGAGTGGAGTAAACGTGGGTTACACGTCGATCCAGGCGACGGTAGGCGCGATAAGGGGCGTTTCGATTCTCAGCGTGACGAATCATACGAGCAACAGCAGCGGGTTTGCTGGTGTGTTGACGCAGCATAACGATATCGGCCGGACGGGACAGAATTTGAGCGAGACGACGCTGACTCCGGCAAATGTTAACACTACGACTTTCGGGAAGAAGTTTTCGCAAGCAGTGGATGGATATATTTTCGCGCAGCCGCTGTACGTCCCGAATGTGACGATCGGAGGAAGCGTACACAATGTGATTTATGTGGCGACGGAAGGCGACAGCGTGTACGCATTTGACGCGGACAGCAACACGGGAAGTAACGCAGTACCGCTCTGGAAGGCAAGCTTGATTAAGCCGGCGTGGGGAGCGGCGGCGGGCGCGACGACGATGAATAGTTCAACCCCTCTGGGGTGTACTGATTTGGTCCCACAGGTGGGCATCACCAGCACGCCGGCAATAGACCCCAGCACAGGAACGATATACGTCGAAGCGAAGTCCGTGGAAAACGGAAACTTTATTCACCGGCTTCACGCCTTGGATATGACGACTGGCGCTGAAAAATCTCCGGGGCCGGTTGTGATCACGGGAACGGTTACGGGAACGGGAGACGGAAGCAGCGGCGGGACAGTAACTTTTGACGGACTCCATCAGATGAACCGGCCCGGGTTGCTATGGTTGAACGGGGTTATTTACCTTGCCTATGCTTCTCATTGCGACCACCCGAACTATCACGGCTGGCTCTTCGCTTACGACGCCGGCACATTTGCTCAAAAGTCGATGCTAGTCACATCTCCCAACGGAAATGACGGCGGTTTCTGGATGTCCGGCGCGGGAGTCGCCGGAGATTCAAATGCAAACCTTTTTATCGCTTCAGGAAACGGCGATTTCGATACGACAAACATACCGGCACGAGAATTGGGCGACACAAACATGAAGCTCTTCTATTCCGGCAGCTCGACAATGTCATTGCTGGACTATTTCACACCTCAGGACCAAAGCAACCTAGACAATGAAGACGCCGACCTAGGGTCGGGCGGCGTTCTGTTGCTTCCGGACCAACCGGGAGCAGTTATACATGAACTTGTGCAAGTAGGAAAATCAGGGAATATTTTTCTGATCAATCGAGATCAGATGACAGCCAATAATCTGCATTACTGCTCGAGCTGCCAGTCTCTGAATCCGCCTACGGACACACAGATCACGCAGGAGGTTCAAGGGCAAAGTGGCGGGCTATTTAGTACGCCTGCTTACTTGAACGGCGTGTTGTATTTCTGCGGTGTAGGCCGCTCTTTGAAATCTTTTCCGCTAACCAATGGCCTGCTGGCTACATCGCCGAGCCAAACATCCACCCATACGTTTGGTTTCCCGGGTGGGACGCCAGCAGCTTCCGCGAACGGCAGTTCAAATGGGATCATCTGGGTGATTGACGTGTCCCAGTACGGCTCGCCCGGTCCGGGACCAGGTCCCGCGGTAGTGTATGCGTATGCGGCGGGTACCCTCATGCCGTTGTGGAACAGCAGCCAAACCGGAACGGACACGGCGGGGAACGCAGTAAAGTTCTCAGTTCCGACGATCGCGAACGGCAAAGTCTATATTGGCACGCAAACCGAGCTCGATGTATACGGAACGCTACCTTAGTCTGAGCTTCTCTTAGCGCCAAGGCTCAGCGGCCGGCGTTCGCGAGGGTTTTCTTTGCAGTTACGAGGCGTCGAGAGTTTGACGAAGCGCGGCAGAGGCGGGCAAGCTTGGACACGATCGTGAGCTTCAGATAAACCGATCAAGAACTCCTGGGCGTTAAAGTGGAATCCATTGCGCGACGCAGCGAAGTGGCCGGCTTTACGCGATTGAACGTAATCCCCGCTGGGCATTAGGATCCGAGTTTTTTCGGTGTCGGCCAAATACGGGGAAATGACCTGGGAGAAAATCTGACTGCATAGTGCGGGATCCTTCAAGCGGAACATCACTTCGACGCGCTCGTAAATGTTGCGCTGCATCCAATCGGCGCTGCCCAGATAGGTTTCGGTATTACCTCCGTTGCCAAAAGCAAAAACGCGGCTGTGTTCGAGGAACCGGCCGACCACGCTTCTTACTCGAATGCGGCTGCTGATGCCGCGAACGCCGGGGCGCAAGGCGCAAGCACCGCGCACGATGAGTTCAATCTGTACGCCGGCCTGCGAAGCGCGGTAGAGAGCCCGAATAATTTTTTCGTCCAGCAGAGCATTTACCTTCGCGAGAATAAAGGCCGGGCGGCCAGCGCGGGCGTGGGCCGTTTCACGGTCGATCAGGCTCAAGCAACTCTTCCCCAAATTCAGCGGAGCCACAAAAAGGGGCAGATACTGCGGGCGCTCGGAATAGGCCGTCAAATAACTGAAAACGTTTTGAACCGCGCCGGTTATGCGGGCGTCGCTGGTCAGCAGACTCAGATCGGTGTAGTAGCGCGCGGTGGAGGGATTATAGTTTCCCGTGCCGAGATGCGCGTACTGGCGTATTTTGCCGTCCGGCTCGCGGCGCGCGATGAGCGCGATCTTGCAATGCGTTTTCAGGCCCACAACGCCATGGAAGACCTGCACGCCTGCTTCCTGCAGATTCCGCGCCCAGCGGATGTTCGAAGCTTCATCGAAGCGCGCTTTTAATTCGACGACTACGGAGACTTCTTTTTTGGCCGCGGCTTCAATCAAGGAGCGAACGATCGGCGAATTTTCACTGGTGCGATAAAGCGTTTGCTTGATGGACAAGACGTCGGGATCCGTCGCTGCGCTTTCAATGAAGCGAACAACGGCTGAATAAGAGTCGTAGGGATGGTGGAGCAAAACGTCGCGCCTTCGGATCATCTCGAAAAGCGCCCCGGCCCCGGGCTTCAGTGATAGCTCTCGTGGAACGAACGGGCGGAATTTCAAATCAGGCCGCGAGGTGGCGTCGTACAGATATGCGATGCGGGAAAGATTGGGCGGGCCATCCACGCGAAAGATCTGCCAGGATGCCAAGCGGAAATTCGCGACAAGGCGGTCAATGATTTCCTGATTGGCGCCGGCTTCAATCTCGAGCCGCACAGCTTCGCCCTTTCTGCGGCTATGAAGCTGCGCGTCCACCGAATCCATGATGCTGCGCGATTCTTCAGCTTCCAGGTAGAGATTGCTGTTACGGGTAACGCGGAAAGCGGCGGCGGACAGAACTTCGTATCCATGATAGAGGCGCTCGGCGAAGGCGTGGATCACGTCAGAGAGGAAAACATATTCGACCGTACCATTGGCTGACGGCAGTTGCACCAGGCGGGGCAGCGCACGCGGGACGGTGACGACTCCGAGATATGGCGGCAGAGTGCGCCGTTTGGGACGCAGAAGAAATGCCAGACAAATCGCTTTATTAATTACATGCGGGAAGGGGTGGGCGGGGTCAATGGTGACAGGAGTGAGCAGCGGCTCGACAGTCTTTGCGTAAAAATTCTCGACGTGTGCGCGCGCAGCCGGCCGCAAAGCCCGCATTGTAACTATACGAACAGACTCGGCGACCAGTCCAGGAACAAGATCTTCGCGCCAGCAGTCATACTGAGCTTTTACGAACGCGTGGATTCCAACGGCGAGCTTGGCGAGAACCTCGCGCGGTGTGCGGCCGTCCGGGCCCGGGTCTTTGATGCCGTGTTCCACCTGTTGTAGAAGGCCCGCGACACGCACTTCAACAAATTCGTCCAGATTGCTTGCCGTAATGGCAAGAAACTTCACGCGCTCAAGAAGGGGGTTTTTTGGATCGCGCGCTTCCTCCAGCACGCGCTCGTTGAACTGTAGCCAGGAAAAATGGCGGTTCAAAAATAACTGTGGGTCAGCCAGCTTGTTCCGCGCCATGCTCGCCTCGGAATTAGATTATCAGGATACGCGGAAGGAAGTATTACTGGCGTGTGACGGCCGGGTGGACCGGCTTCGAGGGCGGGTTCGACCGAGGGGTAGAGGGCGGCTCAACTGGTGACATATTCCACGATGATTCCTTTTGTTTGGGAATAAATCAGATATTCGCCAGGTGCAATGGCTCCTAGCCGACTGACTCGCTGGCGCGCTTCCTCTATTCCTGGAACGGAAGTGATCCAAAGGGGTTTGCCGTTTCGAAGTCGCTTGAAAATGTCGAAAGTACTGCTCATGGGAGCCTCCGAAAAGCTCAGTCAATTTCTTCGATGCACACGCCAGACGGGGCATTCCAATGGCCATGCTGGCTGCCTATTTAACCTCGTATTATCAGGCAGATAAGCGAGGCATACACTATTCCATTGAGGAACTTTCTTCGTTTTTCGCGCGTATCGGGGGTACCGGGCAGGCGCTTCAGTCGGTGAGTCTTCGAGCTCTTGTCTGTTCAATGTTAGACAGACAAATTTGAAATGGGCAGGCAAGATAGTGCTTCTGCGATAACTAAATCCATCATAAGACTAGCTTTTCCTAAGATGCGGGGGGAGAGATGACAGCAAATGAGCCGGCCAAGTCGACGAAGACTTTTTTTCCGACGGCGCTGCCGCCTGGAAAGAGCGTCGACTATATGCCAGGCGACACCATTTTCTCGCAAGGAGATGAGTGCACTGCAGTGCACTACATAGCGCAAGGGGTAGTGAAGCTTGTTTTGGTTTCGAAACGGGGAAGAACCGGAGTACTCGGGTTTTTAGGAAGGGGAGATTTTTTCGGCGAGGCTTGCATCAGCGGACACGCTAATTACGAAACGTCGGCAATTGCGCTGGTGGCCAGCTCGATCCTGGTGATCGATAGAAAGAAAATGCTTCATATGATTGAGAAAGAGCCGCACGTTTGCACGCAGTTCATCAATTACCTACTATCGCGCAATCATCGTATCGAACAGGATCTGATCGATCATTTGTTCAACTCGAGCGAAAAACGGCTGGCTCGCGCTCTTATACTGTTGACGGAATATGAAAGGGGGAACGAGAACCTCTCGATCATACAAAGAGTGAACCAGGATACCCTGGCGGAAATGGTGGGCACCACGCGCCCGCGTGTGAATTTCTTCATGAATAAATTCAGGAAATTGGGATACATACACTACGACCACAACGGCGGACTGGAAGTCTATAAATCGCTGTCAAAAATACTGCAATGATCGTATCGCGAAAGGCTTCGCGCCGGGCGTCTACTGGGTAGTGGTGGCCTTTTGATTTTTGACTTGCAGCTCGTTAACAACTTGCTGAACGTTAGGCACTCCGGCCGCAAGTTTTTCCACCTGAGCGCGCTTGGTTTGTGAATTCACTTCGCCGGTCAGTGTGACCACTCCATTTTTCACGTCGTATTTTACGTCCTTCTTAAGGCGGTTTTGAACCAGCGCAGCGTCCAGATTTTCACCGATGCCTTTGTCGAGGTCTGAATTGACCGTCTTCGCGTCGCTCGCGCCAGGGCCCGACGGAACAACTGCAATTTCGTCCGCAACCACTTGCGAGCCTGCGATGGACTTGGCAATGGATTCTGCCTGCACTTTATCGCCGTCGGAGGCGACTTGCCCGCTTAAAGTGACCACACCCTTGTCCCGGTCTTGGGCAACCTTGACGCCGCGCAAGTTGGATTGATCGAGCGATTTTCGAATGCTGTCAGCGACATCGGGGCTTTTCCTTGCTCCGTCCGAACATCCAACTAGGTATGCAGATGCGGCCACAACCAAAAGAAACTTTGCGAGCGGGTTCGATTTCATCATTTCTCCTCAAAAACATCGAGTTAAGTAGAGACATCGCGCGATACGGCACGATTCTGTATCGCGCGCAACAATGCGCCTTAGAAGCGGAGGCTGCAATCGGGGACATCCCTTAGAAACTCGTGTAACTGTGGGTATCAGAGCGGGCGCGCGATCGACACGCGAAGCTTTGAGAGACGCTAGCTCGCTAGCACGAGAATTGGCGAGGCTGAATTGGACGAATGGCAGCTCGGTTTGCCAGCTTGGGAATTCCTAGCGCCTTGATTTCTTGCGGGTAGCGCGCTTGGAACCTTTTGCCTTGGCTGCACGCCTCGATTTTTTCGCTGGGCGCTTTTTCTTTGCAGCTTTAGCGCGCGGACGGCGTTTACGAGTAGCCGCCTTTCGTGTAGACGGGCTTGATACAGCGTTCACTTTGGCAGCGACTGTACCGAGCGTTGAACCGATGGTGCGTGCAACGGTGGTGAGAATATCTTCTTCTTTTCCGGCTGGGACATCATTCATTCTAGAGTCTCCTATAAAGATTCAAAGGGGCGATAACTTGCGAAACTCTTTTAGCGATCGAGGCTTCAACAAGGCGCAAGTCCAACAGGTTACTTCTTTGGGCCCGTCTCAGAGCCAATTCTCGGAACATCTTCGCCCAGGGCAGTGGCCAAAGCGATTTGATGATCCTGTTCGTCCAGCAGGATATCGCGAATGTGTTCGGCCATTGAAAATTCACCCAGGGCTTCGCATTGACGAACCCGGTCGCGATAGTTGCGGATAGTTGTGGTCTCGTTCTCAAGGTCGAACCTGAGCATGTCGCGAGCCTTTTCGGAAGTGCGGACAGGCTTAGGCTGGGTGGTAGGCATGCCGCCGAGATAGTCAATTTGATTAGAAATGACCAGCGCGTGTGCCAATTCTTCGGCAGCGTGCTTCTCAAGCTCACCCGCGATGTTCATGTACTCGGCGCCCTTCAAAACTTGGGAATAAATCACGTAGGAAATAATGGCTTGATATTCGCGCGCCAGATCTTCATTCAAAAGGTCAATTAGCTCTTTCCGCGTCAAGTTTTTTGGACTGGGCGAAGCTGCCTCTTCCTTCATTTAGATCTCCCCTCGCGGAAGCTTTCGTGCGCCGATTCGGTCCAGCGCGATCGATTTGGCCTCCGTTGCACTGCTTACTTTAGAGGCTCAAACCTCGGACGTCAAATGCGCGCAATGCGAGAGCGGCCAAGCGCCACTCCCGCATCCAGGGAACGAGTCGAGCGGATGGAATCTCGCGATTTCTCCCGGACTCTATAGATCCCGATTAGGCCGATGCTTTTTTCGCATCGCGATACGCGCGCTGGCCTTCGCTCGCAGCATCTTTCACATAGTCAGTAGCTTCATCGACATTCTTTCTGACATAGTCCGTCGCATCGTCGACGTTCCTCTTGGCGCGGCGAACCCACTTCTGACCCGAAGATACGACGCCGTCGAGTGCGTCTTGCGCTCCGCCAACCAAAGAATCGCGCGTGTCTTCTCCAGATTGCGGCGCAAACAAAATTCCGAGGGCAGCTCCAACGCCAATTCCCACCACGAATGCTGAAACAGTTTCCGGCCAGCCCATCCGTTTCATAGAGCCTCCATTAAATACCGAGATTGGTTTCCAAAAGTTGAGGTTGAGGCACAGCTAAACCTACTATCGGTTCAAAGCGTCCAAACCTTTACATTAGTCAGTTAGGGTACGATTGTACCTGGTCTAAGGCCATACAATAAATGACGTAGATTAGCCGCCGGATTGCGGTAGGCCGACCGACTGGATCACGTGCGCCGAACCACTAGGCAGGTGATGTCATCGTGTTGAGGCGCTCCCCCCACAAATTCGTCGAGTTTTCTCATGATGGCAGCGAGAGTCAGCGCGGCTCGTTCCTCGGGAGGTTGCCCGACCAAAGTCAGCAGACGGTCCTCACCAAACTCCTTGCCGTCTTCATCCCGAGCTTCGGTGACGCCATCGGTGTAGATGATAAGGATGTCACCGACGCCTAGAATAGTTCGGCCGGTTTCATATTTCTCGTTTAATTCGATACCCAAAGGGATGCTTTCAGATTTCAATCGTTCAATGGTGCCATCTTGGTGCCTCAACATGGGAGGGTTGTGACCTGCGCAAAGATAGTTTAAAGCTCCCGAAATCGGATCAAGCTCCGCGAGAAATGCTGTGGTGAAGCGGCGACCGTTCATGTTGTTGGAGCAGGCTTGGCGGTTTAATCCAACGACGAGATCGGAAAGCGTGCCGCGCGAACCAGCCAACGCCCGAAGACTGGCTTGAAACGTGGCCATGAGCATGGCTGCCGGAACGCTTTTCCCGGCAACGTCCGCGACCGCAACCAGAAGCGGACCATCGACCGCGCGGCGAAAAGCGTCGTAGTAGTCGCCAGCGACAGTTTTCGCGGGCCTTGTCGCGAAAGCCATGTCGACTCCCGGCACGTCAGGGGGCACACGCGGGACCAGCCAACGTTGAATTTCACGGGCGATTTCGATGTCACGCTTCATGGAGATGTGATCGCCGAGGACCATTACGAGCAGCATCAGCAAACCGAGGAAGGCGATGAAAAGCTCAATTTCCCGGGTGAAAATCAGAAACTCGAATCCAACCAACGATAAAACGGCCAGAATGACCATGGACACCAAAAAGATACGCCGTGGAGGCGATAACTTTTTCAAAATGCTGGAACATATCGCTGCAAATGTCTTGAAGGGTTGCTTCCATGACTTTTGCTGAGCTGTTCGCTGGTCAAGATCCTGCCTAAAGGGCCGCGAGCTAGCCTCAGCCTCGGCTTTAAATTGGCTCCAAAGATCGTCGATCTCCATGCCAGCCGAAATGCGGCGCCATCCGTCCTGCGAACGCCACACTGCGCGCCGAAGCTGAGATTTAACGTCGTGGGTGGATCGCTTGATCCAAGCGAACTTGGAGGCGAGAACTATTTGCGGGTCAGTGTGTAATTCGCTGGGCGGCGTGTGCACAATTTCAGCATACGCTACAATGGAGTGCCACCAGATAGGGTGTTCCTCGTATTGTGCGCCTATAAAGAACCTAGTCGTTTTGGCACACTCGCGACGCGAAAACAATTTGAGGTCCAATCGAGTAGAACATTCTAGAGTCGCGAAAAAAATCGGATGTATGATTTTAGGCCCGCGCTGTAAGTCAATGGTAAATAACTACTTACCCCCAACTTATCTTGGCCAGTGAAATGCACATGAAGGATGTTGTTCGTAAGCATCAAGCCTGCTGTGTATGGGCAAACCTGGCGCGCAAACTCATAATTCAGCGCATCCAGACAATTCAAATTCTGGACGTTTCTTAAAAGAGAGAGATTGAAGCAATGGCAGCTGCGAGTTCAGCGATAAGAGAGCCCAATTGGACCGAGCGATTTAAAGCGCTGAGGAATATTCCTCCGGTGATGCGTATCGTGTGGGACGCAGCGCCAGCGATGGTGGTAGCAAATCTTTTCTTCCGTTTGGTCGCGGCTCTAATTCCGCTGTCGATCCTCGCAGTTACGAGATTCATCATCGATTCAGTAACTAACCATCAGATGAGGCACGCTCCGCTGACCCACGGATTCTGGTGGATGGTGCTTTTGGAGTTCGTTCTGGCGGTGCTGGCGACGTGCATGATGCGCATTATCGAGTTCTTCGACACCACGCTGGCAGATCGATTCACGCGACACATCAGCATTGAATTGATGAAGCATGCATCGAAGCTGGATTTAATGTCGTACGAAGATCCGGTCTTCTACGACAAGCTGGAGCGAGCGCGTGTGCAGAGTACCGACCGTGTCCAAATGATTCAGGTCGCGGGGCGCCTGATTCAAGAACTGATCACGACGATCAGCCTGGCAGCGGCTATATTCCTGTTCTCAAAATTATTGTTGCTGGCGCTGGTGGCTTGCGTAATCCCCATATTCCTTGGCGAGACTCATTTTTCTTTCATGAATTATTCTCTGAGCTACAAACAGACGCCGGGACGGCGAGAATTGGATTATCTGCGTGTACTGGGAGGCACCAAGGAGAGCGCGAAGGAACTGAAGCTATTCGGGCTCGCACCGTTCCTTGTGGGCCGTTATTCGGAGTTGGCCGACGAGTTGTACCATCAGACTTTAGATGTTTCAAAACGAAGACTTCTCTTCGGATCGCTGTTGGCGCTGCTCGGTTTGGTTGGGTATTACGCGAGCTACGCCTACGTCGTTTACAGCGCAGTCGTGGGCGTGCTGACCGTCGGTGTGATGGTCTATCTTTCCGGGGCTATCGCCGGTGCGAGCGGCAACCTTCAATCGCTCTTCACTACTTTCTCCGGCATTACAAATCAAGCTCTGTTTATGACCGACCTATTGGAATTTTTCTCTGTAAAGCCCAAGATCGTGTCGCCGGCTTTCGCGTTGGCGGCCCCCAAGCCGATTCGGACGGGATTCGAATTCAAGAACGTTTCGTTCAAGTACCCCGGGAGCTCGAGAATGGTGCTTGAGAACGTGAACTTCAAGCTGGGGCCCACGGAGCGTATCGCGATTGTTGGAGAAAACGGCCAAGGCAAAACCACAATCGTCAAGCTTCTCACGCGGTTGTACGACCCGACAGAGGGACAGATTCTATTGGACGGGAAAGACCTGCGGGAATACGACCTCGAAAGCTTGTGGAAAGAGATCGGAGTAATCTTCCAAGACTTCATGCGTTATGAAATGACGGCCGCCGAAAACATCGCGGTAGGGCGCATCGAAGATATAGATAATCAGTTTCGCATACGCGCGGCCGCGAACAAGAGCCTGGCGGAACATACGATACGCAGGCTGCCGAATGGTTTCGACCAGGTCCTTGGCTGCCGCTTCGAGGGTGGCATGGATCTCTCAGGAGGAGAGTGGCAGAAGATCGCTCTCGCGCGCGCTTACCTTCGCGACGCCCAACTCCTGATTCTCGACGAACCGACTGCGGCGTTGGATGCTCGCGCAGAACATGAAGTCTTTCAGCGATTCGCTGAGTTGACTAAGGGCAAAATGTCGCTGCTGATTTCCCATCGATTTTCCACCGTACGAATGGCGGATCGCGTTTTGGTATTAGCCAATGGCAGAATTGCGGAAGAGGGTCGCCACGATCAACTGCTGAAGGACGGCGGACAGTACGCGGAGATGTTCGAACTGCAGGCGGCTAATTACCGCTGAGACGAAGGTCGCGCGGACCACGAATCCGCTCACTAACGTTGGCCGGCGCGCGAGTGTATTTCCACAGTTTCCTGAGGCGATGCAGGCTTGTAGGGTTTAAATCCCGCTCGTTCCATGCCGCGTTGTGCTTCCGGATTTTTCATAAAAGTATCCCAGACAAAAGCAGTCCGCGCATTCTCCGCCATTACCATGCTGATCCCCGAATCGATGCCGACAATGTCGCTGTCGTACCAGTTCGTGAGCGGATTGAACGCATCCACGAAGCCGTAGCGACTCCAGGTGCCTGCGCCGTAGCGATATTGGATGTAGCGGAGCACACGCATCACCGGTCCCGGCAAAAACGGAAGCGAACCCGCGGTGGCGCAGGGCACTACAGTTCCATCTATCGGCCCGGTAGATGGTGGGCCGCCCCACACCTCGTAGCCGTGTTCAGAATCCGAAGCGGTGATACCCCAGAGATGGTCGCTGTAGTCGGGGAACTTGGTCGCCAAACTCAGGCAAAAACGCCGGTGCACGTCTGTCGCTAGAATCGAATTCTGAAAATAATCGGCGTATTTGTCACGCTTCCCGCGGAAATCAAACCAGGCCTGAGAATATTGATGCACGAAAAGCGGCGCGTAGGAGCCGATGTAATGGATGCCATCGAATTCGAACATAGTTCTCTTCCAGGCGTCCCAGGCTTGCGCCGGAAGCGGGTGGGAAGAGGAACCGAGGCCCAACAGGTACATCATCATCATTTCGCTGTAACTATCCCAGCGATATTGCAAGAATCCGCCTTCGGGAGTCCATCCATGCGGAAGAATGCGGGTATCTTCAGAGAGCCAGTTCCAATCGACGCGATTAAAAATCTCGTGCGCGAGCTGGTTTATCTCGGAGTACGCGAAGTACTGGCGGCAGGTAAGAATTCCACAAAGCAGAATGGAAGTATCGACGGAAGAGACTTCCGATTGCCATAACCTTTCACCGGTGGTGATGTTGGCCCAGTGGTAGTAAAACCCTCGCTCGTTCGGCATCTTCTTCCACAGGAAACGCAAGGTGGCCAAGGCGCGGTCGCGGGCCTGAGCATAAGAAATGTACCCGCGCTTTTCTCCGATGCAGAGAGCGGTCAGTCCGAAACCGGTCGCCGCGATGCTGCCCAGGACGCTGGTATCCGAGCCGCGAACATTGCACCGGTCCTTCACGATGCCGGTCTTTGGATCGCACTGTTCCCAGAAATACTGGAAATTGGCGTTTTCCATCTGCTCCAGAAATGTGTCGTCTCCCGGAGACAAGTATGTCGCGGGAGGAAGTTCGGATAGCTGCACGAGTGTGGAGGGGGCAACGGCCGGCTTTTGAGTCCCAATCGCGGAGATGGCCGGGGCGAACCTCAATCGAGTCGCAGGGATGCACGCGACACCTGCGAGCTGTCGAAACAGGTCGCGGCGCGAAAGGCCCTTGCCGGTGTGTAAAGGGTCCACTGTTCGATTTTAGACAAAATTGAAGATGGAAGAAAACCCGCGGCCGACTCTATTTCCATCCCGGTAGCATTCCCGGTGCGTCCGAAGAACGGTCCGCCGGGTCGAGACTAAGCGCTAGCGGCTTTGCCTTTTCGCTCAGCCAATAGAGAAATCATCTCGCGGCTATTAACAAGGCATGTGGCGAACTTCCTGCGCAGGCAGATCTTCTGGACGACGCGGGCTGTCCGGTCCCGGAGGGTCGTGGCGTCGAGGATCAGGTGGGTCGATAACTTCGGGCGCGCGATCACCGTGCTTCCGTCCGGGCTCGTCAATTGGATCCCGTCTCGGCTCGGTCTTGGTGCTGACGCTGTGTATGGCCATTTTTGGCTCCTATGAAGCTTGCGAGAACATTATTATCGAGCGAAGCGGGCCACTGTATCCGGCAGAAGCTGTAGCAGCTGGAAGAATTGCATGTATCGACTCGATAGACGTATCAGGCTGATTCCGGACGCTTTACGCAAAAAGAGGAGAGGGGCCACTCTCAATTTCAGGGGGAGACTTGAATGGCCCCTTCAGGGGAGAGACATGAAGAAAACGCGAGTTTGATTTCACAAAGCATAAACTTGGTGTTTACCTTACCTTGGATCAGAAAAGCTTCCTATCAGTTATGGCGTGTAATAAGGAACGGGAATCACTGTAGGCGGTTCTACCGGATGGCTCCCGGCTAAGTGCCTCTGACACATAACCTTCGGCCGGTTACAGTAAACCAAAGGTCTTCCTACGTTAATGCGTGTATGGTGATTTTGACCTACCAAGTCTAAAACCTTCCAATAAGCTGCACGTCTTTCGAGTGCTAACTTTGCATGCCAAGGAGGCGTTATGCTACGTTGGGCGTTAATATTCTTCGTGGTTGCGTTGATCGCGGCAGTGTTCGGGTTCCTCGGAATCGCGGCGGCAGCGGTGGGAATCGCCAGAATTCTGTTCTTCATTTTCCTGGTGTTGTTTTTGGTTTCTCTTGTTGGCGGACTCCTGCGGAGGGCCTGATTCAGCACTGAGCTTGGCTTAAGGGGCACTTACAGGAGCGTCAATGAAGACTCTGCCCGTTGTCGGGCTGATTTTGATCGTCCTTGGGATCATTTCCTTCGCCTACCAAGGAATCAATTACACAACGCACAAAAAGATAGTGGATATCGGCCCGATCCAAGCGAGCACGACGGAGCACAAGACGATTCCGCTGCCTCCGGTTCTCGGAGGCTTGGCGCTCGTCGGCGGTATCGTCTTGTTGGTTGCTGGAAAGAAAGAATAATAAGCAAAGAAAGGTCGGATCGCGGGCCCGACCTTTGCGTTTGCGGCGCCCTTCGAGCTATTGCGTCGCGGGCCGGTTGTAGTTTGGATACTCCGGCTTGTGCGGTTCCGGCACGGGGTTCTTCGCTAGGTCTTCCAGTGCCAGACTCACAGCTTTTTCAAGCTGTGGATCGTGACCTTCGCTGACGGGCTTCGGCTCCATGTCCACTTCGTAGTCCGGCGGCACGCCGTGGTTCTCTACGTCCCACTGACCCTGCGGATTGAAGAATCCAAAGCTGGGAGAAGTGACTTGGCCGCCGTCCATTAGTGTTGGAATGCCGCCGATTCCGACGAGTCCGCCCCAAGTGCGCTTACCGACCAACGGGCCAAGCTTTGCTTCGCGGAAGTACCACGGCATCGCGTCGCCGCCCGAGCCGGCGTATTCATTGATGATCATCACCTTGGGTCCAAGAATCGCGGCTTGCGGCGTGCGGTAGATTGCGCCGTATCGCGGGGCCCACCAACTCATCAACGTGCGCTGCATGGCGTTGATGATGTAGTCGGCAGCCTGACCACCGCCATTGAATCGCTCGTCGATGACGGCGCCTTGTTTGTCGAGCTGCGCGAAGTAGTAGCGGTTGAAGTTGGTGAGACCGCCCAACCCTGTGTCCGGCAGATAAACGTAAGCTAGCTTTCCGCCGCTTAGCTCCTGCACTTTGCGGCGATTGGTCTCGATCCACGCCAGGTTGCGTAGACTGAGATCGTCGCCGATAGGTGTCACGGTAACATCATGCGCATCTTTGCCGTTCGCGTCTGCGGCGACCTTCAGCACCACTTGTGTTCCGGCAGTGCCTTCCAGCAAACGCTGAATGTCATCGGAGCCGCTCAAGTCCTGGCCAGCGACGGCGAGGATAAAATCACCTTCCTTGACTTTCACTCCCGGTTCGGCCAGCGGTGCGTGCGCCTGGGGATTCCAGTGCTCGCCGGTGTAGATGCGTTTTATGCGGTAGCGCCCGCTGACGATTTCGTAGTCTGCACCCAGCAAACCGCCGGGCACGTGATTCGGGCGGGGAATCGTTCCTCCAAAGCCGCGCAGATGGCCGATGGAGAAAGCGCCGAGCATTTCCTGAAACAGGTAATTCAGATCGCTGCGCGAGCCGACTTCGTCCAGATATGGCTTGAACTTCGCTTCGTCCGCAACCGTGTTCACGCCGTGATAGTGCGGATCGTAGAAAAAGCTGCGCTCGATCTGCCATATCTCGTGAAACATCTGGCGCCATTCGGCGCGCGGGTCCACGCGAACTTCCATTTTGGACAGATCTAGCCTGCCTTCACCGGGTTTGATCGGGGCGTCGGCGGGAACTATGACAAATACACGGGCGGGGCCGGCAGCCGCTTGCGCGGCTCCAGAATCGCCTTGGGCCATTTCCAGGAGCATTTTGTTTCCGTCGAATGACAGATCAAATCCTGCGATGTGTTCAGCGAGCTTCTCGGGTTTCTTGGTCTTCAGATCGTAACGTGTCAGCGTCAGCCCGCCGGCTGCGTCGAATCTTCCGCCGCCTTCCAGCAAGTAAAGGATGCCTTCCTTACCCGTAGCTAGACCTGCATAACCGCCTGGAGGCAGAGGAAGAGCTACCGCGCGATTTTCCAGTCCTTCGAGATCGATTTTCACCGGCTTCGGTTTCTCAGCAGGCTTATCTGCTTTGTCCGATTTGGCTGTCTCATCCGATTTCTTCGCAGAATCGGATTTGTCTTTATCTTTGTCGGCATGCTCGTCGCTAGAGTCCTTCTTGTCCTTTGCGTCGGGTTTCTTCTCGTCTTCTCCTTGCGGCGCAACGGGAGAAGCTGTGTCCGCCGCGAGCGCGAGCCCATAGACGCTGCGCGTCACATTGAAGGCGTCACTGCTCATGTCCAGCCCGCTCGTGGTGGTGCCGTAATTCGTGCTTTCGGTGAAGTAGAAATACTTCCCGCCGCGGTCAAACGCTGGAAGGCGAACGTCGCTCATACCATCAGTGACTTGCGTGCTTTTTCCCGACTCGACGGAGTACAGGAATAGTGCGTGAAAGCGGTTGGCGACCGTCTGAGTGTAGGCGAGCCATTTGGAATCCGGCGACCAAGACGCGGAATAGTCTCCATCATCCACAACGGCTTTGCCTATGACCGTGGCCTTGCCAGTCACAGTGTCCAGCAACCAGATGTCCGTCTTGTTGTCGTGGAAGGCGATCAGCTTTGAATCCGGCGACCATGTCGGCTGAAAATAAAATGTCGCATCGTTCGCCAGCGGAAACTTCTTCACTTCGCCTGAGCCGCTCTGGCTGCTGATATGCAGCGCGTACTGGCCCGATTCATCGGAGAAATATGCAATGCTCTGTCCGTCCGGCGACCACGCCGGATCGCGCTCCATCACGCCCGGAGTATTGGTGATATCCCGCGTCGTGCTTTCTTTTGCCGGCACGGTGAGAATTTCGCCGTGCGCCTCAAAGACCGCGCGGACACCAGTGGGCGAGATGCCATAGCTTTGGATTTCGCGATCCGCGGGAGAAATACGTGCTCGAACATCCGGCAGATCCGCGCTGACATCCACGCTAATTTGACTTGTCTTGCCGCTGGCCGTGTCGTACAGAAAGAGTTCGCCGAAGCGGTCGTAAACGATGCCGCCCGCTCCTGCACTTGCGGAGCGAATATCCGCGCCGTCATTCTTTACCACTTCTGTTACAGACTTCGTCGCGGGGTCAAATCGAAACAGAGATACCGGCCCGTTGCGGTCGGAAAGAAAATAGACCTGCTTGTCGACCCAAAGGGGATTGAAGTCGTTCGAGCGTTCACGGGGAATTTTCACTACGTCGAGCGTTGCCATGTCGGCAATCCATACCGAGCTTGCCAGTCCGCCGCGATAGTTTCTCCACGCGACGTACGCGGAATAATTGAAGGGCGATGCTCCGCCTACGGGCGAGTAGGCAAAGTATTTTCCGTCAGCGGAAAACTTGCCGGAAAAGGCCATCGGCAGCGGCAGTGCCGTTGGCAGTCCGCCATTCACGGATACCTTAAATAGTTTCGTATAGCGCGGGCTTCCGCTTTCCCGGTTCGACCGGAAGATCACGTACTTTCCATCCGGCGTCCAGCCCACAGCAGAATCGGTTCCCGGGTGATAGGTGAGTCGCTTCGGAACTCCGCCGCTTGCCGGGACGATGAAGACGTCCGTGTTGCCGTCATATTCGCCCGTGAACGCGATCATCGTGCCATCGGGCGAAAAAACCGGATCGGTCTCGATACCGGTCCCGGTTGTGAGGCGCGAGGCGTGGCCGCCGCTGCGGTCTACGGTCCACAAATCGCCGGCATAAGAAAAGACGATCAGACTGCCGTTGAACGTCGGCCGCTGCAACAAAGGGTGCGAAGCCTGAGCGGCAATGATGAGCGGGCAAAGCGCGGCAAAAATCACGGCCAAAAATGGGCGAATCAAACGCATCTCGTCTGCCTCCGTTACAAATAGTCGGGTAATAATATGCCAATTTGTAGGAATTTGTTCTGAGAATCGGGACAGCCTAAAGAAATGCCGCTGCGGAAAGCTGACATGACCCCAAATCGCCAACCGATTCGGTGAAACGATTTACGGGTTTTGGACACTATAATGCCAGTGCGTTTTTCTCACTCCATCTCGCCAACCGTCCGCGCGCACAGCAGACGTATAGCTATGAAAAGGATGGCTGCGCCGGTCTCCCTGCCGGAAAGTGGCCGCAGCGCGCCACCGCCAGTGTTACACTCTTCGCCACCCATCGGTTCGCGAGGCAAGTACTTGCAATTCCACTCCTTTGACGAATCCTACGTAACGCGTCTGCGTGCCGGGGACTTCCGTACGCAAGAGCACTTTGGCGCATATTTCACCACGCTGATCCAGCTGAAATTGCGTTCTCGACTGCAGTCGCGGGAAGCTGTCGAGGACGTGCGCCAGGAAACCTTTGTCCGGTTTTATGCCGCCCTGCGCGATGGGAAAATCCTGCATCCGGAGCGCCTGGGATCATTTGTGAACTCGGTTTGCAACAATGTTTTGTTGGAGCACTATCGCGCCAGCGCGCGTCAAGGTGCGCGCGATAAAGATGATGAAGAACAAAAAGAACTCCCCGGAAATGCGATGGATCTGCTGGGCGCCCTCGCGTCCAGAGAAACAGAAAAGAAGGTCAGGGAGATTCTGCAGCAGCTTCCAGAACGCGACCGGCGATTGTTGCGCGAAATTTTCCTGGAAGAACGCGATAAGGACGAGGTGTGCCGCGAACTCGGCGTAGACCGAGACTATCTCAGGGTGTTGCTGCACCGCGCCAAGAAATCGTTTAAGTCATTGTTTTTGAGCAGTATGGGAGAGAACTCGCAAGAGTTTAATTCCGCCTAGCAGATGAAACGTTGGGCCGCGCTGGCGCACTATAGTAATGGAGAGGAGCACCCCGTTTATGGACCACGATGTGGTCGTTGGTCAAAAAATGACTGAAAGGTACCTCCTCAACGAACTTGATCCCGAGGTACGCGACGAGTTTGAGGAACATTTTTTCGACTGCCCAGTTTGCGCGCTCGACGTTCGCGCGGGCGCGATGTTCGTCGAGCAGAGCAAGCTCGTATTGGCGGATAAACCGGCTGAGGCTTCAGCTCCGCATCCGGCTCCAGTCACTGTCAGACCAGGCTGGTTTGGCTGGTTCCGTCCGGCATTTGCGGTGCCTGTGATGGCGCTTTTACTGGCGGTGATCGGATACCAAAATCTGGTTATGTATCCGCGTTTGGCGAAGTCCTTGAACGCCGCAGGGGTCTCGCCCTATGCATCGGTGAATATCGGCACCTGGGGATCCGAGCCGCCGGTGGTTAGCGCGCGCCCGGGAGAAGGCTTTGTCATTAATCCGAGAATTCCACCGGAGGGTGGTTACTCGTATTACGCGGCGAGTTTATATAATCCAGCGGGAATCCTGGAATGGTCAGGCACGATTCCGGCGACATCCGGGAAGGATCAGTACGTGCTCAAGGTTCCGGGCACGAATAGGGCAGCGGGCCGTTACACTCTAACGGTGCACGGAGTTACTGCCGCTGGTGAAAGTAAGGACATAGGTCAGGCCTCGTTTGAATTGCAAATTCTAAAATAAGCTCAACTGGGAGGAGCTACCACCATGGCGACAATGGCGAAACCAATTGTGATGGGCAAGGAACCAACAACGCATAAGTATCACGCCGAGGCCAACATTCTTAATGGGCATTTGCGACAGCCGGTGAACCAGGAGATCAACCGACAGGCGCCGGTGAAATTGAATGACCTGCGGGGCGGCCATTTCTTTCAGCGCTCCGAACGCTACAGCCTTGAGGGACTCATTTCCTTCAGGTCGGGCTATTCTCATGTTTCCGGCAATCGGAGTTTGAAGAATCACGGTTGGGTTACGCTGGCGACGTCTGTCCTCGAAGGGCTGAATGTTCTGGATGTGATCACGGCCGATCGCGTGGTCGCGCAGGTTTCCACTGAACATCCCCTGAAAGATGGCCACACACCATACGTGACGTTCCTGGGTACGCATTTCGAGAATTTGCGCGTCGGCGGATACAGAGTGGAAGCGCAGCTTGATCTCGGCATTTGTGGCGAGAAACCCCAGGCCGATAGGCTGTACACTTCGGACCTGGGTTTTCTGGATCGCTTAGAGCAGCAATGTGCCAGCATTGCTCGTGCGCCCGGTCTTCCCAGCGCGGTTCAGACTAAGTACGATACTGACCTCAAAACTATCGACGAACTGAAAGCGCGGGGCCCTGGAGAAAAGAGCAATGGATCCAGCAAGAACGGTTCCGGTCCCGAGGTCGTATGCTCGCTGGTGAAGAGCATCGGGACGATCCCAATTCCCGGAGTGAAATCGTTCGGGAATGTTCTGGAGATACCGGGCTTCGGTGTCGTTTCGCTGGCCGTGCTCAGAGTCGGGGAGAAGATCTACGAGCGCGGGGACAGACCGAGCAATTATTTCGACGTGACCATGCTCAGGCTGGAAATGGGCTGCATCGGAGACGGACAGGCCAATGCGGGAAACGTTACGGCCAATGGACACAATCATCCCTGAGGTTGGTTTCGATTTTGCTTTTGTCTGCGGCGATTGGGGCGATCTCATGCGGGGATCGCCACGGCCCCCCGCAGGCATTGTTTGACCACGCCTACAAAGCTTTTCTCCATGGCGAATCGAAGCAAAGTCAGGATGAAGCGGCCCAAGGGTATCTGCAGTTTCGGAGCGCGGACCCGGAATGGGCTTCGAAATTCTTAATTCTAGAAGCGAAAGCGATACTCGCCCGCGGGCAGTTCGAAGATGTTCTAAAACTCCTCAAGTCCCAGCCGCTACCTTTCGATCGGCCTGACTTGCAAATCTCAGTCCTGACGCTTGCCGGAGTGGCCAACGTCCATCTTCGCAACCTTTCGGAATCGCAGCGTTTATTGAACGACGCAGAGAAACTGTGCAACGCTTCAGCTACGGAGAGTTGCGGGGATCTGCTCCAGGCTCGTGGTGTGTTGGCCGACGAGCAAGACCAATCATCTGCCGCGGAAGAGTTATATCAACAGAGTCTCGCGTTTGCCCGTTCCCACCATGACTCGTATCTAGAATCCACCGCACTTCTCAACTTGGGATATGAATCGCTAAGAGGAGGTCGTTTCGATGAGGCGATCGATCGGTCGGAAGCAGCATATCGTTTCGCCAAGGGCGCCGACTCCAAGATCCCCGCACTTGTGGCGCAGTGCAACATCGGATGGGCATATTACAGGCTCGGCGATTCCGAAAAGGCTTTGGAATTGTTTACCGAATCGGAAGTAGCGGCTGAGCAAGTTCAAGATGTATTCGATCAGGAGAATGACCTCACCAACATCGGCTACATCGACATGGATGCGCACAAGTTCGATCTAGCAGCGCAGTCGTTTAAGAAGGCATTGGAAATTGCGGAAGGAATCAAAGTTCCTCAAGATATCTACAATGCGCTACGCGTGCTCGCGCGACTTGCACTGCAGACCGGCGAGCTGGACAAGGCAAGTGAGTACGCTGAGCGAGCTTTGAAAATGTCGCAACAGAGTGGAAGTCACGCGGATGAACTATATCCGTTCCTGGCTCAGGGTCAGATTGCGGCACGCCGAGGCAACTCCACCGTGGCACAGCAGACGTTCGAGGCTGTCGAGAAGGACAAGTCTTGCCCCCCTTTTCTAAAGTGGGAGGCGGAGCACTCGCTGGCTCGACTCTACGAGGGCGAAAACCAGCCAGATTCTGCGGACCGCGAATACCGCTCCGCGCTCACCACTTTCGAGGAAGCTCGCGATGCGGTGGACCATGGAGAGTTCCAGCTTTCTTTCCTCACCAACGCCTCCCGCATCTACGACGACTACGTTCATTTCCTGGTAGTGCGCGGAAAGACGGATGAAGCTCTGCGTTGGGCCGACTACAGTCGAGCCCGCACTCTTGCCGAAGGGTTGGGGCTGCTGGCGAGGAGGCGGAACACTGGTCCTCCGCCGCTGAACCCTCACGAACTCGCCCGGCAAGCGAACGGCAGCATTCTTTTTTATTGGCTTGGCGAGAAGCAGTCTTATCTTTGGGCCATCAGTTCGCGGAAGACCGAACTTTTTGTGCTACCGGCGGCATCGGCGATTGAAGCGACCGTCGAACGCTATCGCAAAGAGCTCGGCGAAACAGAAGATGCCCTCGAGTTGCCCAACGGCGATGGGCAGTCGCTTTATCGCACGCTTGTCGTGCCGGCGCAGCCGGTGCTGCTAAAGGAATCCAGGATATTTATCGTCCCGGATGGCAGCTTGAACAACCTAAATTTCGAGACGCTCGTAGTTTCTGATGCGAAGTCGGCCGAACCCGTTTCTTCCAAACCTAAGCACTATTGGATTGAAGACGTGACGATTGCGAATGCCAGCTCATTGCGCGTCCTCGGCGCGTGGAGCACGAACAGAGGCAGCAACAATGAAAAGCGCGAACGCAACTTGCTTCTCATCGGCGATAGTGTTGCGCCGAACAGCGAATATCCGGAGCTCCCCAAGGCAGCGGCGCAGATGGAAAGCGTCGCGCGCCATTTCCAGACGGATCGGCAGCGAATTCTCACTCACGAGCAAGCCACTCCGTCGGCGTATCTGGAAAGCAATCCGGAGCGGTACTCTTACATACATTTTGTCGCGCATGGTACGGCCAGCCGGTTGAGCCCGCTCGACTCGGCCATCGTGCTGTCGAAAGACAGCGGCGAAGACCATCCCTTCAAGCTCTACGCTCGCGACATCATTCGCCATCCGTTGCAGGCTGATCTGGTAACGATATCCGCATGCTACAGCGTCGGCGAGCGCTCGTACTCGGGCGAGGGCCTAGTCGGACTTTCCTGGGCTTTTCTTCGAGCCGGCTCACAAAACGTGATTGCCGCGTTGTGGGAAGTCACCGACGCTTCCACTGAGCTACTGATGGACAAGTTTTACGGGGAACTGGACAAAGGGTCGAGCCCGGCCGCCGCTCTTCGCGCCGCTAAACTGTCTTTGCTCCGCGAGAGCGGTTTTCGAAATCCCTTTTATTGGGCGCCGTTTCAGCTCTACGCGCGCTTGGCTGCGACCACACACTATCCTGATCATACGTCGCCGGCTCATGCAGTATCGGAGACGTCGAAGGAGACTCTCGGTCGACGGTAATCGACCGAAGAACACGCGTAGGGCCATCAACCGCCGGGCTGATCTGATTGTTTCGATATGTGAAGTAAATCTGAGGCAGCAGAAGCCAACGGCAACGTCGCATGGCCGCTGCTATTGAGTGACACCGATTTCGTAATTCAGAGTCGAAATGGCGGTCTCGTAGTCGTACTTGGCGCTGGCTTGCGTAATTTCGGCTTGCGTCATATTTAGCTGCGCCTGGCTTAACTCGATGATGGAACTCAGTCCGAGCTTGTAGCGCTGCTGGGCGAGGTCGAGAGCCTGCGTAGCTTGGCTCAAGAGCTGCTGCGTCACCGAAAGACGCTGAAACGCTGCGTTGGATTCGAGCCAGGCTTTGCGAACCTCGCGCACGATGCCGTTCTGCAGGTCGCGAAGATACTGTTCCTGCGCCTGAGCTTGAGCGTTCGCTTCGGCGCGCAATGCGCCGAATTCGTGCCCATTGAAAAGTGGAATATTCACGTTGAAGCCAGCCGCAGCATATCGGCTTCCCAACAGGTCCTCGTGAACAGGCGCGAGCCCTGCTGCGCCTACCGCTGAGATCGTGGGGAGCCACAAATCCCGCTCAGCGGTCGCATAGCTTTGAGCCGAGCGAACGTCCAGACGCCGGCTAACCAGTTCCGGCCGATTCTGCAGCGCTTGCGATATTAACTCGGCAATATTCGGAGATGGAGCGGGCGGCACCGGCTCTTCCGACAGCGTGAATGTTTTTTCATCGGAATAACCCAGCGCCGCGGATAGATCCGCATAGGAGCCTTCCACTCCGTTTTGCGCCTGAATCAACAACAGTTGTGCTTGAGCCAAATCCACATTCGCGAAGCTCACGTCCAATCCCGATTTCAGCTTATTTTTCTCCAAGGCCGTAATTTGATCGGAGACAAGCTGGCGGTTTTTTACTGTCTCTTCCGCTACCTTTAGGACAGCCTGCGCGCGCAGAACGGAGTAATACGCCCGGTCAACGTTGACGAGAACGTCCGCGCGCGAAGTGACCACATTTTCCTTCTGCGCCGCCGCGTGCAAGCTCGAGCTTTTTACCAGCTCATGTGTCCGCCCGAAGTCAGTGACGAGCTGGTTCACGGCGACGCCGTTCGCGTAGCGGTCAAAAATAATTGGGTTGTTCAACGCGCCGGCGGAAATACGGCTATTGGTCTCCGATTCCGCGCCGGTAAGGCTACCGACCGCTTGCGGATAGTAGGCGGAACGCGCTTGCGTCACGCGCGCCTGCGCGGCGATTGCCAAATATCCCGCCGCTTGAATTTGCGGATGATTCTGGATAGCTATTTTTTCGGCGTCAGCCAGAGACATGTTCTGAGTATCTTGAGCCGCACACGGGATGGCCGTCAGCGCGAACGCCGTTAAAATCAGAAATAAATGACGCGGGGACATTAATGCGCCTCCTCTGGAAGAAGCTCGATGTTTAGAGCCGCACGCCGCTGATAAATTAGAAGGTATGCCGCCGGAACCACGAAAATCGTAAGAATGATGGATGAAATCAATCCGCCGATGATGACGCGAGCAAGCGGTGCATAAGCCTCGCTGCCGGTTTCCAGTTTGAAGGCCATGGGAAGAAGTCCGACGACGGTCGCCAATGACGTCATCAGAATAGGGCGAAGGCGAATGCGGCATGCGTGCGCTACCGCTTCCACCAAAGTGTGCCCCTGGCCGCGTAGCACGTTCGCAAAATCCACGATCAGGATGCTGTTGGAAACCACCATTCCCTGCAGCATCACGATTCCCATGAGCGATTGAATGTTCAGAGTGGTTCCGGTGAAAGCGAGAGTGAAAATCACGCCCACGAGGCCGGTCGGCACAGCGAGCACAATCAGAAACGGATCGATGAATGAAGCGAACTGCGCGACGAGGATCAAGTAGACGAGCAAAATCGCCAGCAAAAGCCCTAGGCCGAAACTTTTGAACGAGGATTGCATGGTGACCACAAGCCCGCGCACGTTGATGCGCGTGTTCGGCGGAACCTGCGTGTTGTCGATAATTTTGGAAATTGCCTTCGCCGGGCCGCCGATGTCTTCCCCGGTTGGTGCGACATACACGTCAAATGTTCGCTGCAATTGATAATGGTCCACTTCCGTAGGAGTCTGAATCTGCGTTACCTCGGCAACCTGGCTGAGGTAGGTCGGCATTTTTAGATTGGGAGATCGCAGCGGCATGGCCTTCAAGTCGTCGATGGACTTCACCTGATTTTCCGGATACTGCACGCTCACGAAATAGTTGTTGCCGGTCTTCGGATCGACCCAATAGCTGGGCGCGATCATCACGTCCGAGGTGAGCGCGGTAATCACGTTGTCCACCACTTCTTTGGGGCTGAGACCGAGCTGGCTGGCTCGCTCGCGATTTACGGTTAGCTGCAACGCAGGGTAATCCATGTCCTGCGGGATATAAACATCAGACACGCCCGGCACTTTCTGTATTTGACGGGCCAGATTTTGGGCAATAGCGTCACCAGCTTTCAGATCCATCCCGCTCACCTGAACATCGATCGGAGCAGGCATGCCCTGATTCAGAACAGCGTCAACTAAGCCTCCCGATTGGAAATAAGTACGCAACTGCGGCAACTCTTTCGCGATTTGCTCGCGCACTTCGCGCATATAAACAAAACTGCTGACGCTGTGATCTTCCTGGAGACCTACATTCACAGTGGCCGTGTGCATTCCGGAGTTGGGAGTAAATAAAGCGGAGAGATCGGGGAAAACGCCGATGTTTGAAACGATGGTGCTCAGGTCCGATGGCTTCACTATTTTCCGGACGATGTCCTCTACTTGTTTCACGTAGTCGTTGGTCAGTTCGATGCGCGTCCCTGTGGGCGCCTTGACGTTGATGACGAACTGGCCGGCGTCGGCGCGCGGAAAGAAGGCCACGCCAATCAGCGGGGTCAACGCGAAACTCAAGAGGAAGAAAACCATGAAGCCCCAGACGACTTCGCGTGGCCGGTCGAGGGCGCGGCGTACCCAGCGCTCGTACACATTCAGCATGCGCTCGAATCTCGCATTGAATCCGGCATGAAACCGCTCGCTCCAGGACTTGTGCGAGGTTCCGGATTCTCCCTCAAGCTGGTGGACGGGATTCAGAAAAAAAGCGCAGAAGAGCGGCACCACGGTGACGGCATCGAAATACGAAGCGAATAATGCGATCACCACGGCCAAAGCCAGCGCGGAGAATAAATATTTGCTTACGCCAAAGAGGAAAGTGACGGGAAAGAAGACCACAACAGCGACCAGCATAATCGCTAGAACCGGCAAGGCGACTTCGTTTGCTCCGTTTACAGCGGCAACTCCGGGACCTTCGCCGAGTTCCATATGGCGGTAAATGTTCTCCAGAACTACAACCGAATCGTCAATCAGGCGGGAGAAGGCCAGCGCCAGTCCGCTGAGGACCATGCTGTTGATCGTTTTGTTAGCCGAGTGAAGAACGAAAAAAGTGATCAGCACGGAAAGAGGAATCGAGAGAAAGACGGCTGCCGTGGCGCGAAAGCTCCCCAGGAATATCCAAATCATGATGGCGGTAAGCAGCACACCGATGCCGCCTTCCCGCAGTACAGTGGAAATGGCGCCCTTGACGAAAACAGACTGGTCAAAAACAACTTCTGTTTTTAGCTGCGCGGGAATGTCGCGAAGAGTTTTGATCGCCTTTCGGATCCCGTCCACCACAGCTATTGTGTTGGTGTCGCCGCCTTGTTTGAGAATGGGGACGTACACGGATTTCTGCCCGTTCACGCGCACAATGTTGTATTGGAGGAAAGAGCTATCCACGGCTTTTCCGATATCAGAGACGAAGACGGATTTCTGGCCTTCGGTTTTCAAGGGGATGTCGTTGATAGCCTCCGCATTCGCCACTTGGGCGTTCGTGTAAATGTTGTAGTCCATGGGACCGATGCGCACGTCCCCTGCGGGAAGAATCAGGTTTGATTGATCGATGGCGCGCACTACGTCCATTGGGCTCAATTCGTGGGCCTGCAATTTCAACGGGTCTACATCAACCATGATCTGGCGGTAGCGCCCACCGTAAGGCGGAGGGACAGTAGCGCCAGGAACGCCTGCAATCTGGTTTCGAATGCTGAATTGCAAATAGTCATGAAGCTGCGTTTCGCTCAAGCCCTGGCCATTGACGGTCAACAAACACACTGGAAGACTTGACGCGTCCACTTTCATGACTACGGGGGGAAGCGTGCCCTGCGGAAGCCGCCGCAAGTCCGCCATAGCCAGATTTGAAATTTGCGTAACGTCCGCGTTCGCATCTGATCCGGGCTGAAAATAAACCTTAATCAGGCTGACTCCAGCCATCGATCGCGATTCCATGTGATCGATTCCGCTGCCGAGCGTGAAAAACCGCTCGAACGTGTCGGTAATGTCCGCTTCAATTTGCTCGGGCGGCATTCCATTGTAAAAAGTGGCCACGAGGACCACCGGAATGTCGATGGGAGGAAACATGTCCACGGGCATTTGCACCAAGGCCGTCAAGCCGACTACACAGATGAGAAGACAAAGGACGATGATGAAATAAGGGTGTCGAATTGAAAATGTTGGCATTGGATTTCTTACTCCATTCCCGGAACAGCAACCGTTTGAGGCGACACCAGCTCTCCGGCCTTGAACTGATTCTGTTCGCCAAAAATGACCATGTCGTTTTCATTCAATCCCGACAGGATCTCCGCTTCCGTGGCCGTCTGAATGCCCAGCTTGACGTCGCGTTTTTCGACTCGATTTGATGCGTTTACGAGAAGTACCGTGCCTTCGCTGCTGCCAGAGGACTGCACGGCCTGAATCGGGACGCTTAAAACGTTTAAAGCTGAGCGCAGCGGAATCTTCACGGATGCATACATTCCTGGAACGAGAAGGTATTTCGGATTGGGGACCTGGACCTCCGTGTGCATCGTGCGCGTTTGCGTTTCAATTTGATCGGAAAACCTGATGATCTTTCCTGTAAATGAATTCTTTGCCTGCGACACCTCGATATCCACGCTGTCGCCCACGTGAACATCGGCGACCGCTCTTTCCGGCACAGGAATTACCAGCCGCAAAATATCGTTTTGCGAAAGCTGGCACAAAGCGAGGTCGCCCTTGTTCGAAGAAGTTCCAGCCGGAAGCAGCGCGCCGGTGTAAGCGTAAATTTGCGTTACAACACCGTCAAAAGGCGCAGTGATACGCGCATATCCAAACATAGCCTGGTCTTTCCCCAGCGCAGCCTTCGAGGCAAGTAATCCCTGCTCTGCCGCCGATACTGCGTCCTTCGCTGAGGAAACGCCAGCGCTTGCTTCCAAATCTTTGCCTTGCGCGGCGTCGATCTCCTCCTGCGCCACAAGCTCGGGGCGCGACTTTTGTACATCCGCTAGCCGCGTGTAGGTGAGGTGCGCGACGTTGTAAGCAGACTGCGCTCGATTGAGTTCTTCACGAGCGCGCGAGAGGTCCTGGTCGCTGCGGCGAGCGCCTGCTTCGTCTTGTTGCAACTGCTGCTGCAGTTCCGGGATTTCCAGTTCGGCGAGGAGCTGCCCCTTCTTGACGTGGGTTCCCCAATCCACATACAGTTTTTTGATATAGCCGGAAACTTTTGCGTAAACCTCGATTTCCTGCAACGGCTCGAATTCCGACGCGATTTCGAGAGTATTCGAAAGGTTGCGGCGCGCGACCTTCACTACCGGAGCGGTTGGAGCATGCGCTGCGTCCTCCGCCTCGGCTTTCCGAGCATTTCCGCATCCGGACCCAAGTGTCGCCAGTAATCCCGTAAGGATCAGGAGCGCGAGGTGCCCGCGTCTTTTGTTTTTCTTCATCTCTTCACCTCAAAATCCTTGAAACATCTCAGCTGAGAATCGGAGTCTGCGAATTGCCCAACTAGCCGGACAATCCAAGTCCCCGCTCCCGTCGCGAAAATAGTCCGCCAAAACCTAGCCGACAAAAGCGACCGATTAATCTAAACAATTAAGATGAAAGTTAATTGCGAGCGTATTTGTGCTAGGACCGCGAGCCAGGAGGGGAGCGATGCTGAATGGAAACAGCGACCCCAATGGATGGAGAAGGAAGCGAAATCTCCTCGACTCCATGATTTCTGGGAACACACGGTTGAGGCGGAATAACCTTTGCGACCGGATAGAGCGGCTCTCGCTCCAAGACAACCGGCGAGGAGGCCCTTTTCATCTTGCTTGCGATATTGACGTAACGCGTGGGATTTGATTTCGGGAAATATACGCTGTTTTTCGCGAGCGTCGACAACGCCGCGATTCCGAACAGCAGCAAAACGACCGTCGCGATTTGAAGGCTGGCCTTCAATGCTCGGCTCTTCATCAACCCGCCTATTCGTACGACAACGGATGCCGTATTCCTTAATTATGGGTGCCCGGCGAGGTGAAAGCAAGGATTGGGAATTCGGTCTGTCTCGAGAGAGTCGCCGCATACTAGCCGTCAGCAAGCGGGTCTCAGCTTTGAGCCTTCAGCCGAGAAACGCGAAGTTGCACCCAATTGCACCCAAAGTGAGTTGTTATCAACCTCCGCGTAAGCGAATGGAACTAAAGAGGAAGAATGGCTCCCCGGGCTAGATTCGAACTAGCAACCCTTCGGTTAACAGCCTTGTGACCAAACTAATCACCATTTGCCGGAGCCCAGACAAATCGAAGGGATTCAGCAAGTTTTGAAAAAACCGGACAAAGCAGATTCCCTTCTCTCTTCAGTTTTTATTTGCCTTTTAGCGCAATTCATCACAATCAGCATGACACTGGCATGACACCGCGAACGTCATGATGCCCTGCCTGGGGCGCGGACCGACCGACTCCAACAACTCCATTCATTCACCTGGCTTCTGTGTGTTTTCAGTAATTTGGACAATCTTCTTCTCGCTCAAAGCCAACCCCAATGGCATGAAAACATCGGATTCTGGCACAGTTTTGGCACAGGGGACGCCCCTGCTCAGCGCCGATGCTTGCAAAGCAGGAGAACTGGAGGGAATTGATAGAACGGTAGGAATTGCCGAACGTCCGCAGCACGGTGAGCGCACCTGCCTAGTGAGCAGGAGATTCATCCACTCGAGTATCAATGAGCCCAATCCTCATTCTCGCCCTCACTGCAAACCGTTGATACCATGCACCGCAAAACTGAAAATTCTGGATTGCCCAAAAACAATGTGATTCCGGGCAAGGCCAGTGGCCGAAAAGATACATCTCGGGGACACAGCAATTGTCAAATCCGCAGCTACGGATTTATGTTGCCTGCGCCTCGAATCCGCCGGTTGGACAGATTTTCGTCTCGGTGCATGAGGCAGGTAAGGATTGCAGCTTGTCTCCGCACCACCTCGCACGAATCAGCGAGATGTTGAGATACGCTTGAACAATTCACGCAATTCAGGCTTCTTAACTTTTCCATACGCTGTCCTGGGAAGACTCTCAAGGAATAGAAATTCCTGAGGGATCTTGTATTTCGCGAGGTTCTTGGCAAGAAAGTTCTTGAGTGCCTCGGAGGTTGGCGGGGTAGGTTGCGAGGAAACGACGAATGCCGCTCCTACTTCGCCCCATGTAGGATGAGGAACACCGATGACGGCGGCATCTGAAATTGCCGCATGCTTCAGGAGTTCGCTTTCCACTTCCGCCGGATAGACGTTCACGCCACCGCTAATGAACATATCTTTCAATCGGCCAACAACGTAATAAAACCCCTGTTCATCGCGGCGCGCGACATCGCCTGTGTGAAACCACCCGTCTGAGTCTATCGCTGCCGCGGTCGATTCCGGATCGTTCCAGTATCCTTTGCAAACGTGGGGCCCCCTGAAAAGGATCTCCCCGACTTCTCCTGCGGAAGGATCGCCGCTATCGGTATTTGCAAGACGAACTCCGGTGAACATGAGCGGCTTGCCTATTGAACCGGGTTTACGGATGGCGTCCTCGGACGACATCGAGAAGCAGTTAACTCCGACCTCCGTAAGACCATAACCCTGCCTCAAGACAATGCCGCGCGTGCGGTAGGCTTCGACAAGATCGACCAGCAACGGCGCACCACCGCTTATGAACCAGCTCACAGAGCTCAAATCCGCCTGCTCGAACTCCGGCGCGTCCAGCAGCATTCTAAAAATCGTTGGAACGCCCAGGACGACCGTGCATCTGTATTGGCCGATTGCGCGCCAGATTTCACCGGCATCAAAGCCGCGATGCAAAACAATCGTACCGCCCGCCGTAAGAATGGGAACTAGAAAAGCAAACAAGCCACCTGCGTGATAGAGAGGAGTGAATACGGGAGAAACATCATCTTCGCGCAGCTGCCAACAAATCGCCGTGTTATAGCCGTTCCAAGCGACCATGCGATGCGGAATCATCACGCCTTTGGGTTTCCCAGTGGTGCCGCTGGTGTAAAGCAAACAATAAAGGTCTTCGGGGTCACAATGGTTCGATTCAAAGCCAGATGTGGAAATCTTGGAAGTTAAATGTCCGTAGTTCAGATCCGCATCGTCCGCAAGAGTATCGAAGGCAATCCATTTTTGCACGACTCGCTCACGCTTTAATTGGCTCACTGTCTCAACGAAATCCCCGCCGTAGAGTAGAGCCTTGATGCCGCTATCCCGAACGACGTTCAGAAGTTCCGCTGCTGTCAGACGTGTATTAAGCGGCACAAGGATAATTCCCGTTTTCCCTGCGGCAAAGAATGCGTCGAGAAATTCCACACGGTTTTCTGCCAGGATGCCGACCCGGTCCCCTTTTACCAATCCCAAGGGTTCGTTCCACAATCGTGCGCAACGAATCGCACGGTCATTCAGTTCGCGGTAGGTGAACGATTGGTGAGTTGGAACGTAGACTAGGGCGGTCTTGTCCGCGCTCAGGCGGGATCGTTCGCCAATCACGTCCGCATGAATCATGGAAACCTCTAGAGGAGATGTGAATCGACGAATCGCGCCGTCTGCGCCACTAAGGCATCCGAAATGCGACGCCAGCCTGATTGTAGCCTACGCCTGAACCAACCATCAGCACGAGACCACCAGCTCGGATCTTGCGTTTTTCGATAGCGTCATGGAGCGCCATGCCCACGCATGCCGAGCCGGTATATCCCTGTTCTTCCATGATTGTGTGCGCTCGCTCGACGGGCGCGCCGAGACCAACCATAACGCTTTCGATCGTAGGTTTGCGAACCTGTGTGAAAATGAAAAGGTCCACGTCGGAAATAGCAAAGCCACCGTCGTTCATGAGCCGCTGCACTATGCGCGGCCAACCTTGTTCATTGATTTCGGGAGGGTACCGCTTCACAAGCTGCACCCGAGTGCGGCCGTCGCGAACGGCGGCTTCACTGGCGGGCTCGGCAGTTCCTCCGGCGTAAATGCCCCAGTAACGATGGTAGGATCCATCCGCATGCATGGCGGAAGAAATAAACCCGGGCCGATCAGAAGCTTCTAGCACGGCAGCTCCAGCACCATCACCGTAGAAGAAAATCGCAGGATCTTTGGGATCGGCGAGCCGGTGCATCATGTATGCGCCGATGACCAGAACGGTTCGCAAAGATGCATTCGTCGCGATTAAGCCCGCGGCCGCGGCAAGGCCTGTAGGAAATGAAGCGCAAGCGCAAGCCACGTCAAATGTGCCGGCGTTCTTCGCGCCGAGCTTGTCCTGCAGCACGACAGATGTTGCCGGCGTAATGAAATCGGGTGAGTCGGTACCGAGAATGATGAGATCTACATCTTCAGGCTTTCGATTCGCGCGTTCCAGAGCCTGCCGCGCGGCGCGAACGGCCAAATCCGAAGTCGCCCAATCATCGGGCGCATGCCAGCGCTTCAGAATTCCAGTCGCCACTTCCATTTTGTCCACGTAATCGGGGATGTGCGCAAGGCGACGGCGAAGCTGATCATTGCTGATTTCAATTTCAGGCAGATAGCTGCCGGTTGAAACGATATTAGCGTACCGGGGCATGAGAAAAATCGGCCTTTGACGGCTTACAGAGTCAATCCTCCGTCCACGCTCAAAACAGCTCCGTTTATGAAGTCAGCTTCTTCCGAAGACAAGAACAAGTAAGCATTGGCCACGTCGCGGGGTTCGCCCAGCCGACGCAAGGGCGTACGCTCGCACATTCCCTGTACTACTTTTTCTGGCATCTTTTTCACCATTTCAGTGGCGATGAATCCTGGCGCTACCGCGTTGACGTTGATTCCCTTTGGGCCCAATTCGCGCGCCCAAGTCTTAGTCATGCCGATCAAGCCGGCTTTTGCCGCGGCATAGTTGGTCTGTCCGAAATTTCCGAAAATGCCAACGATCGAGGAAGTGTTTATGATTTTACCCGTGCCTCGTTCGATCATTTGCGGAGCGACGGCCTTGGTGCAGTGAAACACACCGCTAAGATTCACGCCGATCACCTGGTTCCACTGGTCAAGGGTCATCTTCGCCAGCGTAGCGTCGCGCGTGATTCCCGCGTTGTTGATGAGGATATCGATCGAGCCGTAATGCTTCAGAACTGCCGCGACCATCATTTCTACTTGCGCGAAAACGGAAACATCTGCGGGGACATAGAAACACTCGCCGTTGAGAGTTTTTACGGCCGCGATGAGTTCACTGCCGTCCGCTGCCAAATCGCAGACGGCCACGCGAGCGCCTTCGCGAGCGAAAACCAGAGCTGCTTCGCGCCCGAGGCCACTTTGGCCTCCCGTGATAAGCGCAACCTTCCGCTGAAGACGCATCGTCACGATGTCCGGGTCGTCGTTCGCACCCTAGAAGTTGTATTTCAACGCAAATTGAATGATGCGTGGCCCGGCATTGGTTGCCGTGATCGTACCCAGCGTTTCGGGAACGAAAGCATTATTATTCGGCTGGGCAAAGTTCACTAAATTGAAGATATTAAAAAACTCGCTGCGGAATTCGAGCTTGGATCTCTCAGTCACGCGGAAGAATTTCACGATACTAAAATCCACGTTCTTCTGACCGGGTCCGCGCAGGAAATTTCGTGGCGAATCTCCAAACGGTGCCGCATTCGTTCCGCACGAAGTCGTGGCGGTCGGCGTGACGAAGGCCGCTGCGTTGAAATAATCGTTCAGCCGGTTAACCGTCGAGCCCGAAGAGGTGATTATCGGCGCTCCCGTCAAATCAGCGCGGTTATTGAGAGAGGAACCGTCGGAGCAGACCACCGTGTACGGCAGGCCGGTCTGCAAAATAACGATTCCCGAGGTTTGCCATCCATTGGCGGCGGCATCGACCAAGCGTGAGTCGCCGTGATAAAACTTCGGGAGGTCATACACGCCGCTGAACACGAACCGGTGCGTCCGATCGAAATCGGAAGAACCGAATTGCGTATGCAGATTCTGCTGGTCTCCAGGGAGAGGTATCAATTCACTTTCCGCTCCGACGTTGTTATTGCCTGAGTTGTTGTCAATCGAGTGTGCGTAGGTGTAAGAGGCGAGGAACTGGAGCCCATGGTTGAACCGCTTTGTCAGGCTCGCTTGCAGGGAGTTGTAGCTCGAGCTCGCCTCGGTCTGCACCTGATCGAATCCAAATAGCTGTTTGTTTGTAGAAAAGCCGGAGGCGGTGAAAGGCGCTGTGGAAGGGTCCGTACCTTGGTTGAAATTGAAAAGATTGAGGAGGTGGCGGCCCGTGCTTCCCACGTAGCCAATATCCACCAACCAGGTATTCGCCGGGGACCACTGCACGCCAAGATTATATTGCATGGCATACGGCGTCTTCAAATTGCCTGCAGGATAGAAACCGTTGATCGGGTTCTGAGCAACTGGAAAAGGAGCCCCGTCAAAGAAGAGTGGGATCGGAGAAGGCGCCGTGGGGGCCAGCGGAAAAGTGAAGCCCCCCAGATTCGGGAATGGAGTCGAAAAAAATCCGGCACTGATCAAGCCCACCGCAACCGTGTCGGAGGGATAATTGAACACCTGAAGGTTGGCGAAGCGAGAAGAGTAGCGATCGTCGTAGATTCCGAATCCGCCGCGCACAACCACGTTCTTCACCTGGGTCGGACTCCAAGCGAAGCCCACGCGGGGAGAAACGTTGAATTTGCTGGGATTCAACTGGCCGCCCGAAGATCCGAACGTGAGACCTTGCGTACACGGGGCCAGCAGCGTGCATGGAAGGGTGTTTTGACCGAAAGCGGAGGGGTTGAATTCGGAAATTCGGTCGCGGATTTCGCTGTAGCCGCCGAAATGGTCCAAGCGCAATCCCGCGTTGATCGTCAAATTGGAAGTGACGTGAATGTCATCCTGTACAAATCCAGCTCCGTCGCTCGCACGGAAACCGCGGTCTGGAACCCCCGCTCCAAGAAGAGCGACATCCGGGGCGGTCAAGGCACCGCCTCCGGCGAGAAAATCTGCGAAACTATTAAAAAGAATCTCGCCGCGCGAAAATGAGTGGAAAAAGAAGTCTATGTCGTAGCGGCGAAATTCACCACCCACTCGGATGAAATGGCGTCCTACGGTATAGGAAAGCATGTCTTGCGCTTGCCAGGTCTGAACTACGGATTTCTCGTCGGCCAGGGGCGAGGATCCGATGGTGAATAGGCCGGCAACTTCTATCGTGGCCATCCCTGGAAACTCTGCCGCGAACGGATTGTTCGTGATGCCGAACTGTTGATTGGTGAATGGTTCCTGCGGACTGGAAATGGCGCGGATGCGGCTGAATCCGAATCGAGCTTCATTCACTAGATGTGGACCAAGAGTCTGAGTGTCCGCCAAGCTGAGGTTTCGATTGTGGAAGCTGATGTCGCCGCCGTAACCGGGAACCTCGAATGGATTGGCGCCAAGGAAACTGAAAATCGCCTGTTGCTCGGGATCGTTTGAAAAGAAAAATTTCCCGGTCAGTTTGTTCGTAGAAGTAATCTGCTGGGAAATATTGAGATTGAACTGATCTTCCGTGAATCGCGATACTCCGCTGACGGGTGTGGCAGTCGTCGTGTTGGGAGGTGCGGCGACAGAACCGTTCGCCGCGCTCGGAATTGCGAACTGCCCACCGGGTAGCTGAGCTTGCAGAATCGCCTGACTGACAGGGTTTAGCGCCACTCCATAGGCCGTTGCGAGATTGTTTAGTGTAGCAGTGCTCCGATCATTGGTCAGGTCTGCTGGGATATTGAGAAAACCCAGACTGGAAGTTGGCGAAGTTCCGTTGCGCTCTCGCGTGCCTTGATAGGAAATAAAGAAAAATGTTTTGTCGTGAATGATGGGGCCGCCGAGAGTGCCGCCAAACTGATTGCGCTTAAGCACCGGGCGGGACTCGCCCGCGCGATTCAGGAAGAAGTCATTTGCATTCAAAACGTTATTGCGGAAAAACTCGTAGATATTGCCGTGAAATTCATTCGATCCAGACTTCGTCACCAGAGCTACGTTGCCTCCGCTATTTCGTCCCTGGGTGGCGTCGTAGAGTGAAGTTTGCACGATGAACTCCTGTATCGCGTCGGGGGCGGGCACGGACAGGCTGGGCGTCGAGTTCGTCCCTGGGCTGTTGACTTCTGTTCCGTCGATGATCACGTTGTTGCTCGTAGAGCGCTGCCCGCTCACATTGATGTCGGCATCGCCGCGTCCGAGTTCGGCATTATTCGGGAGACTGCTTACGGTACCCGGTGAAAGCGCGAGTAGCTGCGTATAGTTCCGGGTTGGCAACGGCAATTGATTCACCTGTGTTTCCCCGATCACGCGTCCCTGAGTGGGACTCTCTTGCATGAGCGTTGGCTCAGCAACCACTTTGACGGATTGCTGGGACCCGGCGATGACTAGCTGAAAATCCACCGTGGTCGTTTCCGTGATGCGCACTGGCACCGCGGTTGATGTAGCCGCTGCGAACCCGGAAGCGTCGACTCGGAGTTCGTATTGCCCGGGTTCAATCGACGGGAAACTGTACCTTCCGCTGCCATCGGTAGTCGCTTCCCGAACGGCTCCTGCCGAATTGGTCAATGTAACCTTAGCGCCGCTAACTACCGCGCCGCTCGGATCTTTCACAACACCAGCGATCTGTCCCGTAGTGGGCGACTGCGCAAATGCCGGGGCTACTGTCCACGCGGTCAGCCACCCGAAAAAAAACAACGCAACCCAGATGTGTCGGAATTTACGGTTCATTTTCCCGTCCTCCTTGCTGAAGTCCGCAGGCGCGTCCCGCCTTTGCTCCAGATGCCCTCGGTGCAAATCCGTATAAGCTGCGCGATCGCACGGTCGTCGGACACCCCAAGGTGCTGCTTCCCACCGAAGAGCTTTTCAACCAGGAAATAAGTAAAGAGCTGCAGGTAGATAGCGGTGAATGCCAGCGCGGGGTCCAAGTTACGGTTCCAGGCACCCGCGTGAGTCGAGGCTTCCAGTTGCGGACCCAGACGCTCCTTCAGATTTTTCGCAAGAGAACGAAAAGTCCCCGCAAAATGTCTGTTTCCGAATTCGGTAACATCGATGTACATCAGCCGCCAATAATCCGGATTGTCGTAGACGATTTCACGGATGACGTGGGCCATCCGCCGTAATTCCGCCACATCAAAAACACCCTGCATCGCTCCGAGCGATTTCCGGCGCAATTTTTCCATGTGCGATTCGTACCGCTGGATGACGCTGACGTAAATTTCTTCCTTGGTGCGGTAGTAGTTGTAGAGGTTGCCGATGGAGACGCCAGCCTCCTTGGCAATATCCCGCACCGATGTGCCGTGGTAGCCGAGTTGAGTGAACATGCGGAGAGCAGCGTCTTCGATCTTTTGCTGGTTTCGCTCAACATCCTGCAAGCGGAGCTTGGGCACGGGCACCCCTCCCGGACCAATAACGAACGTTCGTTTTTTATATCCGATTCACAGACGTGTCAACAACTTTCTTTATGGAAGGGATTCGCCGAAGTAGTGCGACGGGACTTGGCAGGCGCAGACCCATTCGAGTCGAGCTTATTGGCAACGGCGGTTGCGAATGTTGGACCAGCTAGAATACGTCTTGTCGATGCGCTGTTTCGTTCGATTATTCCGAGTTTGCCCTGCACGTAATTTACTTGACCGCAGCTTCGCAATATCGTGTTCCGCGATGCGCCAAACAGCATCGTGTCTGGACGCTATCGGGAGTTAGATGGCTATTGAACCTTCCAAAGATGATGCGGCAACAAATAGGTAAACCCCACGAACGCCTCCCGATTTGTGGATGTCCCTGTTAGCCCGTGATTGAAGCCGACATCGACGACGAGCGTTTTCCGTACCAAATAACTGACGGCCCAAAGATTTCCGACGGCATTGCTCCTGAGGAACGGCTGCGTGAAGTGCCAAACCTCCCCAGACAGCGTGAAGCGGCGCAAAAACTGATGCGAAATCGTCAGTGACTGGCCAAATTGGCCGCGACGCACCGGCCCTTGCTCCAATTCCGTGAAAAAGGCGTTCGCATCATAGTGAAATCCCTTCACATCCGCGCTTGCCAGAAGGAGAAGGGAGTTGGTAGGGCTTCCGAAATCAAACTCCGGAGCGCCGCCATCATACGCACGGTGGAAATAGCTTACCGCTAGCGTCGGCTTCGCGCCTTCGCCGTGGTAAAGCACGAATTGCGCACCCAAGAAAATATCCGCCACGCGGTTCGCGGCTCTTCCCTCTGCTGTGAAGTGCGCTATAGGTTCAGCCGAGGCCACCAGTTCCAAACGAGGTGCGACCGAAACTTTCATCACTTCGGTCAGGCCGAAAAGCGACGAAAACTCCGGCGACTGATACGCCGGTACGAAACCCGTCTCGAATTGCAGATACCCCACAGGCGTGATTGTTGCGGGGGTCGAAACAGTGGGGCGCCCGGGATTGGCTTCAGGCCCTTCATCAACTGCCGACTGTGCTGCCATAGGCTGAAGCGCGAGGGTCAAGTACAGGAGCGAAGCAGTTAGAATGAACCTTATTGATTCCCCCAGGTGGCGCACGGGTGGCCAGGGGAGTCCGAATTTAGGGTGCATGATTTTACAGAAGAGCTCGCCAGATAACATCGTGTTCCGCAACCGACCAAACCGCTTCATCTTGCAACACGATGAACGTGTGGATTTCGGAAAATGCGGGGATGAAGTCGCCGCCTTGCAAGGGAATTCCGCCGGGATAAGAGATTTCGGCGTGAACGACCACGACATCGGGACGGTTCGCGAGTATCTCTTCGATGGCGCATACCGGATGAAAGTCTTCGCGACGAATCATCTCGAATCCCTCCGACCAAGAATGCTCTTCGTCGATGTGTTGCTTCGCCACGTGCTTCGAGCTGTTTAACGGACCTTGGCGGCGAACCGCGGCTCGGAGACGCTTTCAATTTCACCGTGAAAGCTCTTCAGCTGTTCGATCAATCTGGGCATCTCCGTGCCGAACAATTCCGACAAGCGAAGGTGGAAGCAAAAAGAATCGCGGAATCTGTATTCGAGAACGATGCCTGCCCCGTTGGCATTTGTCATTTTGCGTCTGCTCCAGCGAACGCCGCATCGGACTCAGCGAGATGCTCGCGCACGGCCTCCACGGTTAAATGCGAAATCGGAATGGCCAGGGTTGTTCTTGTGCGGGGCGAATTGAACAGGACCAGCGATTCCATCTTGTCTGGAATCTCTTTCAAAACACCCACGTACCTTCCGCCTCCGGCCGCAACGATCGAGCAGAACGCCGATTCGCCCAAGTCCGGGGATAGGCCGGTCACAAACGCCTGGTCCAGGGGCTGTGCGGAGTCCTTCATACTCTTAAGAACCGCGTAGCTCGCGTGTTTATTCCATGAAGTTTGCTTGCGGTTGGATCCGACAAAAGGAACAGGCATGCGTTTCTGGCTGTCTTGTCCGGAGCCCGTTCGACAACAAGAGCCGACGAGAGGTGAACCGAAGTAACGATTCAGAATGATCGCTATTGGATTTCGGAAAATGAAGGCTGCTTTAGAAATCGCTTCCAATGAGCGTTGCCGACCCGTCAGGAACTACATTTTCAACTGGACTGGTCAGAACGTTCGAACGAAGCCGCCGCGCCGGGGACGACGGTCGCCTGAGGGCTGAGATAAGCTTTGGGCCACAGGGAGGCTCCCGTGTCCCGTCTACAAAAAAGATCCTGAAGGGATCCCCGGTTCGTAATTGCTCTAAACACAACGCACGCCGTCGGAATCACGCACTTGAAGAGTAGCTCGACGATCCGACGCCCCGCCTGAGCGTTCACGAAAGCCCATGCGCACGAGGCTGCTTTCCCGCAATTTGGTGCCATGGAAGAGCAATAGAACCAAACCACGGACCACATCTTTCAATAGCGACCGGTGCTGGCTGAAGCGAATCAGTCCTCGCCAGCCCAGCTTTCTGAGAAGAGCAAGCCGCAATCGTGCAAGGCTGAACAGCATGCGGGATAAGGATGCCGGAATGTCCTGGTCGCGGTGATATTCGTAGAATTGACCATTCATGGAGGCGCCGGACTGTACTTTGATGAAGTTCTGGAGCTCGCGGTTCTTCGGATCGGAACCAACCTCGCTGATGAGGGCTTGGAAGCTTTTAATATCATCTTGCAATGACTGGAGTGTGAGGAAACGGTTGATCACTTTCACTCCGAGCGGATCCCAGAAATAGTCATTCATAAGCAATGGGAGCGCGAGGTGGAAAATTTCGGTCACGGCGAGATGGACACGGAGATGGCATTGGTAGGCGTCCTGCATGCATTCGTACAATTGCGTCGTATCTCGGGTTACTGCGCGTTGAAGCATGGTAATGGCGGTATCGAGATCTTTCGTGAATTCGACGGTGTCAAAGCCGTGCGAGTCTCTTTCGATGATCGCTGCAATCTGTCGGATCTGCACCGTCGATAAGGCCATCCCGACACTGTAGAGCGGATCAACCGTGTCACCCGCATCGCCGACGATGTACCAGCGATCGGGTGAGTAGCGCTGACGGCACTCCCACATGTAGGATCCGTAGAAATTCGTATCGGCGACGGCACCGCTGCGCACGAGTTCGACAATCACCTCATGCTCGCGTCCAACGCACTGCAGGAACTGCTCCATCGTGCGGACCTCGCCATAAGGATAAGAATCCTTTCGATACGTAATACCGATGCTGATTAGAGGCCGGTTGTCCGGCGAGCGCATGGGGATGCACCAGATCCAATTACCCCTGCCAAAGAAATGATGAGTCGCGAAGTAAGGAACGAAGGCGCGGTTCTGCTTCTTGACAGCGCGAATACGGTCCAGAATTCCGGGATCGAAATTCGTCAACCGGAACCAGAATACGTTCTTCTGTTCATGGACCGGCTCGTGAAGTTGCAGCAGCTTGGCGAGGACGCGGCTACGTCCGGTGGCGTCAATCAGCCAGCGGGCACGAAGTTCGTATCTCTGCTGCGCGGGATCTTCCACGGTCACCGCGTGCAAGCCGTCGCCCGCGTTAAGATTGACTCCGGTTACGGTGCCCTCGATCGAGTGTACGCCGTTTGCCACGTTGCGCTCGCGCACCTCACGATCCAACGTAAAACGGTTTACCTGGAAGGAGAGCAGCGGCGGCACTGTGGGAGCTTCGTCCACGACGTAAGTACGATCAGCAGGATAGTCAATATCGAGCTTGAAATAATAGGTGAGGCCGTATTTGGGATAGTGCTTTTCAACGAGGTAATCGCCAAGCCCCAGTTCCATGAGGAAATCAATGGTAATTTCGACGAAGGACTCGCCGACGATTGGGCGATTCTTGTGCGGGCCCTCAACTACGGCCACCTTTAAATTCGGAAAGCGCATCCGCAGGTACGCGGCGGCCAGCTGGCCGGTGGCTCCGCCTCCCATAACCAAGACATCGCTCGTCACGGGGCCTTCCTTGATGTCGCTGAGAGTCAGAGCCTGGACTCCATCTAAAGTCACAGAGAATGGCCGTTGGCCGGCTATCCTCGGGAAAAACTGCGCGGGCCTGATCAGACCGATTCAGGTACCGTCAAAATGAACTTCATGGAACCTTGAAGTCGGGCGCTGCAGCCTGAACGGATCGGAACCGGGCTTCCCTACACTGGTTGCCATCGGTTCCTAGACTGCATTCCGCGCCGTTTTATTCCCGATAATTCATCCTTCTTTCGACCCTAATATGACGGGCGATACCGAGCGATTTACTTAAGCCAGCACACTGTGAGTCCTGACAAATGGCGTACTCTACAACCACCCGCCGCTCGTCTAGTGCGACGCCCGGCTCTTCACCTGCCAGCATTGGCGCGACTCTCCTCTCATTTCGAAGACAATAGGTGTAGAGCTGAGGCGGAAGTTTGACAGTTTCACAGCACTCCGTCGGCTGGGCCTTTTTGCGGGCAAACAACGTACCGACAAATGCCTAATAACTTTCCTCCTTCGACACCGAATTACCCGACTTCGTGACACTCCAGCTCGGGCATCCAGTCAGGTCGTAGACTGGTGCAAGTGAACCCGTCGATGAGACAATTCAAATTCGCGACAGTAGGACACGGATTTCTATTCGACCGACGATTGTGCTTCTCACCTAACCAGTTCGAATCTCGAGGCGCTTGAAATACTTGCCGAGCGAAGTGTAACTTTGGCGACTGTCTCAGACTGGGGTTCACTTCTAGCGCAGTCCAAAGACAAAAGCTGAGAACGGAGGTTTTGTAAGCAACTGAGAGAGAAGGAGAAGATGGCTCCCCGGGCTAGATTCGAACTAGCAACCCTTCGGTTAACAGCCGAATGCTCTGCCGTTGAGCTACCGGGGAGTAGATTGTTTAGCGGGATGACCTTGGCCATTTTACGCAAGTGATTGGCACACTGCAACCGGTGGCTGAGCGATAGCGGCGACGGGCGGGAGGTTTTGGGTTTAAATTTTGAATGCGGAAGGCGCGGGCGGAAGGTCAATATTCTTGCGAGACTCAAATCGCAGCGGGATCGAAGCGCCGGAACTATTGAAGTTTTTGTGTGGTGGCGTCGTGGCAGATCAAATTCTCGAAGATTGCCAGGACGTGCTGGCGGTAGCGGACGATGGTCTCCAGTATGGGACGAAGCTGCGGCTCGCGCACCGTTTCGCGATCCCATTTGGCGAGGACCGCCGCGGGGACTTGGATATCCTTGCGCAACTCGTCGGCCGAATGGCCGCGAAGGAACAGCCCGTAAAAAAAGGCCGCCTCGCGCTGCGGGAACTGAAAGTCCTGCAGCACTTCCTCGAGCGGGTTTGCTTGCGTCGCCATTGTAGAAAATCGCAGTTTACAGATTTCCGCGCGAAGGTCAAGAGTACACGGCGGGTAAGAGAAAATAAGTCCGCCCATATATAACTGTCGAGGGAGTGGGACGGTTCCGGCTCCCGAGCGATAATCGCGGTTCTGGACCCGGCTTGAAACGCCTCGGACGTTTGTTTTGAATGAGTTACAGCGCATTCTGTTTGCGAGGCCGTCTCGGTTAGAAATGCAACGTCTCGCGCGGGCGAAGCAGCGCGAGAGGGTATTAGGCAACGATATGCAGCCGTTGAAGAGCCGAGAATTGAGCGTGGAGAGCGCGCGGCGATGTCAATTCGAGTTCCGGTTAGAAATGCCCCGGTCGTTTGTTTTGAGTGAGTTACGGCAATTTCTAAATGTAGGTCAGTTTCGGTTAGAAATGCAGCGGGCGGCCGAGAATCGCGTGCGTCAAGCTCGCGGCTACGTGCAATTCCAGAGCCGGGTAGAAATTGCTCGGTGGTTTGTTTTGAGTGAGTTGCATCGCATTCTACATATTGACTTGTGCCGGGTAGAAAAGCGGACGAGAAGATCAAGATTTGGGGCTCAGTTGTAGATGAGGTCCGCGGGAGTAGTGGCGTGCAAGGGCCAAGGCTCGCGTGGATGGAACAGCGCGAGAGGTACGATTCAACGGCGTCCGTTTCTCGAACTACAGGCGGGGAGCTTGGGAGCAAGGGCCGACAGGGGGCCGGAGTTACATCTTGATGAAGCGTTCGACGATAATTAATTTCAACCACGAGCGACGGTAGCACGTGATTTGGAGAATTTCAAGGATCTGGAGGTTGTGAGCATAACTCTGCTGCGAATCCGTTCCCGTTTTGGGAACGAGGTAGGAGCCCATCATGGTGGTCGAGGGCGAAGTCTAATTGCTGAGGCGACGGCATTGCGGGGGTGAGGCGGCCCGCAAACAATCGGCGAGGCAGGCGCAAAAGGTGGCGAGATGAAAGCGCGAACGTCAACGCGGGTGTGAAAATCACAGCCTATAATCATCATCGCTCGGCTCCATTCTTCCGAGCCTTGGTCGTTAGCGCTACCAAGTCTACTCGGAGGAAGGAGCCGAGAACGTCATCTTATCCGCGCCCCGATAGTTTTATATGATCAGCCCTCTCAAGATGAAGGCGAGGCTCCCTTCATTCTCCTTGCTGCACGAAAGCATATCAAACAGACGCCAAGAACAGCGAGTGGGCCGGGAATGTAGTACCAACTCCACCCAAAAGATGCGACATAACTGGCCAGTCCCGCAACAACGCTTGCCAAAAGGGCTATCCCTGTCGCGATTAGCGCATGGTGTCCCCAACCCTCCCCGCGTCGATTTCCCTTCCGGCCTTCCTCTCGATCAGGCATTAAATCGGGGCTAGGCGCGGAAATCGATCTTGTCTGTTTGAGCTTCCTCCATACAAGACCGAAGCCCGCAGCAACAAGGAAATAGATTGCAAAATTCTGGACAGCCACGATTGCTACGATAATGGCTGCGCCCAATATCCCCGTTTGTTCCGTTGCTAAGAGTCCTATTGAAGGGGGACATATGACCAAGGTCAACTCTTGCAAAATGCGAAGTTCACCAAGAGAAAGCAGGTTGTGGGCATTTGCATATGTCCAAAACAGCGCAGCAGAGACGGCCGCCAGAAACCCTATTGTGCCGGCAACTGTGTTAGTTTTTCGAAATGTCATGGCGGGTGGCGGACCCTTTCTTATTATTTTTCGCGTTGACATGACGCCCAGGCGGATAGTACCACACCACCAGTTCACTACTTAGTTCCCTCGACCCGTGCGGGGTGCCGAACCCTTCG